>Ga0082335_1005126_pt1 | contig 18551 bp, 15 predicted proteins | sample Subgrocontami58m_FD_72375 | JGI IMG/M metagenome (GOLD analysis project Ga0082335, IMG submission 72375) | Subsurface groundwater microbial communities from S. Glens Falls, New York, USA - GMW37 contaminated, 5.8 m (SPADES assembly) (version 2) ... | reverse complement strand
AATCGAAGCGTGAATTTTTATTGGAGCAGGGCATGAGTCCGCAGGAGATTTCCGTGTTGAACACTGGAAAGAAAAGACGTAAATAGTAATTACCAATTACCAATTACCAATTACCAATTACCAATTACGTTATGAGGATGCCCCCATGATCAAACCCGACCGAATCGTCACCACCACCTGCCCCTACTGCGGCGTGGGCTGCAATTTACAATTACATGTCAAAGACGACCATATCTTCAAAGTCACTTCGCCGTTTGATTCACCCGTCAATCACGGCAATCTGTGCATAAAGGGACGTTTTGGATATGACTACGTCTATCATCCGAAGCGAGTCACTACGCCGTTGGTAAGAAGATATTTATTAGAAGGAAAACCGAAACCTGATGGTAGAGAACAGAGATTTGAGATTAGTGATTCGTCTACAACCTCCACCAGCAATAACCAATTACTAATTACGAATACTCAATCTCCAATCTCTAATTCTCCAATCTCCCCTTGGGATTGGATCGAAACCGACTGGAACATCGCCCTCAACATCGTCGTTGACAACCTTACCAGAATCTACAAGCGCGATGGCTCGGATGCCATGGCGGTCTATGCCTGCGCCAAAGCCACCAACGAAGATAATTATCTTTTGCAGAAAATGTACCGCGCGATCTTCCGTACAAATAACGTGGATCACTGCACGCGTCTCTGTCATGCAGGCTCGGTGGTTGCGCTTCAACAGGCGACAGGCTCTTCTGCGATGAGCAATACGGCATCGCAGGTAATTCAAAATGATGTCTTTATTGTTACAGGCTCGAACACGGGTGAGAATCATCCGATCATTGCATTGCAAATGAAAGAAGCCGTGAGACAATATGGCGCAAAGATGATCGTCATTGACCCGCGCCGCATTGACCTGGTTGATTTTGCCGAGATGTGGCTTCCCCTAAAGCCTGGAACGAATGTGCCCGTCTTCTCTGCGATGGCGCATGTGATCGTGAAGGAGGAATTAGTAAATTGGGAATTTGTAAAGTCCCGCACAGAAGGCTTCGATGGCTTCATCGAGTCGCTGGATAAATTCACGCCTGAATATGCCGAGGATATTTCCGGTGTGCCTGCCGAGGATATTCGCAAAGCGGCGCGCATGTATGCCACTGCAAAGAACGCCGCCATTTATTGGGGCATGGGCATCTCCCAGCTTTCACATGGAACTGCCTCTGCGCTTGCGCTGATCAATCTCGCCTTTCTCACGGGCCACATCGGACGCGAAGGTACGGGATTAAATCCCTTACGCGGACAAAATAATGTGCAAGGCGCGAGTGACATGGGTTGTATGCCGTTTCATTATCCCGGATACATGCGCGTGGATAATGAAGAGAATGCCGCCAAATGGGAAAAAACATGGAATATCGAATCGGGCGGCCTTTCGCGCAAACTTGGTTTGACCACAACTGAAATTTTGAGTCATGCACACGCGCAAGCGGGCGGAATCCGTGCGCTGTATATCATGGGCGAGAATCCGATGATGTCTGAACCGAATCTGAATGAAACACGCAAACACATGGAGCAGCTTGAGTTCCTTGTCTCGCAGGATATTTTCATCAACGAGTCCGCCGCGTTTGCGGATGTCTTCCTGCCCGCGACTCCCTTCGCCGAAAAAGATGGGACATTCTCCAATACAGATCGCCGCGTGCAGCGTGTACAGGCGGCTCATGCTCCGCGCGGACAATCTCGTGTGGATTGGCAGATCATCTGCGACTTGGCTCTGCGCCTCGAATCTCGACTTGGATCTGCCACTGCGAAATGGAATTATTCTAACCCTGAAGAGATCCTGCGTGAAATGGCAAGCGTGAATGAAGATTATGCGGGTATTACTTATGAGCGCATTGATAAAGTTGGGTTGATCTATCCTGTGCCTGATATGACTCACCCCGGCACGCCGACTCTCTTCAAAGAATCCTTCCCATGCGGACGTGGAAAATTCCACCCGTTGGATTATGTCCACGTGATGGAAGAGCCCAGCGACGAATATCCATTTATCTTAACCACCGGCCGCGTGCTTGAGCATTGGCATGGTGGTACAATGACTCGCAACTCTGTCCTCAGCGAAGCCTACCCCGAAGCGCGCGTGGAAATGCACCCTGCCGACGCTGAGATCCACGGCATTCGAAACGGCGACCCGGTCAAAGTCCAGAGCAGACGCGGGGAGGTCATCCTGCGCGTGACGGTCACGGAGAAGACATCCGTGGGCGTGGTCTTCATCCCCTTCCATTTTGCTGAAGCTGCCGCGAATCTGTTGACGAACGATGCGTTAGACCCGCAAGCGTTGATCCCTGAGTTCAAAGCCTGCGCGGTGCAGGTCTTCCCCGCAAGGGAAAATGAGTTGCTGAATCCAGATTCGGTTTTGAATAGAGGCAGATACTAAAATAGGCAGGTCGGATTTGCAAATCCGACCTGCCTTCTTGTTATGACCAAAACTTATCTTGTCCCTCTCAAAGAAATCCGACGCGAGCATATCGTCGTCAATTCCCGCTTCATTGCCACAATCGCGCCTGCCTTCAGCATAGACGAAGCGCGCGCGTTTATTAAACGGATCAAGCATGAATTCGCAGACGCGTCGCATAATGTCCCTGCGTATATTATTGGCGGGGGAAATACGGTGACCGAATATTTCTCAGATGATGGCGAACCCTCTGGTACCTCGGGCAAGCCTGCTTTGGCGGTCCTGCGTGGCAGTGGACTCGGCGATGCGGCGCTTGTCATCACGCGCTATTTCGGCGGGGCTTTGCTTGGTACAGGCGGTTTGGTGAAGGCTTACACTGAGTCCGCGCAGTTGGTGGTCAATGCTGTCGGGCGCGGGCGGAGAGTCCCAGTGCATGTGGTCAGGCTTGCAATTCCGTATACCTTGCTGGAACGTGTGCGATTACTGTCAGCGCGTCGGCATGGGGAAATCCTTGGCGAAGATTTTGGGGCGGAGATAACGATGACCATGCAACTCCCTGTGGAAATATTCAATGCATTCCAAAACGATTTACGCGAATTATCCGCTGGCAGATTGCAGGCGGAAATTATTGAAACCAGGGAAATGATCGTGTCAATGTAGGTTTCGGCGTTGAAAATGTCAGGTCGAACGGCGCGGCGTTCACTTTAAGGGTGAACGCCGCGTTTTGTTTTAGTTTTCCAACATCATACTGGCTTCCTCGTTGAGCCAGCGGCGTCCATCGCGGGCGAGCAGGTCGTAACCTTCTGGGGGTCCCCAACTACCTGGCTTGTAAACAGCCAACGGCGGAGTCTGATACGTTTCCCACGTCTGTAATATGGGATCGATCAGTGACCAGGCTGTTTCCACTTCATCTCCGCGGGTGAATAGCGAAGCGTCGCCTTGTATTGCATCGAGCAAGAGTCTTTCATAGGATTCAGGAATGGCGGTTTTGCCAAATGCGTCAGAATATTTGAATTCCATGTCTACAGAGCGGGTTTCTGCAACCGTATCCGGCGCCTTGGCTTCAAAGCGAACATGCAAACCTTCGTCGGGCTGGAGGTAAAGCACGAGTATATTCGGCTTCATGGTTTGCATCGGGAACATGGCCAGCGGCGGTTCTTTGAATTGAATAATGATCTGCGTAAGTTTTTCGGCCAGATGTTTGCCTGAACGTAAATAGAATGGCACGCCCTTCCAACGCCAGTTATTGATGAAAAGCCGGAGCGCCGCATACGTCGGCGTGTCGGAATTGGGGTTGACTTGTTCTTCGCTGCGATAGCCTTTGTATTGAGCGCGCACCGTACTCGCCGCGACCTGCTCGGGCCTCATCGGCTGGATCGCGCTGAGGACTTTTACTTTTTCATTGCGCAAGTCACTTGCGTTAAATGAGGCCGGCGGTTCCATCGCCACGAGCGTAAGCAATTGCAATAAATGGTTTTGGAACATATCGCGCAGCACACCGACGCTGTCATAGAAACCTGCGCGATGTTCCAGCCCGACTTTTTCAGCCACTGTGATCTGGACGTGGTCAATGTAGGTGCGATTCCAGATCGGCTCAAAGATGGTGTTGGCAAAGCGCGTGAACAAAATATTCTGTACGGTTTCCTTACCGAGATAATGGTCAATACGATAGATCTGGTTTTCGCTGAGCGCCTTATGGACCTGCTTGTTCAATGTGGCTGCAGAAATCAGGTCTGTGCCGAAAGGCTTTTCAAGGATCACCCGCCGCCAGGCTCCATTTTCGTGCAATTGACCGGATGCATTGAGGTTGGTAATAATAATTGGAAAGAGTGTCGGTGGAAGCGCCATGTAAAAGAGGCGGTTGGCTTCCCCCTCCTCCATTTTTGTGAGGTATTCGGCGAGCTTGACGAAGTCGCTTGATTCGGTATATTTCCCAGAGAGATAATGCAGGTTGGGCGCGAAGACATTCCATTCTTCGTCTGTGAAAAGAAAGCCTGCGTGGTCCTTTATGCCTTTATGTAAATGTTCGCGGAACTGTTCATCAGTAAATTCCGTACCACCGAAGCCAACGATCTGAAATTTCTTCGGTGTGCGGCGCTTGCGAAATAAATTAAACAGTGAAGGGATCAGCTTGCGCTGGGTGAGATCACCTGATGCGCCGAAGATGATGATCGTGGTGGGAAGTCCGTTATAAAGTGGAGTGTTCATAATAAATTGACCGTGGACGACGGACGATGGACGATGGAAGGTTTTCCATGGTCAATTGTCCACCGTCTATCGGCTTGTTTTATTCGGCTTTCTTGATTGTATGTCCACCGAATTGATTTCGCAAGGCGGCCAACATGCGCGCGGGATAATTCACTTCATCGCGGCTGGCGAAGCGCATTTGAAGCGCGAGCGTGATGACGGGCGCAGGTACGTCAAGATCAATCGATTCAAAGACTGTCCAGCGGCCTTCGCCAGAATCTGCAACCCAGGGTTTGATGTCTGTCAATTCGGTGTCTTCGTCCAGCGCATTCGCGGCCAGATCCAACAGCCAAGAGCGGACAACGCTGCCATGCTGCCAAATATGCGAAACCTGTGCGAGGTCGAGTCCAAATTCCTTTTTGGCTTTCAGGATGCCAAAGCCTTCAGCAAAAGCCTGCATCATTCCATATTCGATTCCATTGTGAACCATCTTTACATAATGACCCGCGCCGTGCGGGCCGACCCGTCCCCAGCCCAAATCTTTTGCGGGAGCGAGGGTTTCAAAAATGGGGCGCAGTTTTCCGGTCACTTCAACCTTGCCGCCGACCATCAAACTGTAGCCTTCGGCCAGCCCCCAAATGCCGCCGCTGGTTCCGCAATCCACAAAGCCTATGCCTTTGGTTTCGAGCATGGCTGCATGGCTGATGGTATCTTTGTAATTCGAGTTGCCGCCGTCTATGATGATGTCGCCTTTGTTTAGCAGAAACGCAACTTGTTCGATAGTCTCTGTGGTGGCTTTCCCCGAAGGAACCATCACCCAAACAATCTTTGGAGATGAGGTGAGTTTCCCAACTGCTTCTTCCAAAGAATACGCGCCTTCAACGCCGTTATGGATGGCGGATTCAACCGTCTCTTTGGTGCGCGCATAACCAACCACGCGATGGCCGCCGCGCACCAGACGGGTAGCCATGTTCAATCCCATTTTTCCCAAACCGATCATTGCCAGTTCCATATTATTAAACTCCTTTTATATATGTGTATCGCGCTGAGCGGAGAGCGGGTGGTTGTTCCCGCTCGAAGCCGAAGCGCCTTTCTTATGCCGCCTTTGTCCTTCGACTACGCTCGACAAACACTCGCTCCGCTCAGGACGAAATATTCAATTTACTCCCCGCTGCTTCATCGATCATCCAAACCAGATTTCCATTCACGGGTTGGATTCTCTGCGCGGGATACACATCGGGTTTATATTCACCTTTCAAAACCTTGCGTAACGTCTCTGCCTTGCTGCTGCCTGTCACCAGAAACCAGATTTCACGCGCCTGGTTGAATACCATCGGCGTCAGGGTGACGCGGTTGGCAGGTCGGTCTTGATAATTAGCCGTCACCGCAAGCGTGGGTGAATCCACGTCAACGGGTGAGCCGGGGAAGAGGGATGCAGTGTGTCCATCTTCGCCCATGCCAAGAAGTACAAGGTCAAAACGCGGCCAATCGAGCGGCGCGTCGGCGAAAACTTTCAAAGTGGCGGCATAGTCTCTTGCGGCTCGTGCAGGCTCGAAGCGCTGCCCTGAGCCTGTCGAAGGGTCCGATTTGATGCGATGGATGTTGGTCGCGCCAATGTTATCGAACCAAACTTTTTTCGCTTGTCCGAAATTGTTACCCGGGTCATCTACCGGCACACAACGCTCGTCACCCCAGAAAAAATGGACGCGGGTCCAATCCAAATTTTCCTTTGCAAGTTTTTCATATAATTTCAGCGGAGTGAACCCGCCTGATAGCATGATCAGAAATCGTCCTCGTTCCATGATGGCGCTCTTGGAAATTTCAGTGAAGGTTTTTTTTGCAAAGCCAATTAACTCGTCAACATTCATAAATGTTTGAATCGATGTATTTGGTCTCATGATTTGCGATTGTAACTCATGTGGACTAAAATTCGATCATGCTGATTGACCTGAAAAAATTACATTCGCACCGCTTACGGAGCTTTCACCTGTCTCCCGCAAGAAGGCTTTCATCTCCGGCCCAAGCATTGACCTTCATCAACAAACGCGGTTTCGTTTATTTTTGGCCGATCAAAGGTATAGACCTGCCTTCGTTGTGGACGGCGGTTGCAGGAGATCGCCCTGTAGCTGATAAGCACGATGACCCTGGTCACATCACATGGGGTTGGAAGGATGGTGCGCTGGACAAAAAGATCTGGTATTACGGCAAGATTCTGCGCGGCAAAGCGACCTTAATCTCACTCGAAATTGCACCTTATTTTTATGCGCTCTCCGAAAATTATGGCTCGTCTGAAGAGGACTATTTGATCGCCTATCAAGAGGGACGGTTGACGCAGTCCTCGAAACAGGTCTATGAAACTTTGCTCGAGCATGGCGCGTTGAACACCCTGGATTTACGCAAGCTGGCGAAATTATCCAATGCCAAAGATTCTGTTTTCAATAAAGCGCTGGAACAATTACAAAAGGACTTCAAGATATTACCCGTCGGTGTCGCTCAGGCAGGCGCATGGAAGTATTCACACATCTATGAAATTGTCACGCGCCATTATCCGAATCTTTCCGAACAGGCGCGCAGAATCACCGAGTCGCAGGCGCGCGCCAAATTGCTGGAGCTATATTTCAACATGGTCGGCGCAGCACAGTTGCGCGATGTGAATAAATTGTTTGGCTGGGGAAATGAAGTTGTGAAGAAGACTATTGCTCAGTTGGTGGAAGCTGGCGAACTGGGCGAGTCCCAGCATCCGAAGGCGGAAGGAGAGTGGTTTTCGCTTCGTGAGTTATGCCGATGAGAATATGTAGTTTGATTAATATTAATTATCAATTTTTTCGCCCGTTATCTTCTTAATGTAGGCAGAAAATTCTCCGCGAAATCTCTCGGCGGAAAAACGAGCCGCGTTCCGCTTTGCATGCGCGGCTATGCCATAATATTTCACGTTCTCGAAATGAAGAACTGCTTCGCTCAGGCTCACTGCGGTTTGTTCCTGAAATAATCGGCCAGTTTCTCCATCTTGAACAATTTCCGCCGCGCCCCCTTTGTGATATGCAATCACTGGGCAGCCTGCCGCCTGTGCTTCCACCATGGCAATCCCAAAATCTTCCACAGCCATATAGACGAAGGCTTTGGCGCGATTCATTAGATCGGCCACAACCGCATCGGGTTGATACCCCAATAATTTGGTTTTGATGTTGCCCTGCGCAAGTTTTTGCAAACGCTGCATTTCCGGCCCATCGCCTATGATGATGAGCGGAAGTTTTAGCTGATTGAACGTGCGAATGATTTCTGCCGTCATTTTATATGGCACAAGCCGCGCAACGTGCAGATAAAAATCATCGCGTTCTTTTGCAGGCGTAAATCTATTTACATCTACCGGCGGATAAATAACCTGTGATTCACGTCCCCAGGCTTCTTTAACTTTTTGCGCTGTCCAATGTGAGATGGCCAGCAGGTGGTCGGCGCGGGCGGCGGAAAACCTGTCCCAGCGGCGCAGCAGGCTCAAGGTCAGGCGGGCGGCGGAGCCGAGAATGGGTTTATCCAGATGATGCAAGTGTAAATAATCCTGCCGCAGGTGCCATGCGTATCGCATCGGTGCGCAGATGTAGGAAATATGGATTTGATCTTTATGCGTTTTTATGCCATGCGCTACAGCATGTGAAATCGAAATCACCAGATCATAGTTGCGAACACTCATGCTTTCGATTGCAATTGGCATGAGGGGCAACAGTCCCCGATACAGATGCTCGACACGAGGAATATATTGCATGAAAGAAGTTTTGACCTTTCGCCCTTCGAGCGGGCTGTTGACCAGATTTTGCTTGTTGTGAATGAGCGCGTGTAATTGGGCTTGTGGATACATGCCAAGAATTTCAGCAAGCAACCTCTCCGATCCGCTGTAGGAATTCAACCATTCGTGGATGACGGCCAGATTCATATATTCCCTATTTTGCAAATGATTTCCTGTGTTCTGCGGGCTGACTCATCCCACGAAAATTGCGCGGCGTGTTGAAGCCCGCGTTCACGCAGTGCGTTGGCAAGCGTTTTATTTTCTGAGATGCTTTTCATGGCCTCAGCCAGTTTGTTTGAATCGTTTGGATTGATGAGAAGCGCGGCCTCTCCAACCATTTCTGGAAACGCTGTTGTATTTGATGCAATAACAGATGCGCCACATGCCATTGCCTCGAGTGCGGTCAAACCGAAGCCTTCATACAAAGACGGGACGATCACTGCTGTCGCGCCTGCGTATAAAGCGGGTAAGTCTGAATCAGGAACATAGCCGAGGAGTTTGTAGGTCAAATTGGCAATTTGACCTACATCCGCAAACACTTTTCCTTTTTCTCCCGCAATTGCCAGCAAATGAGTTGACGTGTTCAATTTATTAAAAGCCTCAAGCAATACAGCCAAATTCTTCCTGGGCTCATGCGTGCCGACAAAAAGAAAATAAGGGTTGCTCAAGTTATATTTTTTTCGCACTTCGTCAATATTATATTTTGTTTGCGGCTCAAACGGCTTGCCGACCCCGTTAGGGACAACGTAAATTTTCCCCTCTGAAATTCCCAAATGCAGTTTCAACCTTTCGCCTGAAAATTTGGAAACGGTGATGATTGCTTTGACTCGTTTAGCCAATATTTGCCACGATAGACGCGTCCATGCCGCAAAAGAAGGGTTGAACCATTCGGGATGGTCGAACACACTGGCATCATGCAGGGTTATGATTTGATCACGCACAAGCCAGGGACCTGAATTTGCAGGTGACCAGAGCACATCCTGATTGTGAATTTTTGCAGGCAAAACCAGCTGTTCCCAAAGATGGCCAGCGATCTGCCCAGGCGGACGTTTTGGTGCTATGTAGGTTTTATCTAAAGTCAAACGTTTGGAAATTTCATATGCGTAGCGTTCCACACCTGTGATGCGGCGGTGTCGAAAACGGGCGTTGATGATGAGTTTCAAATTCATTCTGCGATTATAATAACAAATTAGATTATCATGGTCTAAATATTAAATGACATCATCCATGCGAGCTCGATATTCCCATTTCTTTGTGGTTGTTGCGCGCTTCTTTTTTGCGCTGACAATTTTTTTCATCCCATTCCGCTGGCGGCTGGTGTTGTTGCACCGCCCATATCCCCCGGTCTATTCTGATTACACAGATTTCCTGATATTTGCCAGCGATCTCACCTTACTTTACATGCTTGTGTTTTGGGCCTTTTCGTTGTTTTTATCTCCCCGCAAGTTGGAGGCGGGCCCGGCGCTGATGTGGATCAGCCTGGTTGGTTTGACCCTGGCAGGCTGGGTATCTGTGCCTGGCAGTGAAGATGCCCTGCTATCGTGTTTTCATGCTGTCCGTTTTGTTATTTTGCTATTGTTCTATCAATTTATTGTCAATGAAATAAGATCTGTGGGATGGGTCATATGCCCGGTCGGCGCGCAAATTTTATTTCAATCGGTAATCGCCATCTTGCAAGCCACTTCACAAGCCTCTTTAGGATTGCAAAAATATGGTGAATTAACCCTCGACCCTGCGACCTTGGGCACAAGTATCATCTTCGCTGATGGGGTTCGCTTCCTGCGCGGCTATGGCTTGAGCGACCACCCAAACATTCTCGGCGGCTGTTTGGCTTTCGGACTTATCCTGATGCTGGCTGTGGTGATCTATGGAAAACGGCGCGAGTCTGTGCCCGCTTCCGTTGTATTTCCAATTTCATTTCTCGCGCTGGTGCTGACCTTCTCCCGTTCGGCTTGGTTAAGCTTTTTCGTGGCCGGCAGTTTCATGGTCGGGTGCGAAGCGCTTGCTCGTAGATGGAAGCCCGTCAAACGCGCAATTCTACTTGGAGTCTTGAGTATGCTCATTGTCATGCCATTTATAACTCAAAATATTTCCCTGTTTCAATCCCGCCTTAATTCTGGCAACACGGTCGAGAATGATCCGCTGAAGGAGCGCGGATTTTTGCTGGATGCGGGCAACACGATTTTTGCGGAGCATATCGCGTTTGGGATCGGGCTTGGCGCTGCGCCGCTTGCAATGAAGAATCGTTTTGAAAATTTCCCGTTAAATTATCAACCGCCGCATTATGTAATCCTGGTTGTTGCAATGGAGACTGGCGTGCTGGGCGGTGTATTTTACTTGTTGTTATTGCTTGTGCCTGCCTTATCATTTATTCTTCGTTGGAAAGCCTGTATTGACAAGCCTCGCATGATGGGAACGTTGGCCTTGTTGCTGGCAATGTTCGTTGTCGGATTGTTCGATTATTACACCTGGCTGTATGCGCCTGGACGTTTGTGGCAATGGACGGCGTGGGGGTTATTTTCCGCGGCTTGGAAGGAGACAATCTAGGATGAATTTATCCGCCTATTTTCTTGCGCCCGTTCTGATTGTGTATACGCTTATCATGATGGCGTTGGCTGTATATATTCTCAACATGTTGTATCTTGCAGCGATTGGCTTGATGCGGAAGAACCAGCTGCAGGAGGATAAAGGCGATGCGCTGCATAACCTTCCTGCTGTAACCGTTCAATTGCCGATCTTCAATGAACGCTATGTGGTGGAGCGATTGCTGGATGCGTGCGCGGCGTTGGATTATCCGCGCGAACTGCTCGAAATCCAGGCATTGGATGATTCGACAGATGATACGACGGGAATTGTATCGAGGACAGTCAGCCGCCTGCAAGCCGATGGACTGAATGTCGTCCACATCCATCGCGCAGATCGCGAAGGTTTCAAGGCGGGCGCGCTCGAAAATGGGCTTGCCATTGCGCGCGGCAAGTTCATTGCCATCTTCGACGCCGATTTCGTCCCACCGCACGATTTTCTTCGCCGCATCCTGCCTCATTTCGACCACGAGCGAGTTGCCTTTGTTCAAGCCCGTTGGGGGCATTTGAACCGCGATTATTCACTGCTCACCCGGCTTCAATCCCTGTCCCTTGACGCGCATTTTGCCATTGACCAGCTTGTGCGCTCCAGAAAGGATTTTGTTTTCAACTTCAACGGCACGGCGGGCGTGTGGCGCAAATCCGCCATTCTCGATGCGGGCGGCTGGCGGGCGGATACGCTCACCGAGGATATGGATCTTTCCTACCGTGTTTTTCTGCGCGGCTGGACGGCGCGCTATGCGAGCGAAGTCGAAGCGCCCGCGGAACTGCCTGTGAGTATCACGGCGTATCGCCGCCAGCAATATCGTTGGGCACGCGGCATGTTGGAATGCGCTATTAAATACATTCCCGTCATCTGGCAATCCGATTTTTCGTTTGCGCGCAAAGTCCATGCCACGCTGCACCTGACGGGTTATCTTTTCCATCCATTAACCGTTGCGCTAATACTTATCTATCCGCTGTTGTTGTTCCTTTCGTCGCAACATCCCGACCTGCTTAAACCTGCCGGCATCGGTCTCTTGATAAACTTATTTGCGCTTGTGCCTGTGTTCTATTTTTCCGTCGGGCAGTATTTGCTTCGGGGGCGCTGGCTGCACTTCCTCCCGCTCATCCTTCTAATGACCATGCTTGCTTCGGGGATGGCGCTCAATACCGTGCGCGCGGTCTTTCAAATTTTGCAAAAGCGCGTCGTCCCGTTTGAACGCACACCCAAGTTTGGCATCACGCATCGCGCCCAATCCTGGCGGGGCAGCCATTATTATGTCAAAGTGGAGCCGCTCATCCTTCTGGAGATACTGCTTGGCGCGTTCAACCTCTTCACCGCCTGGTTTGCCTTTCAACTCGGGTATTATTTGTTGATGATCTATGCCTTTATCTTCGCCCTGGGCTTGCTCTACTGCTCAGGCTTGACTCTTACCCAGGCCTTTTCCACCCGCATCTCCCCTGACCCTAAGCCTGGTTCAGCCTAAAGGACCTTTGCCTTGCCCCTGACCTTTGCCTCCCCAATCCATACGCGTCTGAATGTTTCTTCGCTCGAACGCGCCATTCTCGAAACGCTTGCATATTCGGATATCTTTGATCATCCGTTGACTTTGGATGAATTGCATTGTTATCTTGTCGCACCCGCAAGCCGCGATGAAATTAACGAGTGTGTCATCAGCATGAAAGAGATTGCCTGCAAGGAAGGATATTATTTTCTCGCTGACCACCCCGAAATTGTGGTCATCCGCAAGCAGCGCGAGGAGAATTCCCGCAAAGTATTCGAACGCGCCATATTTTACGGACGTATTCTCGGCAGGCTTCCCTTTATACGCATGGCCGCATTAACCGGGTCTTTGGCGGTTTTAAATCTCTCGAAAAATATTGATATGGATTTTATGCTGGTTGCCAAACCCGGCCGCGTATGGATTGCGAGAGCCTTTGCAATTGTTCTCGGAAAAATTGCGCGTTTATTTGGTGATACGATCTGTCCGAATATCATTGTCTCTGAAAGCGCGCTGGCATGGCACTTGCATGACCTCTATTCTGCGCGTGAGTTGACCCAGATGATTCCTATTACCGGTCTTGAGATGTATCATCGCTTGCGGGGGGCTAACTTATGGGTTGAGGCATTTTTACCGAATGCTTATCCAGAGACATCCAAGATTTTTAAAGCCCCGGAGGTCTGGAGGCTGGGCGAGCTTCCCTTGCGCGGCAGATTTGGAGATAAAATCGAATCATGGGAAATGAATCGCAAGATCGCACGCTTCTCCAAACAAGCTGGCTTCGGAGCAGAGACAGTTTTCACCGCGGATGTGTGCCAGGGTAATTTCCACCAGCACCGCATATGGACTCACCGTGAATATCAAGAGCGCCTCTCTTTATTGGGATTTCCTCTCCCTTCGGGAGAGGGCAGGCGGCGTACTGACGGTTCGACCCTCGCTCACCGTGTCGAAGCGGTAAGGGCGGAATGACTCAAGTCCTCTTCGGTCAATCCTACTATCTGCGCTTCGACCCCAAACTCTGGGATGCCATGCAGCCTTATCCACCGTTAGGGACTTTGTACGCGGCAAGTTATATTCGCGAGAGGGGATATGACGTCGTCTTGTTTGACGCGATGCTGGCCGACTCTGAGGATGAGTGGGCAGAGTCACTCGATCAACATCAGCCGCAATTTGCGATCATTTTTGAAGATAATTTTAATTACCTTTCCAAGATGTGCCTGTCGCGGATGCGGGAAGCCGCGTTCAGTATGATTGAGATGGCGAAAGGACGCGGATGCACTGTCATCTTATGCGGCGCGGATGCAACGGATCATTACGCTGAATATTTGGAACAAGGCGCGGACTTCATCCTGCTCGGCGAAGGCGAGGAAACGCTTGGGGAATTGCTGGATCAGTTATCGGGTAGGAGGGAGACGGGGCTTGGGTCTATTTTGGGGTTGGTATATCAGGATGATAGACCGCAGACCGTAGACGGTATGACCATCGTCCACCCTTCATCGTCCATCGTCCAAAATGCACGTCGCCCCGACATCAAAAATCTCGACTCCCTCCCTTTCCCTGCCTGGGATTTGGTGGATATCCCAAAATATAAAAACATCTGGCTGGAGCGTCACGGATATTATTCGATGAACATGGTCACCACGCGCGGATGCCCATACCATTGTAATTGGTGTGCCAAGCCAATTTGGGGACAGCGCTACAACTCGCGCTCGCCAGAAAATGTGGCGGCTGAAATGAATTGGCTGAAGGATAATTTTGCGCCCGATCATATTTGGTTTGCTGATGACATTTTTGGATTGAAGCCAAACTGGATTGAAAGATTTGCGGAGTTCTTGCGCGAGAAGGATGCATTGATTCCATTCAAGTGTTTACAGCGTGCGGATTTGGTCAACGACAAAACTGCACACGCGCTTGCAAAGGCTGGCTGTAGAACTGTCTGGCTTGGTGCGGAATCAGGTTCGCAAAAAATTCTGGACGCGATGGACAAAGGCGATAAAGTGGAAGATATATATCGCGCCGCAAAGCTATTGCATAAAAATAAAATTGAAGTTGGTTTCTTTTTGCAATTTGGCTACCCCGCTGAGATGTGGGAAGATGTGCAAAAGACTTTGAAAATGGTGCGCGAGTGTGCGCCCGATGACATTGGTATTTCTGTCTCATACCCTTTGCCTGGCACAAAGTTTTTCGAACGTGTAAAAATGGAATTGGGTGAGAAACAAAACTGGGTTGATTCGGACGATCTTGCCATGTTATATCAAGGTCCCTTTCCGCAGGAGTTTTATCGTGTTTTGCATGGACGTGTTCATCACGAATTTCGTTTACGAAAGGCATGGAGAAATCGGGATTGGAAAGGTGTGATCAAAACCCCATATTATTTATTTAAAATGATGCAGACAGAATTACGATCGCGTACCATCTCTGTGAGTTCTTCTCGGTAAAAAATATCATTCTCCACTATGAAACTGTCCTTCGACTACGCCGCCAGAGCCTGTCCTGTCGAATGTGTTGAAGGATATGGCAGCTCCGCTCAGGACGAAGGAATCTCCTCGCTGAGCGGAGTGAGGACATGCTTTTGTCCGAACGTAGTCGAAGCGTTTCTAGCCGCAAGTTTTTTTCGTATTGAATAACGATCAATACTGATGAAGCCCTTTTCGCAATGACATCAGATTCCTATGAACCAACAACAATTTCCCACGATTGCTAAAGCTTTTTCTCGCACCGCAGAAAAATACGATTCTTTTGCAGGAGATCATCCGCATCTCACTCGTATGCGGAATAAAGTCTATGATCACATTAGCAAACTCTTACCGCACGGCTCAAGGATTCTTGAACTCAATGCAGGCACCGGCACTGACGCAGTCGCTTTGGCACAGCGTGGCTATCACATCCATGCGACTGATATTGCTTCTGGCATGTTGGAGCGCGCGCATGAAAAGGTTGGGCAGTTGGGTCTGGGTGAGCAAATCACAATTCAACAATGTTCGTTCACAGAACTTGATCAAGTTCATGGCGCGCCATTCGATGCCGTCTTTTCAGATTTGGGCGGGTTGAACTGCATTCCAAATCTAACGCCTGTCATTCGTGAACTTCCGCATGTGCTAAAGCCTGGCGGACTGGCCACATGGGTACTCATGCCGCCCATCTGTTTGTGGGAAATGGCGGAAATCTTTCGCGGGCATTTTCGCCTTGCGTTTCGTCGGCTTGCGCAGCGCGGCACACGCTCACATCTTGAAGGCTTGCATTTCGATGTTTATTATTTCGCGCCGCGACAGGTGAGGACATGGTTTGGTGATGATTACGATTTCATCGCTTTGGAGGGACTCTCGGTCATTACACCGACTGCCGAGAGCAAGAATCTGGCAAAACGATTCCCGCGTCTCTATCACGCTTTGAGCTGGCTTGATGACCGATTGGCAGTTCTGCCCCTTTGGCGTGAGTGGGGTGACTTTTACGTTCTGTCCATGCGATATCGCCCGCAATTATGAAACCACATTCTGCTCAGGTTGCTACATGAAATAGGCTCAAGCCGCCGTCCTCGGCGCAGGGAGCAAATTTATGACTACGCAGATGATGAAACAACATTCTCCTCTTGTAAAAAACAGTCTTTGGTTATTGACGGCGCGCATCGGGACTCAGGCAGCGACGGCACTCTTTACCATCCTGCTTGCGAGGAGGTTGGGCAGTGCAGGGTTCGGCGAATATGCATTTATCGCGGCAATCATCTTCGTTGGCAATATGCTGACCACTTTTGGCACAGACATGACTCTCATCCGTGAGATTGCTGCACATGATGAATTGTCGCAGTTGCCTGCAGCGTTGTTGATTCAACTTGGATTCTCGATAGTCTTAATTTTCGTCATTTGGGTTTTTGTTCCCTTTCTGCCTCATCAAAGCGCAGAGAGTATCCTGGCTTTGAGAGTTTACAGTTCTGCCCTTATCCCCCTGGCATTTTTTACGGTGTTCACGATTGCCTTGCGCGGCAAACAGCAGATGGATGCCTATACATGGCTTAATTTGACTGGTTCATTCCTGCAACTTATCTTTGTCTGGTTTTTCATCAAGCCAAATTCAAGCATAGTAACTCTGGCGTTCTTATTGCTTTTCAATCAACTTATTGTTTCTCTGGTTGGAGCAATGATTTGCACAAACCAAATTCAAGGTTTTTGGCGTGGCTGGCGTTTTTCTGGAAAGGATGTTTCCATTCTTCTGAATGTCAGTACACCTCTTGCGATATTGACCGTTATTGCCATGCTTTACCAAAAACTGAGTGTGACCATGATTTCAATGATGAGCGGCGCTGTCATGACTGGGTTATTTTCGGCTTCTCAGCGTACAGTTGAAGGAGCAAAAACAGGGCACGTTGCTGTTTTCACTGCCTTATACCCTGCGATGGCACAGGATAAAAATAGATCATTTTATTTGCCGTGGATACTGCTCCTTGTCGGCGCTGGGGTCGGAGCGGCCATTCTGTCAGCGCTGGCGAAGCCCATTGTGCAGATTCTATTTGGGGCTGAGTATGAAGCGTCAATTCCCGCATTACAAATCCTTGCCTGGATTCTCATCCCTTATGCGGTTAATACCTTCCTTACATTGAAGTTCGTTGCATCTGAAAATGAGAAGCCCGTTTTACAAGCATCATTGGCAAGTTTGGTTTTATTAATTGCGCTCAATATCTATTGGATTCCGCGCGCGGGATTGGTTGGCGCGGGTTGGTCAGCATTGATCGCCGAAACAATTCAAGCAGGTTTGTTGCTCGCGCACTGGAGACTGACATGAGTTTTCCAAATTATTCTGATAAATATAAAAGCGAGTCCTTGCTCAAGGCGGAGGATATTGTTGCATATCGCGGGCGCTTGGGGCGAATGCCAAAATTCAAAAAACTTGACGGCGTCTTGTTTTGTCTCGAGCGTGGTTTGCCGCATCGTATGCGTTTGCGCATTCCTGTGAAACGCATAGGCGCGATGAATGCCGATGTGGATGAAGTAAAACGAAATGGCGTGATCGTGCTCACGAACTTTGGCGGCGGCTCGCCAATTGTGGCTGAGTTGGCTGAAGAACTTTCTGTGATGGGCGCGCGCCGCATGATCTTGATGACCTGGGGCGGTATTCTTCAACCCGATATAAAAGCTGGCGATATTGTGATCTGCAATCAAGCCATTCGTGACGATGGCACGTCGCATCATTATCTGCCGCCTGAAAAATATATTCAAGCCGATGCTCAACTTTCTGAACGTCTCGCACGGGCTATTCGCGCGCGCGGCGCATCCTGTACAACTGGCACAACTTGGACGACTGATGCGCCTTATCGGGAAACTCTTGACGAGGTGAAGCGATATCAATCGGAAGGAGTCAAAACTGTGGAGATGGAATCGGCTGGCTTGTTCACGATCGGACAGGTACGCGGAATACAAACTGTTTCAGTTGTAATCGGCATGGATAGTCTTGCGGCTTATCGCTGGCAAGTCCCTGAACGATTGGACGACATCATGCATTCACTTGAAATTGCTTATACTGCGTGTGTTGATGTATTGGGCGAATCGTCATGACTTCTTTTGTTTGCCCTCGTTGTAAGACTGGACTCAACCAGACTACGCCCGATGAATTGCGATGTTTGCAAGATGGATTGGCTTTTCATAAAGTGGATGGCATCTGGAGATTCCTTCTGCCCGAACGGATCGAGTATTGCGCCCGCTTCATTCGTGACTATGAAACTGTCCGCCGTTTCGAGGGGCGCGGCTCCGCTGATGAATCTTACTATCGGACACTTCCGTATCACGCATCCAGCGATTGGAAGATCAGAGCAGCGAGTTTCAATGCTTTTGTAAAACAAGTAATGATTCCAATTGAAAAAAATAAAACCCCCTTGCAAATCCTGGATTTGGGCGCGGGCAATAGCTGGCTCTCGAATCAACTTGCCTGCCGCGGACATGCTGTTGCGGCAGTTGATCTAACCATCAACGACTTTGATGGTCTCGGCTGTCATCGTTTTTACGAATCAACTTTTGTGTCTGCGCAAGCTGAGTTTGATTATTTGCCGTTGCCTGATAAATCGGTTGACATTGTTTTATTTAACGCGTCTTTGCATTACT
>Ga0082335_1005125_pt1 | contig 18553 bp, 19 predicted proteins | sample Subgrocontami58m_FD_72375 | JGI IMG/M metagenome (GOLD analysis project Ga0082335, IMG submission 72375) | Subsurface groundwater microbial communities from S. Glens Falls, New York, USA - GMW37 contaminated, 5.8 m (SPADES assembly) (version 2) ... | reverse complement strand
CAAGGTGGCTCTGGGTGCGGCGAAAGTCCCGCAGGAGGTCGTCCAGGTGCTTGGTCTCGGGAACCTTCTGCACGGGCCGAACGAGATCCCGGATCCATGCGCCGCTCGCCCCGGCGCGGGTGGCCTCGAACAGCTGCCGGATATGTACGACTCCGCGCACATCGTCCAGGTCATCGCCGAACACCGGGTACCGCGTGTACGGGTGGGTCTCGACGATTCCCGCGGCCTCGGCGATCGTGGCGGTCAGCGGCAGGCCCACCACGTCGGGGCGAGGCACCATCACCTGCTGTGCCTCGGTGTCCGCGAAGTCGAAGACGCGCGACAACATTGCGGACTCCTCGGCCTCGAGCACACCCTCCTCGAAGGATGCCGCGAGGATGAGCTTGAGCTCCTCCTCGGTGTGGCCACGGCCCAGGCGGATATCGCTCCGCAGGCCGAACAGGCGCAGGGTCATGCCGGACAGCCGCTCGAGCATCCACACGAAGGGGTGCGTGACTGTGCTGAAGGTGGTCACGGGGCCCACCACCGCCATCGCGATCGTTTCCGTGCGCGCAAGGGCAAGGGCCTTCGGCACGATCTCGCCAAGCACGACCGTGATCGAGATGATCACCAGGAAGCCGAGCACGATGCTGAGCACCGTGACAAGACCAACGCTGATCACCGAGCCGAGCGGCGCGAGGGCATCCCCCACCAGCCTGCGGATCGCCGGCTCGCCCACCGCACCCGCGGCCAGGCTGCTGAAGGTGATGGCCACCTGCATCGACGAGATAAAGCGAGTGGGGTTTTCCTGAATGGCGATGACCCGCGCCGCGCCGCGTTTGCCCTGGTCCGCGAGTTCGCGCATGCGGGTGGGCCGCGACGCTACGAATGCGTACTCGGCGGCGACGAAGAAGGCGTTCCACGCGATGATGAGCGCGAGGAGTGTGAGCTGGAGCCCGGTACTCACCGGGCACGCCTATGCGGGGGTTGGGCCTCGTCGTCACCGGTCGCGCACACGGAGCACAACGGGGTGTCCGGGCGGCGGTTGGTATGTGTGGCGGTGCGGAGGCTCACGTATATCGGGTGGGAGGGCCAGCACAAGGTGCCACCCCCCAATAGTGCGCATGGTAGTGCATGCCCTCGGCGCACCGTGTGAACGGGTGTGCCGCCCCACCTCGGAGGCGGCACGCATCCCTGACGGGCCTCGCGGGATTGACGTTGAACCCAAACCCGCCTGGTTCGAGGGTTCGAATCTCTCCCTCTCCGCTCGTTGTGCCAAGCACAGCGTTCTCCCTGCGTATGCCGTGTCTCTTCTGGTCCGGTCGCCAACCGGCCCTGACGCCGACGTTCGAACCCGCGTTGCCTCCCAGGGAGCGTCACGGCCCCCTGTTTGGCGTTCGCGTCTCGTTACGGTCGGAGTAGCGCCTTGACCGCCCGTCGTTCGTCCATCGCCCGGTAGCCCTCGGCCGCCTGATTGAGAGGCAGCTCGAGGTCGTACACCTTGCCCGGATCGATCGTCCGGTTCCAGATCAGGTGGATCATCTCCGGGAGGGAGCGGCGCACCCGTGCCGGGCCACCGTGCAGCGACTTGGGCTCGACAATGACCCGCGACTTCGGGATCCCATGCCCGCTCCAACTAACGGCCGTTCGGGCGTCCCTACTTCGTGCCGACGATGCAGCGGGCCACGCCCGGAATCCTTACCTTGCCGTCTACCTCGTAGGTTCTGACCTTGGCGATGACGGCTTTCGCGATCCGCTCCCGCGCCGGTTCGCCGACCTGCTGAAGCGCCGCAACTGCGAGCGAGACGTGTTCGCTGATCATCTCCCAATACTGCGCTGGCGATCGCGTCACGAGTTCGACGTCGACGTTCCACCCGGCGACGTCGCGCAGCCCCGCAGCCTCGTACAGGGCACTGACATATCCCGGGGCAGCGCACCGGAACATATTCGGCCCGTCCGGGTCGGGTGGCGCCAACACCGCCTCCGTCGCGATTGCCTGCATGGCGATCGTCGTCCACGCGTTTTCCTCGGGCTTGACCCATACCGACGAGCAGAGACGTCCGCCCGGCTTGAGCACGCGCGTGAACTCGGCGGTCGCTTTGGCGACGTCGGGAAAGAACATGTATCCGAACCGTACCGAGATACTGTCGAATGTCGCGTCACCGAATGGCAGGTCGTCGGCGCTGCACACCTTGGTCTCAAAATTGGTGATCCCTTGCGCGTTCGCTCGTCGCGTCGCGATATCGAGCATCTCAGCCGCAAGGTCGGTCAGAACGACGTGCCCCCTCGGCGCGAGCTTGGCTACGGTCAGCCCCGGCTCACCAGTGCCCGCGGCGATGTCGAGATGCTGCTGATCATCGGCGATGTCGAGACGCTCGACAATCGCTGTGCAGACCGGGCCCAGCTGATCCATTATGACCGAGTCCCACTTCTCCCAGCCCGCAGAAAGCCCGGCCCACGTCGCTCGCTGGACGCCTCGGATCTCATCGCCGCTCGGCATCGGCCCTCCCGCTATCGAATGCACCACCGAACATGAAGGCACTCCTTGGCGGGAGTGCATACCGCCCGATAGGGAGCGGTTATGCACGTCAGTTCATACGACCGGGAGGCAGAGGCTGCACCAGCGAGTGTCGCCGACAACGGGGGCGGTCGAGCCTAACTCCAAGTAAACGCTAGACGACACGCGCGCAGGCTAGCGAAAGAGACCACATCCCGACAGCCAAACGGCTGGAGGCTCGCACGGGCTGGGTAGGACCGGTCAGGTCATCGCCCAGAACGCCCGGGTAGCCCCGCGGCTGGGGTGCTGTTGGACTTGGACGAGCAGCTCCCGGCACGGAGGCACGGAGAGGGTTCAGGTTCAACTTCAATCCCGCGAGGCCCGCTTCCGTCGGGCACGATGTCGCGACAATTGACGTTGATGGCCTCCCGGCAATCGTCGGACGCATCAACGCCCTGGTGCCCGGTGCGCACGTGCTGAACGTCGCCGGTGCGCCCGCCCGCCACCTCGGCCGCCTCACCGGCCCGCGGACGACTCGGCCGCATCTTCCGTTCTCTCGAACACCATGCGCTGGTGATCCATGATCTCCCTCTCGAAGCACGTGCGGTTGCATGCGCGGGCCAGGCTCTCCACCTGATACCGGAAGTCCCGGCTCACCGCGTAGCGAGTCGACAGCCGGAGCAGCAGCGCCGGGTTGCGCAGGGCCCTCCGGCGCATGTTGCGGCGCCCCCACTCGTTCATCGTCACGATGTAGTCCTGGCGGCCGCTGTTTGCGGAGACCGGCTGGAATCCCTCGGCGTCCCGGACGATCTGGTCCGCCCCGTCGGGCAGCCAGGACCCCGGATAGAGCTTCTCCAGCAGCGCGAGGAGGTACTCGTCGGAGTCCTTGGGCGCCTTCAGCGAGATGGCCTCATACGGGACCGCATTCCTGCCCCACACCATGGTCTGGAGGTAGAGGCGCCCTCTCGCGGGCAGCAGGCTCCGACAGAGCCCGAAGAAGTGACGGTAGATCGCGTCCTGCTCCCCGCGCATGAGCTCTCCGGGCGAGCAGAAGTGCTCGAACGCTCCGATCGACACGACCGCGTCGAACGCGCCCAGCTCGCCGGGGGACAGCGTCTTCCAGTCCTTCACGTAGGCCTCGATCCCCTGCCGTCGGCACGCAGCGGCCTGCCTGGGGGAGAGGGTGATCCCGACCGAGTGGATGCCGGCGTCGCGAGCGGCGCGGAGCATCGGGCCCCACCCGCTCCCGATGTCGAGCATCCGCATGCCCGGCCTCAGGTTGAGAGCCTTCAGGACGTAGGCGTGCTTGGCCCGTTGCGCCTGCTCGAGAGTCAGGGAGGAGTCACCGTCATACAGAGCGCAGGTGATGTCGGGGCACTCGCCCAGACTGAGGCGGATGACCCGGTCCATGAAGTCGTAGGTCCGCTGGATCTCCCGCTGAGACGCCATGAGTGATCTCCTCCGCGCCCTGGCGGCACGCCAGGAGTGGACCATAGCCGTCCCGCAGGCCACTCGGATGCGCCCCCGCGCGCGCCCATCTCACGGATCGGCCACGGCCTTCGACGCGATCGCGACGGCGCACTCGGAGGGTGGGAGGACTGGGGCAGCAAGCGCGCCTCGACCATATGGGGCGACGGGCCGACCCCGGGGAACAAAACGGAGAGGGAGGGATTCGAACCCTCGAACCAGGTTACCCCGGTTACCCGCTTAGCAGGCGGATGCCTTCAGCCACTCGGCCACCTCTCCGGGCGCGGGGTATCGTAGTCATCCGTTCCCTCGTCGGCTCGCCGCGGGGAGCGCGGGCGGTCTCGGAGGGGTGGCAGAGCGGTCGAATGCGGCGGTCTTGAAAACCGTTGTCCGGCTCACACCGGACCGTGGGTTCAAATCCCACCCCCTCCGCTCTCCCCCCTGCACGAGTCGACGTCCTCTCCCTGCCGACGTCGGGTCAGGCAACCAGCCGTGCTCCGCGGACCACGGCTGGTTACAGGCGAAGTCGGTACGATCACCGCATGAGAGTCGTCCTTGCAGGTGGCGGAATGGTGGGCCTCACCCTCGCGAAGCTTCTTCGCGCACGCGGTGTCGAGCCCATCGTCATTGAGCGGATGCCGGAGGGCGCCTTCGTGCCCCGGGGCTACATGCTCGGCTTCCAGGGGTACGAGCCCCTGAAGGAGGTCGGCGTACTCGACGAGGTGTGGCCGGAGGGCCGGGAGATCGCCCCTCGCGAGGGCGGATCGGCCGTTGCCGTCTGCGTGTCCGTGGGCAAGGTGCTGGGTGCCCTGGCCCGCGATCTGCCCGTGGAATACGAGCACTCGGTCACCGATCTGGTTCGTGGCGACGACGGCCGCATCACGGGCGTGGTCGTCGAGGGGCCCGAGGGAACGCGCACCATCGAGTGCGATCTGGTCGTCGCCTGCGACGGCAAGGCCTCGCGGGTTCGTGAGATGGCAGGCATGCAGGCGGACTTCGTCCCCCTGCCCGAGGGTTCGCTCACCTGGATGAGCAGCACGCCGTGCGAGTCGTCGTTCGCCATGGCCTACATGTCGGACGGTGGCCACATCGGCATGTTGTCGTGGCCCGAGGGCTCGGCCGGTTGGCGCAGTTGCGCCCGCGTCGGTGAGGAGGCCGCCCTGGCCCCGGGCCTCGATGCGGTCAAGGAGATGTGGACACGCCTGCTTCCCGAGTCGCGCCTCGGGGTCGCGGCTGTGGAATCCCTGGACCAGGTGCGCTACTCGGAGCCCGAGTTGCTCACCACGCCCGAGTGGTGGGGGCCGGGCCTCGTTCTAATCGGGGACTCCGCGCATTTCTTCGGCCCCGAGACCGGTATCTCGTCGGGCATCGGCCTGGGCGATGCCCATGCCCTGTCGGAGGCCATCGCGCAGAACCCGAACGACCCGGATGCGGCCTGCCGGTCGTACGTGATCTGGCGCGCGCCGGTCGTGCGCCCCTATGAGGCCATGGATCCCGGTCGCGAGCGCATTCTCGTCGCGGGCGGCGTCGAGCCGCAGCCCGGAGAGGCCTGGCCGCCGCCGCAGTAGGTCAGTGCGGCGATCCCCCCGGGTCCATCGTGGCCTGGGCTTCATCACCACGGGCCAGTAGTCGGCCCAGGTCCCTGACCCTCACCAACTCGATGAGCGCGGGGACGGTGGGGAGCCAGAAGTTGAAGGCCCGCCACACGACCACGCCGCTGAAGGCGCTGGCGAGCGGGATGTCGAGCAGCGTGAGCGTGAACGTGGCTGCCGCATCGAGCGCACCGAAGCCACCGGTGGGCAGCGGAACGAGCATCGCGATGTAGGCCGTTGCGTAGGCCAGGGCCACGCCGTGGATGGGCACGTTCGCACCGACGGCCTGAAGTGCGGCCCACAGGCACAGGACATCCCCAACCCAGTAGATGATCGCCCCCATCAGGGCATTCCCATGAGCCCGCGGCTGCAGAACGATGTGCCGCACCACAAGCAGGCCGGACACGGCAGCCGCCAACGCTCGCCGTGGCCATCCATGGGCTGGAGGCACTGCCAGGCGTTCGCCTCTCGCCGGGGCGCTCACCCATGCGGCGGCCATCATGCACGCCGGAACCATGATGATCCACGGCAGCGTCATCCCCAAGGGCGCGGAATCCCCGAAGCCGACCAACAGGATGATCGCGGCGATGGTGGCCCACGCACCGAAGATGCCGAATATGAGGATGTTGAGGCCAACCACGCGCGCTGCCGCATCGCGTGTCCGAAGGCCTGTGCGCTTGAGTGCCCAGTAGGTGAGCGCAAGCCCACCCGCACCCGCGGGCGACACGATGCGCGTGGCCCCGAGGCTGGCCATGACGAGCCTGGTGGCGGGCCACGCGCGGATTGTCGGGCCACTGTCGATGCTCGCAACGGCTCGCAGCGTCACCACATATCCGCCGTACGAGACGACCTCCAGCAGAAGGCAGACGGGCAGCCACGCGGCCTTGGCGTTGCCGAGGTCATCGAGCACCTCCTGGAAACCCGCCGTCTTGGCGATCAGCACGCCGATGCCCACGGCCAGGACGAGCACGAACACCAACCCGAGCACGATCTGACGCGGGCCCGCGATCGATGGCGGGCCCGGGCCCATCTCCTCACCCATCTGGAGCCGTGTCCCGCTGATGGTTTCCCTCACGCTCTGTCGCGAATCTGCAACGAGACGCTACTTCTGGTGAGTGTGGGCGGCCCGACATGGGTAGCCTCGGCCAGTGGGCCGCAACGGACCTGAGATCACGGTTGAGAAGCGCAAGTGGGATGGGACGATCTCGTCCATCTGGACGGGTGCCCGCCTTGTGCGGAATGGACCGGCCGGTGTTGTGTGGCTGCTCCCGGTTGGCGCCGTGCGCGAGCGCCCGTCGCGTGGTCATCGAGAAGAGGTCCGTACCCCAGAGGCATGGGTTGGCGGGGTTGGCTGGTGGGTTGTCCGGGCGATCGGCGCACCCGATGGTGGCGTGGCCCGAATCCTGATCGACGCCGCTGTTCCCGCCACGGTCGACGCAGCCGGGATCGTGTTCATCGACCTCGATATCGACCTCGAGATGACCGCCTCCGGCAACCTGCTCAAGGACGTCGACCAGTTCCGCGAGCGTGCCGAGCGCATGGGATACCCCGACCACGTCCGCCGATCCGCCTGGCGCGGCCTGGAAGACGCCGCCGAGCGAGCCGTCCAGGGCCTGTGGCCGTTCGACGGCACACTCGAGGCCCTGCTCACCCGATGAGGCCGATCGGTCCCAGGCCCCCACGCCAGGTGGCGCAGGCTGCTCCGGCGCGCGCGCCCATGGCCACGGCAGCCTCGATGGGGAGTCCCTGGCCCAGGCCCACGGTGAGCCCTGCGGCGAAGGAGTCACCGCAGCCGTAGGTGTCGATCACCGAGCCGGGGGCAGCCGCCGGTGGGTAGCGGAGGGGCTCTGCGCCTTGGCGCAGGATCACACCGCCCCGGGCCCCGTCCGTAAGGATCACGGCGTGTGGGCGCAGCGGCACGGGGAGAACGCCAAGGTCCTCGTCGGGGTCGTGTGCGCTGGCCACGATCACGTCCGCACGCACGCCGGCCGCGAGCAGGTCACCCACTCGTCGTCCTGTGACCACCAGTACCGGGGCCGCGCGGCCCGCGGCGAGCGTGCCGGGGTCCTCTCCTGTGTAGTACACGGCCTCCACGTGGGCGAGGTCGGCCCAGCCCAGGTCGTCCGCGCGCGCGGGCTGCAGGCGCGGCCCCACGACGGTGATGGTTCTCTCGCCATCCGGTTCGGTGATGGTGAGCACCGGCGTCTGTGCACCAGTCCTGTGCGCGCCTCTCACATCCACCCCATGCGCCATGAGCGTTGCTCGGGCGCTGACGGCGGCGTGGTCGTCCCCGAATGCCGTGATGAGGGTGCAGCGGGCGCCCAGTCGCGCCGCCGCCGCCGCCGCGACCCCGCCTCCCCCCGCTGCCTCGACCAGGGGATCCGTCACGTCGGCGATCAACCCTCGCCCCGGCGGCATGCCGCGGGTGTGGGTAACCCACTCCACGTGGCCGATGACCGCGACCCGGATGGGCTGCGGCACCATGTTCAGCGGGGTGTCAGCGCCTCGGGTGCGCCGAAGGCACGCAGCGACGCCGGGATGGCCACACTGCCATCCGGGCGCTGGTGGTTCTCGAGCAGGGCGATGAGCGTGCGCCCCACCGCGACGGCCGTGCCGTTGAGGGTGTGCACAGGAAGGGTCTCCTTGCCCCTCTTCGTGCGACACCTCAGGCGACGGGCCTGATAATCGGTGCAGTTGGAACAGGAGGTCACCTCGCGGTAGCGCTCCTGCGCGGGCATCCACGCCTCGCAGTCGAACTTGCGCGCTGCCGAGGGTCCGAGGTCGCCCACGGCCACATCCACCACGCGATAAGGGATCTCGAGCTCGCGGAGGATGCGCTCCTCGATACCCAGGATCCGCTGGTGCTCGGCCGCGGACTGCTCGGGTGTGGTGAACGTGAACATCTCGACCTTGTCGAACTGATGTACGCGGAAGATTCCCTGCGTATCGCGCCCCGCTGCCCCGGCCTCGCGTCGAAAGCACGATGAGATGCCGGCGTAGCGCACCGGAAGATCCTCCTCGGCGAGGATCTCATCCTGATGCAGGGCGGCCAGCGGCACCTCCGATGTGCCGACCAGAAACAGATCATCTTCGGCAGTGCGGTAGATCGCCGACCTGTCCGTGGGAAAGAAGCCGGTGCCGAGCAGAGCTTCCTCGCGAACGAGCACCGGTGGAATCACCGGGGTGAAGCCCTCCTCCTCCAGCAAGTCAACGGCCCAGGAGACGAGCGACATCTGCAGGCGCACAAGCGGGCCCAGCAGATATGCGAAGCGGGATCCGGAGGTTCGGGCAGCGCGCTCCAGGTCGAGCCCCCCGAGGCCCACGGCGATCTGCACGTGGTCGCGAGCACCATTCGGGAACTGCGGAGGCTCGCCGACGCGGCGAATCTCCACGGCATCGTCCTCTCCCCCGTCCGGCGCGTCGGCCTCGGCGATGTTCGGGAGGGCCAGGAGCAACTCGTCGCGCTGTGCCTCGGCATCGCGCAGTTGTTCCTCATCTGCACCCGTGGCCACCCGCAACCGGCGTGCTTCGACTTCCTGCTCGGGGTCGGGATCGGTGCCCGCGCGCTTGGCCTCACCGATGGCCTTTGCGATGCGGGACGACTCCGCGCGCATCTCCTCGACCCTGGTGCGCAGGGCACGGCACGACTCATCCACGGAGAGCACGGCATCGAGCCGCGATGCCTCCCCGCGTCGCTCGAGCGCCGAGCGCACGACGTCGGGGTCGCGTCGGATGAGTCGCAGGTCAAGCATGGGTCAGGTGGAGTTCGTGGAATCGAGAGCGCGGATCGCGCTGTCGACGTCGTCGCCGAAGATGAAGGCCTCGCGTAGGCCCGTGACCTCGAACACCCGCCGTAGGTGGCGTTGTGGGCACACGAGCGCGAGGTCACCCTCGCCCCCATGCGATCGGTTGAGCATGCTCACCAGCGCACCGAGCCCCGACGAGTCGAGCAGGGTCACGTCGGAGAGATCGACGACGATTCGAGTGGAGACCGGATCGACTGTCCCCATGTCCCGTCGAAATCCAGGGACGGTGTAGATATCCAACTCACCGGAGAGCGAGACGACCACCAGGCCGTCCCGCTCCTCCATGGCCACTGCAAGACCCATCTGCCGCGGGATTACTTCAGGCTCGACACGTAGGCCACGACGTTCGTGAGGTCGGTGCCGCTTACAAGCCCGCCGGGCATGGCGCCGCCGCCGTTCTTGACCTGCGTCTCGATGGCAGTGGGAGTAAGCCCGGCTCCCTGAAGCTTGGGTCCGACACCGGCCTGCGTACCGCCTGCCGTGTGACATCCCTGACACGTCGCCTGAAAGACCGTCTTTCCCGCGGCCACGTCACCCGCGGGAGTGCCTCCGGCCGCACCGCCGCCCGCAGTCGAGGCGGGCGCCTGCGTGGTGGCGTTGGCCGGGGCCGTGGTCTCAGCTCCGGGCGCCGGCACCGTCTTGCCGTTCGAGTCGGTCTGCGGGGCGTTGTTGGCCACCGTTGTGGCGTCGGAGGGCGTCTCGGCGTTGGACGCGCTCGAGCCCCCACAGCCGGCTCCGATACCAATGAGGGCCGCGGATGAGATAACGGCGCATGCCACGGTGAAACGTCGACGCATTGATTGCTCCTTGGCGGATCGTGACCCGTTGCCAGTACGGCAACCCTAGCATCGGCATGTACGCCGAATGGCGCCGGGAGCCGTGGCCCCGAGAAGACGTCGGGAGGGTTGCACGATGATTGAGGGGCTTGGTGGGGACACGCCGGAGATTGGCGCCGGGGCCTTCGTGCACGAGGGGGCCTGGGTGATCGGCCGGGTGGTGCTGGGGCCCGGTGTGTCGGTGTGGCCCTGCGCGGTGATCCGGGGCGATGTGGAGCGCATTGAGGTGGGCGCCATGAGCAATGTCCAGGACGGCGCGGTGCTGCACGCAGACCCCGGAATGCCGTGCATCGTGGGCGAGCGGGTGACAATCGGCCACCGCGCGACGGTTCACGGGTGCACCCTGGGAGACGAGGTGCTGGTGGGCGTTGGGGCCACCGTGCTGAATGGCGCCCGGGTTCACGCGCGCAGCATCGTCGGCGCACACGCATTGGTTCTCGAGGGCGCACGGATTCCGGAGGGCGTTCTGGTCGTGGGCGTGCCGGCGCGCGTGGTGCGCGACCTCACTCCTGCCGAGATCGAAGGCCTCTCTGCGCAGGCTGCGCGCTATGTGGACAATGCCGCACGCCACGCGGCGGGCTGAGCACGAGCGAATCGTTGCGGCGAGGCGAGAGACCTGGTCACGGCAGTGGCCGATCCGTCGTCGGCGCATGTATCCCCCACCTCCGCGTTCGATGACTCGAACAGCGAGATCGTCCTCAGGGTGAGTGCGCCCAGCACCGTCGAGGACACGGGCCCGGGGATCGCATGTGTCCGGCCCAGCGCTCCGGCCCATGCCCTGGGCGATCGCACCGTGAGGCACTGGTTCCGATCACCCCCATCGGCATCGCAGTCGCCCGGCCCGAGGGGTGGCGGAGGCCCCACTCGCGACGGCCGGTGGCAACGACCCGACTGCGATGACGACGCCGTGTGACCTCATGACGATCAACCTGCGGGACCCCGTGTGCCCTGGCCAACGCGCGGGGTCCCGCCCGCACCGCTACGTGAGCGTGTACTCGGGGCCGCTGCCGCCCTCGGGCGGGGTCAACTGCCCACCCTTGGCGGTGATGGCACCGCATTGGATGCAGTTCGGGGCGTTCACATGTACGTCCACATTGCCATTCGCGCCGCTGCCGTCCACGATCTCGTAGACCTTGGCCGGGCACATGTTCTCCCATGTCACGGCGAGCTCGAGCGGGACGTTGGTGCGCACGCGAACGTGGTTCGGCTGGTCGTCGCGGGTCTTGTTGCCGCTCAGGTACACCGACGAGAGCTTGTCGAAGATGTACTCGCCATCGGGCTTCGGATAGCCGCGGTCGGGCCCGATGAAGACGGGCTCCTCGGCGTCCCTCTTGAACGTGACGCGCTTCGGTGCCTTGCCGAACGAACCGGTGGCCATGCCGTGGACAATGCCTCCGTAGATGAAGCCCCTCTGGAATGCGGGGCGGATGTTTCGCACCTTCCAGAGGTCCTTCCATATCTCGGAGTCCTTGATCGCGGTGTCGTAACCCCAGAGTCCCGTTGTGGTCTCCGCGGTGCCGTCCTTGACGGCCGCGGCGATGGTCTCGGCGGCGATGATGCCCGACCGCATCGCATAGTTGACGCCCTTCAGCGCGGCCAGATCCACGAAACCTGCGGAGTCGCCACACAGCAGGGCGCCCGGCACGTGGAAGCGGCTGGGAAGCCCGTAGGTGCCCCCGGACGGAATCGTCTTGGCCCCCCAGGCAACGCGGCGCCCGCCCTTCAGGATCTCGCGCACGAAGGGGTGCGTCTTGTACTGCTGCAGCAGGTCATGCGCGGAGATGTTGGCGTCCGCGGCATCGAGGCCCACCACGAAGCCGATGGACACCATGTTCTCGCCCATCGGATACATCCACGAGCCGCCGTACTCGCGCCACTTCGCACCGAATCGCAGCGGGAATCCCAGCGTGTGGATGACCTTGTCAAGCGGCTTCTCGACTTCCCAGACCTCCTTGACCCCGAGTTCCCAGATCTGGGTGGCATCGGTGTCGAGGTCGAAGTGTCGGCGCAGCACGCCGGCCAGGTGCCCCTGAGTGCCCTCGCAGATGACGGTGACCTTGGCGTGCACCTCGACACCGGGCTCGAAGGTGGAGAGCTCCTCGCCCTCTCGGCCACGCCCCTTGTCGCCGGTGAGCACTCCGACCACACGCCCATTCTCCACCAGCAGCTTCTGCGCGTCGGTCTCGGGCAGCATGTAGGCGCCCAACTCCTCGGCGTTCTCCGCCATGAAGCGCGATACCTGGCTGATGGAGATGACCCAGTTGCCGTGATTCTTCATCTGCGGCGGCGTGGGAATGCGCACCTTGCTCTTGGGCGTCATGAAGTAGACGGCCTCGCCCGTGACCTCGGTGAACACGCCAGGGGTCTTACCGGGCGCGGCGTCGGGGAACAGCGACTTGAAGGCCCCCGGGCGCATGACCGACCCGGACAGCAGGTGCGAGCCCGGGCCCTTGCCCTTCTCCATGATGGCGATGGGCACCTCACCCAGGGCCTCCATGAGGGACTCGTCCTCGGCCATGAGCTGGCCAAGACGAATCGCGCCGGCAAGGCCGGACGGCCCGGCACCGACGAACAGAACACCCACCTCGATGCGCTCGTCCTCTGCGGCCTTCGGAGCCACCACGTAGTCAGACGCGCGGTGGGGAGGCGGAAACTCTGCGGGGATCGTGCTCATTGTCGTGTCGTCACCTGTCCGGATGCGGAATGCGGCCAATGATACGCGGCGGTGGGGCGCATGCCTGCGGTACTGACGACACCCAGACCGCTGCCGTTCGCCCCCGAAGAATGGACGGCGTACGCAGCGGCAAAACGACAAAAGCCCCACGTGAGCAGGACTTTCGATGGAGCATAGCGGAATCGAACCGCTGACCTCCTGGGTGCGATCCAGGCGCTCTCCCATCTGAGCTAATGCCCCGCAGTGGCGTGAATCCTAGCGCGGGCCGCCATGGGCGTCACCCCCGCTAGTGTGCGCCGCCGTGCTTGACCTTCACACACACATCCTTCCCGGCATCGACGACGGCCCCGTCCAGATGGCGGATGCACTGGCGATGGCGCGGGCCTTCGTCGAATCCGGAACGTCGGCGGTGGTGTGCACCCCGCACATCGACGACGATCCGACGGCGGTGCTGGCGGCCATTGACGCGGGCGTTCCCGCACTGAGGGCCGCCCTCGACGATGCCGAGATCCCCCTCCAGGTGCTTCCCGGCGCCGAGCTGACGCTTGCCGCCGCGGCCCGCATGGACGACGACCAACTGGCGCGCGCCTCGTTGGGCGGCGGCGGCAGGTGGCTGCTGCTCGAGATGCCGGTCGCGGGATGGCCGATCGTGCTTCCGGAGATGATGCGCGACCTCGAGATGCGTGGCTTCGGCGTGGTCCTCGCCCACCCGGAGCGGTCGGAGTCGGTGCAGTTGGCTCCGGACCGCCTGCGTGATCTTCTGGGACGCGGTGCGCTTGTGCAGATCAACGCCAGCAGCCTGTCCGGCGCGCACGGGGCGCGCGCGGAGAGAGCGGCATACATGCTGCTGCGCAACGGAATGGTCACCGTTCTGGCGTCCGATGCGCATTCCGCGACCGCGCGCCCCCCGGGCCTGGTCGAGGGTCTTCAGGCCCTGGAGCGTGTTCTGCGCCGTCCCCAGGAGGAACTGCGCTGGATGGTGGACGATGGACCTCGGCTGATCGCATCCGGCGCAGCGGTACGCCCGCCGCGCCTGGTCCCTATGCCGAGGCCCCCCCGGTAGCGCCACGATCGCGCGCGATGGCTGCGTGCGTGATGGGCAGGCCGTCCTCCACCGACACGGTGGGTGACCAACCGAGCACCTGGCGGGCGCGGGATGCGTCGAGACAGCTGCGCTGCAGCTCACCGGCGCGAGCCGGCGCGTGCACGGGGTCGGTGCCGCCCAGGATCCCGACGAGGTCGAGAACCGAGATCTCGCGCCCACAGCCGATGTTGAGGGTGTCGTCCGCCGGGCCGGACTCGGCCCGCAGGAACGCGTCGACGACGTCACCGACGAACACGTAGTCACGGGTCTGCAGGCCGTCGCCGAACACGGTGAGCGGCTCGCCGTCGATGAGGCGACCCGAGAAGATGGCCACGACACCGGCCTCACCGTGGGGGTCCTGCCGCGGGCCGTAGACGTTGCCCAGACGCAGCCTCACCGTGGGCAGGCCGTAGAGCCGCCCGTAGAGGCCGCAGTACCCCTCTGCCGCGATCTTGCTCATGCCGTAGTGGGACATGGGCCGCGGCTCTGCGGTTTCCGGCGTGGGCACAGGAAGCCCTGGATACTCGCCGTACGCCGCACCACCGGTGGCGGCCAGCAGCACGCGGGCGCCGGTGATCCTGGCGGCCTCCAGCACCGAGATCGTCCCCGCGATGTTCACGTCTGCATCGAAGGCGGGCTCATCGAGCGCCCGCCGCACGTCGGCCTGGGCCGCCAGATGGAACACGGTTGATGCCCCGGTGCGCGTGACGATGTCGGCCATGGCGGCGGCATCGCGGATGTCGGTGCGATGGAAGGTGGCGGACGGCGGGATATTGCGCTCGTGCCCGGTCGCGAGTGTGTCCACCACATGGACCTGACGGCCGTCCGCTACCAGGGCGTCGGCAAGGGTGGAGCCGATGAACCCCGCTCCGCCCGTGACGATGACCGCTCCCGCGGAGGCCACTGCTAGCCTCGACGGGCCATGCGGGCCCGTGATCGATACATGAGTTGTCCCTCGTCGCCTGATGAACCGCGGGGCAGGATGCCCGAGGCCCCGGGCGGGTGCAAGCCATGAGGAGCGGGCGCACCACCGGAGGGCAGCGCCCCGACGTGCTGGCGCGTCTCGCGAACGCCGCGCAGTCGCGCCTTCCCGCCCACCCCAGATCACCACGGGCCCGGGTGCTCGGCATCGTGCTGTGCACCCTGCTGAGCGCCCTGATCGTGGTAGCCGGCACCGGGGCGTGGCCCTGATGGTCGGGCGTTTCATCTCCCTTGAGGGGGTCGACGGCTCGGGAAAGAGCACGCAGGCCACGCTGCTGACGGACGCGCTTCGCGATCGCGGCCACGAGGTCATCGCCGTGCGTGAACCCGGTGGGACCCCGCTGGGTGAGGCGGTTCGGGAGGTCGTGCTCGGGCCGGACGCCATGGGCCCATGGGCCGAGGCGCTGCTCTTCGCCGCCGCCCGCGCCCAGTTGGTGTGCGACGTCGTCCGCCCGGCCCTGGCAAGCGGTACGTGGGTGGTGGCCGACCGCTTCCTCGACTCGTCCCTCGCCTACCAGGGCGCAGCACGCGGGTTGGGGATCGACCATGTGCTGCAGGTGAATGCGCCTGCGATCGGGGAATGCATGCCCGACCTCACGATCATCCTCGACCTGCCGCCCGGGGCCGCAGTGGACCGCCGCTTCGGCCGAGGCAGTGTCAGTGTGGATCGTATCGAGGACGAGGGCGAGGCACTCCAGGAGAGCGTGGCCGAGGGCTATCGCGAGGTGGCCCGTCTGTTTCCGGAACGCATTGCGCTTGTGTCCGCCGTGGGAACGATGGATGAGGTTCACACTCGGGTGCTGGCAACGGTCATCGGGGGCACCTGACGGCCATGGAGGTGCCCGGGCAGCCTCTGGCCGAGCGCATCCTGTCCGCGTCTGCCGAGCGATCGGCGCCACCGCAGCAGGTTGTGCTGCATGGACCGGCGGGTTCGGGAAAGCGCCGGGCCGCACGGGCGTATGCGTGGGCGCTGGTGGACCCCTCCCGCGCGCACGACCCCGAGGAGGCGTCGCTCGACATCACCACCGTGTCGGCATCGGGCGCCACCATTCGCCTCGACGACGAGTTGGAGCCGGCCCTGGCGGGTCTGGCCGCGCGCCCCGTGGTGGGCGAGCGTCGCGTCATGATCATCGAGGACGCGGAGCGCCTGCGGCCGCAGGAGGGCGCCCACCGGATCCTCAAGGTGCTCGAGGAGCCTCCCCCCCGCTCCCACATCATCCTCATCGCAGACCGCATCGCCGACCTGCTTCCCACGGTGCGATCTCGCTGCCTGCCGGTGCCGTTTCGGTCACCGGGATGGCGCCTCATCGCGGCCGAGCTGGAGCGGCAGGGCGACCCGCCGCACGACGCCCGCGCCCGAGCGCGTGCGGACGGGCTGCTCGCCCTTCAGATGGGGCCCTTCGAGCGCCGGCTCCGCACGCTCGGCGCAGAGCTTGGCATTGCCGCTCTGTCAGGGGAGACCGGTGGGCCGGAACTCGTCCACGACATCCAAAATGCGATGGAGGCCGCCGCCTCCGAGCACCCGTCGGAGGAGCTGGGTCGGCTCCGTGACGAGGCCAACGCGCTGGAGGGACGTCGTGGTGGCAAGACGGCGGCGAAGAAGGCCGACGAACAGGAGCGGCGCGAGCGTCGGCGCCTGGTCACGGACGGCTGGGGCCATGTGCTGGACGGCACCAACGCGGTTCTGGCCGATGCGCTCTCGGTGGCCGTGGGCACCGAGGCCTCGGTGCGGCACGTGGAGCTTCTCGACCGCCTGCACGATCTCGCCCCACCCGAAAGCCGCTTGATGATCGAGCGGGGACTCGATGAGGTTCAGCGCACACGGGTGGGCCTTCGGCTCAACCCGCTCGCCGACCTCTGGGTGGAGGGGATGCTCGCCAAGCTCTCCATGATCCGCCGGGGTGTCGAGCCCCCGGCCGTCGCGGCCGGTCGCCTGGGGGACTGACTCCGCCCCGGCGCGGATGCGCGCGGGCCGGGGCCCACCACCGTCATCTCAGAAGACGGGCTGCCAGATCATCAACACGAGCACCGCCAGTGCGAGGGCCGCGGAGACGTAGTTCAGCAGCCGTGCGCCGGGGTCGTTCAAGAGCCGTCGGAACTCCTCAGGGTCTCCCCCATCCCCCGACGCGATGCGGGTTGCAAGCTCCCGCGCCTTCTTGGGGCGCCGGCCCGCGACGGCACCGAGTGCCATCGAGAGGATGAAGGCCAGAATGGAGGCCTCGAGCCAGCGGTGCCGGAAGAGATCCAGATGACCGGCCAGCCAGAACCCGCCCACGAGCAGGGCCACGCCACCGATGAGCGTCACGATCGCTCCTGTGCGTGCCACCCGCAGCACGGCCGCCACCTCGATGGCCGACCTCCTGCGCCGCGCGGTCTCGTAGGCCGCACCCGCCGTCACCACGCCTCCGATGAAGGCGAAGGCCCCCAGGAGGTGCACGAGCAACCCGATTTTCTCCACGCTCACCTGAACTCCTCGACGACGGGCCGCACCCTATCGCGCGCTGATGATGGCGAATCGCGGTTGCCTGGCGATGCGCCAGATGCGGTCCCGGGGCGGCGGGCGTAGGCTCTGGGAATGAACAGATCATATATCGCGGGCTTGGCGGCGATCGTCGCCGTCGGTGGTGTGTATGGCTCCGCCAGCGCATCCGACACGTTGCGCCAGTTCGACACTCCAAGTCACAACATCGGGTGCATCGCCTCGCACATGGACGGCGTGTGGAACCTGCGCTGCGACATCCGAGAGCATTCGTACCGGGCACCTGTGCAGCCGGCATCGTGCGACCTGGACTACGGGGACTCACTCAACCTGGCGCGGACGGGTCGGGCGCGGTGGACGTGCCATGGGGACACCGCCCTTCCGCCCCCGAATGGTTCCGGGTTCCGAACCATTCGGTATGGCACCTCATGGGCATGGGGTCCGTTTCGGTGCACGTCCCGCACCTCGGGAATGACCTGCACGAACGCCTCGCGCACGGGCTTCGTCATATCGCGTCAGCGCGCCGGGCGCATCTCCGCCTAGGGTCCACAATCCGCATGTGCTCGCCGACTGGCCTTCGCCCGAGAGAGCGCGAGGGCGCCGTTGATCAGCACGGCGGCGGCCGACTGTCCATCGCCGGTCCCACGCTGACAAGGATTACGGCGGTGGGAAGACGATGCACCACTTCCCGGGGCGCACAGGGCATGTGGCTGCGCATCGTCGATCGTGGTGAACCATGCCCCCACCGGCTATCCTCTCGCGCCGATGGGCTGTCCCGCGTGCGGGGCAACTCGCGCCGACGTAGCTCAGTTGGTAGAGCACTTCACTCGTAATGAAGGGGTCCGCGGTTCGAATCCGCGCGTCGGCTTCACCCTCTCCCCCCTACGAGACCTCTCAGGACCCGGTTCTGATCCCCTCCTGGTGATTCGGGCAACCATGCGGGTTTCGCATCCGTGGGCGCTGAGGGGCACGAATCAGCATCGGTCTCCCAGATTCCCCCAGTAGGTGTGCCGTCGGTGATGAGAGCGTCCCGGCGCCGAGTCGACGCGAGATCTGTCTCGCGGTCGACCTAACTGTCCCGGCGACACCTTCTCGATAGCACCGTCGGAGAGCCGGCTCCCCGCCTCCGCCCCGCGGCGCGGCCCGCCCGCGGCGGTC
>Ga0082335_1005121_pt1 | contig 18568 bp, 11 predicted proteins | sample Subgrocontami58m_FD_72375 | JGI IMG/M metagenome (GOLD analysis project Ga0082335, IMG submission 72375) | Subsurface groundwater microbial communities from S. Glens Falls, New York, USA - GMW37 contaminated, 5.8 m (SPADES assembly) (version 2) ... | reverse complement strand
AGCGAGCAGCTCGGCGTGTGCCCAGGGCAGAAGGGAGCGCGAACCAGGCCGGCGCGACCGGCGCGCCGGCCGCGCCCGCGGCGCCGCGCGCGGCGGCGGGGGGGAAGACTCGTCAGAGCTGCGGTTGCTGCGTGAGCGTGACTTCCCGGTCGCGAAGGTGTAATCTCTCACTCCAGGTAAGCCCCCAGACTGGCCTCGCGCCGGGTGGTGAAGCGATGAGGACGATCTTTCGCAGCGCCTGGATGATGACGTGCGTGGGGGTGTTGGCCGCGACCCAGGCCTGCGCCCAGCCAGCGCGAACTTCGGCGCAGGCACGGTCGCCGATCGGCACCGGCCTTGACGGCATCGTGTATTGGAGCACGGAGGTACCGTTCCTCGATGTCTTCAAGACGTCGAGCCCGTGGATGTCAGGCACGGCCGATGCCTGGGACGACCACCGTCCGCCCGACCTCGACCCGCACGGCTGGGTGCGCTCGCTCCGTCCGGGCCAGCGCGCGACCACGCTCATGTTGTTCGGCGCCCAGATGTGGGTGAACGGCGTGTACCGCGCTCCCAAGGGCCCCTACACCGTGGCATACGCAGGCGAAGGGAAGATCGAGTATGACGGTGCCCGCGTCATCGAGACCGCTGCCGGACGGGACGTGATCGAGCTGCAGCCCGAACCGGACGGCGGCCTCGCCCTCCAGGTCACTGCCGTGAACCCGCGGAATCACCTCCGGAACATCCGCGTGCTCCTGCCGGGCGCCGAGCGCACGGCCCGGCCCGGCGAGATCTTCAACCCGGCCTTCCTCGAGAGCCTGCGCGGGTACAAGGTCATCCGTTTTCTCGGTTGGATGACCGGTCCAAGCGCCGAGGATGTCGACGTCGCTCCGCATGTCTGGACCCGGCGGCCCCGGATCGAGAACGCGCGCTGGGACAGCGTGCACGGCGGCCCGCCGCTCGAGGTGGCGGTCGCTCTCGCCAACCGCCTCTCGGCCGATGCCTGGTTCTGCCTGCCCCATCTCGCGGATGACGATTTCGTCCGGAGTTTCGCCGAGAGCGTGCGCGCGTCGCTCGACCCGGGCCTCGAGGTCTACGTCGAGCACTCGAACGAAGTCTGGAATCCGGACTTCTCGTCGCACGCCCATGCGGAGCGGCGTGGCGTCGAGCTTGGCCTCGCCGCGGACGAGTACACCGCGGGCAATCGGTACCATGCGCGGCGGACGCGCGAGATCGGCGCGGTATTCCGGCAGGTCCTCGGACGTGAGCGTGTCGTCGTCCTGCTGGCCGGACAAGCGGACGAGCCGGCAATCGCGGAGGCGATGCTCGGCTGGGACCACACCGCCGCGGACGTCGATGCGCTCGCCACCGCCCCCTACTTCGGGTACGAGCTGGGACTTCCCGACTCCGCTGCCGTCGTCGAGCGCATGACGCTCGATGACCTCTTCCGCGAACTCGAGAGCAAGACCCTTCCCCAGACGATCGCGAACATCGCCCGTCACGCCGAGATCGCGCAGCGCCACCGGCTGCCGCTCATCACCTACGAGGCCGGCCAGCACCTGGTGTACGACATGAACACGCTCGGGCAGCGTGCGGAGGGCGCGCGGACGGCACGCGTCAACGCGCTCTTCGACGCCGCCAACCGGGATGCGCGCATGGGGCGCCTGTACACGCAGCTCCTCGCGGAGTGGAACCGGCTTTCGCACGGCGGCCTGTTCATCCATCTCATGAACTGCGGCCAGGCGGGGAGCGCCGGGAGATGGGGCTTGATCGAGTATCTGGGCCAGCCGCGGGCCGACGCGCCGAAGTACGACGCGATCCGGAAGTGGATGGAAGGGAGCTGAGAACCCCGCCACGCAAGTCCGTGACCCGCTGCGAGGCTGAGGGGCGGCGGCAGCGAGCACCTGGCGGTGGTCTCGCACCTGGAGTACCTGACCCAGCCTCGCGCCGAGGCGCCGAAGGGGAGCCTTCCGTGAAACGAAAGATGAGTTTCGACTCGTCATTCCCGGCGCTCATGGGGATCGCCGTTCTTGTCGTCTCGGGCTTCGCGAGCGAAGGGCGAGCCGAACCGCCGGGCAAGGTCACCTTCCTGATCGACTCGCGGCAGGCCAAGCCCATCTCGCGCTACATCTACGGGACGAACACCGGCGACGACACCGATAAAGCCATGGGATGGGGGAACATCCCGCTGAATATCACCTCTTCGCGGATGGGCGGCAACTACTGGACGCCCTACAACTGGGAAAACAACGCGACGAATATGGGCCACGACGACAGCAACCAAAACGCAGACATTCTCGGTGGTGGGGACGTTCCGGGCGAGGCCGTTCGGCTCGGCATCGTCGGCGCGCACTCGATGAACGCGGCGGCGATCGTGACTGTGCCGATCTGCGGACATGTCGCCGCCGACAAGATCTACAACGGCGACGTGGCCAAAACGACGAATTACCTCAGCACGCGCCTGCGCATCTTGGTCGCCAAGAAGAACGCGCCGTTCTCTCTGCCCCCAAACCCCGGCGACGCCGCCGTCTACCAGGATGAGTTCATCCATTTCCTCGAGGTGAAGTTCCCGCGCGCCTGGGACGATCCGGTCAAGCGTATTTTCTTCACGCTCGACAATGAGCCGGACCTTTGGTCCGAGTCGCACCCGGCACTCCACCCTTCGAAGGCAACCTACGACGAGATCCGGAAGAAGACGATCGCCTACGCGACGGCGATCAAAGACGTGGCGCCCAAGGCGCTCGTCTTCGCGCCAGGGACCTCCGGATGGGGCGCAATGGTGAATTTTCAGGACGCTCCGGATGGGAACGGGCAGGACTTCCAAAGCTGGTTCCTCCAGCGCATGAAGGAAGCCGAGGTCGCCTCCGGCAAGCGTCTCCTTGACGCCCTCGACTTCCATTGGTATCCGGAATGGAACGGGAGCGGCGTGCTCGACGCCCCGGACGACAACAGCGACGCGAACGCCGCGGCGCGCGTCCAGGCGCCGCGATCTCTCTGGGATCCGGCCTTTACCGAAACGACCTGGATCACGGAAGGTTTTACATTGGGTCCGATCCGCTTGCTGGCGCGCGTCCAGCAGAAGATCGACGCGAACTACCCGGGCACGAAGATGGCGATCGGAGAGTACTCTTACGGCGGCGGCGGCCATATCTCGGGCGCGCTCGCCCAGGCGGACGTGCTCGGAATATTCGGGCGCGAAGGGGTATTCGCCGCGAACTTGCATCGCTTCGGTTCGAAGAACCAAGCCTTCGTCCACGCGGGATTCAAGCTATACCGCAGCTACGACGGCGCGAACGGCACGTTCGGCGATACGAGCGTGAAGGCCGAGATGAGCGACGCGTCGAAGTCGTCGGTCTATGCGAGCGTCGACGCCGGCAAGCCCGACCGCATGGTCGTCGTAGCGATCAACAAGACTTCCGGCACGCTCCGGGCGAAGATCGCCATAACGCATACGGTCCGGTTCGCGAAGGCCGAGTTGTGGCGGTTGACGGGCGTGTCGCCGACCATCGCGCGCATCCAGGATATCCCGATCGGGACGGAGAACTCCTTCACCTACGTCATGCCCGCGATGAGCGCGACAACCTTGGTCTTGAGACCTTAGGGCAAGTCTACTTTCTGATGGTCAGCGCGCCGAGATCGAGCTGGCTCCATGCGACGACCCTCCGCTTCCGAAGCACTCCTGGGGACCCGAATCGCGACGTGGGGGCGCCGCGATTCTGGAGCGCGGTCGCCCGCCGCAGGATTTCCGACGCGGCCGATTGATTCTGTCATCCGGAGGCCGCGGCGGCACCGAATTGCGTGTCGTCGGGCGCGCGCGAGGGCACGCCTGGTGAGCCGGGCGTGCGCTTCTACGCCGGGCAGCCGCGGCTCCCTCCGAACGGCCCCCACTCAATCCTCCCACCGGATCACCGTCGTGGTCTCGCGGCAATCGACAGAGAAGGCGCCGTCCCGCACCGGAAAAGCGCGACCATCCACCGCGACCTTACCCGCGCGCAAGCCGGAACCCTTCACGGTCGCGGGAAGCCGGGCGTGCGCCAGGATCACGCAGGTGGTCCGTCCGTCCGGGGACCGGCGCCATTCCGCGAACGACGTCTCCGAGGCCTCCAGGCGAAAGGGCAGGTCCTGAAGCTCGGCGTCCGACGCGACCGGCCCGCCGGCCCGGTTCGCGGGCGCGCGGCCGACCACGAGCACGGGCACCGGGCGCAGCGCTTCCTCCGCGGCCGGCTCCAACCGGTCCACCTCAGGCAGCGCGAACGTCCGCAGGGCGGACAGGTCCGCCTTCGCGTCCAACCGGTCGAGGTCGAAGACCCGATAGGGCACATGCTCGCGCGACCACTTCGCCGCCAATCGCAGGTACGCCCCGTGATGCCCCGTCTTGCCCGAGGGGTCCGCGTCGCGCAGGCGTGAGGAATAGCCGAGACCCGCGGTGGCCCACGGCGCCGTGCCCTTCGTCCATTCCGCCATTCGATCGAGCCGGCGGAATCCGGCCCGGGCCAGCTTCCGCAGCGAGGGCTCGTCGTCCGACTCGACGGTCGGATAGTAGGCGGGCGCGTGGGCCGCGACGGCCGCGAGCTTCCAGAGGCCGTTCGGGAGGTCCTTGGCGTAGTGCAGGACCCAGATCGGCACATCGCCGGACACGTCGCGGCAGAAGCGGACGGAGCGCCAGAAGTCCGCGGGGGCTTCCTCCTCGATCTCCGGCGCCATGCCGAGGTCCGGTCGCGCGTTCCAGGTCGGGTCGTTCCCCAGCACGGTGGCCTCGGCGCCGTCGATGCTGCTGGTCTCGTAGAGGGCGAAGATGCCGGCATCGCGCGCGGCGCGGGAGAGGGCGTGCAGGTGCTCCGCGATGCTGCGGTGGCGGAAGGCGAGGAAGCGTGGCCAGTCGGGGTCGGCGGGCGAGCGCGGCAGCGGCTTTCCCTGCGCGTCCTGGTACGCCTTTTCGCACCTCGCGCAGAAGCAGCCCCAGATCTCGCGCGGGCGCACGCCCGGCAGGAAGACCGCGTCCACCCACACCGCGTCGAGCCCGCGTTCGACCAGCGCGCGGATGCGGGACGCCAGGAGGTCGCGATAGGGCGAGCGCGGGCAGATCCAGGCGTCCTCCATGTCGGGCGTGACCCAGTCGTACGAGAGCCCGGTGAACACGATCGGCCGGCCCTGCTCGTCGACCTGAAGCCAGTCGGGGTGGGCGCGGGCGAGCGACGGGCGCCGGGGGTCCTGTGCGGCCTTCGGGGTCATCACCTCGGCGCCGTTCACGTACCACACGGTACGGATGCCGCGCTTCCTGCAGGCGTCGTCCAGGCGTCCGAGCCGGCGGGCGTACTCCGCGAATCCGCGTTCGTCGATCAGGCTGTCGTGGCCGTTCTCGGCGTCGAAATGGACGAGGACCGCCGTGTACCCCTGCCCGGCCCACTCCTCGGGAAGCTCGTCGAGTTCCCCGTCCGGCACCGAGGGATCCAACACCAGATCGGCGAGGCGCGCATGATAGGCCCAATCGGGGAAGCGCGGCTCGCCCCATGCGCCTGGAGCCAAGGCCATGAGCGCCATCCACCCGAGCGCCCCAAGGCGAAGAGTCACGGGACCTCGAGTACCCCGCGATCCAGCTCGGCCGGCATTACCGGGCTCAGGTGCGCTGGTCCGGATCACTTGGGCAGCCCGTCGGCGCGCAGCTTTTCCTTCATGGCCGTCCTGGCGGCCTCGAGCTTGGCATCCGCTTCGGCGAGCCGGCGTTCGAGTTCGGCGACCTTTTCGTCGTCGGGTCCGGCGGGCGCTTCCTCTTCCTCGCCATGCCCGGCGAGCGCGAGGATCTCCGACACGGTCGCCCGCGCCGCCTCCGCCAACTCCTCGCGCGCGGCTTCCGCCTTCGCCCAGTTCGCCGCGAGGGCGTTGAACTCCATCAGGAGTGCGCGGTCCACCAGGGAGGCCTCGATGAGCACCCGGCCGCCGGGCCCGACCACGGCGCCGTTCGCCTGGAGCTCGACCTCGCCCAGGTCCTCCATCGAGCCGGTCAGCGCGCCGGCGCGGCGCAGGGCCCGCAGGGTCTGCAGAGCGCTCTGGTCGCAGGTCAGCGCCTTCTTGCGATCCTCGGCCACGATCAGTTCCCACGCGCCGACGAGCTCGGCGAGCTTCTCCTCGTCTTTCTCGGGGACCTCGGCGAGCGACTGGAGGCTCTTCCGCTGGTTTTCGATCGAAGCCTCCTCCCACGCGCCCCAGGCGGCTTCGTAGGCCTCGGTGGCCTGGGCCGACTCCTGGGTCATCCATGCCTCGCGAAAGATGACGAAGCCGCGGGACTGCCAGAATTCCTCCTCGGGCAGCCATCCCGAGTCGGGGTACTTCCGATAGCCGAGACGGAGTACGATCGAGCGCGCCTGTTCGGCCTCCGCCTTCGCGAACTCCAGGCCGAAGATCGGGACCAGGTGCTCGACGGCGCGGGCGCGCAGCCCTTGTTCCGCGCACCAGGTCCCGAGCGCGAAGTTCGCCTGCCAGTCCCCGGCCGGGGCGAGTTTGCGGCGCTCCTGGTAGTTGGCTTCGGCGTCCATCGATCGCAGCAGCTTCACCACGCGTGCGCGCTCGATCCGGGTCTTGACCTTTTCTCCTCCGTGGACGCGGGTCACCTCGAGGAGGACGAACTGGTCGTTTTCCTCCAGGATCTTCCCCTCGAGCACGAAGCCGTCCGTGGTGGAGACCAGGTCCGCCGCCGCGGGTGACGCGGCGAGCGCCAGCATCAGTGCGGCGAGAAATCGCGACATGACGGGTTCCCTCCTACCTACGCGGTACGCTCCGCCCGAAGCGTCCCCGTCCGCGGGACGCGGCATACCGGGGATCGGGCCATCGCCAGGGCCGATCATAGCGCAGTCCCCGCCAGGGCGCAAAAACTCCCTTCTTCTTCGGGGCTATGGCACGCTACACTACCTCCCGCACCAACTTCGCGTACTCCGCGATCCGGGTCGTGCGGCACGGCGAGAAGCCCCTCAGCGGTCCGCAGAGGCTACCGACGCCGGATCAGCCGCCCATCCCCCGGCTCGAGCGACTCGTCGCACACCATCTCGAGCTTACGCTGCAACTCCTGCGGCACGCGTCGCGCCTGCTTCAGGTCGCGGTTGACCAGAACGACGTAGTCCGCGCCCTCCTCGGGGTCGCGAAAGAGCCGGCCGAGAACTTCGTCGACCTCGATCGCCTCGCCCTCGGGCCTCATGCGGCCGAGGAGCGCCAGGGCCGGCTTCAGCTCTCGCCCCACCGCGACCAGGCCGCGATGGGATGCCGTCGGCCGGCCGTCGAGCGTCCGCATCCCCGTCCCGTACTCCCACTCGATCGCGGCCATCGCCGGGTCGTCCTTGGGGATCGCGAACGGGGTGCCGGAGCCCTCGATCACCGCCCGCAGGCCGTGCCGTTCCGCAGCATCGAGCCAGACGCCGATCAGCGGCCGTTCCGCGAAGAACGGCGAGAAGCCCGCCACCCAGACCGAATTGCACCCCGCCGCGGCAAGGTCGGCGCAGATCGCGTCGATCGTGGCGGCGCTGTCGTCCCCCATCCCGTGAAGATCGTTCCACGCGAACGGATCGGCGCCGACCCAGGCTCCGAGCTGAAAGGCCGGCGCGGGCCCGTCCTCCGCCCCTGCGGACCGTGTGCCCGCGGCAAACCCGAGCGCGCCCGCGAGCACGCGCAGCGCAAGGTGACGACGGACCCCGAAAAGGCGGCCGGAGCGCACCCTCGCCCCTTGCCGATCTCCCTGGGAGGCTGAAAGCACTGCCATGTCTGGTTCCTTCCACCGGCCTCATTCCCCACCCGTAGCCCGCGGCCCGGGCGGCACCTTGGTCATTCGCGGCGTCCGTCACTCGATGGAGAATCCTCCCGCGGCCTGGCCGTGTCGATCGCAATGAGCGGCAAATGCGAATGCGCGATTCTTCGGCACGCCGCTCCGGCAACGGGATTTGGTTCTGCCGTGCGCGAACGGTCGCGTCGTCGCCCGACGCCGCGCGGTTCTCCGTCGGCCGCCTTCTCGTCAGGAGCACACATGAAGCCACACCTGCGCTCGAACCTTGCGGCTCTGTCCGTCGTCCTCGGACTGGGTGGGTGCGCGGACTTTCAGGCCTACAACCCGCCCCGGCCGCGACCGCGCCGGCCTCCCCGCCGGTGACGATCGTGGTGTGGCAACAGCCCACGGTATACTACTACGAGCCCGCGACCGTTCAGATGGTGGCAACCTACTGCTCCTGGCCGGCATCGCGCGTCGAATTCTACTTCGGCCGGGGCTGGACCCCGGGCGACCTGTTGATCGCCTACGACTTTTCGCGCCAGAGCCGCCGACCGTGGCACGAGGTCGTGACCGTGTACGAGCGACATGTGGAATATTACTACGAGTCCCACCGCGAGGTGGTGACCGAGACGCACACGATTGAACCGGATGTCATCGCCCTCGTCGTGCGAGGCCGCGTACGTATGGACCGTCGTCAACGCAAGCTCGAACGAGACCGGCGCCGAGGCAAGGAGCGCCAGGCGCGTGCGCGGCTGCGCCGGGAGGCGGAGGCGCGACGACCGAAGTTCGAGCACATCCCGCCGTCGGACCTGCGCGGTCTTTCCGCCGTCGACTGGGCCGACTACACGGCGGTGAACTTCGAGACGGTGGTCGAACGTGCCCGGGAGATGTACCCGCGCGATGCGCTGCTGCGCCGATTCGTGGGCCGGCGGATCGGCGGCGACATGCGCGACGTGGAGGCGACCCGCCTGGCGCAAATGCTCACCCTGGCCGCCCGCACCTTGCGATCCGACCCGCCCTGGCACTGGCCCTGCGTCCATTGGCGGCGTGACCCCGAAGTCGTGCACCACCTGCGATGGCGACGTACGCACACCTCCGAATCCACCGACCATGGCACGCTCGACTGCTGGGGACTCGAACTGCCGGGGCCGACCGGCGCCCCCACACGAATCTGGTTCCCTCGTCACGCGGTCGAGCGCTTCCTGGAGCGCACCGCATTGACGGCCGCGGTGGAACGGCGGCTGTACGGCGACGCGTGGCTGCTTGTCTTCGCCGACGCCCCCGCGGGAGTGCGGACCGTGATTCCGATGGAGATCGTCGAACGGGACGGCGAAACCGTGCTGCGCCTGAGTTGGCTCCTGGACCGCAGCGCGACGGAGCTCGGCCGTTTTCCGCTGGAACTCGCCGACGGGCGCGCGGTGGCCAAGACGTTCCTGGAGCCGTGGATGGAGGGCCCGAGTCCCCCCGTGAGGTACTCCGCCGCGGAGCGCGAAGCGTTCCGCGAGCGGCACGTGCGGGAGGTCCTGCCCCAGCTTCTCGATCAGCTGGGTCCGATTTCGGCGCGGCTGGCGGGCGCGGAGTTCTTCGACGCTTATCAGCGGTGGTTGGTGGATACCTACTTCGAGCGTCGCGCCCGAGACAACGATTGGCTCTACGAGTGGACCGATGCGCATGCGGCCTTCAAGGCGAAGCGGTATCGCGAAGCCCGCGGCAAGCTCGATCGCTGCCTCGCAGGGGTGGCGGAGATGCGCACCGGCTACCACCCCACCTGGGAGCTCTATCTCTCCGAGCCCGCGGGGCGGGAGGTCGTGATGGAGATGCACTTCCTTCGCGCCCAGATCTGCTCGATGGAAGCCGCGGGTACGCTCGACGGCGGCACGCCGGTTCCGCCCGACGCCGCGGAGGCCGCGCGGCTGATGGCGCTCGGCCTGGAGCACGTGGCGCTCGGAGTGAAGGAGAATCCGTCGCTGATCGAGTTCATGGCCCGCTCGGTCGACGTGGACGTCGTGCGCCTGCGGGAGGCCTTGGGGCGGGCGGCGAAGTAACGTCGATGGGACGCGCCGCGCGATGCCGACCTACTTGCCCTCGCCCTCGCGCTTCTTCCCGGGCGCCGCGGGGCCGAGCCGCGCTGCGCGCACGCGCAGCTTCGCGGCCTCGAGGCGGCGCAGCTCGGCGTCGAGCGAGAGGTCCTTCGCATCCGCTTCCAGCCGGTCCGCGCGCGCGAGGAGCTCCTCGGCGGTCTTGCCGTCGACGTCGGCGTCGGGCGCGGGCTCCGCCTTGCCCAGGTCCTTGATCGCCCCCTCGATCGCCCCCTTGGCCTCTTCGTTGCGCTCGGTTTTCCAGCGATCCACCAGCGCGGGCAGCGAAGCGGTCGCATGCAACTGCGCCAGCCCGCGGGCCGCGGCGGCGCGGGTGCGGAAGTACGGATCGGCCAGGAGCGCCTCGAGCCGGGCGGCGACGCGCTGGTCGCGGGTGCCGCTGCGCGCGAGGCCGTCGATCGCGGCGCGCGCGAGGTGGTGCTGGCCGCCCGCCTCGAAGCGGTAGTCCATGAGCGGGAGGATCTTCCCGACCGCGCGCGGGTCGTCGAGGGCGAGCATGCCGGCGACGGCCCCCTCGCGGATGATCTCCCGGTACGAGGGTTGAGCCAGGGCGAGCTCGAGCACCTCGAAGGCGCCGGGCGCCTTGCACTTCCCCAGCGAGCGCGCGGCTGCGCCGCGGACCCAATAGCTCTCGTCGAGCGCGAGCGCCTGCTTGAGCCGCTCCGCCACCTTGTCCGCGGCGAAGTCGCCGAGCGCGTCCGCGGCGGCGGTGCGCACCTCCGAGTCGACATCGTCGAGCGCGGCCAGGACGGCGAGGCAGCTCTCATCCGCCTTGATGCGCGCCAGCGCGCCGACGATCACCTCGCGCACGCCGGCCACGGTCTCCTTGCGGCGCGCGTCGCGCAGCGCCGGCACCGCGGCCGGGCCCAGCTTGCCCAGCTCCTCGGCGGCCTCGATGCGGCCGGTAACCTCGTCGAATTGGAGCTGGAGGGCGAGTTCGTCGACGGAACGGGGGAACTCGAGCCGCTTGACGATCTTCTCGCCTTCATCGAAGCGCAACCACGCCGGCCGCTGCTCGCAGGGGAAGACGAAGGACTGCTCGCGCTCCGAAACCCATACGCGCTCGCGCCGCGCCGCCTTGAAGTCGCTGCCCGCGCCGGTCCAGAAGACGAGGTCCACGGGCATCTTGAACAGACCGCACCAGGCCGATTCGGCCTGCGTCTGGCGCACGCGCACCACGCCCTCGCGTCGCTCCTCCGACCAGTCGAACGACACCTGGTAGCTCGGGTAACCCGCGCCGTATACCCACTCGTCGAAGAACCACGCCAGATCGCCGCCGTGGGCCTCCTCCATGCTCGCGCGCAGTTCCTCCGAGGTCACGCAGGAGTGCCGGTGTTTGGCGACGTAGCGCCGGATTCCGTCACGGAATTTCTCCTCCCCCATCACGCCGCGCAGCATGTGCAGCACCGCGGAGCCCTTGTTGTAGTTCATCCCCTTGGGGAGCTCGAGCGGCTTCTTGCCCTCCTTTTCGGGCTTGAGGTCCTTGCGCGATTCCGGGGTCGACTGGCCCGCGACGGACGAGAACGTCCCGTGCATGCCCACGGCGAAGCGATCGGGGCCGTGGTGCGAAAGCACCCAGAGGTCGGTGAAGTAGCTGGCGAAGCCCTCGTTCAGCCACATCTCGCTCCAGTCCTCGCAGGTGAGCAGGTCGCCGAACCACATGTGGGCCAGCTCGTGCGCCACCAGCCCGTCGGCCTGGTAATCGAGGTGGGAACGGTGATCGTGCAGCGCGCGCAGGTTGAGCGTGGTGACGGTGGTGTTCTCCATGCCGCCCCACATGAAGTCCCACACCGTGGTCTGGGTGTAGCTCCCGTACGGGTAGCGTTCGCCGGTGAATTCGGAGAAGCACTTCATCATGTCGCCGGTCAGGCCGAAGGCGAGCCGGGCTTCCGGGGCGCGGCCGGGCGGAACGAAGGCGATCAGGGGGATGCCGTCCCAGGCCTCCTCGACCCGGTCGAACCGCCCGACGATCGCGCTCACCAGGTAGTTCACATGCTCGTGATCGAAGCGGTAGTGCCAGACCGTTTCCTCCTTGGGGAGGTCGACCACGCTCCCCTTCCCCGGCGGGCCGGAGGCAGAAGGGGCTGGAGCGCCCGCAGCGGGAGCCAGCACGCACTTCCCATTGGAGAGGAAGGTGAACCCGGCCGGCACGCGCGCGACGATCTCGCTGGTGAAGCGGTCGTCCGGCTCGTCGTAGCACGGATACCAGTAGCGGTTGTCGGTCCCCTCCCCCTGGCTCCACACCTGCCAGGGGATCTCCGGGTGCTCCTGCGTCGGGGCGAAAAAGTAAAGTCCCTTGCTGGGGGCGGCTTCGTAGTCGATGTGGACCTGGAGGGGGGCGTCCTTGGGGTAGGGTTGGTCGAGGTCGACGCGCAGGAGCCCGTCCCCGGTGCGGAAGCGCGCGGCCGGGCGCGGCGGCTGGCCTTCCGGCTCGATCCGGACCGCGGTGACGGTGATGTCCTTCGAGTGGAGGTAGAGGACGGCGAAGCCGTCGGCCTTGGGCGCGAGAGTGAGGGAGCAGGTCCCCTCGACCTTGGCGGCCTTGAGGTCGAAGCGCAGGTCGAGCTTGAGGTGGCGGATGTCGTAGTTGCGGGTCTCGGGTTTGAGCTCGAACGGCTTCGGCGGCTCGTCGGCGGCTGCCGCGAGGGAAATCGCGAAGGCGGCGGAGCAGACGAGCGCAAGCCCGAAGGCGCGACGGGCGGGCGGGAGACGCATGTGGGGGCCACTCCTATTCCACGGTCCGGGACGACGCGAAATCCCAAATCCCAAATCCCAACGCCGATGGCAGCGTCCGCTCGCGACGAAATGGCGGGATCGGGTCCCAAGCGGCTTGCCGGTCGCACCGCTCGCGCAGCACGACGGGGGCGGCGCGGACCATGCGCGAACCGACCCAGGGGAATGCGCTCGCCGGTGCGCGGAAGGAACGCACCGGCGAGCCCGGGATCTACTTTCCTTCCCGTTCGGCCAGGACGCGCTTCTTCTGGGCATCGAAGGCCTCCTGGTCGGCCTTGAAGGCCTTGGCCTTCTCGCCCACCCGCAGGATGGTGACCTTCTTGAGCCCGTCGCCGCCCTGGATCTTGTTGACGACGTCCTGGCCTTTGACCACATGGCCGAAGACGGCGTGCTTGCCGTCGAGCCAGGAGGTTTCCTTGTGGGTGATGAAGAACTGGCTGCCGTTGGTGTCCGGGCCGGCGTTGGCCATGGAGAGGATGCCGGGACCGGTGTGGCGCAAAGAGTCGTTGAACTCGTCGGGGAACTTGTAGCCGGCGTCGCCGGTCCCGCGACCCTCGGGGCAGCCGCACTGGATCATGAAATTGGCGATGACACGATGGAAGACCAGGCCGTCGTAGAAGTGGGTGCCGTCGGGCTTCTTGGTCTTGAGCGTGCCTTCGGCCAGGCCGACGAAGTTGGTCACCACGAGGGGGACCTTCTCGAATTCGAGGACGGCGACGATGTCGCCCTTGTCCGTCTCGAATTTGGCGTAGAGCCCGTCGGGCAGGTCCTCCTTGGGGGCTTCCTTCTTGTCCCCGTCCTCGGCCAGGGCGGTTGCCGCGAGCGCGGCGCAGGTGAACAGGATCGCGAACGTCCTCATGATTTCTCCTCGTGAAATGGGCGTAACCGGTTTCGCTGATCCGGCAAGCTGTACCAAACCGGGGCGTCGGACTCAATGATGTTGCGGCATGTGCCTTGACGGGTCGGGAGGCGGGCCGTAGGCTCTGTCTGAAATCTCCCGTCGCCGGGCGGGCGACACGGGCGCTCCGCCGGGCTCGGTCCGAGGTCTCAAACAGAGCCTGGGCTCTGCGGATTCCCTTCTTGCCGATCCGCCGACGGCGCGTCCCGAGGCATGCGATGCAAATCACCTTGTTCAAGGTACTGGAGCTCTTGGGGTATCTCCTGCTCATGGGGGCGGTGGGGGTCGGCGGAGGCTTTTTCCTCACCTGGTTGCGCCGGCGGCTCCTGCTATGGATGGAGGAGCCCGCCGCGGATCGGCTGCAAGTCCCCTCCCACCCCGTGCCCGAAGCCGAGTTGGAGGCCTTCCTGGCCCGCGAGATCGACGGAGCCCGGGCGAAGCTCGAGCTTGCCGGCGGCGAGCTGATCGATCTCCTGCACGGCCACCTGAAAGCCGCGATGCGGCAGCTCAATGCGCTGCCGGAGTCGGATCCCTACTGGAAGGAAACGCCGCAGCCGCAGCCCCAGGACTCGGCGCGACTGTTCCTCTGGCCGTCGCTCGTCATCCTGTCGGACTGGTTGCGCCGGCGCCATGCGGACGGCACGGCCACGCCGGACGACGAGTGGGCGCTCGCCGCGCTCGACGTCACCCGCCGCGACAACGACTTCGGGAGGGAATTCTGGGCGAGGCTCGTGGCGGCCGACCCGCGCAACCTGCGCCGGATGATCGAAGCCGCACGATTCGTGCAGGACGCTTCGGGGGTGGGGACGGCGGCGACCCTACGGGAGGCGCTCCTCGGGCTGGAGCCGACGCTCGGCGGCGTCCGGGCGAAGCTCGCGCAGTTCGCGGACGACGCGGATCCGGGGATGAGCGCCGCGGCCCGGTACGCGATCGAGGTGCTGGATCCGCTCTGAGCCGGGTTGGGTCAGGAGCAGGCAGATCCTGGAGAGCGGCCAAGCCGGGGCCTCTTCGCCTCGATATGCCCTCCTCCAATAGTGCGGAGCATAGGCGAGGGCCAGGGCCCCCGGCACCGCGGAGATCCCTGCTGCAAGCAGGAGCCGGCGACGCCATTCCCGCAATTCGCCCCGACTGCGCCCGGCGACCGATGGTTGCGGGTCCTTGTCCCGTCGAGTCAAGTTACGGTAGGCGGGCGACGCGTGACCGACCGACGGCGCAGGCGCGCGCGGGTGACGCGTCCACGGACCACTGCACCGGCGCGCTCGCCTCGTGACGGTGTCGGTTTTCGTTCGCCGCGATCCAGGGTTGCGCGTCCCGCAATCGCGCCGGACCCCAAGACCACATGACCAATCTCGCTTGCGGGCGCTTCCCGGCCGGCGCTATCCTGTTGGCGGCAAGATCCCACCCGACCCGAGAGGAGACTGAGATGAAGCACCCGCGCCTCCTGGCCATCTCCGCCCTATGCCTCATGGTCCTTGCCGTGCGGACGCGCGAGGCCGGCCCCGAAGACCTGCCGGTGCAGAGCTTCGAGCTGATCTGTGACGGGGAATCCGTCACGGTGCGGGAGGGCGAGACCGTGACCGTGAAGTGCAGCGCCGATCCGACGCGCACCCATTCCCTGCAAGTGCGCCGCAAGACGGAGCAGGACTACGCCACGGACGCGCTCGCGTTCCGCTACCACTCCTCTTTCTCCCTGCGCGACGACCACGACACCGAGAATCGGACGCTGACCCTGATCATCGCCGAGGGGGTCTCGATCGTGATCACCGACTTCGGCGACGGCACGGAGGCGGAGATCGATGGCCTGCTGGCGACCTTCGCGGGCCGGCTCAAGCAGAACTGGACCGCCAACCATGGCAAGCTCATCAGCGAGACCCAGGCCGCGAAGGTCAAATTCGGCCGCAGCAAGGGCAAGCTGGCGGTCTTCCATTACCAGGACCCCGACGGCGACCAGCACTTCGCGCGCGTCCACGTGCTGGCCGCCGGCGGCCGCGTCTTCTCCTGCACGGTCCAGTGCACCCCCGAGCAGGACGAGGCTGCGACGCGGCTCGCCGAGCCGACCCTGCGCAGCATCGGTGCAAAATGAGCCCTGCTGTCGCACGCCGCGGAAATTGCGGTCCTCCGGGTTCGAACCGACCCAGGTCTCCGACCCGCGATGCTCCGGACGCAGAGTCCTGCGCCCGAGGCGCGCGATGAATCGCCGCGCTCGCAGGCACGCACCGGGTCTGCACGCACCGCCTTGGCATATACCGCTTCTGCCGGCGCGGTTTCTGCCAACGTCGCTGCGGCGCGCGCCGCGTCTGCTCGTGCCGCTACTGCTTCTCGCTGCCGCCGCCGCAGCGACCGCACAGGAGCCACCAGAGCCGTTCCGCCTCTCCCCCACGCTCCAGGGCTGGGCGGCCCAGCGGATCGGCCCCGACGACGCCGATCTGCTGCGCGAGCTCACCGCGGTCGCCGACCGCGCGGCCGCGATCCGCTTCTTCCACCGCTTCGCCCAGCAGCAGCTCGAGGCGCACGCCGGCGACGGCTGGGTCTACACCCTGCTCGCAAGCCCGCTGCGCGACGAAGTCGCTCCCCTCGGAGCCGACCTCTACCCGCGCGAGGTGCGCCTGATGCGCATCGTCACCAAGGACGGCAAGACCCTCACCGGCGCCCCCTCCCCGCTCGGCCCGCGCTTCGCCCCGAACGACCCGCGCCTGGCCCGCGGCATCGGCGACCAGTTCACCCTCGGCCTCGGACGCGGCGTGCCCGAGCTATCGTACGGGCTCTGGGTCGACGCCGAAGACCTGCGCTCGCACGCCGAGGTCGCCGTGCCGGCCCCCGGCCTCTTCCTGGGCGTGATCCACGCCCGTACGCCGGAGCCGGACGGCACGCTGCGCATCGACGCGAGCGCGGTCGTGCCTCCGGGCCCGCCGCGCGACGAGTCGCTGGTGCTCGAGCCGCGCTACGTCGAATCGGGCGGTGCGTTGTTCCTTCACGAATCGCTCGGCGTCGAGCTGTGGACGCTGCCCCCGCGCGCGCCCGAAGAGCGCCGCTGGTGGCTTGCGGCACGCCGCCGCGCGGAGCGCGACCGCCCGGAGGCCGCCTTGAACGCCGCCCGGCTGGGGCTCGATCTGCGCTTCCTCGCCGCGGCGCGGGAGCAACTGGACGCCGCCGCCGCGGAACCCCGCACCGCCGCGGCCGCGGCGCGGCTCGAGCCGGAGTGGACGCGATTGCGCACGGAAGAGCTGCTGCGCCCGGCGCGCGATGCCGCTGCGCGCGGCGAGCTGGACGCGGCGCTGCGCGCGCTTTCCGACCTCCCCGAGCCGGGGCGCAAGGCGGCCGACGCGCTCGCGGACGAGCTCGAGCCCAAGCTCGACGCGGTGGCCGCGTTCCTCGAGGCCTTTCGCTCGGCGCGCGACGCGGTCCCCGAGGAGCGCCGCCCGGCGTGGGCGGCGGTGGTCCCTGCGCCTTCCGCGCTGGATCCGGAGCGCTGCGCCGCCGCGCGCGACCCGCAGGAGGACGACCCGCTGCGGCGGCTTCACCTCCTCCGCGTCCGCTACCACTACGGAACGATCGCGCCGGCGCCCGAGTCCGTGGCCGCGCTGGAGGACGCGGCCCGGGTCTTTCTCGCCGCCGAGGGCAAGGAGGAAGCCGCGGCGGTGAAGACCCTGCTCGCGGCGGCCGACGCGGCCAAGGCCCGCCCGCAGGACGTGCTGCGCATCGTCCAGCGCGTCCCCTGGCTGGACCCGCCGCCGGGACCGGGCCGGATCGACTTTCCCCACCCGACGCGCGGCACTCACCATGCGTGCGTCGCCTTCCCGCCGGGATACGGCCCGTGGAAGCCGGTGCCGGTGTACGTGACCCATCACGGCCAGGGGGGCGATGCCGAAGAGTGGCTCGAGGCAACGCTGCGAACGGACGTTCCCGCGCACGCGCTCGGGATGGCAGTGGTCTGCCCCGCGTACGGCAGCGGCCAGGGCGTCGGCCGGGCCCTCGCCGACGACGCGGACACGATGGCCCTGCTGCGCTTCCTCCGACTGCGCACCAACGTCGACCCCGACCGGTTCTACGTTGCGGGCTGCTCCATGGGCGGAGCGCAGAGCTGGCACCTCGCGGAGACCTATACCGACGCCTGGGCCGCGGCCGCGCCGGACGCACGCGCCCCCACCGCTCCCCTCCTGCCCACGCTCCTGCGCAACCTCGCCACGCTTCCGATCTGGCACGTCCAGGGCGCCTTCAACGGCCGGAGCGTCCCGATCTCGCGCGAAGCCGTGGCCAGGCTCACCGCATGGAAAGGGGAGATCGTCTACCAGGAACTGGGGATGTTCGGGCACGACGCGGCCTGGCGGCAGTATCCCGACATCCTGCGCTGGATGCGCAGTCATTCTCGCCCGCCGGCCCCGGCCGAGATCTATCTCGGCGCGTGCAAGGCCTACGCCGCCGAGCGCGCGTGGCTGCGCATCCGCAGCCTCAGGCGCCCGGTCGCCTGGGCCAAGACCGACGGCGCCTACTCGCCGGGCGACCTGGTCGCGCTTTCCGCCCGCGTCCGCGACGGAGGCATCGAGCTCGAGGCCGAAGCGGACGACCGCGCGCGCCTGCGTGAGATCGAGATCTTCCTCGACGAGACCCTCCTCGGGGAGGCGGAGGAAGTCCCGATCCGCTTCCGCCGCAAGACCGTCGCGGTCTGGCGCCCGGAGCGGAAGCTCGAGCGGGCGCTGACCGAGATCAAGCGCCGCGGCGACCGCACGCGGGCCTATCGCGCGTCGATCGTGCTCGAGGTCACGGGAGACGGGTTCCGGGCGAAGTAGCGTCCTGGGGACGATCCGTGGACCGTGACCGTTGCGGCATTCGGCAGAGAGCCGGCAACGATTCCGACCTCCCGACCGCGGCGGGCCGCATGTTATCATGCCCGCGCACTCATGGTTTGCGTACCCTGTTCTACTATCCGTGAGATTCTCCGCGGCGCAGCAAGATTCTGCGAGCGTCGTGCTTGCGAGCAATCACACCTTCTGCCGTTGGACAATCCGTGCAATCCGGACAATCCGTATAATCCGTAGTTCCGTCGGTTGCGGCGGCAGCCGCGCCAAGCTCCTATCCGCGAGGGTCTTCCCGCCCCGCGGAGATTCTTTC
>Ga0082335_1005120_pt1 | contig 18569 bp, 16 predicted proteins | sample Subgrocontami58m_FD_72375 | JGI IMG/M metagenome (GOLD analysis project Ga0082335, IMG submission 72375) | Subsurface groundwater microbial communities from S. Glens Falls, New York, USA - GMW37 contaminated, 5.8 m (SPADES assembly) (version 2) ... | reverse complement strand
GCGCCGGAAGACGGCCGGTCTGGGTGGAGTTCGCAGCGTAGTTGAGAAGCGCCGCGCCGATCAGCTGGTTGTTGAGCTGGTGCTTCTGCACGTACGCCGATCTTTGCGCGGTGAGCAACGCGGAGAATTCGGGCGCAAGCGCCGCCGAAACGATCCCGATGATCACGACGGCGATCAGCAATTCGGTGAGAGTGAAGCCGCGCGTCCTGACCACGTTCGCCTCTCATCCTTCATTTGCGCCTGGAAACCACCACGCGCAGGGCGAAGTAGTAAGTCTGCGCGCCGCGGCTCGCCTTCTTCAGCCCGAACAGGCCGCCGAGCGGGCCCTCCTCGCCGGGGAGACCGTTGTCGTTGACCGTGGCGTTGTCCTCGGTCTGACCTCCGACCACGATGAGGTCCCCGTCGCGCAGCAGGATTTCGCCGGAGAGGTTCTGTCGGGTGATGAGCGGGATGCTGGTATTCACCGTCTGCGCGTTGTTGCCGAAGGTGATCGTCTGCGGAATCGTCCGGATTCCGGACTGGATCGACTGGCTCAGCGTCAGCTGCGCACGAATCAGTCCGGTGGAAAGGTCGATGCGCGGATTGATCCGCAGTTCCGTGCCCAATTCGACCGGGACGAGCGTGTTCTGCGTGGCGGTCGCCGCCGACCCCGTTCCGCCGGCTGCCGCCTGCTGGCTCACCGTGTTGTAGTAGTCCGTGAATTTCTTGGCGAACACGCCCGGAACCCCCGAAGTCGTCGTCACGAGCGGGCGCTGGATGACCGAGACCTTGCCGAGCTCCGAGAGGAACGCGTTGAACACCTGCAGCGAGTCCGTGGCCGTCTGATGGCGAAGGCCGATCAGAGCGCCGCCCACGGTCTGCTGCGCGGCCGACACGGTAACCGGCACGCCGGGTGAAGGCAGCGTGACGGTGACGCCACCCAGCGCGTTATTGCTGACGATCGCGCCGAATCGGCCGCTCGCCCAGGACGCAAATGCGGCGAGGTCGAACCCTTCCGAGTCGCTGCGCGTGGAGGTCACCAGCACCAGTTCGCCCAGGAACGTGATGTCGGTGTTGTACATTTCCTGGATCCACTTGAAGTAGGCATCGAGGTCGTTCAACACCCAGTGCGGCGCCTGCACCGTCACCGCGCCGGTCGCCGGATTGAGCGAATACGAGCCGATCTGCCTGCGCCAGTGGGATTCGCCCGTACCTTGCCCGCCGGCGCCGGCGGATCCGGATAGGGACAGGGGAGTCGGAACCGGCACGCCTCCGGGGATCGGAGGCAGGTTGGGACCTTGGGGGATTCCACCGGCCCTGGGGACCAGGACGGACATTCGGTTGGTGAGTTCGACCGACAGGCTGGTCCAGAAATCGTCTGCCGAGTTCACGGCGGTCCCGCCGACCGCGAGCGGGGCGAGCGCCGGTGCTCCGCCTCCCGGCGAACCTTGACCCGCGGACATGCCGGACGTTGCGGCTCCGCCGGGCGCCGTTCCGGTTTGTCCGTATGCCTGACCCGCCGAAGCGGCCACGCCGACGCCCGGGGTCGCGGGCATTCCCGGTGCCGAGCCACTCGCCACGGGCGTAGTGCCCGGCGCAGCCTGTCCGTCGGAGGAAAACGTCGTCTTGCGATAACCGATGTTCACGTACCAGGTGCGCTGGCTCATCGGCTTGATCACCACGATCTTGCGCGCGTCGTCGACCTCGAAATCCAGACCGACCGACCCGAGCACTGCCTGCAGGGCGGTGTCTGCGTCGGTCGGATTGATCCTGCCTGCGTAGCTGTAGGTGCCGAGCGGCAGATCGCTGACGACATTGATACCCTGACCGGAGAGCTTCTCGATCACCGCCGAAAGGGAAATCGGATTGCGCACGTCCAGCTCGATGCGCAGCTTTCCGAGCCATTCGCTGCGGGTTTGAGGCACGGCGGGGACTACGGGCAGCAATGCGCCTTTCACTTCCGCGACACGCGTCGGCGGCGCGATGCGTACCGGCGGGTCCATGTTGCGCTTGCCGGCTTGCTCCTGCCGCTCAACCTCCTTTCCGACCCGGGTGTTCACGGTGGAGCACGCGGCCAGCGCGGCGGCGAGCGCAACGGAAAGCAGCCGCTGGGTGGTCATCGCCCCGCCGGGTCGCGCGTCACGTAGAGCAAGGGCGGCGCGTTGTCAGGCCGCAGTTCGGCGCGAATGCGTATGTTCTGCGGCAGAGCGTCGAAGAGTCCGGCGACCGCCGCCTTGAAGTCGCCCTGGAATGTCGAGCCCGCGCGCATTTCCAGATCGCCGTCGTAGTCCCAGACCAGCGCCCAGCCGGCGTCGGTGGTCCATTTCCCGAGCGTTTCGCGAAGCTTGACCCCGGCCTTTGCCTCCCAGCCCTTCGCCTGGGCGTTCGCGGTGGGAGTCGAACCCGTCGGCTGGGTAAGATAGATGGGCGTAGTCCCGAGAAATGTCCCCGCGGCGTAACGCACTATGCGCGCGGGCGTTCCCTCGGCCTTTTCGGCCCCGGCAACGGGTGCCGGCGTCGTGCCGAGGTGAATGTTGGCCTTCCTTGGGGCCTCGGTCGCACATCCCGCAGCGGCGGCGAGCACCAGAGCAAGAGAAACGGTGCGCTTCATTTCGCCGCCCCTGTCGCGGCCACGACGCGCAGCACCTTGTTCGCGCGGTAGAACGTGACCTGAAGCGGAACGTCGGCAGTCTCGAGGGCGCTGGCGACCGAGCCCACCGCTTCGTCAAAGGACCCCTGAAAGCTCGCGCGCACCTTGATCGGGTAATCCACCGGCGCATCCCAGGACAACTGCCAGCCCGCCGCCCCGGCCCAGCGGGCAAAGGCACTGCGCAGCGTGCCGTCGCTCGGCGAAATCTCCCACACGGGTTTCGAAGCGACCTGCAGCGCGGGCTTGGAATCGCGTCGGGTCGCGAGCATCCTCTCCAGGATTTCCGCGGCAGCCTCTCTGGAGATCTTGCCCTCGTCGAGCATCGCAATCGTCGCAGACGCCAACGGCAGCCAATTTGCAGGTGCAGCCATCGCTGCGCTCGGAGCCGATTCCGCGTGAGCGCTCGCCGCGCGCGGCGCCACCAGAGTGACGTCGGACAGAAAGACGTCCTTCGAGGTCGCGGCGTGCGCGGCCTGCCCCTCGGCCAACCGGATTCTTCCAACCGGCACGCCGCGGTTCACGAGGTAGTTGCGCAGCGCCATGGCGCGGTCCGCGCCGAGTGCGAGATTGTCCGAATCGCCTCGCCCGGTGATCATCACGGCCTCGGCCACGATCGCGGGCTGGATGATCTTCGCCATCGTCCTGGTGCCCAGCGGGCCCAGCGTCGCCTTACCCCGATGAAATGGCACGGCGGTCGTGTCTTTCGACGCTGCCGTCTTCGCCGCGGGATCCTCGCGGCCGGGCGTCAAGCGTGCCTCAGGCGCCACGTCGGGCTGCCTGCCGCGCGCGTCCAGTTGCGCTCGGATGTCCTGGATCATCGCCATCGCGCGCTCCGCATCCTCCGCCGGCGCAGGCGCGCGTTTCGGAACCGACATCTCTGACGCGTCCCGCGCCGTGGGAAGCACCGGGTCATTGCGCCGGCCGCCCACATAGTCGACGCTCGCGACCGCCGCACCTGACCGAAGCGAGAATCGCTGTCCCACACCGCTCACGACGATGTAGGGCGAGCGCGCCGTAATCTGGGCCAGTTCCTGGCGACCCCGGTTGTAGAGAAAGATGGCCGGTACGTTCTCCGCGGCCTTGAATTGGAAGAACGTATGCGCCCCATCATCGAAGACCTGAATGGGCGTTGCCCTCGCGTCTCCGGCAATCGAGTAGCTGAAGTCGTATCCGTTCAAGCCGCCGTCGGCGGCGGCGCCCGCGGCAATCGGGGCCGCAACGGCGAGACCGGCCAACAACATGACGCACTTCAAGTCTGGAATCATGGTGCGTGATTTCGTTTGCTCTGGTGGGGATTCTTCCAGCGAAGGCCGGAGAAATCCCGAGAGAAAAACAGCCCGGGCAAGCGTTATTACCCGTCTTCCCGCTGCGATACGGCGGTCACGTTCGGCGGGAGGTTCATGTCCTTGTTCACCAGCACGTTGAACCTGTAGCCCGAATTGATCCGGATGGTCGGGGGTATGTAGGCATTTCTCTGCTGGATGTTTCTCACGGTGTCGACGAGGATCTGGCCGGATGCTCTGCCCACCGCAGAACCGCCGCTGTTGACGACGGTGACGCTGGAGGCACTCTCCTTGTCGCTGATCAGCGCCGCGAGCCCGGCCACCAGGAAGTTCGCGCCGAACTGCTTCCAGAAATGCGAGTCCACTTCGTCCTGGAAGCCGCTGCGGCCGATCTGGTCCGCCGCCGCCATGGCGCCGAGGTCCACCGACGCGCCGGAGGGAAAGATGATGCGTCTGAACGCCGCCATGACGCGCTCCTGTCCCGGGCGCACGTCGTTGTTGTAGCTGCCTACCAGACGCGAGCCTTTCGGAATGAGCAGCGTCGTGCCGCGGATGCCGTCGTAGATGTCCAGCGTCACCTGGGCGGTAAGCATTCCGGGGAGATCGGAACTGACCTCGGTGAGCAACACCGCGGGGATGATCGTGCCCTGGAAGACCGTGAACGGCGACGCGGCACGCGTGGCCGCGATCGTCGGCGGCGCCTTGGGCTGGTCCTGCTCGCTCAGCCACGAGCGATCGAGGTCGACCTTCGATGGCGTGCGCGGCGGCTGCGTCGCTGCCATGGCCGCCGCGATCGTCGCCGGGTCCTGGGCTTGTCCGGCATGGCGTTGGGCGGCCTGCGCGATGGCGGCGTTGTAACTTGCCATCAAGTCCTGCGGGCCGGAGGCAAGCGCTCCCTGGAGACCGCTTCCCTCGGCGGTGAGCACGAGGATCGCGCTCGACTTGATGCGCGTCGCCTCCGCCTCGGCGTCCTTGATCCGCTGCTGCCGATCCAGCTCGGCAGGATCGCGCAACTGGCTGCCCGGCATGAATGCCGCCGGCAGAGGCAGCAGAGATCCGCGCGCGCTTGCATCCGGTTGCGATGGCTCCAATCTCTCCGCCCCGCCGCGCTGTCCGCGCGCAGATGCCCGATCGCGCGCAATCGCCGCCGGACCATTCAGTTCGTCCGCCGCTCTTCCGGCGGACTCCGCGGCACTCTTCGATTGCGCTTCGATCTCGGCCTTGATGGGCTGCAGGCTGGGCGGTCCGCTCACCGCCTCCTTCGCCTCGGCGTCCTTGCGTTCCTTGCGCGCATCGGTCTGCTGGGCCTGATCCCTCGTGGCCTTCCAGAGGATCGCCGGTGCGGCGAGCGCCGCGAATCCGAGCACGAGGTACAGGTGCAGCTTGCGCTTGACCTTGCCGGGAATCGGTTCCTGCGCTGCCGGCGCGGCGTAGTCCTCGACCCGGGATGTCTCGCTCACCGCCAGGCCCTCACCTGAACCAGCTCGTGCGCACCTTGCCACGGGCGATTCGGACTTCGGCCGTGCCGAGCTTGAGCATCGCTGAGGGCACGAGCCTCTGCACCACCAGGTATTCGCCCTTGACCACGTAGTTGGCGAGCTCCGCGCCCTGCTCCGACGTGACAAACAGGGCCGGAAGCTCCTGGATGTCCGCGCCGATGCGAATCCAGGTGAACCTGCCGTCGTCGAACACCATCTTCGGCTTGAATGCGGCCTCGCCGGTCACCGTGTAGTTGAAATTGAGCCTGTCCACCGCAACGCCCTGCGTGACGGAGATCTCGTCGAGGCGCTTGCGTTCCTTTTCCTCCGAATCGCGGCGCTTCTCCTCCTGCGCGGCGCGCCACATCATTTCGTCGGGATAGTTCCAGCGCACCTGCTGGTACCACTTGCCGTTCTCGGGGCTCGCGCGCAGCGTGAGCTGGTAGGTCCGCTTGTCGGTCACGAGCGTCGCCGAAGTGAAGATGTCCGGGCGCAGCGGCTTCAGGAAGACGTGTCCCGGCGACTTGCTCGTCATCCACTGGGTCGAATCGCCGATCGCGAGCGCGACGAGTTTCTCTTCCGGCGAATACTGGATATCGGTGACCGCTCCCGGGCGCGAGAGGACGGTGTAACTGTCGTTCGGATCGAACGTGAACTGCACCAGCCGCGTATCACCGGGCATCGGGATCGCCTGCTGCTCGGCCCGCGATGCGCCGGGCGCGCCGAGCGCCATCGCGGCGGCGAGGAGCGCGCATCGCAGCAACGCGCGGGCGCGCATCAGGCGAGCTCCTCCTGGACGGCGAAGTGCGTCACGTACAGCCCGACCGGGTTCTTGTAGATCTCGGCCTCGGTCGTAGGAGGTACGACGGTGTAGTGCACGGTGAGCAGGTAGCGCTTCCTGCCCGGGGACTGGTTGAGCGAGCGCGTCTCGGTCGAGACGCGCACCAGCGCCACGCCGGCGTCGAGAAAGCTGACCGTGTTGATGCCGACCACGCGCGTGAGCGAAGGGTCCTTGCGCACCGCCTCGATCGGCTTCTCCAGGCGCACCCAGTCGGCGAGTTCCTGGACGGCCTTGCCGCGCGCGAGGCCGGAGGCGTCGATCAGGTTGCGCTCGGTGAGGAACGGGTCGAGCGTCATCAGCTTGCTCACCCACTGCGCGAGGAAGTAGCGCCGCTCCGGTTCGCCGGGCTGATAGCTCTGCGCCGCGCCGCTCACCGGGACCGCCGAGCCGTTGTCGGCGACCCTGATGATGTAGGGAACCACCGTCTTGAGCGGCGTGATCGAGGCGAGTGCCAGGCCGAGCGCGGCGATCGCGCAGGCGAGCACCACCGTGAGCACGTAGGCCCGGTTCTTGTCGACCACGGCCGAGCCGTAGCGCTCGAACCACTCGATGCGCGCCCGCTCGAAGGCCGTGACCGGCGCGTTGGCCGGAGGACCGGCCGCTGACCTTCCGTTCCAGGGAAATTGCATGCGCTGCCTGCCCGTGGATTGCGAAATCGCCGAGCGGAGGTTCCGGCCCGACAGCCGACATTTGAGCAAAGGCGGCGCGCGAAATCGCCCGGGAAAAACTCGCGGCGAAGGGTGTTTTCGACGGCTCCGCCTGCCGCAGGCGATGCCATCGCCGACCGGTGAGGCGATCGCTACGGAAGGATCGGGCCGGGTCGATTCGCCTCGAACGGACTATCGTGCCGCTGCCCGCCGCGGCAGAACGTCCCGATCACCACGTATAGGTCGACCTCGCAACCCGCCCGCTCAGCACCGCGGTGACGGAGAACGTGTCCACCACGCCGGTGTCGCCAGCGGGAACGGAGAACGTCACGATGCCGGCCGAGTTGGTCAGGTGGCTCTCGCTCTGGAAATAGCCGTCGGTTCCGCTCAGGGAGAATTGCACGGTGACGTTGGCGATGGCGGGGGTGATCCTCGCGGACGTCGTCCCTCCGGTGGAGATGAACGCGATGCCGGTGACGCTGGCCGCGCCGCTCGAGTCGGTCGAGCCTGCGCTCTTGATGGCTTGCGCCTTGGCGATTGCCTCGTCCGCCACGAGAGCGTGCAATGCATTGGACTTCACTGCGAGCAGCACGGCCGATTTTGCCTGCGCCTCGGTGACTCCGGCGTCGCTCATGACCTGCGCGGTCGTCGTCTTGACGAAGTTCGCCTTTGTGATCGCTTCGCTCAGCACCAGCGCTCCGGTGGAATTCGCGTTCTGGGCGAGGATGTTCGCGAGCTTCGCCTGGTCGGGCGAGAGGCCGGAGGTCGCCGCCAGGACCTGCTGGGTGACCGCCGCGATGCGCGGCGAGGAGAACGAGGTCCCGTAGTTCACGAGGTTTCCGTTGGAATCGCGGATGAGGCCGGTGATTCTCACCACGGAGACGTCGTCGGCCGTGTTCGAATACTCTCCGTTGGGCCGCGCCGCGGTGGCCGGAACCGTGTCGGCCGCCGCCGCCTCGGCGAACTGGACGTTCTTGTCGATGATCGCATCGAACGTCGCGTTCGCGCGCAGGTTCGCGAGGTCGCTGCTCAGGTTCGAGCCGCCGTTGCCCAGGATGGTGGTGAGCATCAGCTTGTCCCGCGTGTCGGAGGGCAGGCCCGCGATCGTGTTGAGCACCGTCCCGGCGAAACCGCGCCAGTTCTCGTGGCGCTGGTTCTCGGACTGCGCGGTGTCCCCGCAGCCGGTGCCCCAGTTGCAGGTATTGCCCCCGCTGCTGATCGACATGTTGAGCAGAATGGGCTCGTTCGGCGTGAACAGGCGCCTGCCGGCCGCCGTGGCGACGATGGAGGCGACGATCTTGTCGGTGCTGACATTGCCGCTGTCGTCGTCGGTGATCAGCACCGTTCCGATCGTGCCGCCCTGGCCGGTGACCGATTGGCCGACGATCTGCGCGTGGCCGGTCGCGCTTCGCTGCGTGTCCACGATCACCACCCCCGGCGGAACGTTCAGCGGCACCGGCCGGTTGGTGCGCCACCAGCTGTCGTCCAGCTCGATCGCATCGGCCCCGACGTAGCCGCGCATGTTCGGCATCGCGTCGGTCACGCTCGAGTTCTGGCGAAGCGCGGCGATGAACGAGGACTCGCTGCCCGCGGTGACGCCGGCGAGGTAATAGCCCACCTGGGGAAACTCCGCGAGGATGCTCGCGCCCAGGCTTGCCAGCGCCTGCCTCGCGGTCGCCTCGGACACCGTCGAGGAAAAGAACACCTGGACCTGTCCGGGGTAGGCCTCGACCGAGACGCTTCTTCCGTCCTTGGTCGTGTAGCTCACCGTGCCGAGCGCGGGATAGCTGCCGGTGTAACTCGCGCCCTGCGAGAGCAGCCCGAGGCTTTGCGCGAGCCAGTCGGACGAGGCACCGAGATCGACGACCTGGTTGCCCGACAGCGGCCCGAGGTAGAGCAATTTCCCGCCCAGGATGCCAAGGTAGGCGCTGGTGCCCGGGTAGTAGCGATAGTACAACTCGCCGCTCGAGAGGGAGGTCGAGCCGGCCGGGGAAAAATACGGGGCGTAGACGGTTTCGACGTAATTGAAGATCACGTCGGAATCGTTCGTCGGCGGCGCAGCGGCGAAACCGGCCGGCGAGAGAGTGCACGTGAACAGAATCGCCACGAAGACGATTCCGATGCCTGCGCGAGTCGTCATGGAAGTCTCCCTACGGTTCGCACGTTCTCCTGGGGGGCACCGCAGCTTCCTGCAACCTTGACGTTGATTCTACGCCGGACTCCACTCCTGCGGCAAACGATGGCGGCGATTCGGCAGCGGGCGCAATGCCTCGAAGAGCCAGGCGGGACGGGCGTTTACGCGCGATTTGCCGGTGCCCTGATGCCCCGCCGTGGCGCCGCGCCGGTCATTTGCGCTAGAATCCTCCCTCCTCGAGGAGCGTTGCAACGGCCGCTTTCCTTTACGGCGGCCGCCAGGCTCGGGGTATCGACATTGCAACGGCGCTCACGAACTTTTTTCCTAGGAAAGGAGGGCGTGATGAGCGCCGTACCGCAATCCAAGAGTTTCACCGACTACAAGGTCGCCGACCTGTCCCTGGCCGAATGGGGCCGCAAGGAAATCCGCATCGCCGAGACCGAGATGCCCGGCCTCATGGCGATCCGCGAGGAGTTCGCCGCAAGCCAGCCCTTGAAGGGCGCGCGCATCGCGGGGTCGCTGCACATGACCATCCAGACCGCGGTGCTGATCGAGACGCTGCGCGCGCTCGGGGCGGACGTGCGCTGGGCCTCGTGCAACATCTACTCGACGCAGGACCACGCCGCCGCCGCGATCGCCGCCGGCGGCACGCCCGTGTTCGCCTTCAAGGGCGAGTCGCTCGAGGACTACTGGGAATACACGCACCGCATCTTCGAGTGGCAGGACGGCGGCACGCCGAACATGATCCTCGACGACGGGGGCGACGCGACGCTGCTCGTGCACCTGGGCTGCCGCGCCGAGAAGGATGCCTCGGTGATCGCCGAGCCGACGAACGACGAGGAAAAGGCGCTCTACGCCGCGATCAGGAAGCGCCTCGCCGCCAAGCCCGGCTGGTACGCTGGGATCGCGAAGAATATCCGCGGCGTCACCGAGGAGACCACCACCGGCGTGCACCGCCTGTACCAGATGGCGAAGGAAGGGCGGCTGCTCTTCCCGGCGATCAACGTGAACGACTCGGTGACCAAATCCAAGTTCGACAACCTGTACGGCTGCCGCGAGTCGCTGGTGGACGGCATCAAGCGCGCCACCGACGTGATGATCGCCGGCAAGGTCGCCGTGGTGTGCGGCTACGGCGACGTCGGCAAGGGCTGCGCGCAGGCGCTGCGCGCGCTCTCGGCGCAGGTGTGGGTGACCGAGATCGACCCGATCTGCGCGCTGCAGGCGGCGATGGAGGGCTATCGCGTGGTGACCATGGACACTGCGGCGCCGCTCGCGGACATCTTCGTCACCGCGACGGGCAACGTGAACGTGATCACCAACGCGCACATGACGCGCATGAAGGACCAGGCGATCGTGTGCAACATCGGCCACTTCGATTCCGAGATCGACGTCGCCTCGCTGCACCAGTACCAGTGGGAGAACATCAAGCCGCAGGTCGATCACGTCATCTTCCCCGACGGGAAGAGGATCATCCTGCTCGCGGGCGGGCGGCTGGTGAACCTGGGCTGCGCGATGGGGCACCCGAGCTACGTGATGTCCTCGTCGTTCGCCAACCAGGTCATGGCGCAGATCGAGCTGTGGGGCGAGTCGCAGAAGGGCTCGAACAAGTACCCGGTGGGCGTGTACGTGCTACCCAAGCACCTGGACGAGAAGGTGGCGCGGCTGCAGTTGAAGAAGCTGAACGCGCAGTTGACCGAGCTCACCGACGAGCAGGCGAAGTACATCGGGGTGGCGAAGGAAGGCCCGTACAAGGCCGACGCGTATCGGTACTGAGACCTTGGAATCCCAGAAAAAGCATCCGCGCAGCTTCAGCTTCGAGTTCTTCCCGCCCAAGACGCCCGAGGGCGTGGCGAGGCTGCGCGCCACCTGGCAGCAGCTCGCGCAGTTGAAGCCGCGCTTTTTCTCGTGCACCTACGGGGCGGGCGGCTCGACGCGCGAGCGCACGCTCGCCACGGTGCTGGAGATCCGGCAGGCGGGCTTTCACGCCGCGCCACACATCTCCTGCGTCGGCTCGACGCGCGAGGACATCGCCGCGACGCTCGATCTGTACCGCGCCCAGGGCATCCGCCACATCGTCGCGCTGCGCGGCGACCTGCCTTCGGGCTCGGCGAGCCTGGGCGAGCTGCGCTACGCGAACGAGCTGGTCGCGTTCATCCGCGAGCGCACGGGCGAGCATTTCCACATCGACGTTGCGTGCTATCCGGATTTCCATCCGCAGGCGAAGAGCCCCCAGGACGACGAGCGCAACTTCAAGCGCAAGGTCGACGCCGGGGCGAACTCGGCGATCACGCAGTACTTCTACAACGCGGAATCGTATTTCCGCTTCATCGACGACTGCGAGGCGCTCGGCATCGACATCCCAATCGTCCCGGGGATCATGCCGATCACGAATTACACGCAGCTGGTGCGCTTCTCGGACGCCTGCGGCGCGGACGTGCCGCGCTGGCTGCGGCTGAAGCTGGCGAGCTTCCACGACGACATCGCCTCGATCCGCAGCTTCGGATTGGACGTGGTCACCGACCTGTGCGACCGCCTGCTCGCCGCGGGCGCGCCCGGCCTGCACTTCTACACCATGAACCAGGCGGGCCCGACGAGCACGATCTGGCAGCGGCTCGGCCTGTAGCCGGGGACGGGCCGGCGGCCGGATAAGGGATATCATATGCGCGACCGAGTCGCCATACTTTCCCCGAACAAGCAAGCTGCGCCGCCTGGAGCGGCGGCGCGCCGGGAATGGGCGGTTCGAATTTCCAATTACTTTCGGAGGTGCGTCATGGCGTCAGTCAGGCCGTTGCTGTCCGCTCTTGCCTTCGCCGCGACGGCTGTTGCGGTCCTGCCGCCGGCGGCCTTTGCGCAGCCCGTCACCATACGCGTGGGACACGGCTCCGCAGTCGAAGAGCAGGTCTGGCTGATGAAGGCCAAGCCCGACGTGACGCCCAATCAGGGCAAGGTCTACAACCTGGAGTACACGCTGTTCCGCGGCACCGACACGCGCTTTCAGGCGTTCGAGGCCGGGCAGCTCGACATCGCCACGGCATCGGGGCACAGCGTCATCTTCGCCGCGTCGCAGGGCGTGAAATTCAAGGCGGTCGCATCGGTGTCGCGCGAAAGCGCCAAGGGCTTCGTCACCCAGTTCATGGTGCTCGACGGCTCGCCGATCAGGTCGGTCAAGGACCTGAAGGGCAAGACCGTGGGCAACAATGCGGCGCGCTCGTCGATCGAGTTGTGGGAGCGCGTGGCGCTGGAGAAGGCCGGCCTCAACCCGAACCGCGACGTGAACTGGGCCATCGTGCCCTTCCCGAGCCAGGGCGAGGCGGTGCGCTCGGGCAAGCTGGACGTCGGCGCCTTTCCGCAACCCTTCGCCACCAATGAAATGAAGCGCGGCGGCATGCACACGCTGTTCACCTCCAAGGACGCCAACCCGAACGACGAGGAGTTGATGCTGCTGCTCGCAAGCGAGGACTTCGCGGCAAAGCATCCCGCGGCGCTGCGCGCGTTCCTCTCCGATCTGGTCGCGGCGACCAAGTACTATCTTGCCCACGAGCGCGAAGCAAAGCAGGCCCTGCTGGACTCGAAGATGGTGCGCATACCGGCCGAGATCTTCCTCAGCATGCCGGACAATACCCGCGCCCCGGACTGCCGCATCGATGTCGAGGCAATGCGCCACATGCGCGACGACCTGCTGAAGTCCGGCTTCGCCACGAAGTCGGTCGACCCGGCAAGCTTCGTCGACCTGTCCTTCCTGCCGAAGTAACCCCGCGCGCGGCGATGCCGATCTGGGACGAGGTTATCTCCGAGCGCGACCGGCACGTCTACGCAACCGCAGGCTACGGCCGGCCGCAGGGCCTGGGCGAGCGCCCGGCGCTGCTGGTCATCGACATGACCTACGCGTTCACCGGCGACCGGCGCGAGCCGGTGCTCGAGGCCGCCAGGCGCTGGCCGAACAGTTGCGGCGAGGAGGCCTTCGACGCCATCGACCAGATCGGCCGTCTGCTGGACGCGGCGCGCAGCGCCAGCGTGCCGGTGATCTATACCCGCGGCGAGTACACGCCGGGCGGCCCCGAGGCGGGGCGATGGGCGGCCAAGATGGCGCGCATGTTCGAAAGCCCGCCCGATGCGGCGGTGAGCGGCGATGAGATCGTGCACGAGATCGCGCCGCAGCCGGGCGATCTGGTCATCAAGAAGGACAAGCCCAGCGCGTTCTTCGGCACGCCGCTGGTGTCCTACCTGGTCGATCGGGGCATCGACAGCCTGCTCGTTACCGGCTGCACCACCAGCGGCTGCGTGCGCGCTTCGGTGATCGACGGCTTCTCCTACAACTACCGGATCGCGGTGGTGGAGCAGGCCGTGTTCGACCGCGGCGAGGTCACGCACAAGATCAACCTGTTCGACATGAATTCCAAGTACGCCGACGTCATCGACGTCGACGCGGCGCTCGCCTACCTGCGCGGCTGCGGCGGCCGGAGGCGCGGCGCGGCATGATGGCGTTGCCCGTGGCGCGCGCGCCGTGCTTGCATACCCGGCAACGGCGCAAAGACCATGACCTTCCTTGAAGTCGCAGGCGTTCGCAAGACCTTCAGGCGCGACGACAAGACTGTCGTCGCGATCGACAAGTTCGACCTGTCGCTGAACGAAGGCGAGTTCGTCAGCATCGTCGGGCCGTCCGGCTGCGGCAAGAGCACCTTCCTGCACATTCTCGGCGGGTTCGAATCGCGCGATGCAGGCGAAATGCGCATCGAGGGCAGGCCGGTGCTCGGTCCCGGGCCGGACCGGGGGATGCTGTTCCAGGAATTCGCGCTCTTTCCGTGGCGCTCGATCATCGGCAACGTCGGCTGGGCGCTCGAGGTGCAGGGCGTACCCAGGGAGAAGCGCATCGAGATCGCCGAGCGCTACCTGAGGCTCGTCGGCCTGCTGCAGTTCAAGGACCACTATCCCGGAGAGCTGTCCGGCGGCATGAAGCAGCGCGTGGCGCTTGCGCGCGTGCTCGCGTTCGAGCCGCAGGTGCTGCTCATGGACGAACCCTTCGGCGCGCTCGACGCGCAGACGCGCGAGCTCATGCAGGAGGAGCTGAACGCGATCTGGCAGCAGACGAAACGCACGGTGCTGTTCGTGACGCACGACATCGAGGAGGCGATCTACCTCAGCGATCGCGTGATCGTGTTCACCGCGCGCCCCGGACGGCTGAAGGAGGAGGTGCGCATCGACCTCCCGCGGCCGCGCGGCATCGAGGTGAAGAAGGGTCCGGCATTCCTGGAATACCGGAACAGGATCTGGGATCTTCTGCGCGAGGAAGTGTTGAAGGCGCGCGAGGAGTTCTGGTGAGGCGCTCGACGCAGGCGCGGCTCGCGCGTCTCGGCAAGGGGCTCGCGCTGCCCTTGGCGCTGATCGCATTGTGGGAAGTCGCGGGGCACATGGGATCGCTGCCGCGCTACCTGGTGGCCCCCTCGGTGATCGCGAGCACCACGCTGTCGATGGCGCTCGGCGGAGAGCTCCTCACCGACACCCTCGACAGCCTGATGCGCGCCTATGCGGGCTTCCTGATCGGCGCCTGCCTGGGAATCGCGCTCGGCCTGCTTGCCGGGGTATCGCGCGCCGTCGAGGGATTCTTCGATCCGCTGGTCTCCCTCACCTATCCCGTGCCCAAGATCGCGCTGCTGCCGATCCTGATGTCCTGGCTCGGGCTGGGCGATGCCTCCAAGATCGCGGTCATCGCTCTGGGCGTGTTCTACCCGGCCTTCATCAATGCCTACTACGGCGCCAAGGCCGTGAATCGCCTGCACGTCTGGAGCGCGTTGAACATGGGCGCGACGCGCCTGCAGGTGTTCGCCAAGGTCATTCTGCCCTCGGCCGCGCCGCAGGTGCTCACGGGCTTGCGGATCGGCCTTGCGCTTGCATTCATCGTGATGTTCGCCGCCGAAATGGTGGGCGCGAAGACCGGCCTGGGGAATCTGGTGATGGAGGCCGAGTCAAGCCTGCGCTTCGATCTCATGTACGCGGCGATCATCGCGATCGGCGTGCTCGGCTTTGCGAGCGATCGCCTGTTGCTCGCGCTGCGCCGGCGGCTGCTGGCGGGACGCCTGGCAGGGCATGCCGATCATGCCTAGTTCGCCCATGGCCGTGCGCGCCGCCGCCGCCCTCGGCCGCTGGTACCCGGTCGCGGTGGTGCTGCTCGCATGGGAGGCCCTGTCCCGGTCGGGCCTGGTGTCGCACCGGCTGGTGCCCGGTCTCGCCGACATTGCGCGCGTGTTCGCGGCGAACATGGCGAGCGGGGACATCCCCTTCCACGCCGGCATTTCGCTCGGTCGCGCGCTCTCGGGCTTCGGCCTTGCCATCGCCGCGGGCGTCGTGCTCGGGGTGCTCATGGCACGCGTGCGCTGGGTCGAGAGCGTGTTCGAACCGGTGTTCTCCTTCGGCTATCCGGTGCCCAAGATCGCGCTCTACCCGGTGTTCATCTTCGTCTTCGGCCTGGGGAGCCTGTCCAAGGTGGCGCTGATCTTCCTCGAGTGCCTGTACCCGATCACCGTCAACACCTACTACGGCATCCAGTCGGTCGACCGCAAGCACCTCTGGAGCGCGCGCAACATGGGCGCGAGCCCGGCGCAGGTGTTCTGGCGCGTGCTGCTGCCCTCGGCCGGGCCGTCGATATTCTCCGGGCTGCGGGTCGCGTTGCCGATATCGCTGATCGTGGTGATCATCACCGAGATGATCGGCGAGAGCCGCGGCCTGGGCTATTACATTTCCTACGCGACCGCGTCCTTCGAGTACGCCTCGGCCTACGCAGGCATGCTTGCGATCGCCGCCATCGGATTCGTGCTCGACCGGCTGCTTATCTTCGTGCGCAACCGGATCATCTTCTGGGAGCGGATCTCAGGCGCCTACGCCTGAATCGCGCGCCGCCCGGGGCGCGCGGGCGGCTATGCGAAGAGCCTGGTCTGTCCCGGCGCGCGCGTCGCCATGGTCCACTCCAGCTTCCGGCAGAAGTAATTCCAGGAGTGCTCGACATGCACCGGCGTCATGATCTGCGCATGCCGCCTCGCGCGGACAGCCGGTCCGGGCATCGAGGTCCTGCCGCCGGCGCCGGCGCCGAGCAGGTGGGAGCGCGCGGCGCGCTCGAGGAACACGCCGACGCAGGTGGCGTGCTCGACCGACGTGCCGCAGAAGGTGACGCCGTGATTGGCCATCAGCACGGCGAAATGCCGTCCCAGGCTCGCCGCGAGCGCCGCGCCCTCGTCCTTGGTGGTGACGAGCGCGACCTCGTCGCGATGGCGCGGCAGCTCCTCGAAGTAGTCCGCCTCGAGCGTATAGGGCTGAAGGGGCTCGTCGAACGCCGAGAGGACGCTCGCATGCACGGGGTGGGTATGGGCGACCACGTGCACGTCGGGCCGGCGGCGCAGGATCTCCGAGTGGATCGGCCATTCCGAATGCCGGCCCCCGTCGCCGGCGAGCTTTTCGCCGTCGAAACTCACCAGCACGAAATCCTCCGGACCCGCAATCTCGCCCAGGCCGGCGCGGTTGCGCTTCATCCAGAAGCCCCGCTGTTGCGGATCGCGCAGCGACAGGTGCCCGAGCGTCATGTCGCCGTGCCCCTCCAGTTCGAGAATCCTGCAGGCGCGGGCCAGGCGGGCCAGCGATTGCTCAAGCGTGTCGTCCATGCTGATGCCTCCAATCTTCGCCGAATTCGGTCGCTCAGGCGTATTCCACGCCGGTCTGCTGCAGGCCGACCAGATCGATGTTGTTCACGTTGACTTCGCTGGTTGCCGCCACCACGAGAAAGTCGGCCTGGGACATCGTCCCGCCGCTGCCTTGCAGATACGCCACGAAAGCATCGCGGACCGCAGGCGACGGCTGCGCGCCGGTGAGGTTGTGGTAGACCGCGGTCACGAAGTCCGCGTTGCTGCTCGTCCCCATCAGGCCGACCACGGCCGCGCAGACGTCGTGAAAACTCATCCCGCCGTCGAACACCGACAGCCCTGTGGCCATCACGGTCGTGTTCGATATGAGACCCTTGCCGAAGGCCGCTCCGAGAACTTCCACGGTCTCCGCGGCATGGCCGGTCCCCGAGAGGTCGATGGCGACCTTCTTGTCCGAGAACTGCAGCCGCTCGATGTTGGCGAGCGTGTCGGTGCCTTCCGTGCCGGTGAGATCCGCGACGGTGTACCCCGTGGAGGTCTTGGTGAGCGTGAAGCCCGCGCGCGCGCCCGTGTACTTCGCGACGTCGATTCCGCCCGCCCCGTCGATCGCGTCGTTGCCGCCGCGGCCCGTGAGCGTGTTGTTGGCGGTGTTGCCGATCAACGTATCGTTGCCCGAGCCGCCGATCGCGTCCTCGATGATCGTGCCGTAGGCGATGCCCAGGTTGTCGGTGCCGTCGTAGGTCGGCGTGGAACCCCCGGTGAACCCCGGGGGCAGCGGGTCGGCCGGAATGCTGATGCTGGAATAGTCGCCCGGCGTCAGGTCGATCGTGCAGCCGTGGGTGAAATTGCTGACCGATATCGTGTCGTGGCCGCCCGCGTCCCAGATCGTCTTGAAGAACGGCGTCGAGGGGTCGAACGTGTAGGTGTCGTCGCTCGCGTGGTAGGTCGTGTTCGCCCCGTAGAGGTACTGGATGACGGCGATGTCGAGCACCATCGGCGTCTGGGGGTCGATGGTCGGAAAGGAGAAGTGGTACTGGCCGCCGCTGAAGGTGACGTCCCGGTACAGGTCGTGGGTCGGGTCGGTGTAGGACATCAGCGTGTAGAGCCGATTGTCCAGGTAAGCCGTGCTGCCCGAGAAGAAGGGCGCCTGTTCGGTGCCGCTGTAGTTGCCCGGGTGCTTGAGGCCGAGCGCGTGTCCGATCTCGTGCATCAGCGCTTCGTAGTTGTAGGAACCGGCCGACCAGTCCGAGTCGGTCCCGCCGGTGTTCGAGGGATTGAGCCAGATATCGCCGCCTTGCGGCAACGCGGCCTGCGGATAATAGGTATAGCCCCAGAATCCCGCCGGTACGGCCGAGCTCCATGCGAAGCGGATGTCGCCGACGGTGGACGAGGTGTCGGCGACCTGCTGGAACTGGATGTTCGCGACGTTGGCCCACGCCTGCATCGCGGCCTGCGCCGCGGCGATCTGGGTTGCGTTCAACCCGTAGTGCTGCGCCGCCGACGGTTCGTTGTCGGGGGAGTAGTCGTTGACCCAGTAAGCGTTTGCGCCCGACTGCCACGGAAAGCTGTAGCTGACCGTGACTCCCGTGCCGACCGCGCCGCCCCATTTATCGCCGCCGATCAGCGCGTCCAGCGTGAGCGTGTTCGTGTCGGCAACCGAGCTTACCGGACCGGACGTGTTGTAACTGGGCATGGGGGAATCCGCTGCACGGGAACAGCTCAGTCAATCAAGGGCACCGACATCTTGTACATCGGGAACGCGCATCGCCGTGACGAGATCAGCGGCCGAATTGCGACTTTGTTCTCGCGAAAATTGTTTCAATCGGCCTTCGCGCCGGAGGCCTTCACCACCTTCGCCCACTTGGCCCGCTCCGCCTTGGTGTAGGCGGCGAGCTGCTCGGGCGGGCCTCCGACCAGGTCGAGGCCGAT
>Ga0082335_1005118_pt1 | contig 18570 bp, 3 predicted proteins | sample Subgrocontami58m_FD_72375 | JGI IMG/M metagenome (GOLD analysis project Ga0082335, IMG submission 72375) | Subsurface groundwater microbial communities from S. Glens Falls, New York, USA - GMW37 contaminated, 5.8 m (SPADES assembly) (version 2) ... | reverse complement strand
CGCCGCGGCCTGCTCGAAGGGCGAACGGCCAGCGAGGCCGGAGCCGCCGCGCGCACCGACCTCGCGAGCTTCTATGGCGCGATGTGGATCGCCCCGGCCATCGCGCTGGCGACGGGCCTGTTGCTCCATCGCCTCGCGCCGGCCCAGGTTTCGCTCGCGGTCCCCCTGCTCGGCCTGTGGGTGGCGGCGCCGGCCATCGCGTGGTGGATCAGCCGGCCCGTTCACCCGCTGGCGACCCACCTGTCGTCGGCCCAGCGGGCCTTTCTCGGACACACCGCGCGCAAAACCTGGCATTTCTTCGAAACGTTTGTCACCGCCGCGGAGAACTGGCTGCCCCCGGATAATTTTCAGGAAATTCCCGCCCCGGTCATTGCCGGGCGGACTTCGCCCACCAACATCGGCCTCGCACTGCTCGCCAATCTGGCGGCCCACGATTTCGGGTACCTTTCGACGGGCGGCTTGATTCAACGCACCCAGGACACCCTCGCCACGCTGCAGCGCCTGGAACGGCATCGCGGGCATTTTTTCAACTGGTACGACACGCGCACGCTCCAGCCGCTCATCCCGCACTATATCTCCAGCGTGGACAGCGGCAACCTCGCCGGGCACCTGCTCACGCTCGGCTCGGGGCTGCGCGAACTGGCCGACGAGCAAATTTTTCGCCCGCAGGTGCTCGCCGGCCTGCGCGACACCGTCGGCGTGGTGAGAAAACTCGCCGGCGAAAATGCGCTGCTGGCGCAACTGGACGCCGATCTCGCCCCAACGCCCGCCACACCGTCCGCCGCACGGACATTGCTGGAGCGGGCCGCGGACCTGGCCGCGCGCACCGCGGCCGGCGCCGCGGGCGGAAACGAAGAAGTGCGGCGCTGGGCGCAGGCGCTGCAACGAAACTGCGAGGAGCATCTGGCGGAATTCCGCTGGTTGCGCGACGACCCACTGCTCGACGAATCGCCCACCCTGCGGGCAGTGGCCGAACGGACGGAGGCGGAGACGGCCTTGCCCGACGGACGCAGCCGGCCAACCGCGGCGACCGCCACGCGCTCCGAGCCCACGGTGCAGCTGCCCGCCCCGCCGGCGCGGCGCGAAGCGAGCGAACATGCCCGCCAGCGCCTCGTGCTGCTGGAGTCCCTCGCGCAGCAGTGCGACACGCTGGCGGCGGAAATGGATTTCAATTTCCTGTTCGATGCGGACCGGGAATTGTTCGCGATTGGCTACAACGCCACCGATCGCCGGCGGGACGCCAGCTTCTACGATTTGCTGGCGTCCGAATCGCGCCTGGGCAGTTACGTTGCGATCGCCCAGGGCAAGGTCCCGCAGGACAACTGGTTCGCCCTGGGCCGGCTGCTCGTCTCCGTGCAAGGCGCACCGATCCTCGTTTCGTGGAGCGGATCGATGTTCGAATATCTGATGCCCCTGCTGGTGATGCCCAATTACGAGCACACCCTGCTCGACCACACCTGCCGCGCGGCCGTGCGGCAGCAGATCAAGTATGGCGAAGCCCGCGGCGTCCCCTGGGGCATCTCCGAGTCGGGCTACAACCTCACCGATGTGCATCTGAATTATCAATACCGCGCCTTCGGCGTGCCCGGGCTCGGCCTGAAGCGCGGACTGGCCGACGATCTCGTGATCGCGCCCTACGCGACGGTGATGGCGTTGATGGTCGCCCCGCAGGAGGCGTGTGCCAATCTGCAGCGGCTCGCGGCCGAAGGTCGCGAAGGCGCCTACGGTTTCTACGAGGCGGTCGACTACACGCCGTCGCGCCTGCCGCCGGACGAAACGAGCGTCACCCTCCGCTCGTTCATGGTGCATCATCAAGGCATGAGCCTCCTGGCGCTGCTCCATCTGCTGCGCGACCGGCCCATGCAACGGCGTTTCATGGCGTGTCCGGCGCTGCGGGCGACGGAGCTGCTCCTGCAGGAGCGCGTGCCCAAGGCCGCGGCCAGCGTGCTGTCGGGCGATTTGGAACTGGCGGAGTCGACGCAACGACCGGGCGTCGGGCGCGACATCATGCGCACGCTGACGAATCCCGCGGCGCCGACCCCCGAGGTCCATCTCCTGTCCAACAGCCGCTACCACGTCATGATCAGCAGCGCCGGCGGCGGCTACAGCTGCTGGCATGACCTCGCGCTCACCCGCTGGCGCGAGGACGCCACGCGCGACTGCTGGGGCACCTTCGTCTACTTGCGCGACCTGGAGTCGGGCGCCATCTGGTCGGCCGCGCACCAGCCCACGCGACATGCCGCGAAGCGTTACGAGGCGATCTTCACGCAGGGGCGCGCGGAGTTTCGCCAGCGCCATGCCGGTTTTGAAATCCATACCGAGATCTGCGTCTCACCGGAGGACGATGTGGAATTGCGGCGCATCACGCTCTTCAATCGCTCGCCGGACACGCGCGTCATCGAGCTGACGAGCTACGCTGAAGTCGTGCTGGCGGCGGCGGCGGCGGACGCGGCGCATCCCGCCTTCAGCAATCTGTTCGTGCAGACGGAATTCATGCGCGCGCAGCCGGCCATCCTTTGCACCCGGCGGGCGCGCTCGGAGGAGGAAAAGCCGCCCTGGCTGTTCCATGTCATGCTCGGCCAGGGCGGCGAGCAGGGCGAAATCTCCTGCGAAACCGATCGCGCGCGCTTCGTCGGCCGGGCCGGCAATCTGGCCCTGCCCGCCGCGCTGCAGGAGAACGGCCCGCTGTCCAACACCGCCGGCCCGGTCCTCGATCCGATCATCGCGCTGCGCCGCACCGTCACCCTGCCGCCGGGCGAGACCGCGGTCATCGATTTCGTCATCGGGGCGACCGAAACCCGGGACCAGGCGGTCGCGCTCGTCGAAAAATACCAGCAGCCGCGCATGGGCGATCGCGCGTTCGAGCTCGCGTGGACGCACAGCCAGGTGACCTTGCGCCAGCTCAACGCCACCGAGGCCGAGGCGCAGCTTTACAGCCGGCTCGCCGGCGCGCTGCTCTATGCCGATCCCGCGCGCCGCGCCGCCCCGAGCATCCTGCGCAGCAATCGCCGTGGCCAGAACGGGCTCTGGAGCTACGGCATTTCCGGCGATGCTCCGCTCGTCCTGCTCCAAATCAGCGACACGACCAAAATCGATCTCGTCCGGCAGCTCATCCGGGCCCACTCGTACTGGCGGATGAAGGGGCTGGTGGCCGAGCTCGTCATCGTCAACGAGGATGTCTCCGTCTACCGCCTGTCCCTGCAGGACGAGATCACGGCCCTGATTTCGTCGGGCATCGAGGCGCAGATGCTGGACAAGCCCGGCGGCATCTTCGTCCGGCGCCTCGAGCAAATACCCAATGACGATCGCGTGTTGTTGCAGGCGGCGGCGCGGGTCGTGCTCAGCGATGAAGACGGCAGCCTCGCCGACCAGCTGCAGCAACGCAGCCTCCCGGAAACACCGGTGCCCGCGCTGGTGCCGGCCCGCGCCCCGCTGCTCGATCCGCCCCGGCCGCTGCCGGCGCGCGAATTGATTTTCCCGAACGGCCTCGGCGGGTTCACCCGCGACGGGCACGAGTACGTCATCACGCTCGCGGCCGGCCAGGTGACGCCGGCGCCCTGGGTGAACGTGCTGGCGAATCCCTGGTTCGGCACCGTCGTGTCCGAGAGCGGCGGCGCCTACACGTGGGTGGAGAACGCGCACGAATTCCGGCTCACGCCGTGGAACAACGACGCGGTCCGCGACACGAGCGGCGAGGCGTTCTATCTCCGCGATGAGCAGACCGGGCAATTCTGGTCGCCGACGCCCGCGCCCGCGCGCGGCGCCACCCCCTACGTCATCCGCCATGGCTTCGGCTACACCGTGTTCGAGCACACCGAGCACGGCATCGAATCCGAGCTCTGGATTTACGTCGCGATGGATGCGCCGGTGAAATTTGCCGTCCTGAAATTGCGCAACGTCTCCGGCCGCCCGCGCCGCCTCTCCGCCACCGGGTATTGGGAGTGGGTGCTCGGCGACCGGCGGGCCAAGAGCCTCCTGCACGTGCAGACCGAAGTGGACCTCAAGACCGGTGCGCTGCTGGCACGCAACCACTACAACACGGAATTTCCCGAGCGCATCGCGTTCGTCGATGTCAACGACACCACGCGCACGCTGACCGGCGATCGGAAGGAATTCCTCGGCCGGAACGGGAGCCTGGACCAGCCCGCCGCGCTGAAACGGATGCGCCTTTCCGGCAAGGTCGGCGCCGGTCTCGATCCGTGCGGCGCGCTGCAGGTCGCGTTCGACCTGGCCGACGGGCAGGAGCGCGAAACGAGCTTCCGGCTCGGCGCGGGGCGCAACCCCGCGGATGTGCAGAACCTGATCCAGCGTTTCCGCCGGACCGATGCCAGCCGCAGCGCGCTGGAAGGCGTCTGGGCGTATTGGAATCGCACGCTCGGTGCCGTCAACGTGGATACGCCCGATCCCGCGGTGAACGTGATGGCCAATGGCTGGCTCCTCTATCAGACGCTGGGGTGCCGGCTTTGGGGCCGGACGGGGTTCTACCAGTCCGGCGGCGCCTACGGCTTCCGCGATCAATTGCAGGACGTGATGGCATTGGTCCATGCCAAGCCGGCGCTCACGCGCGAGCACCTGCTGCGGGCCGCCGCGCACCAGTTCCGCGAGGGCGACGTGCAGCACTGGTGGCATCCGCCGGCCGGTCGCGGCGTGCGCACCCATTTCTCCGACGACTTTCTCTGGCTGCCTTACGTCACGTGCCGCTACGTTTCGTGCCTCGCCGACACGGGCGTGCTCGATGAGAAAATCCCCTTCCTCGTGGCGCGCCCGGTGAAACCGGAGGAGGAGGCCTACTACGATTTGCCGAACCGCTCCGAGGAGACGGGCACGCTTTACGAGCATTGCGTGCGCGCGATCGAACGCGGCCTGAAATTCGGCGCGCACGGCCTGCCGTTGATCGGCTGCGGCGACTGGAACGACGGCATGAACCGGATCGGGCACGATGGCCGCGGCGAGAGCGTGTGGCTCGCGTTCTTCCTCTACGACGTCCTGACGCAGTTCGCCGCCATCGCGCGCCGGCGCGATGACGCGATCTTTGCCGAACGCTGCCTCACGCAAGCGCGCCAACTCCAGCTGAACATCGAACAGCAGGCCTGGGACGGGGCGTGGTATCGCCGGGCCTACTTCGACCATGGCGAGCCACTCGGCTCCCGCGCCAATTCCGACTGCCAGATCGACTCGCTGCCGCAAAGCTGGTCGGTGATCAGCGGCGCCGGGGATCCGGGGCGCGCACGCACGGCGATGCAATCCGTGGACGAGCGCCTCGTCCGCCGCGAAGCCCGGCTGATTCAATTGTTCGATCCGCCCTTCGATCGGTCGCCGCTCAACCCCGGCTACATCAAAGGTTACATTCCGGGCGTGCGCGAAAATGGCGGCCAATACACCCACGGCGCGATCTGGACGGTGATGGCCTTCGCGCTCATGGGCGAAACCGATCGGGCCTGGGAACTCTTCACGTTGCTCAATCCCGTTCATCACGGCGCGACGCCGCGGGAGATCGCGATCTACAAAGTGGAGCCTTACGTGGTCGCGGCGGATGTCTATGCCGTCGCACCGCACACCGGTCGCGGCGGCTGGACGTGGTATACCGGCTCCGCCGGCTGGATGTACCGGCTGCTGGTCGAAACCCTGCTGGGGGTGAACCGCGAGGGCGATCACCTTCGCCTGGCACCGCGGATGCCGAAAACGTGGACCACCTACAAAATCCACTACCGCTTTGGCCAGACCGTCTATCACATCACCTTCACCCGGGTGCCCGACCATTCCAGCGAGGCGAAGGCGCTCACCCTCGACGGCCAGGAGATTTCCGGACCGACCATTCCGCTCGTTGATGACCGACGGGAACATGCCGTGGAGATGAAAGTGCGCTGAGCGATCGCTCTCGCCTGAGTCCACCGGGTGGCGGTGGCCCGAGCCCTCGTTCTCGTTCTTCGTAATCGTTCTCGTTCTCTCGCGATCGGCGGGGAGTGGCTTCCGTCAGCCCTCCGCGCCTCTGCGGCTCCGCGTGAGCCACTGCCTTCGTTGCCTTTTGTTCAATCAGTTGGGAGCACAGAGTTCACAGAGGCGTGCACAGAGGCCACGGAGATCGGAACGGGCAAGGAGCTGAATCCACTGAGGATTCCTCTGTGCCCTCCGTGCTCACCTCCGTGACCTCTGTGTCGCCAGGGGCTGGGGATCAGTTGATCTCTTGGGAGAACGACTACCGGTCCACTTAACATTAGCGCCATTCGGGCCACGCCCGGCAGGGGGGTGCCTCGCAATTCGTCATCTGGGGCACTTACCCACTTCACCCCATAGCAGCCCTCTCCGCACTCGGCTATCCTGATCCTTCACTTCGCAGCTTTTCGGCTGTGTCACCTTCAGCGTCAGCCCATGGAAAGAATTTTATGAAACATCAATTTGTTCGCACGGCCCGGTTTTTGACCCTCGCCGCTGCAGCAGTAATCAGCGCGGCCGCGCTGCGGGCCGACAATATGGCCTCGATCGCCATTACGCCGGCGACCGGGGCCGTCACGCTCGTGCCGCGCTGGGGCATCGGCGGCAGCCTGGCCGGGTTCCATCACATGGCGCAGGATCTCTCGTTGGGCGGAGGCGCGAATCAGTTCTATTCGATCAAGGGCACGACCATTCCCGCGGGCGGCGACATTGCGGCGTTCACGCGCTATATCGCGGCGTCCGGCGCCGCCACCAATCACGCGGACATCGGCAGCAAGCTCACGCCCAATGGCTATTCCGCCCTGACTTCGGCGGATCCCGACGTCGGGTTTGGCGCGGTGAACTTCTACTTCATCCATCACAAGTCGACCGGTGATTACTTTTCGGTGGTCAAGCCCAGTTCCGGCACCGCTTCGTCCGTCACTGACCTGAAGCCGATGAACGGCCCGGGCGGGCCCGCGACCGGGTCGGTGCCCGGCTACTTCGGCCTGACCTTCGCCGCGGTGGATCTCAATTACGGCGCGAACGTCTTCTTTTACCTGCGCACCGACGCCGTCACCGGTTTCACAAAGTTCGGCACGCTCATCCCGGCGCTGCTCTCGACGTCGGCGGACCAGTTCGACCTCGGCCTGGGCGGCCACAACGCGCTGGCGTTCACCGGCACGGATGTCGGCTACGGCGTGAACAAGATGTATTTCCTCCGCCTCGACCCGATCACGGGGTTTTCCATCTTGGGCATGCTGCAACCCGGCACGCTGGATCCGACGAACCGCCGGGTCGCGGATATCGCCAATCTCGGCAGCGTCTACTCGACGATGACCTTCGTCCCCGGCGACCTCGGCTTCGGCACGAACAAGTTCTACACGACCGGCGCGATCAACCCGACGTGGCAGTCGGTCAGCTTCGCCGCGATTGCCGACCGCGCGATTAGTCTTGGGTCGTTCACCGTGACGCCATCCGCGAGCTCCGGTCTCCCCATCGCGCTTACGGTCGTACCCGGCTCCCTCGGCGCCGCGGCCATCAGCGGCCCGGTGGGCGGTGTCTTCACCGTCACGCCGACGGCGCCCGGACTGATCACGTTGCAGGCGACGCAGGCCGGCCAGGTCGGCACCTTCGAATTCAACATGCTTCGGCAGAGCTTCACCATCACGGGCGCGGCCACGCTGGCCATCACCTCGCAGCCGACCGCGCAAAGCGCCGTCATCGGCGCGACCGCCAATTTCTCGGTGGCCGCCAGCGGCACGACCGCGGTAACCTACCAGTGGCGGAAGGCGGGCGTGAACATTGGAAGCAACGCTTCGGCCACCACGGCCAACCTCGCTTTGACGAATGTGCAGGCCGGCGACGCCGCGAGTTACGACGTCGTGGTGACCAATGCCTCGGGCTCGATCATCAGCAACCCGGTCACGCTGACCGTGACCACCGCCGCGCCGGTCGTCACCAACTCGCCGCTGACGGCCGCCGGCACGGTGGGCACCCCCTTCAGCTTCACGATCGCGGCGACCAACTCGCCGACGAGCTATTCCGCCACTCCGCTGCCGGCGGGCCTCGTCTTCAGCACCACGACGGGAGTCATCAGCGGCTCGCCGACCGCGGCGGGCACCACGCCCGTTTTGCTGGGCGCCACCAACGCGACCGGCACCGGCAACGCCACGCTGACAATCACGATCGCCGCGGCCGGCGTCGCCCCGATTATCACAAATAGTCCGTTGACCGCCGCCGGCACCGTCAGCGTGCCGTTCAGTTTCGCCATCACTGCCTCAGGGACTCCGACGAGCTATTCCGCCACTCCCCTGCCGGCGGGCCTCGTCATCAACACCACGACGGGAGTCATCAGCGGCTCGCCGACCGCGGCGGGCACCACGCCCGTCTTGCTGGGCGCCACCAACGCGACCGGCACCGGCAACGCCACGCTGACAATCACGATCGCCGCGGCCGGCGTCGCTCCGATCGTCACGAACAGTCCACTGACCGCGGCGGGCACGGTGGGCACGCTCTTCAGTTTCACCGTCACCGCCTCAGGCACGCCCACGAGCTACACCGCCACTCCGCTGCCGGCGGGCCTCGTGATCAATCCTACGACCGGTGTCATTACCGGCACGCCGACAGCGGTCGGCATCACACCCGTGCTGCTCGGCGCGACCAACGCCACCGGCACCGGCAACGCCACGCTCACGATCACCGTCGCAGCGGCGGGCGTCGCGCCGATCATCACGAATAATCCCCTGACCGCGGCGGGCACCGTCGGCACGCCGTTCAGTTTCACGATCACGGCCACCGGCTCCCCGACCAGCTACGCCGCCTCCTCGCTGCCGCTCAACGGCCTCACCATCGTCGCCGCCACCGGCGCGATCACCGGAACCCCCACCACCGCCGGAATCATGGTGCTGCCGCTCTCGGCCACGAATGCGACCGGCACGGGTATCGCCACCTTGACGATTACGATCGCGCCCGCGGGTGTCGCGCCGATCATCACGAACAATCCGCTGACGGCAGCCGGCACCGTCGGTGACCCGTTCGGATTCACCATCACCGCATCGGGTTCACCCTTGAGCTACAACGCGACCGGCCTGCCGCCTGGCTTGTCGGTAAACGTCCTGACCGGCACCATCGTGGGCAGCCCCGCCGCAGCCGGTGTCTCCGTCGTCACGCTCAGCGCGGCGAATAGTTTCGGCACCGGCACCGCCACGCTGACGATCACCGTCGCACCGGCGAACGTTCCGCCCGGCTTCCCGCCCCCGGTGACCAATGTCCCGGCGATCACGGGTTCGACCACCGCCGCCGGCACCGTCGGCACGCCGTTTGTCACCTACTTCATCGTCGCGACCGGAACTCCCACGAGCTATGGGGCGACCAATCTCCCCGCCGGACTGAGCGTCAATACCCTGACCGGAACGATCAATGGGACTCCTTCGGCAGCGGGCACCTCGGTTGCCCAGGTTAGCGCGAGCAACAGCGCGGGCTCGGGCACCGCGACGTTGACCTTCACGGTGTCCCCCGCCGACGTCGCTCCGGTAATCACGAGCCCGGCCACCACGGCGGGAACCGTGGGCGCCCCGTTTGTCACCTATATCATCGCCGCCACCGGATTGCCGACCACCTACGGCGCAGTCAACCTCCCGCCCGGTCTGTCCCTCAATACGCTCACCGGCGCAATCAATGGCACGCCCACTCAGGCAGGGACCACCGCCGCGACGCTCACGGCGGTCAACGCCACCGGCACCTCGACGGCAACCCTGACGATCGTCATCGCCCCCGCGGCGGTCGCGCCGATCATTTCCAGTCCCGCCAGCGCTCCGGGCACGGTGGGCACGCCATTCGTCACCTATCAGATCGTCGCCACGGGCTTGCCCACGAGCTACAGCGCCATCGGCCTTCCGCCCGGCCTGACGATCAATCCGCTGACCGGGGCCATCAACGGCACGCCCACCGCCGCGGGCACGTTTGTCGTGACCGTCCAGGCGACGAACGCCAGCGGCACCACAAACTCCACCGTGACGATGACGATCACCGCGCTCCCATCGAGCCGCATCGTCAACTTCTCCGCCCGCGCGCTGTCCGGCCCCGGCGATCAAGCATTGATCTTGGGCTTTGTCGTCGCCGGTGATGGCAAGAACCTGCTCGTGCGCGGCATCGGCCCGGGCCTGGCGCCCTTTGGAGTCCTCAACGTGCTCGCCGACCCGATGCTCACGCTGTTTGGCACGAGCTCGACGCTTGCGACCAACGACGACTGGCAGACCACCGCGGCCGGCCAGGCGACCGGTGCGGTCGTCGCCGCCACCGCCGCACGGGTCGGAGCGTTCGCCCTGCCCAATGCGAGCAAGGACGCCGCGTTGCTCGCCACGTTCAACAACGGTGCGCACACCACCAGCTTGGTGCGTCCGAACAGCACCACGGGCATCGCCCTGACCGAGATCTACGATACGGATACGTCGGCCGACTCCCGCCTGATCAATGTTTCCGCCCGCATGAACGTCACCGCCGGTGAGGGCACGTTGATCGCCGGCTTCGTCATCGCCGGCAACGCGCCGAGGACGGTGCTCATTCGCGGCGTTGGCCCCACGCTCTCGGCCTTTGCCGTCGCCGGCGTGCTGGCCGATCCGACGATCACCGTGTTCTCGGGCGCCACGACTGTCGCCACCAACGACAACTGGGGAACCGGTGCCAGCACTGCGGCCCAGTTGACCGCCACGGCCGCCCAGGTCGGCGCCTTCGCGCTGGTCGCGGGCAGCCGGGATGCCGCCGTGCTCCTGACCCTCCAGCCTGGAATGTACACCGTGCAAGTCACCGGCGTGGGCAACACGACAGGCGTGGCCCTGCTCGAAGTGTACGACACCCAATAGAATCTTCGCACGCCAGTCGTCGATGGGGGCTTCGCGGATCTTCCGCGAAGCCCCTTTTTTTTGCGTTCCTCACCCGCCGGGGTCATTCCAATTTGCGCCCTGGGGTGCACTTGCGATCGGCTGCCCGCTTTCGCGGCGAAGGGCGGCATCGGCGCCTCAGGCGGCAGATTCCTGGAATCGATGTAGGGCGGGGTCGCCGACCCCGCCGTGTACCGGAGACCGAATGAGTTTACGGCGGGGTCGGGAGACCCCGCCCTACATTCGGCGGCAGGATGTCGAGCAGCCGGTGGCCGGTGAGCGAACATGCGTTGTTCACCCCCGTATCGCTCGCGCCCGCAAACGAATATTCTGACGACGAATTGCCCGCCGCGTTCACCCCCAGCTCCGCGCAGCTCGCCCGAACACTCATGAATCCGACGCCTGCCCTGAAGAGACTGCTGGGCAGTGCCTGCGCCGGATGGTGCGCGCTCACCCTGGGGGCACAAGCGCCGGCTGAGTCGCGTGAGAATCGCGGTGCGGCCGCCGACGCCCATCCGGGCAATGGGCCGATCGATGCGATTCACGCTCACGTGTGCGGGTTTCATTTTTATAGCGGCGATCCGACGCGCGCACTTCGCGCCGAGCACTACTGTTCGCACCTCGCCACCGGCGTCCTCCAGTGCGTCATCTATGACTCGCCCGCCAGGAACGCGCGACTGATCGGAATCGAATACATCATCAGCGAGGCTCTGTTCGTCGCGCTGCCGGAGGAGGAAAAGAAATTATGGCACAGCCATCGCTATGAGGTGATGTCCGGCCTGCTCGTGGCCCCCGACCTCACGGACAAGGCGGAGAAAGCCTTGATGCAGGATCTGGTCAGCACCTACGGCAAATGCTGGGATTTCTGGCAGGTAGATCGGGGAGATAAGCTGCCGCTCGGGCGGCCGCAGCTCATGATGGGATTCACCGCCGACGGTCAGGCTGATCCCACAATGGTCGCCTCCCGTGATCGCGAGCTGGCGATCGATTCGGAAAAACTGAAGGCCGCGCGCGCGGACATCCCAACGCGGCCGATCGCCGCCGGCGCCGATGGCGGCGAAAAGACGGCTGCGATCCACATCAAAGACGCCCTGCTCGCTCGAACTGCGCCGACTGCATCCGACAGGATTTCGAGCTACGCGCCAGTCGCCAGCGGCGAACCGTTCGCCGGAGTTCAACCGCGCATGACGCAGGCGAAGCCCGCGCTCATGGCGTCACACCTGAATTTCCTGGCGGCGCGTTACGACCTCGCCAACCGGCCCGCCGACGGCGTCGTGATGAGTCGGGGCAAGCCCGTGCAGCAGGGCGCGCGCGCGCGACTCGCGCCCGGCGTCACGTGGGAGCGGCTGGCGGCCCTGACGCCCGACGAGATTCGCACGCGGGATGTCTTCCCCGCGGGCTTCCGGCCGCTGCCGCATCCCAATCATGCCGAAGGCGGCATGCTGTTCCCGCATTTTGTCATCGCGGAAATCCAACGCCAGGAGCAGCGCGACCTGGCGCGGTTCGATCTCGATTTCGATCTGCCCGATCACTTCCTGCCGGAGTTTCCGGCGGCGATCTACCTGACGACGCGCGCCGATCTCGGCGATGTGTCTCAGGGGCAGGTGGTGACCCTCGACAATTATTTCGCGCTGTTCAACGGCCTGCTGAATCCCAAACAGCTCGAGGGGCTGCGGCTCCTGCTCACGCCCTTTCCCCAGCAGCAGTTCAACGCCACGGACGACCGCCGCTCCGCGCGGCCGAGCCGTGGCGTCGCCTGTTTCGATTGTCACGCCAACGGCCACACCAATGCCGCGACGCATTTGGCCGGCGACGCGCGACCGCAGGCCTTCCGGCATCGGATCGACACGCCGACCCTGCGCGGCGTGAACGTCCAGCAGCTCTTCGGCTCGCAACGGGCGTTGAAGAGCGTCGAGGATTTCACGGAGTTCGAGCAGCGCGCCGCCTATTTCGACGGTGACCCGGTGATCGCCGTCAAGAAAGGGGTCAACGTCCTCGACCGCGGCAGCCAGGTGCACGCCATGGCGGAGATGCAGGCGCTGTTCGACTTTCCGCCCGCGCCCAAACTGAACGTGCTCGGCCGGCTCGATCCAAAAAAGGCGACCGTCCCGGAGCAGCGCGGGCAGGACTTGTTTTTCGGCAAGGCCCAGTGCGCGAGCTGCCACGTGCCGCCCTATTACACCGACAATTCCATGCACGACTTGCAGACCGGACGCTTCTACGCGCCGCGCCTGGTCCGCGGCGCGATGACGACGGCCGACGGACCGATCAAGACGTTCCCGCTCCGCGGCATCAAGGACTCGCCGCCGTATCTGCACGACGGCCGGCTGCTCACGCTCGCCGACACGATCGAGTTCTTCAATTTGATCCTCGAGACGCACCTGAGCGTGGAGGAAAAGACGGATCTCGAGGCGTTTCTCCGCGTGCTGTAATCCTAGAAAACGCAGTTGAGACCGCGGATTTCACGGATGGGCACGGATAAAGATCCGTTGTGCAAAAACAGAAGCTCACCCGGTGGTGAACGTGCGGCGACGCGACAATTCTCAGCAAAGCGCTCATCCGTGCATATCCGTTCACTATCCCTGAACATGTTGTTTTCCTGCGAGCATGTTCAAGCGGCAGAATTTTACAGAAGGCAACAAAGGGAACGAAGGCTCCGTGGCCTTCGTTCCCTTCGTTGCCTTTTGTTCAAAGGATTGGGGATTGGGGTTTGGTTGCGGCCTCGCCGCGCCAAGTAATCCGTGGTAGGCCCGAATTGCGGAATTTAGGGTAATACCAATGTCTGGTGACATTTTGACTTCTCCGAGGTGGGGCCGGTTCTCCGAACCGGCCTAAGTTTCATGGTGCAATTCACGCTGAAACCCAGGCCCGCTCGGAGAGCGAGCCCCACCTGAATAGTCCAAAAAAATCAAGCGCTGGTATAAGGGGACTTCAAAAAGGCGGGGCTGGCTCTGAATGGCGCCAAGCTAACGATGTTGTTCGTCATGTTCTCACGTAGCGCGGTCAATCTGACCGCGGTTCAACGACGAGAAATATTACCCGACCTGCGCGGTCAGGTTGACCGCGCTACGGCTCGCGGCCCGGCACCACCTGCAATGTTTGCGTCGAACCTAACTTCGGAGATCACTGCCCGGCCGCCGGTTTGAACGGCACTTCCGCACGCACCGTCGTGCCGGTGCCGGGCGCAGATTCGATCGTCAGGCTGCCGCCCACCATTTCGATCCGCTCCCGCATCCCGACGAGACCGAGCCGCTGGTTGTTTCCCTTCTGCAGCGTCTTCTCCACCACGAAGGATTTTCCGTTGTCGGCAATCTCCATCCGGATCGCTCCCGGGATCTTGCTGATGCTGATCCGCACGTGCGTGGCGCAGGCGTGGCGGGCGACGTTGGTGAGCGCCTCCTGCGCGACCCGGAACAACACAGTCCGCTCGTCGGGACCCAACGCCTCCGCGCCGCGAAAGGCCGTCAGCTTGATGATGATTTTTTTCTGCGCGGCGAGGTTCTTGCAATACGCGTGGAGCGCCGCGATCAGCCCGAGATCGTCGAGCACCGCCGGCCGCAGCCCGCGGGCGAACCGATGCACCGCGTCCACGGAACCCTGCACCAGCCGCTGGGCGCGGGCGATTCTCTCCCGCAACTTCGGCCCGCTGGCGGCCGCATCCGCCCGCAGCGTCGTGAGATCGACGTTGATGCCGACCAGCGTCTGCACGACCTCGTCGTGCAGCTCGCGGCTGATCTTTTTCCGCTCCTCCTCCTGCGTGGCGAGGATTTGATGCGTCAGCCGCCGGAGTTTCTTCTGCATCACCTCCGATTCCAGGAACAGCGCCCGATACTCGTCCTGCCCTTTGCGGAGCTCCTCCAGGGACGTCTCGAGTTGGCGGTTGGTCGCAACCAATTCCGCGGTGCGTTTCGCCACCAGCTTTTCGAGATTGCCCGCATGCTGCGCCAGCAGCGTCTTCGCCTCGGCGAGGGCGTCCTCCGCCTGCTTGCGCGCAGTGATGTCATGCAAACCCAGCAGGATTTCCTTCGGCTTGCCGCTGGATTCGTTCAGGACGCGCGCATTCAGGAGCAGGCTGCGCCGGCCAATCCGCTCGAAGTCATGCGTGACCTCGAAGTCGTCGAAGAAATGTTTTTCCGGAATGATTCGTTCCAGCAAATGACGCAGGCGCGGAAAATCCCAGGAGCCGTGGTCGATCTCGAAAATCGAATGGCCCTTCCAGGCCGCCGCGGAGACCTTGAAGGTGCGGTTGAACGAATCGTTGGCCGATTGAAAGCGAAGATCGCCGCTGAGAATCACCAGCGGATCGGGCACCGTGCGAATGATGGCGGCCGCGTGCTCGTGCGCCTCGGAGATTATCCGCTCCTTCGCTTTCAGGTCGTCGATGTCGACCAGGACCAGCACCGCGCCATCGACCTTGTTTTCCACCGTGACGTAAGGCCGCACGCGCAGCGAATACCAGCGCCCGCCGTGATCCTGCACCTCGCGCTCGAATTCGTGCACACTCGTGATCACCTCCCCAATCACGTCCTCCAATTCCGGCAGCGCGAGATTGTGCCGGACCGCGCCGATTGGCCGGCCCACATCGCTCGCCAGCAGGTTGAACTGCTTCTCGGCCTGCGCGCTGAAGCGCCGCACCGTGAGATCGCGCCCCAGGAGCACGATGACAAACCGGGTCGAGGTTTCGACATTGGTCAGGTCGCTGTTCAACCGGTTGAGCTCGGTGTTTCGCGTGGCCATCTCCTCGTTGACGGTGATCAGCTCCTCGTTCGTCGACTCGAGCTCCTCCTTGGAGGTTTCGAGTTCCTCGTTGAGGCTCTGCAACTCCTCGTTGGCGGACTGGCCTTCCTCGTTGGACGCCTGGAGTTCCTCGTTCACCGCTTCCTGGTGCTCCTGGATGGACTGCAGGTAATCCCGCGTATCCGAAAGTTCCCGCTCGAGGCTGGCGATGCGCGCCGACTCCGCCTTCCGCTCTCCCGCAGGCCGGGTCCTCGTCACCACGCGCGGGATCGGCCCGGTTGCGGCCGGGTCCGCGCCATTGGTCGGCGCCCCGGCCGACTCCTCGAACAACACGAGAAAGCAGCGCTCCTTCAGGTTCTTCAGCGGCACGACCTCGAGGTTCACGGCGCGAGTGAGGCCGTCCTGTTTGATGGAAATATTCTCCTGCCGCGCCGGCTCGTTGTCCCGCCTGGCCCGCTCGATGGTCGCGCGCAGCGGCAGCAGCAAGCCCTCGCGCGCCATCTTCAGCAGATCGAAGGTGGCCTTGCCGGTGGGCGGTTCGAGATACGCGCCGGTGGCCCCGCGGAACTGCAGGATTTGCAGCCCGGCGTTGATCAGCACGCCGGGCGGGGCGAATTGATTGACGGTCACGCGGTCGGCCTCGCGCTCGGCGTTGAGCCCGCCGCGGAGCGGGTCGGATCCGCCGGGCGACCGCGGACTCGCGAGCTGGGCGATCGGCCGGGGCGAACTGCGCGCCGGCCGCCCTTTCCGCTCGTTTCTCACCGGCATTGGTAACGTCGGCGCCGGCTCGGATTTCTTGAAAAAAAGCTTCTGCCGCTTGTCCAGCGTGCCGAAAAGGCCGGCGAAGCCGGCGACGGATTCCGAGGCGCCCAGCAGCAGACCGCCCCCGGGATTGAGCGCATAATGAAACGCGGACAGCACCTTCTTCTGCAAGGCGGGCTCGAGATAAATCATCACGTTCCGGCAACTGATGAGATCGATGCGCGAAAACGGCGGATCGCTGGTGACGTCCTGCCGGGCGAAAACCACCCGCTCCCGCAGCGCCTTGATCACCCGGTAACCGCCATCCTCCTCGACGAAGAAGCGGCGCAGCCGCTCCGGCGATACATCCTGCGCAATCGTCTTGGCGTAAATGCCGTGGCGGGCCTTGACGAGGTTCGCCTCGTTGAGGTCCGTCGCGAACACCTGGAGCTTCCGCGGCCGGGGAAATTTGTCCGCCGACTCCGTGAACGCCATCGCGATGGAATACGCCTCCTGCCCGGTCGCACAGCCGAGCACCCACACGCGCACCGCCTCGTCGCTGCGTTGCTGGAGCAGTTTTGCAAAGATTTTTTGCTGGAGTGCGGCGAAGGCCTCCGCGTTGCGGAAGAAACTCGTCACGCTGATGAGCGCGTCGGCGTAGAGGGCGCCGAGCTCCTTGGGGTTGCCGCGCAGGATCCCGGCGTAGTCGGCCAGGGTGGCGCACTGGTTCAACACCGTGCGCCGCGTGATGCGGCGCCGGATGGTCGTGCTCTTGTACAGGGAAAAATCGACGCCCGAATGCTGGCGCAGCAGCAGCAGGATCTTCTCGTAGCCATCTTCCTCGGGCGAGCCGGGCGGTTGGTTCCCGGACGTGCGATTCCGACGTGGCACGGGCGTCTCGCCCTTGGGTTTGTAAGTGGCATGGGCTTCCAGCCCATGATCAGACGGCGCTGCGCGCCGTCCACGGGCGGGACGCCCGTGCCACGACGAACCGCCGGCGACGTAGGGGTGTTTCGCGATGCGCGCCAGTTCCTTCGCGATGGCCTGCGGTGAGAGCACGAAATCCACGCAGCCCGCGGCCACGGCGCTGCGCGGCATCGAGTCGCAGCGCGCCGAATCATCCTGGGCAAACGTCAGCCCGCCCTCCGCCTTGATCGTCTCCAGGCCCAGCGTGCCATCGGTCGCGCTGCCGGAGAGGATCACGCCGACGGCCAGCTCGTGCTGATCCTTCGCCAGGGCTTCAAAAAAAAGATCGATGACCCGCAGCGCGGCGCGGTCGCGCGAGCGCGGCTGGAGCTTCAGCACGCCGCCCGCGATGCCCAGGCTCGCATTCGGGGGAATGATATACACGTGGTTCGCCTGCACGCGTTGGTTGTGCGTCGCCTCGCGAACCGGCATCAGGGTCGCCCGCCCCAGCAACTCCGTGAGCGCGCTGGGGTGCTGGGGATCGAGATGCTGCACCAGCACAAACGCAAAGCCGGTATTGACCGGCAGGTGCTGCAACAACTGCGTGAACGCCTCGAGTCCGCCCGCCGAAGCGCCCACTCCGACAATCGCGCAGCGCGCCCCCGCGCGCGCCGCCGGGGCACCAGAGGCCAGGGCGACGGCGCGGCGAGCGGGACGGGAGGCTTTTTTTTGTTTTGATCTCATGCAGCTTCAGCCGGACGCGGCGTGCAGGAAGTCTGCTCCGTCAACCAGTGGCGTTTCGGCTTCGAGCGATTGCGCCGCACACTCCGGGGGCTGCTTCGATTTTACGTGCCGACGCCCGAATAGCCACAAGCGAATGGCGGCACCTCGAAGCGGGCGCAGCTCCAGGTTGACGCCCGGGTCGAGGTGGAACGCGACCTCCGGGCGCGTTCTTCGCCGGCGGCGCCCGGAAGTCGCCGGTCCACCATCGGGCTGCCGCCAATCGGCAGCTGCGCCCTCTTCGCAGCCGCGGATGTGGTGGACGACGCCAGAGACGACGGTTCTCCCCATCATCGATGGCTTCCATACAGAACGTCATTAATCCGCGCAGTTGTAGGCGGGGTGCCTCCACCCCGCGAGTTGGCATTCGCCGGCGAGGTCCCGCGCGGTGGGGACACCGCGCCGACGCAGAGACGACGGCCCTCCCCAACAGTCATGGCTTCTAAGTCATCCCCAGGCTACCGATTGTGGGAACAAGTAGTTGACCCAGCCTTCCATGTCCGGGTGCGAAACACGTCATCACGACCCTTCGCCAGCATGACGTCCACAGCCCAACAATCGGCTAGGTCAAACGTTCAGGCTTCCGCCGATTCGCTGTCTCCATCGAAACCGC
>Ga0082335_1005114_pt1 | contig 18577 bp, 15 predicted proteins | sample Subgrocontami58m_FD_72375 | JGI IMG/M metagenome (GOLD analysis project Ga0082335, IMG submission 72375) | Subsurface groundwater microbial communities from S. Glens Falls, New York, USA - GMW37 contaminated, 5.8 m (SPADES assembly) (version 2) ... | reverse complement strand
GCCGTAAGGTATGGAGCCCTCCAGTGCGGATTCTGCACCCCGGGATGGATCATGTCCGCCAAGGCCCTCTTGGATGAGAACCCCAAGCCCACGGCGCTGCAGGTGAAGACGGCCATAGCCGGCAACCTCTGCCGCTGTACCGGATACGTCAAGATCATCGAGTCTATCATCGCTGCTTCTGAAGGCAAATAACCGCCGGTTAGCGGAAGCTATCCTGGCCTGAACTCTTACGAAAATGAGTCCAGGGGCGACGGAATTCTCATGCCCCAGTGCTTTAGCCTGGGGTGCGGGGACCCACCCCAGGCTAAAGCACTGGGGCATACGCGAGCACGTTTTCATCCGCTGTGGCGAGCCGACGGGCTCATGGGGTGCTTGCAATGACAGCTAAACCCCTGTGGTCTAACACCAGTGGGTCATCCGCAACTATTTGTGGCATCACATATAACAACCTATAGGAAAGGAAAGACACGGCATGACAGAGTTCTCGGTTATTGGCAAGGATGTACCCAAGGTAGACGCGCCGGTCAAGGCGACAGGCGAGGCGAAATATGCCGGCGACCTGGTCATGCCAAGGATGCTTTTTGGTAAGCTTCTCCATAGTCCACTGCCCCACGCCCGCATCCTGAATATTGACTACAGCCGGGCGCTGCGGCTGCCCGGAGTGAAAGCGGTGGTTACAGGCCAGGACGCCCAGGGCCGGAGGTTTGGCCTCAGGCCTGATACCCGAGATAAGTTCGCGCTGGAGACCGAAAAGGTCCGCTGCATAGGGGACGAGATCGCCGCGGTGGCGGCAACTGACGAGGACATCGCGGAGGAGGCTCTTAGCCTTATCAAGGTGGACTATGAAGAGCTGCCCGCCCTCTTCGATCCACTGGAGTCCATGAAGGACGGGGCGCCCCAGATCCATGACCACGTGAAGAACAACGTTAGCGCTGAGACCCATATGCGCTTCGGGGATTTTGAGCAGGGTTTCCAAGAGGCAGACCTTATTCGGGAGAACAGCTTCGAGACCCAGTTCATCATGCACGGCTTTCTAGAGCCCCACGCCGCCATAGGGCTCTGGGACAGCACCGGCAAAGCCACGCTCTGGGCTTCCAAGCAAAGCCCTTACATGGCCTACCGCCCGGTGTCTGCCGGCCTGGCCATCCCCCTATCCAAGCTGCGGGTGGTGCAGCCATTCGTTGGCGGAGGTTTTGGCGGCAAGAACGAGGCCTTTGCCCTGGATTTCGCCTGTCTCCTCCTCTCCCAGAAGGCGGGGAGGCCCGTCAAGATCACCTGCAACATGGAGGAGGTCTTTGTAAGCGGGCGGCGCCGCCACGCCATGGCTCTCACCACTAAGATTGGCATGAAGAAAGACGGGACCATCACCGCCGTCCAGTTCCATATGATCGCGGACGGGGGCGCCTACACCAGCACGGGCCCCCTGGCCATCTCCATACCTGGTTTCCTCATGACTATACCCCTGCGAGTGCCTAATGTCCGGTATGATGCCTACCGCATCTTTACGAACAAGCCTGCTGCCGGCGCCCTCGTCGGCCATTGCATCCCCCAGTCTCGCTTCGCCATAGACTCTCTGATAGAAGACATGGCACTGGAGCTAGGCATGGACCCCCTCGACGTGCGCTTGAAGAACGCCGTAAAGCCGGGAGAAACCACCGCCAGCGGCTTCAAGGTAACCACTTTCGGTTTTGCTGAAAGCCTGAGGGCTGCCGCCGGGGGTATTGGCTGGAGGGAGAAGTGGGGCAAAGGAAGACAGAAAGACGGTAAGCGGCTGGGAATAGGCATGGGGGTTAACCCCGGCGTGGTAGGCAACAAGATGGGTGGCCACGACGGTTCCGCGGCCATCGTTAAGTTGAATGAGGACGGCACGGCGACCCTGGTTGGCGGCTTTACAGATTCAGGCCAGGGAGCCGAGACGGTTATGGCTATGATGGTGGCCGAAGACCTGGGGCTGACGATGGAAGAGGTGAATGTAACCAAGGTAGACTCGGAGTACACGCCTATGGACCCCGGCACCTTCGGTAGCCGCACCACCTTCTGCTCCGGACGAGCAGTGAGAGCGGCTACGGCGGATGCGCGCCGCCAACTCTTCGATTTTGCCGCGGAGAAACTGGAGGCCAACCCCGCGGACCTAGACCTGCGCGACCGGAAGGTCTTCGTCAAAGGCAGCCCGGACCGGAGCATGCCCCTCCAAGATGTAGTGCGGGGGCTCCAGTATGGCCGAGGAAACCCCATTATCGCCCGCGGGACCGCCTCTCCCGGTGTAGGGTTGATGAACTTCAAGACCGGTGAGGGCAACATGTCGGCGGCCTACAGCGGCGGCGCCCAGATTGCAGAAGTGGAGATAGACACCGAGACGGGGCAGGCCAGGGTATTCAATGTGGCCGTGGCCCATGACTGCGGGCGGGCCCTACATCCCGGCATGGTAGACGGCCAGATGCAAGGCCCCGCGGTCAGCGGGTTGGCCCAAGCCCTTTTCGAAGACGCCATTGTGGGGAAGGATCAATGCGAAGTAATCACTACAAACTTCGCCGATTACAAGATGCCCACCACCCTCGATATCTTTGACGAGATCCACACCTTCCACATAGAGACCAATGATGCGAAGGGTCCCTTCGGCGCCAAGGATGCGGGGGAGTCGGCCCAGATCCCCAGCCTGCCGGCAGTGGCCAATGCCGTGCGGGACGCCCTGGGGATAAGGCTCACCAGCCTGCCAATTACGCCGGAGAAGATCTTGAAAGCTCTGGATGAGCAGAGAAGACCCTCTGGTACTTGACCAGGATTGGTGTCATTGCGAGCGATCACCGGCGTCATTGCCAGATGATTGGTGTCATTGCGAGTCTAGTAAGTCGGGGTGGCCGACCCGATGAAGAGCAATGAACCGATTGGCAGTTCCACGGTTCATTGAAAGCAATCACCGGCGTCATTGCGAGCGATAGCGAAGCAATCTCAGCGCGCCACCAGGAGATTGCTTCGGCCTGCAGGTTCCTTACAACACTGGTATTGAACCCCGGCCTCGCAATGACGTCAACAATACTAGACCGCCAGGTACTCACTCATGACTTTGTCGTTGCTTTCCAACTGTTGAGGGGTTCCTTCAAATACCAGACGGCCCTTGTTTATAACGTACACGTAACCGGCAACGGATAAAGCTAAGGGCACGTGCTGCTCTGCCAGGAGGATAGAAACGCCGGTCTCCCTTAGCTCTTTGATGACCCGGCCGATCTCCTGGATAATCAACGGGGCGAGTCCTTCAGAGGGCTCGTCCATCAGGATCAAATCAGGGTTGGAGATCAGCGCCCGGCCAATTGCCAGCATCTGCGCCTCTCCGCCACTGAGTTGGATGCCCCTATTCCTGGCTCGTTCCTTAAGCCGGGGGAAAAGGCAGAAGACCCGGTCCAGGTTCCAGGCGTTGTTCCGGTCAGTATGGCGAGCGGCTAACATAAGATTCTCCGTGACGGTCAGGGACTTAAAGATACGGCGGCCCTGCGGGACCAGGCTCATGCCCATCTGACAGACCTGGTAGGTTGGCTTGTGGGTTATATCCTTGTCCTTGAAGGTAATCTGCCCCCGGAACAACGGGTTAAACTTGATGATCGAGCCTATAGTGGTCGTTTTGCCCATGCCGTTGCGCCCCAGCAGGGCTACCACAGACCCGTGCTCGATCCTTAGGGAAATACCCTGGATAATATAGCTCTGTCCCAAATACGTGTGTACGTCGGAAAGCTGAAGAATATCGCTCATCGTTACCCTTCCACCCCCAGGTAGACTGCCCTGACTCTCGGGTCTGCCTTGATATCCGCCGGAGTGCCTTCAACTAGTATTCTCCCCTGATTGAGCACCGTGATTCGATCGGCCAGGGCGAAGGCCACTTTCATATCGTGCTCGATGATGATGACGGCAATCTCGCCCAGCAGGCTTCGCAGTTGGGTAGCGAGCTGTTCAGCCTCAGAAGAGCTCAACCCTGCTGTCGGCTCATCAAGCAGCAGCAGGCCAGGCGAGGACGCCATACCCAGGATAATCTCCAAGCGCCGCACCTCTCCGTGGGATAGGCTGCTCACCTGGTCCTCACGCTTCTCCCAAAGGCCCACGTAGTCCAGCAAGCGCTTCACACCTTCACGAAGCTCACCGAAGGCTCCCACCGGGCGGTACAACGCAAAACGAGCTCGCTTATCGGCCATCACCGCCAACCGGACGTTTTCGAACAACGTGAGGTTGAAAAAGAGGTCGGGTATCTGGAAGGTCCTGCCCAGGCCGAGACGGACACGACGGTAGTTGGGCATGTTGGTTACATCTTTGGAGAAAAGGGTTATCTTGCCTGCCGTAGGAGACAGTTCCCCGGAAATCAGATTGAACAGCGTGGTCTTGCCCGCCCCATTGGGACCGATAATAACCACGCGGCATTCAGCCTTTTCGACGGAAAAAGAAACGTTTTCCAGTACTTGCAGCGCCCCAAAGTTCTTGGAGAGGCCCTCAATCCTTAACGCTTCCACGTCCATTTCTCCTTGTCAGATCCGTTATGAAACCGGCAATTCCTCTGGGGAAGTATAGGACAACCAGGATGAAACCAATGCCAATAGCCAGCGGCCAGTGAAGAGTATAGGCACTGACAAAGTACCTCAAGAAAGTGTAGGTCGCCGCCCCTATGATAGGCCCCGCCACAGCTCCGCTTCCACCGATGAGAGCCATAATGGTCGCTTCTGCCGACCACCCCCATCCTACTTCGGCAGGGCCGATATAATTGTCAAAATACACGTAAAGACTACCGGCCACGCCGGCAAGCACGGCAGAAAGAATGAGGCAGATATATTTGTACCAGAAGGTGTTGTAGCCCAAGGCCCGCATCCTGTGCTCGTTGGTCTTAATACCAACCAGGACCGAGCCGAAGGGCGATCTCACTATCCGATAGAAGAAGTAAAAACAAATGGCGAAAAAGACCAGGATCAGGTAGTAAAAGTTAAGGTATCCGGTCACAGACCATGGAAGGCCCAAATCAGGACGGCTGATCCGGGCCAGCCCGTCGGCCCCTCCGGTGATAGAGGTCGCGGTGTAAGCAAAACTCCAAAAAATCTGCCCGATGGCAAAAGTGATGATCATAAAATAAAGGCGGGTGACTCTGACCACGATCAGACCCAGAATGGCGGCGACTGCCGCAACTACGATTATGCTGATTAACATGGCGAGATAGAAATTCTGCACGATGCCACGACTGGCAAGGATGCCGATGGTGTAGCCCCCAGTTCCCCAGAATACCGCCTGAAACAAGCTGATAAGACCAGTATGTCCCATGAGGAGGTCAAGACTTGCTGTGAATATTGCGAAAAGTAGGATAGAAGTAAGCAAGGTTATCGCAAATTGCGGAAGAAAAGGAGGTAATACTGCCGCGATAAACAAGCCGGCTGCGAATATTACCAGTGCCTGTTTGCTGAGTAACAAGCGTATCAATCTACTGTCCTTTGGCTCCAAATAGCCCAGAGGGCTTTATTAACAGGACCACTATCACCACTGCGTAAATGGCCATTATGGTGAAGCCAGGCGAATAAGCCTGCGTAAAGGTGCGCACCATGCCTACCAGAATGCTCGCCGCCAGGGCTCCCTTCAGGCTCCCCAATCCGCCAATGATAACTACAGCTATGGCGGGCACCAGGACATCGGCGTCTAACGTCAGGTACACCCCGAGGACCGGCGCCCCCATTACGCCGGCGAACCCGGCCAAAGCTGTACCCAGAGTAAACACGAGTGCGAAGACGAGATAGATGTTTATCCCCACCGCGGTCACCATCTGCTTATCGTCCACTCCAGCCCGGACCACCGCCCCTAGCCGTGTCTTCTCCTGGAACCACCACAGGAAGATGGCCATCACGGTACCAACGCCCATCAGAGCCAGGCGGTAGAGGGGATAAGTTATGCTGCCGAAAGTCACCGAAGAATCAAGAATGGCCGGCGTGGCCATCAGTCTGGCGGTACCGCCCCAGGCGGTTTTGATCAGGTCCATGACAATGTAAACTATGCCGATGGTTAAGAGCACCTGCTGCAGGTGCTCCCCGTGAAGCCGGCGAAGCAGGAAGCGCTCCGTGAGCCAGCCTAGAACGGCTGTGACCCCCACCCCGGCTGCGAGCCCCACCAGGAAACTACCGGTGGCGTCGCCCACCGCCCACCCGATGTAAGCCCCGACCATGAAGTAGCTGCCATGGGCGAGGTTGATCACCCCCATGAGCCCAAACGTCAGGGACAGGCCGGCGGCCAAAAGGAACAATATCAGGCCGTAATGAAGCCCGTTCAGCAGGGAGGATATCAACATCGACATAACGGTCGCACCTTACCCAAGCGCTGGATTCTCACTTGGCGTTTAATTCTGGCCCATCGTAGGGGAGGGGCTTTTTGTAGAACAGGCCCGCCCCGGGCTAAAGCCATGGGCTACAAGGCCGTAGGGGAGGCTCATGAGCCTCCCCTACAAGGGGCTGAGGCCAGTTTCCCAGGTAGACGTTCGTTCTTCAGTATGACCTTCGAAGGCCAGGCTACACTGCCAAACATCTGGCGAAAAACAGCCACCTTGGTCGGTTGTTGCTCCAAAAAGATTACTCCCTATTCCCGCCTCCGCTAAGCTGGCGGTTCGCGTACCGTTCCTCTTCCATCTCCTTCAAGTCCTTCCGGCGAATCTTGCCAGTTTCTGTCTTCGGCACGGCATCGATAAACTCAATCTCGCTGGGCACTTGATAAGCCGCCAACCGGGCCCGCACGAACTGACGCATCTCCTCTGCCAGCTCGTGCGATCCCTGGTGACCCTGCTTCAATTGCACAAAAGCCTTCACCCGCTCCCCTTGTATGGGGTCCGGGGCGCCAATGACCGCCGGCTCGAAGACTGCCGGATGCTCCATAAGGGCATCCTCTACCTCGCCCGGCGATACCCGGTAGCCGCGGCTCTTGATGATGTCATCGCTGCGCGAGGAGTGCCAAAAGCATCCGTCCTCGTCCTGGTAGGCCAGGTCTCCCGTCAGGCTCCAGCCGTCTATCACCGCCTCTACCTGTTTCTCCGGGTTACGCCAGTACATGATGCCGCCCGTGCCCCTAATGGCTAAACGGCCGAGGGTACCACGCGGGCAGTCGTTCCCCTGTTCGTCAATGATTCGAGCCTCCCAGCTAAGTAGCGGAGATCCCAAGGACGCCGGCTTGTCACCCGGGCTCCAGCTACCCAAATAAGCGGTGAAAGACTCGGTCGAGCCCATACAGTTCATCAGCTCGGTGCCAAAGCGAGCCTTCCATTGGTGGAACATCGCGGCTAGCATTGGAGCGCTACCGCATAGAGTCAACCGCAGGCTGCTCAGGTCGTACTTCTTCTCGGCATCCACTACGTTCAACATCTGCACATAGGCAGCCGGGGCGCTGTTGAGAACGGTCACCCGGTGTTTCTGGATCGACTGGAAGATCGCTTCTGGCGTAGCCCGGCCCTCGATCAGGGCCGACGGCACGCCGGTAATGAGCGGCAAAAGCATCATGTGGGCATAGCCAAACACAAATGCCAGGGGCGGCGTGCCTCCGAGGACATCATCCGGGCGCATACCGCCAAAGAGGTAAGGGGAAGACTTTGGGCCAGACATTACCGTCAGGTGCAGATGCATGCACCCCTTGGGCATCCCGGTAGTGCCCGAGGTGAAGAAGACCACGGCCAGATCGTCCCTCTTTACCTTGACACTCTCCAGGCGGTCGCTGGAGGATTCGATAAGCTCCTCGTAAGACAAGTAACCTCGATCTTTCAATTGGGCGGGACCTCCCCCTACCGCGATGAGGTGCTGCACCGTCTGGTACTTGTCCCGGCCCAGCTCTATCTCCTCCAGCAGGTCGTGGCTGGCGATGAGGGCTTTAGCCTCGGTGGTGTTGGCGATGTAGGTGACGGTCCGCTCCCGCAACAGGACCATGGTAGGGATGACCACTGCTCCAAGTCGATGGAGAGCCAGGGCACAGACCACGAACTCCACACAGTTGGGGATGCGCAGGATGACCCGGTCCCCCTTACCGATGCCCAGACCCCGCAGGCCATTGCCCAGGCGATTGACCAACCGGGACAACTCCAGGTAGGTAATCTGCCGGTCTCCCGAGTAGAAGGCGATCCGGTTGGCCTGTTCCCCCTGCAGGTTGGGGTCCAGGTAGTGCTCGGTAATGTTGACCTCTTCGGGAAACTGCATCTCCGGCAGCGTGAGACGGAACTCCGGCAGAGCCCCCTTAGGCAAGAGTTCAGCCTGCAACTGAGGGGGGTAATTAACCGTAACCAAATTCGCTATCCTCACAGTCCTATTTTTTATTGGGGTTTATGGTCGTGCCTGCCGGCGGCTGGCGGACCTGGGGCACTCGATCAATCACGACATTCTGGTAGCTGTCTCCGACCTTCTGGACCTTCTGGACCAGTATGTCCTGGATGACGTTCCGGTTCTCATCCAGGCTCAAAGGGCCGCAAGGGCCATTGACCTTCGTAGCGCCGAGAGCCTTGAGGAACCCGTTCGTGTCCTCAATGTTGCCATTGACTGTCTTCAAGGCCGCAATAATGAACTGCATGCCCGCCCATCCGGGCTCATCGTAAACGCTCGCCACCGAATTGTACTTGGCCTGGTACGTCTTTTGGAATAACTTGTTCTCCTCTGTATCACAGTAAGGATTGTACCAGTAGGTCGAGACGAAACCCAGAGCGTTTTCTTTCAATACGGGCAAATGATCCCTGTCGTCGACCATGCTGCCATAACCGCTCAAAGCGGCCTTCTTAAGCATGCCCATCTCGGCATACTGCTTGGGGAACCGGATGTCGCCTTCATCTGGGAAGAAGGCCCACACCACGTCGGCTTCGGGGCTTATCTGGTTTAGAGTAGCGGCAAAGTCCATCTCCCCCAACGGGGTGAAGAGTTCCTGGATGATCTTGCCTCCCCCCTGTTCAAAGCCAATCCTGAAGGCCCATCCCTTTCCCCAGCCGCCTACGTAGTCCGTGACAATCACCACCGCTTTCTTATAGCCCAGCTTCTCCGACAGGTAACGTCCCTGCACGGTTTCCGCCTGGCCGTCGGCATAAGTGGTCCGGAAGACGTAAGGACTCGGATGGTCCAGGGTGAGCGCCTCGGCCCCGGCGTACGCCAGCGCGACATAGGGTACCTTCGCGTCATTCACGTAACCCTTCAGCGCTATGGCCGCGCCGCTGTTCGTGACCCCCGCTATTATGTGGACCTTGTCCAACTCGACCATCTTCTTGGCAACCTCCAGGGTCGTCTTGGGATCGGTCTTGTTGTCTTCCTTGATAAGCTCTATCTTCCGGCCGGCTACTTCGTTCTTTATGTAATCGAGGTAAGCCTCCACACCCCTGGTGGTGCCGTTGCCCGGCTTGGCCATCGACCCGCTGAGTTCTTGGTCCAGGCCGATCTTGATGGGCGGTTTGCTGGAAGCGGCCGGTGTAGAAGCGGAGGGTAAACAGGCGCCCATTACCAATACCGCGACGGCCATCATGACAAGAACTATGAACAGATACCGGTGGTGCTTTGTCATCACTCCTCCTTATTCGGCGTGAGCCAAATTATGCACAGAATTTGGACCATGTCAAGGCCGCGTCGCCTCATTCCCTTGATTCGCGCCCTGGTGGTCTGTCACAGAGGAAATGGCCAACGTCGTTGCGAGCGATAGCGAAGCAATCTCGGCGCGCCACCAAGAGATTGCTTCGGCCCGCAGGTTACCAGCACCGATGGCCGCTAAACCTCGGCCTCGCAACGACATGTGTCAAAACCGCTGTGACGGAGCACTAGCTCGATCAGCTTTATATGAGAGGTGCGGGACACTCGACTATACATCTATCACAATAGTTGGCACGTTTGAGAACCATCAACTCGGCCGCCTGCACAGGCGCGGCCTTTCTAAGGCCCTCGACCACATCCTCCAGCGTAAGCTGGTGTTGGGGCATGTCCACCTCCCGGAGGGCCAGGCTTCCCTTGTGGAGGCCAAAATTGGCCCACATGCATTTAAATCTGTCCGTTCGAGCCACCCGGTACTCCCGGTTGCCCGCCGCCACCCTTTCATCAACGTGCGGCTCCAGGGCACCAACGGGGCAAATATCCACACATACCGGGAGGCCGGAAGAAGTGCCTTTCGCGCATCTTTCAGGATCGCAAAGTGGAGGGCCAGAGTATACGTCATCAGGGTCGATTTCAGCAGTCGTGATCACGCTCGTATACCTGACCCTCGGCCCTGCGCCAGGCGTCAATAGCTGGCCGTTATACCCGATCTCGCCTAGTCCCGCAGCCACGGCCGCTTCCCGATTGGGAAACTGACCGGCTGGGATTGACAGGTCCTCTACCGCTCCCGCAGAGATGGGATACGCCACATAGCCCATACCCTCGAGGGTTTTGGTAAGCCGCAGGGTTGCCTTGTCAAGGAAGTGAAGATTGAGCAAACCATAACCGTACCAAAGATAGGTGTAAATACTGTGCCTGACGCCCTGGTAGGCCCTCTTGTTGGCCAGTACCACCCCCTGACTGATGTTAATCCCCAGGACGATTACTGACTTCGCCTGAGGAAGCAGATCAGTTGGCCGTCGTCCAGCAGGCAGGTCTGCCAGTCTATCAACCGGAGCGACCTTCAAGTAATCAATACAATCATCTTGCACAGTGCGCGTCAGCACGCCCTTCATCGCAGCTAAGACCTCTCAGGCTTCATGGCCCAGATTCCACTTACCGATCTCTGCATCGCAAGCCCATTCTGGTGAAGAGTCTGCCGAATGAATTCGGCAGACGGGACCCACCCGGCGCAAACGGGACCCACCCGGCCACCCTGCCACCTTCTGGCTATCTATGCAACGATCTGCACACTCACGTTAGCGCTCGGGAAGCCAAGACCTCCTCGGGCATCCCTACGGGGCATTCGTTCAAGCAGCGACCGCAGTAGTTGCTGCGCCCGGCCACCAGTAATTCCAGGGATTGAGCGGCATCCCTCTGCGGCATAGCCCGCACCACGTCCTCTGTCCGGGGACTGGCAGGCACCGGGATATCCTTGGTCCCCATAGCAGAACGGTTCAGCCCCAAACCCGCCCACATGGACTTGAACTTATCAAATTTGGCATAACGAAAAGTCTTGTGCCCGATGGTGCATTCACAGGACAAGGTCGGACTGAGGACATGCATCGTGCAGGCAATTACACATCGTGGTCGCTTCCCGTCGCCGTAGATTTGTGCGCACGTCTCCTTGTCGCAAATTGGGGGACCCTCATATAGTGGGTCAGGAACGAGATCAGCCGTGGTTATGACGGTTACCAGACGCACTCTCGGCCCCGCATCAGGGGTCATGAAGAGCGCACTCCATCCGAATTCTCCGAGGCCAGCGGCAACCGCAGCGTGCCGATGTGAAATGGCTCCCATAGGGATATCCAGGTCTTCCACAGCGCTGGCCACCATGGGCAGGGTAACATGGCCTTCCGCTTCGAGAAACCGGGTTACGCGGAGCGCGATTTCGTCAGAGAAATGCTGGTTAATGAGGCCGTACCCAGCCCAAAGGTAGGTGAAGAAGGAGTGTCGCAGGCCCCGGTGGTAGGCGTTGCTGTGAGAAATAAGCGTTCCCTTGCTAAGTTTCTTTCCCATAGATATGACCGCTCGAGCCCCCGGAAGAAGATATTGAGGGTGTCGATCTTGGGGGCCCTGGTCAAACCTATCAACGCCGGCAATGCCGGCATAATCCATGCCGTAGGCAAGAGCCATCTCCTTGACCTTAAGGGTAAGGGAGGTCCCGTCCACGTAGCGAGCCTCCTCGCTCATTCCTGGTCCAGGCCACACCCGCATTCACCGCCTTGACACCGGTGCAATCTGCACCGGGATATTACTGCCCGCCGTTCATTGTGGGGGCAAAGCCCCTGGCCTCCTATTTCTTTCCTGGGTGTATGGTTGTGCCTGCGGGTGGCTGGCGGACCTGCTTGACCGTATCTATGACCTTGTTCTGGAACTTGTCCCCAACCTTCTCCACCCGTTGCAGGATGATGTCTTGGATCACGTTGCGGTTCTCATCAAGGCTGATGGCTGTGCAGGGCGCATTGATCTTGGTGGTGCTAAGAGCCTTGAGGAGCTTGTCCTTATCCTCTACGTCTCCATTGATGGACTTCAAGGCCGCCGTTATGAAGGCCATTCCTCTCCATCCTGGCTCCTCCCACATGTCCGCCATGGTATTGAACTTGGCCTGGTACACTTTTTGAAAGAGCTTGTTCTCCTCTGTATCACAGTATGGGTTGTACCATCCGGCGGAGATGAAGCCTACCGCGTTATCTTTCAGGACCGGGAGCGTCTCCCTATCGGAGACAATATTGAAATAGCCGGTCATCGCTATTTTCTTGTTCATTCCCATCTCAATGAACTGCTTTGGAAATCGAATGGTGCCTTCATCCGGGAAGAAGGCCCATATCACATCAGCTTCCGGATTTATCTGATTGATATAGGAGGCAAAATCCGTCTCGCCCACCGCCGCAAAGAGCTCCTGGACGACTTTACCGCCTCCCTGCTCGAAGCCTATTTTGAAGGCCCACCCCTTTCCCCAGCCGCCGACGAAGTCCGTGACAATGGTGACCGCCTTCTTCTTACCCATTTTCTCGGCGATGTAACGCCCAGCCACGACTTCAGCCTGGCCGTCAGCATAAGTGGTCCGGTAGACGTAAGGACTGGGCTTGTCCAGGGTCAGTCCCTCGACCCCGGCGAACGCCGCCGAGATATATGGGACCTTCACCTGGTCTGCATAGCCCTTGAGCGCTAGGGCCGCCCCGCTGTTGCTCTCGCCGACCAGCATGTCCACTTGATCCAACTCGACGAGCTTCTTGGCCCGCTCCAGGGCCGTCTTGGGGTCGCTCTTGGTGTCCTCTTTGATAGCCTCTATCTTCCGCCCGGCTACCTCGTATTTAATGTTGTCCAGCCAGGCGTCCATGCCCCTGGTCGTGCCCGTGCCTGCCACAGAGCTGGCCCCGACGAAATCCTGGACCAACCCAATCTTGATCGGGCGCTTCGTGGACGAGCTTGACGGAGCACTGGCGGGGGCGCAGGCGCTCCAGATTAGCACCACGCCGGCCGCCGCCAACAACGGAACCGCTAAGTACAGCCGCTTTCCAGTCATCGCACTCTCCTTGATGTTGACTAAGTGGATTATGCACAAACAGGTGCATTTCGTCAACATTCCCTCAGCCCTCCATGCCACTGGTACCAGCAGACCAGAGACTAACCACTACTCCACCGCGGCCTTATCTCTGCGGACAATTTCCTTGACATCCCCCCAGGCACGGCGTACAATCACCGGTATTAGAACCTCAGGAGCGCAAATCACTAGAGTAAGCCAACCCTGGCGTCTATAGAAATGAGCAAAAGGAGGATCCATGAGGAGTAGTTCCAAAACATGGAACAGAGGGATCGCCACAGGCGTGGTCGGTGTGCTGCTGCTTGTCCTGCTGGCAGCCTGCGCCCCGGCCACGGCGCCCACCGCCACCCCCACCAAGGCCGCACCGGCGGTTAGCCCCAGTGCTGCCCCCAAGGTTGAGGCCACCAAGCCTGCGGCGCAGCCGGCTTCCACCCCGGCAGCGGTCGCGCCCAAGCCTACTGGGGCGCCCATCAAGATCGGTTACCTGACCCCACTCACCGGGCCTGTGGGTCCCAATGGCTTCCTGGAGAGCGCCGCCATCGCTCTAGCCGAGGAGGATATCGCCAAAGCTGGGAATATCAACGGCAATCCCATCCAGCTAATCCGGTATGATAGCCCCTTTGATCCCAAGCAGGCCGTAACCCTGATGCGTAAGCTCGCCCTCGAGGACAAGGCCTTCGCCATCTTGGGCCCTTACTCCAGCGGGGAGATGGACGTGGCGGCCCCCTTGGCAAACGAGCTTCAGATAGCGACTATCGGCATGAAGACTTCCAAGCCCGGCTTCTCCGAGGCTTACCGGCCCTGGGAGTTCCGAGTAACCATCACCGATGACCTCTTCACCCCTGCGATCATAGCGGCCTTCAAGAAGGCGCACCCTACCGTCAAGAAGGTGGTCCTGGTAGGGGATACCAAGGAGTCCGTAACCGAGGCTATGTTCAAAGAGGTCTTCCCCAAGTTCTTAAAGGAAGCGGGTTACGAGATCGTGGGCCAGATACCGTATGACTCCGGGACCACCGACTTCAGCGCCATCGTCACTAAGATCAAGAGCATGAACCCGGAAGGCATTGCCTTTACGGCCACGCCTAAGGGTAACCCGCCCGGGTTTGCCAAGGAGTTGGTCGCTCAGCAGGTCAAGCTCCCCGTCATGGCCTCACACCACTTTGTGCCGGGCAACCTGGTGTTCCAGGTGGGCAAGGAAGTGGAGGGATGGATCGCGGCCACGTACTACGACTGGACTATCCCAGACCCCAAGGTCCAGGACCTGGTCAAGCGCTGGCAGGTTAAGGCCGACGCCGACTCCAACATCCCTAAACCCGCCCAGTTGACACACGAGGCGAACTCCTATGACGTGGTGATAATGCTGGCCGATATCCTGCGCAAGGCCAACATCACTGCGGAGACGCCTCTTCAGGATGCACGGACCAAGATTCGGGACGGCTTCGCGAAGCTGGGGCCGTATACCGGACTCTCGGGCACTACGAAAGGTATGCAGCCAAACGGAGACGCCCTTTTCGTGCCCATACCAGTCATAGCCAAGAACGGCCGTTGGGAGGTGTACAAGTAGCACAGGGGCCGTGCCCCCCCCATCGTCTCGAGGAATGGCACACCCAGGATCATAGGTAGATATCGACGAGGAGGCACTTCGGTCCAAGAAGTGCCTCCTCGCTACAATCTTCTCTGCCGAGAGAGCCGATTTGTAGAGACGGGCCGGTGGCCCGTCTCCGGCCAAGCCCACACCGGCAGGTTTTCTCCTCTCCCAGTCCAAGGCAAGTAGGGGGAGATACTCTTCCTTTTTCAGCATCTCCTGAACGAAACGGCGATTCAGATCGTCAGGTGACATCATCACCACCTGGCGGAGCTCTGCAAGTACAGGTGGCTAAGATGTGGACATCCTGAAGGGAGTGCGCGTTGCGTTCGCTAGAGAACGACTACTCTCCCTTGTCGAGTTCGCTCAGCAATCCGCGCGGCTGCGGAGCAAGCCTACAGCCACCGTCACCGAACACGGGGTCTTCGCTCTCTACGAGCACCAGGTGCAAGGGCTGCCCGGTATCCGCCTGAACGTCAGCGGCGGAGAGAGCGAGGACGAGACCTGGCTTACCGCTGTGTACATCCGGAAGGAAGCCTTGCCTACCCCTGTGCCGACCACGATCGAAGTCACGATCAAGTCGTGACGGACTAACAGATGCCATAGGCACACCCAGACGATATGATTGTGTTGTCAACATCAGGAAAGTACTGATTATGGCAACACGACAATATACAACCGACAATACCCGAGCTTATGGTGAACCAGCAGGCGTGCGCTTGCTGGCAAGATTAGGAAGCTCCGGCGCTGACCCGTTCAGTGCCACTCAAGCAGTCAGCAAGGGTGCAGCTCTGGGTCTGACACCGCATCATACCATAGTGCTGCTCAGCCAACTGAGTACGGACGGCTGGATCACTCGCATCAAGAATGGTTTATATGCGATCAACGACCCCCTCACACGGGCCCCAAAAGCGCGATAATGGACGCCCCTTGAATTCATCACAAGGCCGTGCTACCATCAGCCCATAACAGGGAGAGAAAAGCATGCTAACCGATTATATTCGGGCGGCTATGGTGCGTGCCAGGTATGAGATCCTCCCGGATAGCGGCACCTACTTCGGCGCTATCCCGGGCTTTCAAGGCGTATGGGCGGACGCGCCGACGCTTGAGGCTTGTCGTGAGGAACTGCAGGAGGTGCTCGAGGACTGGATTCTACTGGCCCTTCGTCGTGCGGACGACTTGCCGATTGTCGATGGGATTGACCTGAATGTCAAGGATGTTGCGTAGTGCCGCGCTTCGGGCCAATAAGCCAGCGGGGCCTCGTCCGTGCCCTGCGGAAATCAGGCTTTGCGGGTCCTGTTTCCGGCACACGGCACGCGTTCATGACAAAGGGCGCTCTGAAACTGCGCATACCCAACCCCCATCAGGGAGATATCGGTCGTGATCTGGTCGCCCGCATCCTACGTGAGGCGGGCATCAGCCGAGATGATTGGGAGGCTATCTAGCAAGGCCGACTCGGTTTTGAAAACCGAGTCGGCCTTGGCGGGCCCACGAAAATGCGGCACTGTATTTACGGGCGAGGGTACTGCTGAGACCTGTAGATCGCGCCAGCCGCCATGAAATCCCTCCACAAAGAACACCCTGGTCCTCAGAAATACGGGCCAGGGTGTTTCGCCAGTTACAGCGTCTGTCTGGATCCGTGGCCTAGGTAATTCGAACGTCTTTGAGTTTCTGCGTGGTCCGGCAGAAGGGACACATGACTTCTGCATCCGGTCGCTTCTCAAAGCTGGCTTCGCAATAGGACTCCCTTTCGCACTTGGCGCACTTGAACCAGATCTCTCGTACCGTCTCCATCCTGCTTACCTCCTGGGTTTCATGTCCCGCGAATTAGGCACCTTGGCCAGGGCCTCCGGCCCCACATACTCTTCCAGGGTTACCCGCTCCAATACATCCTGAGGCACATTTATCCGCAGCGGGAAGCGCTTGGGTGGCGCCGGCTTGGTGGCGTCTATCCCCCCCTTGGTCCCCAACCCCCGCTCTCCGGTGGTTGGGTCCAAGAACGCCGCCTGGCAGTTGGGTATCACTACCAGGTCCCGGTCCCATTGGCTGCGGGTGGCCACCGCCCACAGCACCCAGCGGTCGTCGAAAACGTCGATGTCTTCATCAACGACGATGACATGCTTAATATTGGCCGAGCTGGACAGGGCGGCCATGATCGCCTCACGGGGCTGGCCCTCATGGGTCTTCTTGATCTGTATGTAGGCGTGAAACCTGCCCGATCCTGAGACAGGGCAGTAGACCCGCTGCACCTGGGGAACGGCACGCTTGACGGCGACGTAGATGTTGCCCTCTTCCTGGGCCCCTCCATAGATGTTGTTCATCCCTACCAGGAAGGAGTCCCAGATGGCGGCATTTCGGTAGGTGATAGCGGTAACGTCGAATACCTCCCCCATCCTCTGGGGACCATAGTATCTGGGATACTCTCCGAAGGGCGCCTCTAAGGCCCGCTTCCCCGGGACCATGATGCCCTCTATGACGAACTCGGCATCTGCTGGAACCAGGAAATCATCGCCCAGGGTCTCCGAGGGGACCAGGCGCAGGGGCTGCCCGGCCACCGCGCTGGCCGTCACGTAATGGCTCTCGGGATAGCCCAAGCCCGAGTGGGCGCCCATGATCACGGCGGGATGATGTCCTACCCAGTAGGCGACCTTCATCTCCTTGCCCCGCTCCCCGTAGGCGGCATAGTTGAGGTAATTGTGGGAGGTTGGAACCAGCAAGCAGCGTATCTCTCTTGGTCCGGCGATAAAGCCCCGCTGGAGGGCGCAGTTGTCTATCCACTTATCGGGGTGGAACGTGGTAAGCATCCCAGCGGTGATATAGGGGCCGGGGTCCATCTCATGGGTGTGCATAGCAGGGAGGTCCAGCAGATTGACCTGGTCCCCCACGCGGACATTCTCCTTCACGGACGCATCGCTTCGATTGACAACGACCGGCTGGCATTTGGCCTCCGACACCCGCCTGCGCCAGTCAATGGTCACGTCCTCGAAGTTGGAGCCAATGGCGTGGGCCAGCTTACGCCGGTCACCCAGGACGTTGACCATGAGGGGGAACTGGGAGATCTGGCCATTGGTAGTGATCACCCGATGGAAAAGCACCAGGGGATACTTGCCCAAGTCCTCAAAATGCTTGCCGATGGCGGTGCACTCATACTTCGCCTTGATTGGTACATGAACGTCCAGGACATCATCGGGATAGGCAGCCCGATATTCGGCCAGAAAAGAGCGCAGGTCTTTCACCGGCTCTTCTCTCTCCTTAGCCGCCTGCTGGGGAGTATTGTCAGTCATTCTCACCTCCTTGGGTCAACTTGACTTGTGCCCCGGGCATCATGCCGGGCAGAACGCGTCATGAAGAACAATGCAGTGCGGCAGGCAAGCATCGCCCGCGGGGCCAATCCGTAACACGCCGCACAAGCCAGCCCCGTAGCGCGGGGACTTGCGGTTAGGGTGGTGCTCATTAGGTGCGCTCCTTTCAGCCAACCCGCAGCGCGGGGGCTTGCCCCTCTGGAGTGGGATATTTCTTTAGCAGAACCCGGAACTGGAAAGGGCCTGCTATCCGGCCAAGACGTTCACTCTACCCGATAGGCGGGGCTTTCCGCCCCGCACGCACCCGTCACTCTACCCGGCTACCCGATCTCTACCCGACTACCCGATAGGCGGGGCTTTCCAGGCCCGCACGCACCCGTTACTCTACCCGGCTACCCGATCTCTACCCGACTACCCGATAGGCGGGGCCTTCCAGCCCCCGCACGCACCCGTCACTCTACCCAACTACTCGATAGGCGGGGCTTTCTACCCCCCCCGGTACTCCCGACTCCCGGGGGGCTTGGCCCCCGCTGGGGGCCCAAAAACCAATCTCGGCCCCCGG
>Ga0082335_1005113_pt1 | contig 18581 bp, 12 predicted proteins | sample Subgrocontami58m_FD_72375 | JGI IMG/M metagenome (GOLD analysis project Ga0082335, IMG submission 72375) | Subsurface groundwater microbial communities from S. Glens Falls, New York, USA - GMW37 contaminated, 5.8 m (SPADES assembly) (version 2) ... | reverse complement strand
CCTGGTTGGTGGGTCATGGCAAAAACGAGGCCCACCCCCATCCGTTCGAGGTCTGGGTCAACGGCAGCGAGCAGCCGCGCGGCCTCGGCGCGGTGGCGAAAACCCTATCCATGGACATGCGCGCCGACGATCCGGCCTGGCTGCGGCTGAAGCTCGATACGCTGGCGAAGACCGCGGGCGACGACGCCTTCGACATGGCGTTTCCGCCGCACGGCGAAAAAATGCGCATGCCGAGCGTTGCCTCCGCCGTGGCGCAACTGGTGCGCTGGCGTTGCGAGCGCCTGGGCGCGCTGCCCGAGGCGAAGCACGGGCCGGTGCTCGATGCCATGTTCAGCCTGAAGGAGCCCAAGACCGGCGCCGACGGCACCATGTCCTGGACCGTGGATGTGCTCAACCCCGGCACGCACGACGATTTCGTGCTGGGCTTAAAGGAAATTACCCTGCCCGACGGCGTGACGCGGCCCTACTCGATGTGGCTCTCGGGCGAATATCCGCGCTCGCTCGACGGCCTGTGCAAAATCCTGTCGCTCGACATGCGCATCATCGATCCGGCCTGGATCGGGATGAAACTGCGCAAGCTGCTCAACTACCCCGAGCCGCTGGGCGATTTCATGGCCTACACGCCGGGCAGCCGCAAACAGCAGAACTGGCCCTCCACCGTGTCCTACCTCGCGCGGCTCATCATCCACCGCTACGCCATGCTCGGCATCCTCAGCGAGGATGGCATGCCGGTGCAGACCATGGGCATCCTCGAAACCCCCGAGCGCGGCGCCGCGCCGATGATGAAAGGCGCGCGCTGCCCCGAGTGCGGCAATTACGCCGTGATCAGGAAGGACGGGTGCGATTTTTGCAGCGCTTGCGGGTATGTGGGGGTGTGCGGGTAGGGGTTGAAAGGGAATTCTTTTTAGTACAGTTCTTAGAAGAAACAGTGTCAGCTTGGGGGGCTGGCCGAAGCGATGCGGAAGGATGGCAGCATGCATAATAAGTTCGAATTTGCGGTTTACAATCCCACACGGGACGCTTGGTATTACGCGACCAAACCGCTGGGCGTCGGCGGTCAAGCGGGAGTCTGGGCCGGTATCAACGCAGCAGGCGCTCCCGTAGCGTTGAAAATAATCCGGCCATCATCTGACGCGTCCCGCGACTACTGGTCTTGGTTCAACGATCAACATAGCCACCTGCAGTGCCTCGATCAACCGCACGTTGTTCTCAGCTACGACCAATTCCAAGCACAGCATCAGGGGTGGTACGTGATCGTCATGGAACCGGCCGTCGGTAGCCTGGACTCCCTAATCAGCACGGGGCAAAAGCATTCCGCGTTGCGCGTGTGTCTGATCGGCACCCAGATTTTGAGCGCACTCTCCTACCTGCACTCAATCAATAGAATCCATAGAGACGTCTCGGCAAAAAACATTCTTGTGTTCCCCAACGGCAACGTAAAACTCAGCGACTTCGGAATATCGAAAGGCAATGTTGCCGCGGGCGATGCGACGGGTACACAGCTTGGTAACGCCCTGTACTTGCCGCCGGAGTTGCTCAATGCAAGTCGCTGGACTCATCAATCAGACGTTTACCAGCTCGGGGTTGTGCTGATCTCACTTCTACTGGGGCGGCACGTCATTCCTCCGAATCTCACTCCGGCAGCTATGGGCGAAATGATTCTGGACGGTGTGCCGCGCCAGAGCGCGGAAGGATTGACCGGGGCCCACGGGGAGCTAGGATTCATCCTATCGAGGATGGTCTGCCGGACCGAGCGCCTTCGGTACCCGACCGCTCTTGCTGCGTGGAATGCACTCTACAACGAATGGCATCGGCAAAACGACCTGCAGCGGATACGGTGGGAATCGATGACTAAGACTCTAACAGTGATAGGCGCCGCGGCCAGCTTTGGATTGCTAGCGAGCTCGGTCGCTAGGGGGTAGTCCGACCCCGAGGCGATCTTAACGTTAAAGGGGCCGTGTTCGATTTACGTGTGAAAATTAATCGACCACTGCCCCTTTAGTCATTATGGAATTGATGTGATTATTCGACGTCTCGAGGTAAAGAATTTTCGCTCCCTCAAAGACATTTTTCTCGAGTGCGAGGAACTGACTACGATTTTGGGACGTAATGGCTGCGGAAAGTCGACCATCCTAAAAGCGTTAGATGTCTTCTACAACGTAGGCTACCTTGTAACTGATTATGATTACTTCGGAAAGGACACGAAGGAACCGATCTCAATTCAAGTTACATATGGCGACCTACGCAAGGAAGAACTAAAGGAGTTTTCTTCCTATCTCAGCGGAGAGGAGTTAAGCGTAACTAAAATAATAAATGGCGGCGTTGCCAAATACTTTGGCGTTTCCCCTCAGCTGCCCGAATTTCACGGTTTTCGAAAACTCGCTGCGGTCCCAAAGCGAAAGGCGCTTGCCGATTTGATTGCTAGTGGCAAGTACGCTGACTTAGGCCCTGTGCCGAAATCTGAGGCCGAGGCGGATCAGCTGATGGCCACCTTTGAGGACAATCATCTTGGCATATTGCGGCCGTTTCAGAGAGAGCAACAATTCTTTGGCCCTAGAAACGTGGGTGGCGGCAAACTCGATAAGTTCACGAAATTCGTATTGATACCAGCCGTAAGGGATGCAACGTCTGAAACGGACAAGAAAGGCATCATCCTTCAGCTTATTGACGTACTTGTCGCTCGCAGCGTTAATGCACGTCCCGACGTACAAAAACTCAACGCGGAATTTGAAGCACGCGTCAAAGATGTTTACTGCAAAGAAAATCTTACTGAGTTAAGTGAACTCGCAAAGCTAATTACCAGTTTGCTGTCGCAATATGCACCGGGCGCAGTATTGGACCTGGATTTTGGCGATGTTACCCCACCAAAGATTACACTACCGACAGCGCTAGCTTCGCTCGTCGAGGACAACTTCAAATCTCCAATCGGGTATACGGGCCACGGACTTCAACGCGCACTTATTCTGGCATTACTACAGCAACTTTCTTTGACTGATTTGTCACCCGCCAAGCCTGCAACAGATGAAAAAGAAAAGGCTGAGGGGAACAACGAAGAGAAAACATTCGCAGTTCCCGGGCTGATCCTAGCGATTGAAGAGCCTGAACTCTATCTTCATCCGTCAAGAAGTCGATTTCTAGCGAGCGTTTTGGATAGATTGACAAAGAAACCCGACGACTCAGCGGAACCTCGCACCCAGGTGATGTACGGCACTCACTCGCCGTATTTCATTGATATAAGCAAATTTGACCGAGTTCGTCTCGCCAGGAAAGTGCCAACTGAGGGAAGTCCGGTGCTTCAATGCCAATTGACGTCCTTTTCGCGAACCGATGCGTCGGCCGTATTGGCGACAATTAGCGGTAAACCTGCGGAAACATTTACTGCCGAAAGTTTTGTAGCACACGCTGTACCCGTGATGAATGCGATTGTTAATGAGGGATTTTTTGGAGATGTTGTTGTGGTCGTCGAAGGCTTAACCGAAGTGGGAGTTCTCTGGGCAATACAAAGTATTCTGAAAAAGAATTGGGACGCGCTTGGAATTGTGGTTGTTCCGGCAGACGGAAAATCTAAGATTGATCGACCAGTTGTTGTGTTCCGTGGCTTAGGCATCCCTTCATATTTCTTATTCGATGCGGATGTTAAGCACAGAGGCAGCAAACCGGAGAAGAGCACAACCGAGACAAACGCGCGCTATTTGCGGCTTGCGGGCGTTGACGTGTCGGATTTTCCCCCAACCTTTGTCGGTTCGAATTGGGCAGTGTTAAAGGATGATATTGAAGATGAGATTCAGGTTGCTATCGGTAAAGAGTACTTCTTACACGTCCGCGAAGCGGTCGCGGCGGATTTCGGATATGCCAAGCCATCCGACGCATTAAAAAATCCACAAGTCGCAGCGGCGCTAATCCGAATGATTTATGCGGATAACAAGACAATTCCTGTGCTTGAGGACATTGTAGAAAAGATTACCGCACTCAGGGTAGGGTGAAATCATGCATCAAGATATTTGTCGAGCCATTCGCGAACTTCGATTAATTCAGCTACGTTACGATTGGGGTTACAGAACCGTTGAACCGCATGCCTTTGGGCGCAACAATAAAGGCAACGAGTTACTGCGGGTTTATCAAGTAGGTGGTACCAGTAAGTCTGGAGAAACAACAGGGTGGAAGCTATTTCGGCTTGATGAAATTAATGCGCTTTGTGTACTCGAGGAGCAATTCCCTGGTCCCCGCAGCGGATACAAAACTGCTGACAAAGCTTTGAGCGGTCAAATCTATTGCGAGCTTTAGACTTATTTAACGAAGAAACGTAAATGGGTCGAGAAACTTAAAAGGGTTCGCATTCTATTTCTGACACCTACCTATCCATAACGCCCGCCTGCGCGGGCGTTGTCATTTTCAGCCGGTTATTCCTGCCTGCGCCCGCGTAGGTGAGCTAGGGAGTCAGCTTAGGCATAACGAAAACCTGAAATCTCATAGGGGAAAACGCCCGGAGACCCGCGCGGCTATTTGTTTTCCAGCCGATTAATCGAACCACTTCATCGGCGCAAAGCGTTTGCCGCCCTTGGCAGCTTTGGTGTCGTCGATGATTCATGTCCTGTATTCACAATAATATGACCGCTCGCACAAAATTTCAGATAGGTTCGATAGTAGACCCGTTGCAACTTCTTCCTTGCTCGTCAAGTTAAATCGACACGCGAGTATCGAGGTCGCCTGACTGAACCGCATTCAGATAAGCCAGGACGAGGTCGTTGGTGCGATAGGACCCAAACGCCTTTTCGTCCTGCTCGCGCACGATAGGAAACGTGCCGAGGATGTACGCTGCATCGTCGCGGTTGATGCCATAGAGGTGAAAGAAGAGCGCATCGAGCCGGGCAATGCGATGGCCACGATCCTCTTCGTCCCAAACAAACGGCGGTCCGTCATAACCGAGATCGCGGGCGAATGGCTGCAAATCCCATGCCGTGTAGGACAGCCGCAGCACCTCGCGGCGTACGAAATCGCCAATGTGATACTTGCCGATCTTTCCCTCGAACTGCTCCGGGCGGATGAGCGGCAGTTGTTCGACGATGAATAGATTTAATGTCTGCCCTTGCAGTTTTTGCCGCAACACAAAATCGAAGGCAAAGCTGTTGAAATTGGCCAAGAGTAATGTTGCAAAATCAGCGTAATCAGTCTCGCTTCCGGCTTCTGGCAGCCAGAGCGGTAGCTTGTTACCGAAGCCCACTCCTGGAGCAATGCAGGCAATCATGCTGCGCATGTTGGTAGGAGCAGTAATTTCCTTAAACCCGAGCACCCACTCACCGCCCCACTGATTTCGAACTTCGTCCGCCGCTACCCAAAACTGTGGCGTCGGATGGAGTTTCGGATCCTGGTGCTGCGCAAGCGTGGCCGCCTCCTGCTGCGCCGCGCGGTGCAGATTATCGGAATGCACCACCACGTTGGCGGCGCGATGGTCGTACATCTGCACCATCTTGCCTTCGTACAGCGGCACCACCTTGGCCTCGCCCTTCTTCCAGCGGTTACCGTCGACCGGATACCAGCCCTCCTTTTCCAGCTCGTCGCGCCGCTTGAACAGACCCGAATCGTTGGTCATGTGGAACATGGTGACATAGCGCACCGGCCAGACTTTTTTCGGCGGTACAGTTTTTGTCTCGGAACTTCGATCCACCAGCACCGGCTGTCGCTTGTAGATCGCGGTGGCGATCTCAGCGTCGCGCCGCGTACGAAACACCGGCGCTGCGCCGGTATTTGGATTCACCGAGAGAAAATCCTGCGGCCCGAGCTCGAGCACCCGATCCGATTCGGCCAGTTCAGCCACCGCGTGAAGGTAGAACGCGCAGCGCGCCCGTTCGAAAGTGCGCTCCGCGCCACCGAACACCAGCGCGCAAAACTTGAAGCTCGCGTGTATGTCGGGGAAAAAGACCTTCTTGTTCTCGAAGTCGTATAAGCGCGCCAGCCGTCCAGTGCCGGAAATACCGCGGAAGAACTCAGCCGCGCCCTTGTCCGCGGCGATGCCAGAGGGCGTGAGCAGACCCACCACGCCGCGCGCATGGATAAGGTGCGCGGCGCGCTCGACGAACAGGCTGTACAGATTGACATCGCCACCGGAGAGCAGCGGGTAGTCGCCACAATCGCGCGCCACGCGCGTTGCGGTCTCGGCGAATTCACGCGCATCGCAGTATTCCTGCCACAGCGGGTCACCCGCCTTCTCCAGCCCGGCGATCAAGCGTTTGCGGTCGGCGGCGCGCACCGCCAGCGCGATCTCGGGGCGGCGCTCGGCGAACCACTCCACCTCCTGCAACTTCATCCGGTCCCACGGCGGATTGCCGATCACCGCGTCGAACCCGCCCGTACTCGCGCCCAGCCCCGCCCCCGGCCATACGGTCGGGAATGCAAGCTCCCAATGCAGGAAGCGCACCTCCTCCGCCCGCGCTCGCGCCGCCTGCGCTATACGGTGCGCGCGCTTCTGCCGCTCACTGTGCAGCTTGATGCCGCGCTTGGACAGCAGGTCGATGGATTCGAGCAGGTTGTCGCCGTACTCGTGGTTGAGCAGATCGACCCAGGTTTCGGCGTACTCCTTCGCTTCGCCTTTGCCCGCCCAGCGCTTCGCCTGAAGAAAATCGAGAGTGCGCTGCTGCGGGCGCAAGCCGTCCTCGATCTGGTCCATCAGCGCCTTGGACTGGTGCGCCTCGGCTATATCGATGTCGGTGAGCTCGCCGATTGCCTGCATGGTGAGCCGCGCGGCTTCGACCCGCCGCAGGTCTTCCTGCTGCAACAGGCCGCCGGCGAGCTTGCCCAGTTCATCTTTCATCTGCTGCACTCGCCCGCCGAAGAGAGCGTCGCCGCAGCGCAGGTGGTGGTCGAGAAAGGAAAGCGGCGCGCCCACGGTGAAAGTGTGCAGCCACAGCGCAACCTTGGCGAGTTCGACCGCCATCGGATTCTTGTCCACACCGTGAATCACGCGTTTCAGGATCATTCGGCGCACCACATGGCGGTCGTCGAGCTGGGCCGGACTGACTGCCCAGCCTTGCGCCTGCGCCTGCGCGAGGATGCGCTTGCGGATATCGGCGATACGCTTGGCGACCGGCGACTCCCAAGGAGAAGAAACCTCCTTCGCCCAGCGTTGCGCTGCGATGGTCTCGGCCGCGTGCGACATGGATTCGAGCACGCGGTCGGCCAGGTCATCCACCAGGGCGACCAGAAAATGGCCGCTGCCCATGGCCGGATCGCAAACCTTCAGTTCCAGGATGCGCGAGGCCGGGTCGAGCGCATCCAGCCGTTCCCAGTCTGTGGGCTTCAGCTCCTTGCGGCTTTTCCAGGCGGCGATCTGCTCGTCGAAAGCCACGGTCCGCTCGGCGGCGAGCGGGCCGACAGACTCGGCGATCAAGAGCTTCACCAGGTCGTCATGGGTGTAATAGCTGCCCGAGCCCTTGCGCGCAAAGCTGGTCGGCCGCGCCACCAACTTGCCGCTCGTTTCCTCAAGCCGGTATTCAAGCAAGCGCTCGTAGATGCCGCCGAGATGTTGTACCGAAAGATCGCGATAGTTGATCCAGGCACGCGCTGCGTCGGCGCGCCGCGACAGTTCGTCTATTGCCGGGGCAAGCTGGGCATCGGCTATGCGCGCCCGGGCGAGCAAGGGCGTGCGCGCGTCTTCGAACAGCCCGCCGTTGTAGGCCGGCAGACCGAGCGAAGTGTCGCCGTTGGCTATGGCTTGAAACAGCGCGGTCAGTTCGTCCCACAGGCGCGCGGCCGAGGCGGAGAAGGTGAAGCCCTTGTCGCGCTTGTCGCGCACCTCTTCGCGCAGGCGGCGCAGGCTGTAACCGGCGTAGCGCTTGTCGCGCACCGGCAGCAGTTCGCGGTCCTCGGCGTAGAGCACAAACAACAGCCGGTAGAGCAAGATGAGGGTCGCTTCGCGCACCTCGTCCATGTATGCGCGGGTCAGCTCCTTCGGCGCACTCGAATCTCCCTTCCACAAGGCATCCGCAAGCTCGGGGAAAACGGTCCCGAATACGCGCGCTCCAAGGTTCTCTGATACCCGCGCCTCGTACTGCCTCGCTTCGGCCAGTGCGAACTGATGAAAGGAACGGTGCTCGCCGTCCCAGCTCTGTGCCAAAAAAGCTGCGCGGTGGAACAGGCAGAGAAAGAGCTTGAGGCCATGCTGCGCATCGGCCTCATCGATTGTGTCGCCCCGCGCTCCCTTGACGCCGAGCAGTGCGCCAAGATCCAGTTCCAGGAAATCCTCGGAGCGTGAGCGCGCTCCCTGGAAATACAGCCGCCAGTGCCGGCCGTTGGTGAGTATGCCCCAGCGCACCGCCCGGTCCGAGGCCACCTCGGCGGAGGACAGGTAACGAAGAATCTGGTTGGACGGCGTACCCGGATCGAGATGGTCCGTCGCCTCGCCCCGGTCTAGCGGCCGCAACCAACGCTTCGATTCCAGTATGGCGATGCCTTGCCGGTAGCGGCGGTCGTCGCGCTTTTCCTTCAGCGCCACCTGCTTCGCGTTCGCGTCGGGGAAGAGCAACAGGTCGGGCACGTCCTCGCGCCGCGCGCCCGAGGTCGTGGCTTGGCGAAGATACAGATCCTGCCAGTCGAGCAGTCCCAGAACCTTGACGATAATTTCATCCTCGGTGATCGCCTCGTTCAGAACGCTGTCGACGGAATAAGGACGAAAAACTGTCTGCAAGTGGGCAACGAAGGCAGCGACATTGCTGTCGTCCAAAGCCTTCCACACAGGCGTCTCACGTATGCCGTGAAGCAGGAAATCCTGGGTAAACAGTTGGCCGATCACGTTATTGTTAGGATGGCGCCGCAGCAAATGTCGGAGAGTGCGATGTTACCGGCAAAGACGGTGGGAGTCATGGACAAAAAACTCGAATCTCTTGCGCTCGATACGGGATTCGAGTTCATCCAGACGCTTTGCCAATTTCTTGCGGGCACCGGCTTAACTAATAGTGCAGGCATTTTAGGCATAACGAAAATCCGCGGTCTCATAGGGCAGATCATCGGAGATCAGCGCAGATACTGGCTTCCCGGCCGGCCTCGCGTGTTGCCGTCTCGTCGAAAAGCATGACCCGGAAGTCGAGCAGGAATGCGTCCAAGGCAGTCAGCTTGGCCTTGCGGAATATGGTGGAACATGGTTGTAAATCTGCCATTTTTATGGCAATCTAAATGCCATGAAAGCCACTCTTGATGCCGCCGGCCGCATCGTCGTCCCCAAAGCGCTACGCCAGACCCTGGGCCTGAAACCCGGCCAGGCCTTGGACATCCGGGCGGGTGACGGCCGCCTGGAGATCGAGATCGCGGCGACGCCGGTGCAACTGAAAAAGCGCGGCAAAGGCGTGGTTGCGGTGCCGGACACCAAACTGCCGGCGCTTAGCGCGGAACAGGTTCGCGATACTCTGGAGCGCGTCAGGCGTTGAAGGCGGCTGACACCAGCCTGGTGATCGCCGCTTTCGCTTCCTGGCACGACAGTCACGAGGCAGCACGACACGCACTCGACGAAGGTTTGCTTCTCGTCGAACATTGCGCGCTTGAAACCTACTCTGTACTTACCAGATTGCCTCCCCCTCACCGGGTTTCCGGCACCTTGGTTCGCGATTTTCTGAAGGCGAGGTTTTCCCGGCCGTTCCTGCGCTTGAGCACAACGGCTTATAGAACTTTCATCGTCCAATTGCCGGACCGAGGAGTGGCCGGCGGGTCGGCATACGACGCGCTTGTGGCCGCGACTGCCGCCGGCTGCGGCGCCGAACTCTTTACCTGCGACCGGCGCGCGCTGCCGATTTACGAGCGTTACGGAGTGCGGACCCGATTCATTCCGTAATACGCTTCCTCAGGCCAATGAGAATCCTCACCCTCGTCGCGGCGGCGCTGAAACTGAGCATGGGCTGAACGGGCGCGCGGGCGTAGCCGGGCCGCGCCAGCCGCAATCCGCACACGATCCTTCCCGTCCGCTGTAAAATCCGCTCATGCCGATCTACGAATACGCCCCCACATCGGGCCACTGCGAAAAATGCAACGGTGGGTTCGAGGTGATCCAGCGCCTGGCCGACGCCAAGCTCACCTCCTGCCCGAGCTGCGGTCAGCCATGTGAACGCCGCATCAGCAAGGTTGCCTTGGGCGGCACCTGGTCGCTGTCAGAGAGCAAGATCCGGCAGTCCGGTCTTACGCAGTACAAGAAAGTCGACAAGGGCGTCTATGAAAGAACCGCTGGCGCAGGCGGTCCCGAACATCTGTTCAGGAATTGAGCGCAGAGGGTTTTAAGCCGCGAGCGCATCAGCCCCTAAATGACCATCCGTACCTGCGCCGACATTCTCTCCGGCCGCGCCCCCGCAGACACGCCGGTCACGCTCAAAGGCTGGGTCCGCACCCGGCGCGACTCCAAGGCCGGGATTTCCTTTATCCATGTTTCCGACGGCTCGTGCTTTCATCCGGTGCAGGTGGTGGCGCCTAATACGCTGGCGAATTACACCGATGAAGTCTTGCGTCTCACCGCGGGCTGCGCGGTGGAGGCGACCGGCACGATCGTGCCGTCCCCGGCCAAGGGCCAGCCATTCGAAATGCAGGCGGGCGAAATCGAGGCGGTCGGCTGGATTGAGGATCCCGATACCTATCCGATCCAGCCCAAGCCGCACACCATGGAGTACCTGCGCGAAGTGGCGCACCTGCGGCCGCGCACCAACGTCGTCGGCGCGACCACCCGCGTGCGCCACACCATCGCCCAGGCCATCCACCGCTTTTTCCACGAGCACGGCTTCCTTTGGGTGAACACGCCCATCATCACCGCCTCCGATGCCGAGGGCGCGGGAGAACTATTCCGCGTGTCCACGCTCGACCTGGCGAATCTGCCGCGCACGCCCGAGGGCAAGGTCGATTACGCGCAGGACTTCTTCGGCCGCGAAGCCTTCCTCACCGTGTCCGGCCAGCTCAATGTCGAGACCTACTGCCTCGCGCTGTCCAAGGTCTACACCTTCGGGCCCACGTTCCGCGCCGAGAACTCCAACACCAGCCGCCATCTGGCGGAATTCTGGATGGTCGAGCCCGAGATCGCGTTCGCCGATCTGGCCGACGACGCGACCCTGGCCGAGGCCTTGCTCAAGTACGTGCTCGCGGCGGTGCTGGCGCAGCGCGCCGACGACATGGCCTTCTTCGACGAGCGCGTCGAGAAGGGCGTCATCAATAAGCTGCAGGGCATCGTCGACAAGGAATTCGTGCGCATGGACTACACCGAGGCGATCGGCATCCTCGAAAAAGCGAAGCAACAATTCGAGTTCCCGGTGAAATGGGGCATCGATCTACAGTCTGAACACGAGCGCTACCTTGCGGAGAAGCACGTCGGCGGCCCCGTGGTGCTGATGAACTACCCGAAGGAGATCAAGGCGTTCTACATGCGCTTGAACGACGACGGCAGGACGGTCGCCGCCATGGACGTGCTCGCGCCCGGCATCGGCGAAATCATCGGCGGCAGCCAGCGCGAAGAGCGCCTGGCGGTGCTCGATGCGCGCATGGACGAGGCCAAGCTCGACAAGCATCATTACGGCTGGTATCGCGATCTGCGCCGCTACGGCAGCGTGCCGCACGCCGGCTTCGGGCTCGGCTTCGAGCGCACCGTGTCCTACATTACCGGGCTGGCCAACGTGCGCGACGTGATTCCGTTCCCGCGCACGCCGGGGAGCGCAAAATACTGACGCAAGCATGCCAGAGAGCCGCATGGGTGTTGGCTTTGCGGCCAATATGCAGTTGCGCGGAACTTTGCATGAGCACTGTCGGCCAATTCGATGATGGCGCCTTGATGAAGACCTTCGGCCAGGCCGGTATCGGCATCTTTGCGGCTCCGTCGGTGACCGCCGAGGAAGTCTGTCCGCAATATGGGGGAACGGCCATCGGGCACACCGGCGCGGTGGCCGAGCAGTTCTACGCCATTTCAGTGGAGCGCCTCCTCAGCCATTCGGCGGTGGTCGCGATCAGTTCGACGGCACGGCAAGAACCGTTTCGCCAGAAGATCCGCCGCAGTCGCATTTTCCGGAAATAGGGGGCCGCCGATGCAATACCTTCCGCAGTTGTTTGAAAACAATCGGGCCTGGGTGGAAAAGATGACGGCCCAGGACCCCGATTTTTTCCGCCGTCTGGCGGACATCCAATCTCCGAAGTACCTCTGGATCGGCTGCTCCGACAGCCGGGTGCCGGCCAACCAAATCACAGGCCTTCAGCCCGGGGAGGTGTTCGTTCATCGCAACGTGGCCAATGCCGTAATCCACACCGACCTGAACTGCCTCTCGGTCATCCAGTTCGCCGTCGACGTGCTGGAAGTCAATCACATCATCGTCTGCGGCCATTATGGCTGCGGCGGCGTGAAGGCCGCCCTGACCGGGGAGCGCCTCGGCCTGATTGATAACTGGCTGCGCCACATCAAGGATGTGCGCGACAAGCATTCCGATCAGATTGCCCCGGGCATGGACATGGCGGCCCGCTGGGAGCGGCTGTGCGAGCTCAACGTCATCGAGCAGGTCAGGCACGTGACCCAGACCACCATCGTGCGCGACGCCTGGAGCCGCGGCCGCAACCTGATCATCCATGGCTGGATCTACCGCCTGAGCGACGGGAAGTTGAGGGATCTCCGCGTTTCGGTGGCAGGCAGCGGCGATGTGGAAACCGCGTACGCCAAAGGGCTGAGGGGGTTGCGCTGAGCGTTTCCAGACAAGTCCTGGACCACGACACTGCGACACCTCGCGCTGGAAAAACAAGGCAGCGCGCGCAGCCTTTTGCCCGGCATCTGCGCCCGCAGCGGGCAAATCCCGGTTACAGGGTGGAGGTGTAGTCGGCCATCACCGGCCTAGCCCGCGCAGGCTTGCGCCTGTGCACCGTGCCCACGGTCATGAAGCAAAGCGGCTGTTCATGCTCGCTCAGTCCGAACAGCAACCTCATCTGCTTCGAGTACAGCGCCCTACCGCTCGACAGGCCCGCGCCGAACCCAAGCGCATGGGCGACGAGCAGCATGTTCTGAATGGCGCAGCCCGCGGAAACGACGCGTTCCTGCGGATGGGTCGGCCCCAGCTCGGGATCGAGACGCACCACCACCGTGACCAGGAACGGGCCGCGGGACGCTTTCGCCCTCGCCTCCTGCCTCTGCGCCTCGGTCGCCGCGCCATCGCGCTCGGTGAGCGCATCGGCAAAGGCTTCGCCCAGAAGATGGCGCCGCTCCGGCGGGATGACGATCAGGCGCCAGGGGTTCAATAGCCCGTGATCCGGCGCCGCGCCCGCCGCGCCGAGGATGTTCTCGATTTGCCCGGGGTCGGGACCGGGGTCGCCGAGCCGTTTGGGTGAAATGTGCTGGCGCGAATGAATCAGCGTCAGCGCCGTATCGAGCACTTCCCGGTCAGCCGTCGAATCCATGGCGGTCAATATATCAACTTACGCCGCCCAATGCGTTGGACCGTGCCATGAAATCAGCATGCCCGGGTCTTGCCTGTCTCCAAGCTGACGAATCGGTCGGTAAGCTCGGCAAGCTCGCGGTAATAGCTGCTTTGCGCGCCGGCTCTCACCGCCGCCGTGAACGGACCGACCCAGCGCCCGAGGTGTTCGTCGAGGAAGCGCCGGCGCAACTCCGCCTTTTCACGCAGCGCTCCGGGCTCGCCATTGCGCGCGGCCTCGTTTTCGCGGTAAATCAGCAGATAAAGGAACTCCAGTTCGGCGGCGATGTGGTCGGGCGCTTCGCGGAACTCCGCGCTCATGCCGAAGCCGCCTTCCTCATACAGCTTCAACACCGCCATCGTCGAATTGCCCATGACCGAATTTTGTCCTTCCAGCCAGACCGAGCCGTAAGGTTTGGCGACGATATGGTTAGGACCGAGGAAAAGCCGCGTGTAATCAAGCAGTAGGACGTCGTGGCCTTCGGCTGCGTAGTCCTCGCCGAGGCGCCGCGCATCCGCCGCAAGCTCAGGATGGACGTGCGCCGCCGCGTCCAGCATCGAATCGAACACCTTCTCCTGCGCGAACTCCGGGCCCGGCTGGTAATAGCAGGCGGCGAGCAGGCGGCTCAAGTTCTCGCGGGCGATTCCCCGGTCGAGGTCGTATTGCGTCATTCTGGTTCCTGAAAAAAAGAAGGGCGGACCTCGCCCGCCCCCAGTTTATTACACAAACTAGCCCCGGCGATATCAGGCCCTGGCGCTGTACTTGCCCACGTAATGCACGTTCGGCCGGGTCCCTTTGTCTTCTTGCAGGCGCACTGACTTCTGCGCCTTCAGCACCTTGGCGATCGCGGAATTCGGGTCGTCCTGGTCGCCGAAAATCCGCGCCTTGGCCGGGCAGGCTTCGACGCAGGCCGGCTGCAGGCCGTTGCTGGTGCGGTGATAACAGAAGGTGCACTTCTCCACCACGCCGGGCTTGCGCAGCGGCTGCACGTCGCCGGCGGCGAACTGGTTCATCGCCGGCGTCGCCGCTCCGGCCCGTCTGGCGGTTTCCGCGCCGGAGCCCGTGCATCCCGGGATCATCTCGGCCTTGTCGGCCCAATACGGCTGCGTGTCGCGCTCCCTGGCGTTGAAACTGATCACGCTGTAGGATTCGCCAGTCAGGCTCCTGCCGTCGAGCTCGACGTTGCTATAGGGGCACGACCCCTGGCACGTCTGGCAGCCGATGCACAGCGCCGGGTCGTGCATGGTGACGCCTTCCGGCGTCTTGAACATCGCCTTCGGTGTCACCGGGCAATTCGCGACGCAGGGGGCGTCGCTGCAGTGATTGCACAGCACCGGCATCACCACATGCGCCACGTTCGGGAAGGTTCCCTCGGACTTGATCAGCAGGTCGGCCCAATTGTGGCTCTGTCCGTCGGCGCGGTTGCGCGTGTTGTTTTCGGCCTTGCAAGCAATCGTGCAGGAGCCGCAACCGACGCATCGTTGCAGGTCAATCACCATTCCAAACTTTGACATTTGTTCTCTCCTTCAATTCGGGTGTGCGGCGGACTAGGCTTTCTGAATCCTCACGCCGGTGAACCCGCCATTGCGCGCGGTGGCGCCGCTCAGGCGATCGTAGTCGTCGACCAGGATCTCGTTGTTGTTGCCGCCGCGCGGCTCGGCCTTGGCGTAGTCCTTGGCCGCAACGCGACCGTAGGCCCAGTGCCCCTGGCCGAAACACTTCGCGACCGTGCCGGGCCGCACGCCTTCCCAGAGTTTCAGCTTGGTGATCATCGAGCCCGCAACCGAGGAGACCTTCACCGTATCTCCGGTCTTGAGGCCCAGCTTCGCGCCGTCGTCCGGGTTCATTTTCAGCACGTCGTCCCAGGAAACGTCGCCCGGGTCGGCCTTTTTCATCTCCTGGTACCAGGGCAGATTCTGCGAACGGCCCTCGCGGTTGAGGCGCGACTTGTAGTCGATGAACTCGAACGGATACTCCGCAACGCTGCCGTGGCGTTTGGGCGGCTCGTAGTGCGGCACGAACGCCTGTTCGCCACGCGCCACGTAGCCGGAGACGGCGAGAATGTCATCCACCGTAGTCTGGTATTTCGCCGCGTGCTCGGCGAGGCCCTTCTTCGCCGTCTCGCTGTAGAACTCGAACTTCTTGGTCGCGGTAGCGAACTTGCCGCCCCAGCCCTTCTTGAAACTGTATTTCGCACCGCTCCACATGCCTTTCTTGCGGAAATCGGCCCAACCGTTGATCGGCGCATCGCCCTTGAGCGGCTCCTTGGGCATCCACAAAGGCGCACTGGAGATCTTGGCCGCGATTTCGGTGAATTCGCGCTCGTTGGCCGGGGTCCTGCCGGTTTCCGGATCCTTGAACTCCTTGGAGTAGTAGTCGAACAGGTTAGGGAAACCCCGGGCCTTGAGTTTTTCGGCGAGCAGCCAGACCACCTCGGTCTCTTCCTGCTTCACGTCCCACAGGCGCTTTGCCGCCGGCTGCTGGATCGTCGCGTAACCATGCAGGTTGCCCATGTTGCTGACGATCGAGAACCCCTCGCTGGAATTGTGCGTCGCCGGGAGCACGATGTCGGCAAATTGGGTCATCTCGGATGCGTTCGTCACCATGTGGACGAAAAACGGCACTTTGGCCAGCGCCCTATCCCAGCGCGCCGGTTCGGTGCAGGAAAAGTTGAAATTGCTCCAGGAACTGATCAGCACCTTGACCGCGCCCGGGTCCTTGAGCATGCCGTTGGCGATGTTGTTGGTCACCACACCGCTTCCGGGCCGCGCGTTCATCATCGCCGGCATGTCCTTTGCCCCGCGGCCGTCGAGTTTCTTGTGCTTGCTCGCGCCTTTCGCGATGGCGTCGACGTAGGCGTTGGCGCTGGGGAATTTGCCGGTCGGAACGCTGGAGCTTTGCAGCATGCCGCCTTCGACGTCGACCGAGCCGACGAGGCCGTTCAGCGCGTGCACCGCCATCGCGGTGTAGGTGCCGCGCGGATTCATCGCCACGCCCGGCCCCATCCACACCGCCACTTTCGGCGCGGCCTTGCCCATGCTGCGCGCGACGCGGATCGTCTGGGCCGCCGGAATCAGCGTCTCCTTCTCCGCCCAGGCCGGCGTACGGTCCTTCAGTTCGATGTTCCACCACTTGACGAGGCCGTGCGTTTCGCGCTCGGCGAAAGCGGTTTCGTCAACGGTCCTGCCGGCAACGAACAGATTCCTGCCATCCTTGAAATCGCCGACAAACGTCTTGTTCCACAGGCCCTCGACGAGCAGCACGTGCGCGATGGCGCCGGCCAGCGCGCCATCCGTCCCCGGCTTGATCGGCAGCCACTCGTGCGCCTTGACCGCCGCATTGGACAGCCGCGGGTCCACCGCGATGACCTTGCCGCGCGCGAGGATCTCGCCGAAGCGGCGGATGGCATTGGGAACCATGCGGTTGGAGGCGAGCGGATCGGTGCCCCATGCGACCAGACACTCGGTGCTGTCGAGATCGTAGTCGCGGTAACCGAAGAACCCTTGCGTCAGGCCCGGCCCCATTTTCTCCGCTTCAGCGCAGATGGCGCTGTGGGAAAAATAATTCGTGGTTCCGAAAATCTTCGGCAGCGTGCCGTAAAGAAGCTCGGTGGACGTGGGCGAATAGCGGCCGCGGATATAGGCGAGCTTGTGCGCCTCGTTGTTTTTCCTCAGGTCCATCATCTTGTCGGCGACGGTGTCGAGCGCCTCGTCCCAGCTGATCGGCACGAACTTCGGATCGACGCCGCGCCCCTTCAGCGGATTGGTCCGTTTCATCGGCACTTTGATCCGGTCCGGATCGTAGGTCTGCTGCGGGATCAGGTGCCCGCGCACGCAGGTGAAGCCGTGGTTGGTCTTGGACAGGGGATTGCCGCGCACCGTCACCGCGCGGCCGTCCTGCACGAAAATCTGAATCGCGCACCACTGGGTGCAGCCCTGGCAGGCGGTCGACACCCATTCGCCCTTGGCCAGGCCCGCCGGCCTGGCCTTGCGCACCTCCATCGCGCTGGTGACCGGCTGCATCGCGCACCCGGCGGCCAGCATGCCGACGGCGACGACCGACACCTTGAGGAATTCGCGTCTTGTCAGTTTCATCTGGATGCCCCCTTCGCGGAACCGAAATTGATTCCCGGCAATCCTGAACTGCGCCTGACCGGGAGATTTGACGCAGGTCAAGTGTTCCGGGGAATACCCGGATGCCTGCTCGGGAGCGTTACCGGGGAGTAACGCAATGCAGCGGTATTCAGCCGTCGCCGCCCGCCGGGATGCCGAGCCGCTTCATTCTTTCCCAAAGATTCTTGCGGCTGATCCCGAGGGTCGCCGCGGCGCGCGTAATGCGGCCGTGCCCTTCATGCGTCGCCAGCACGCGCAGGATGTACTGGCGTTCGAAAACCCTGAGATGATCGTCCAGGGTCTCATTGGTCGTGTCGAGTGCGGGCGGAAGCTCTTCGAACAGGGCTTCGGGCTGCAAGGCGCCCTGCGCACCGAGCAAATACGCGCGCTCGATCGCGCTCTTGAGTTCGCGCACATTGCCCGGCCAGGGATAGTCGAGCATGACGCTCTCGGCACGCGCCGAGAGCGCTTTCGTACCGGTGCGCCGCTGTCTGGCATGTTCATCGAGGAAGCGCTGCGCCAGCCACATGATGTCTTCCTTGCGCTCGCGCAGCGGCGGCACATGCAGCCGGACGACATTGATGTAATAGTAGAGGTCATCGCGGAACTCGCCGCGCCCGACCATCTGCTTGAGGTCCTGCTGGGTCGCGCAGACAATGCGCAGATCGACCGGAACGCGCGTCTCGCCGCCGACGCGCACCACCATGCGCTCCCGGATTGCGCGCAGCAGCCTGCCTTGCAGCGCAGGCGGCACATCGCCGATTTCGTCCAGAAACAGGCTCCCGCCGTGCGCCAGTTCGAACACACCCTGGCGCAGCCGGGCCGCGCCGGCCGCAGCGGGCTTTTCCCTGCCGAATAACTCCGACTCCAGCGCGCTTTCGGCGAAAGCGCCGCAGTTGAGCGCGATGAACGGCCGCGAACCGTCTGTGAACCTCTGCCGGTGCAGCGCGAATGCGAGCCTTTCCTTGCCGACGCCCTGCTCGCCGGTGATGAGCACGTTGCTGCCAGTCGCGCCGAGTTTCACCAGCGTCGCTTCGAGCTGCCGCATCACCGGGGAGATGCCGA
>Ga0082335_1005112_pt1 | contig 18590 bp, 15 predicted proteins | sample Subgrocontami58m_FD_72375 | JGI IMG/M metagenome (GOLD analysis project Ga0082335, IMG submission 72375) | Subsurface groundwater microbial communities from S. Glens Falls, New York, USA - GMW37 contaminated, 5.8 m (SPADES assembly) (version 2) ... | reverse complement strand
CATAAAAGGGCACCCGGGGGGTACGGCTTCGCACCGCCGTCGGCAAATCAGTTTCGTTTCGCCCGATCCGGTGGAGCGGGCAAGGCACGGGCCGAACTCGCGCCGCGCCCGGGGTGCGGAGGGTTGGGCGAACGCGAGTCCCGCGATCGCGCTCGCGGCCATTCGATCCGGCCCGCTGGTTTCGCTCGCCCGCGGCGACCGGAGGCGTTACGACTTTCCGGGTCGACGATGCCTTCCAGCCCACGGCGCGTTGCGGTGAAACCATCCGGCGGGACCAAACCCGTGCGCTTTTACTCACCCCAATAAACCGTGTCGTCGCTCCCGATGTCACTCCAGCGCCCCATGGCTCCCAATTCCGGACGGCACGCGGCCGTCGATCTCTTGCGTGCGCTCGCCGGAATCCTGGCCGGCTTGTGGTTGCCACTGGTCATCGCGGGCCACGCGCTCGCCCGGGATGGACGGATCGCGCTCATCGTGGACATGGCGGTTTTCGCCTTCGCGACCACGAGTGCGGTGCTCGATTGGAAAAAGCCGCGCGGCTGGCGGCACTGGCTCGGCATAGTCCGCGATCTGGCCGTCGCGCTGCCGCTGTGGACATTGTTCAACGAGTACACGGGCAGCCACTGGCTCTGGGGGCTGAAGTTTCTCGCGGTGCTTTACGTGTTGAAGCTTTCGGCCTGGTCGTCGCGCAGCGAGGCGCTGCCGCCGGCGGCGGGCCGGCTGCTCGGGCTTGGCATTGTCCTGCCGCTGATGGTGTGGTGGGCCGCGACGGGCTGGCTCGTGCTGGGCGGCGATGCGGAAACCACCGACGCGCAGCTGCGGCTGGTGCGCGCCGTATACTGGGCCATCACGACGATGGCGACGGTCGGGTACGGCGACATCGTGCCGACGACGATTCCCCAGATGTTCTACGCGTGCTCGGTGATGGTGACCGGCGTCGCGGCCTTCGGTTACATTCTCAGCAACATCGCGACGCTCATGCTGCGGTTCGACGCGGCGCGACAGCACCAGGAGGCGCTGCTCGATCGCGTCGAGTTCTTCATGAACTACTATGACGTGCCCGGCCCGCTGCGCCAGCGCGTGCGCGAGTATTTCAAATTCCTCTGGGCCAGCCGCCATGGCTACAACGACGCGGAGGTTTTCGACAGTTTGCCGCGCTCGTTGCGGGTCGAGCTCTCGATGTTCCTCCACCGCGACCTGCTGGCCAAGGTGCCCGTGCTGAAGGACGCGAGCCAGGAACTCCTGCGCGACCTCGTCGTGGCGCTGCGGCCCGTGGTCTATTTGCCGGGCGATTTCGTCTGCCGGAAGGGGGCGCCCGGCGAGGAGATGTATTTCATCCTGCACGGTGAGGTCGAGGTGCTGGACGAAGGCGAAGCCGTGCTGGCGCGCCTGCATGACGGCGATTTTTTCGGCGAGACGGCGCTGCTCACGAATCATCCGCGCAACGCCTCCGCTCGCGCCGCGGCCTTCTGCGATCTCTACGTGCTCGATCGGGATACCTTCGCGCGCGTGACGAAGGCGTACCCCGATTTCCAGGCGTCACTGGACCACGAGGCGCGGACGCGTGCGCCGGTCATGGTCCGCGGGGTCGCGGCCGAACCTAACCGAGTGACGTGACACATCGCCCGGGTGTGCGCAGGCGGCTTCCGACTTCCGACTCGAGACCACTCAAGTTGGGCGTTGAGCGTTCGACGTTGAGGGTTGAACGTTTGCCTTGCCCCCCATGAACGCGCCACTCGCGATCGGTTCCCGGCCTGCCGAGCAGACGATGCCAGTGGCGCATCACCCTGCGCCGGGTGGCAGCGACCGGCTCGTCTCGCTCGATGCCTTGCGCGGATTCGACATGTTCTGGCTGCTCGGTGGCCAGCAAATCGTCGCGGCACTGGCGGCGGGCGCCGCGGCTGGCTCCGTGCTCGATCGGTTGCACCAGCAGTTCGAGCACGCGGAGTGGGCGGGGTTTCGGTTCTACGATTTTATCTTCCCGTGGTTCCTCTTCCTCATCGGCATGGCCGTGCCGCTGGCGATCGAGCGACGCCGGCAGCGGGGCGATCGGCCTGCGCAAATCGCGCGGCACGCGCTGCTGCGTTTCGCCGGAATGGTGTTCTTCGGGTGGTGGGTCACGGGCAATTTCCTCAGCTGGGACCCGCAGAAGATGCAGCTCTCGTACAGCGTCCTGATGATGCTGGGCTTCGGGTACCTCATCGCGGTCGGGCTCGTGCTCTCCATGCCGTTGCGTACCCAGATTCTCGCGACGGCGGCGATTCTCGTCGGCTACTGGGCGCTGCAGATGTTCGTGCCGGTGCCCGGCCACGTGCCCGGCGAGTTCAAGGAGGGCGCCATCCTGAGCGACTGGCTGTACGATCGTTCGGTGGGGCTGCTGGGCAAGCCGTGGCAGAGCCAGTACGGCCGCGGTTTCTTGCTTTCCCTGTTCCCGCACGGCGCCACCGCCATGCTCGGCGTCTTCGCGACGTATATCCTGCGGTCCACGCACCCTGACGCGCGCAAGCTCCGCTGGTTCGTCGGACTCGGGCTCGCCTGCCTCGTCGTTGGCTGGCTTTGGAGCCTGCACTTTCCCATCGTGAAGCGGCGCTGGACGAGCACGTATGTCCTGTGGGCCGGCGGCTGGAGTTACCTGTTGCTGGCGCTGTTCTGGTGGGTGATCGACGTGAAGCGGATCCGCGCGTGGACGCCGCTGTTTGTCGCCATCGGCAGCAACTCACTGCTCGCCTACCTGCTCGCCAGCGTGTTCGCGCGACCGTTTCGCACGCTGGCCGAAGTCCTGTTCACCGGTTGGAAACCCTATCTCGGCGCGTACGTGTGGGGCGTTTGGATGGCCATCGCGACGTACGGCGCGGCGTGGCTGCTGTTGATCTACCTGCACCGGCGGCGGATTTTCTGGCGGCTGTAGGCGCGGTGCGGCGGAAGCTCGAGGGACGACCCGTGTCGTCCTCCTACCGATCGAAAATGCGTCTAATTCTACGTTGTTATGTATGAATGTAGGCGGGGTGCCCTCACCCAGCGACAGCGATTCGGAAATCCTTTCCCGCGGGGTGAGGGCACCTCGCCCACAAATGCCGAGCTTTCACATGAGAATTTCACGGACGTAAGTAATTACTCCTTGGTGGACGGCGACGGGCGCTGGCCCGAGGCGGGAGCGAGCTTGAGCGTGAACCCAGGCTGGCTGGGACAGCCGGCCCCACCGGGTATGGCCGTTCTGCTCAAACCCCGAAAGTCTTCCGAATGTACTCGCGATCCGGCCCGAGCGCGGCGGTGTTGCCGGTCCGCGGACCGCCGCCTTCCTCGGTGATCAGCCAGCCGTGCCACCCGGTGCTCTTGATCGCGGCGGCAAGATCTTCGAACCCCCAGTCGCCCTGGCCGAGCGGCACCTGCACCAGTTCGCGATACGTCTTGAGATGGCAGCCGAGGATGCGTTGCGGGTGCTTCCGCATGAACGCCGCGGGGTCGCCGCCGCCCAGGTGCGCGTGGCCCGCGTCCATCAGGAAATTGAACCGATCGGCGCTGGTCGCCTCGGCCAGGGCCTCGACCTCGGCGTTGTGGTTGGCGAACTCGGGGTTGTGATTGTGATAGGCGAGCTTCAGCCCGCCGCGACGGCACGTTTCGCCGAGCGCCTCGAGTGCCGCGGCTTTTTTCTGCAGCGCCTCGCGCGTGAACTTGCCGTCGGCGGCGAGGCCGGAGCCGCTCATCACGATGTACGACGCGCCCAGCGCCGCCACCTTTTCGACCGAGCGGGCAAACGCGTCCGGTTTGGCCGTCTGCATCGAGAGGTGCGTGCCGATGAAGTCGACACCGGTGTCGGCGATCTGCCGGCGGGCTTCAGCCACGCGCTCGAATTCGCTTTCGACGAACCGGATGTTGCACTCGAAGCCGGTGTAGCCGAGTTCCTTCATTTTTTTCAGCGCGCCGAGGAGCGACGCGAAATCATTCGGCTTCAGTGGAAACCCGTTCGCCTGGCAGCCGACGCGTGGTGGCGCAGTGGCCGCCAGCAGTCGCGTGGCGCTGAAGGCGCTGAGCGATGCGCATGCCGCGGGCAGGGTGGTGAGAAAACGGCGACGATTCATGATGGGCGAAGCGGGCGGCGGGAGCGGAGAAGTAAACGGGGATGGAGCCGCCACGGGCGCGGACTCCAGCGCAACCGCCAATGCGACGCGCCGGCGGCGGGATTTCAACCGCAATCGCCGTCGCACGACCTGCGGCCCGCATGGTCCCCGCGCCCTTGGGTCTTTTCACGTATTACGTGAAAAGAGCCCTGGAGTTTGGCCAATCGCGTTTGTCATCTATTAGATGACAAACCAGGCGTGCGCGTCTCGGCAATCGGGACGATTGCCTCTACCTCTTACGATGCCCGTCAAAGGCAGGGCGGATGGTGCAAGCGGCCGTTGCTCGATGGGGGTTTGTCATCTATTAGATGACAAACCACGCCTCGCCGGGAAGAGGTCGGCGGTGGCATTTCACATAATACGTGAAAATGGCGCAGAAGGGCCGACTACGGTTGCTGGCCGGCCACGCGTTTGCCGTTGCCGTTCGCAGCGGGCAGCGCGAAGGCGACGTAGGCATCGCCGGCGGGCCCGCCCACGCGGCCTCCGCCGGTCGCGGTGATGACGACGTACTCGCGGCCATTCACCTCGTAGAATGCCGGCGGCGCGCTGCCGGCGAAGGGCAGCCTGGCCGACCACAACTCCTCGCCCGTATCCACATCGAACGCACGCAAGCGCTGGTCCGCCGTGCCGGCGCAGAACACGAGCCCGCCCGCGGTGACGCTCGCTCCGCCCAGATTCTGCGAGCCGGTCTTCGGCACGCCGCGTTGCGTCAGCTCCTCGATTTCGCCCAGCGGCACGCGCCAGATGATCTTGCCGGTGCTCAGGTCGTAGCAGTTGAGCAGCCCCCAGGGCGGCTGGATGCCCGGATAGCCTTCGTCGTCCACCAGGAATTGAAACCCATTGAACGTGTAGTTCGTCCTGGGCCGCGTGCCCGCCTTGGCCGATGAACCGGCCGACGCGAGCGGCTGGTTGCGCCGGAACAAGTAGTCGAGCAGGTCGGCCGTCTCGGCCTCGTTCAGCAGCAGGTTCGGCGGCATCTGGCCGCGGCCGGTCTTCAGCAGCGTTTTCACCTCGGCGTCGTTCGTCCGGTTTTTCAGCGAAAGCAGCGGCGGCACCATCGCGGTGCCTTCGCGCTTCGGGCCATGGCACGCCAGGCAGTGCAACTGGTACAGTTTTTCGCCGGCGGTGGGCGGCTGCCGCGGGTCGCGCTCGCGCTCGTCGTTCGTGATCACGGTGATCTTCGATACCCAGCGATTCGACGTCACGTACAACCGGCCCGTCGGCACATCCACCGCCGCGCCCGACCACTCCATTCCGCCGCGCGAGCCGATGAACAGATTCGGCTTTCCCTCCTCGAACGGCACGAAGAACCCGTAGCTCGAGCGCTCGACCTGCTTCTTCACCACTTCGTGCGCCGTGGGTGTGCGCGTGGTGATTTCCGCCGGATCGAACTCCATCCGCGACACCGGTTCGGGCAGTTCGGGATCGGGTTGGTAGGGTGCGGTGCGCTCGCCGGGCAATTTGGAAACCGGCGCGCGCCGCAGGCGGAAGGGGAAGATCGGTTTGCCGCTCACGCGATCGAGCAGCACGAGGATGCCCGACTTCGAGACGGCCGACACGGCGTCGATTCGGCGGCCCTCGCGCACGATGGTCACGAGGTTGGGCGGCGCGCATGTATCCAGGTCCCAGATATCATGACGGATGTTCTGGAAATGCCACAGCCGGCGGCCGCTCAGTACGTCGAGCGCGACGACGCAGTCGCTGAACAGGTTGTCCCCGATCCGGTTCGTGCCGTCCATGTCGGGTCGGGGAGCGCCGAACGCGACGTACGCGATGCCCCGCTGTTCGTCGAGGGAGAGCCCGCCCCAGCCGTTCGCGCCAATCTGCCGCTCGTCCACGCCGCGCCACGTGTCGGCGCCAAATTCGTCGCCCTTTGGAATCGAGCGAAACCGCCAGAGGTTTTTCCCGGTGCGAACGTCGTAGCCATAGGCGTCGCCATACAGGCCGGCCGTCACCAAGACGTGCCGGAAGATCGCGCCGCTCACCGTCGCACCGGTGGGCAGCGGCGTCCGGCCCTTTTCGCCAAACTCCGTGATCGGTGCACCGGTTTTTGGATCGAGCGCGTAGATCCAGTTGCCGCAGCCGAAGAGAATCCGCCGTGAATGCTGGGCGTCGCCCGGCCAGTAAATCAGGCCGCGGCGCGCCGGCGCATCTTCCAGGGCGATCCGCGTGACCGGCTCGAGTTTGAACCGCCAGAGTTCGCGCCCGGTGGCGGCATCGAGCGCGATCACCGCGCGGCCGGGCGTCGGCGCGAACAGCACGCCATCGACGATGATCGGCGTGCATTGCACGTTCGTCGCCCCATCCTGCGAATGGTAGGTCCACGCGACCTCCAGCTGCCGGACGTTCGTGCGATCGATTTGTTTGAGCGCGGAGTATCGCCGCGCGCCGTTGTCGCCCTGCGAGCGCGTCCAGCCGGTGAATTGTTCGGCGGGCACCGGGAGCGCAGGCGTGAGTTCGTTCGGTTGCGCGGCGGGAATGACCTTGAATTCCGGCAGCCGCGCCCGCGCGGCGGGATCCTCGAGATCGATGGCAGGCGCGGCCGCGCGAATCAGGGTGGGGACCACGAAAGCAGCGAAAGCCGCGGCGCGTTTCACGCGCCAGGAGCATTTGGGGTACGGCATGGGCAGCCGCCGAGAATTCCGATCTTGCCGCCGGAAGCAAGTGGACGTCGCCGACGTCGGGAAGTCGCGATAATCCGGGCTCGCCAAAATTCTCCGGGCGCAAAGCATCCGCGCACCCCATGAGCGAAACCGCGACCGCCCGCGCGCCGTTCCATGTCATGACGAAGCCCAGCGGCTCGTTGTGCAACCTCGCGTGCTCGTACTGTTTCTATCTCGAGAAGGCGCACCTCTATCCGGAGGCGACCAGCTTCCGCATGCCGGCCGACGTGCTCGAGCAGTACATCCGCGACCACATCGCCGCGCAGCCCGGTCAGATCGTGAATTTCGCCTGGCAGGGCGGCGAGCCCACGCTGCTCGGCGTCGAGTATTTTCGAAACATCATCGCGCTGCAGCAGCGGCACGCCGCCGGCAAGACGATCGAGAACGGGCTGCAGACCAACGGGGTGCTGCTCGACGACGAGTGGGGCGAGTTTCTGGCCAAGCACCAGTTTCTGGTCGGGATCAGCATTGATGGACCGCGGCACCTGCACGATGCGTACCGGGTCGATCGCGGACAGCGACCGACCTACGATCGCGTGATGCAGGGGCTGGCGGTGCTGAAGAAACACGCTGTCGCGTTCAACACGCTGACGACGGTGCATCGGAAGAACTCGACGCATCCGCTGGAGGTGTACCGGTTCCTGCGGGAGGTCGGGTCGGGGTACGTGCAGTTCATCCCGATCGTCGAGCGCGACGCGACCGAGCGGACCCGCGAGGGACTGTGGCTGGCCGAGCCGCCGGTCGCGGGGACGGTGGAGGACACGCGCGTCACGGAATGGAGCGTGCGGCCGGCGGAGTACGGCGAGTTCCTTTGTCGAATCTTCGACGAATGGTTGCGGACGGATGTCGGTCGCGTGTTCGTGCAGCAATTCGATGCGGCGCTCGGGAACTGGTCCGGCCGCGGCTCCGGCCTCTGCGTGTTTTCGGAAACCTGCGGCCGCGCGGTCGCGCTGGAGCACAACGGCGATGTGTACAGCTGCGACCATTACGTTTACCCGGAGTACCGGTTGGGCAACGTGCGGACCGCGTCGCTGGCGGCGATGGTGGACTCGCCGGTGCAGCAGAAATTCGGCGCGGACAAACGCGACACGCTGCCGCGCTACTGTCGGGAGTGTCCGGTCCGTTTTGCGTGTCACGGTGAATGTCCGAAGCACCGGTTCCTGCGCACGCCGGACGGCGAGCCGGGCCTGAATTACCTCTGCGCCGGCTACAAGAAATTTTTCCAGCACATCGATCCGGCGATGAGCACCATGGCGGCGCTGCTGGCCGCGCGCCAGCCGCCCGCCGCCATCATGCAAATGCCGCGGAGCGACTGGGTGCGTTCGCTGCGGTAAAAGTGACGCATCGGCCTGCGTCGCCGCGGGCCAAACACGCCGCGGCTTCTCCAATTCGTCTGTCAACCGTAGCGCCGGCATCCTGCCGGCAAGTGCCTGCAGTCTCCGTTCGACATGCTCAGGCCCCGACTCGGTCGAGGGCTGCAGAACCACAGACTCATCGGCTGGGACCCGATGCCACTCGGAATGCCGGCAAGGATGCCGGCGCTACGTTCAGACGCTGCGATTGCTTAAGTCGGCAGCCCCGCCCCAGGCAGGCGGCGGCATTTTTTTTCGCACTCGCCCTTTCGGGCGCGAAGCATTCGCTCGATCTTTCTTCGACGATGCGCTCGGCCATCACTGTCTCGCTGGTGCCGGAAACGAAAGGCGGTCCATTTGTTTTCTCGAATGGGCTGGCGGATGCCTGCGCGCAGGCGGCGGCGCTCGGCTTCGATGCGATCGAGGTGTTCCCGCCGGCGGCGAGCGCGCCGGAACTCACGGCGCTGCGCGGATTGCTGGAACGGCATCGGCTTGCCGTGGCGGCTTTCGGCACCGGCGCCGGCTGGGTGGTGCACAAGCTCGCCCTGACCCGGCCGGACCCGGCGGTGCGTGAACGGGCGCGCGGATTCGTCCGTGAGATCATCAACCGAGCGGCGCAATTCGGCGCGCCCGCCATCATCGGTTCGATGCAGGGCAGGTGGGACGCGACCGTTTCACGCGCACAGGCGCTGGCGTGGCTCGGCTCGGCGCTCGAGGAACTCGGCGAGCAGGCGGCGGGAAAAAACGTGCCGCTGCTCTACGAACCGCTGAATCGTTACGAGACGAATCTGTTCAACCGCGTTGCGGACACGGCGGCGTGGCTGCGCACGCTGCGGACGCGGAATGTGCGAATTCTCGCCGATCTGTTTCACGCGAACATCGACGAGGCCGACCTGCCCGCGGCGGTGCGGGCGGGCGGCGAGCTGATTGGCCATGTGCATTTCGCGGACTCCAATCGGCAGGCCATCGGGTTCGGACACACGGACGTCGCGCCCGTCATCGCCGCGCTCCGGGAGGTCAACTATCGCGGATATCTTTCGGCGGAAATCCTGCCGTTGCCCGACCCGGCTGCCGCGGCGCGGCAGACGATCGCGGCGTTCAGGCAATTCGTCGGAGGCGAGCGCGGGCAAGTTCATCCGCCTTCCGCGGCGTCCAAGGCGCGTAGAGCTCGCTCCGGCCGCCAATAGCCCCCGTTTCGCATCGCCATGCTCAAAACCACGCTCGTCCATCCGGAGATCCTGCGCGTCGTCGCCGGCGCGGGGCATCATGCCAGGATTCTCATCGCTGACGGCAACTATCCCGCGTCGACGAAGCGCGGACCGAATGCCGCGGTCGTCTGCCTGAACCTCGCGCCCGGCGTCGTCACCGTCGTGCAGGTGCTGCGGGCGCTGCTCACCGCCGTGCCGATCGACGCGGTGAACACCATGGGGATTCCCGCCGACGATCCGTATGCCCAGAAGGGCGAGCCGCCCGTCTGGAACGAATATCGGGCCGCCCTGCGCGAAGCCGGCAGCAACCTGAAGCTCGAGCCAATCCGGAAATGGGATTTCTACGAACACGTGCAGAGCCCGGACCACGTCTTGACGATTCAAACCGCGGATCAGTCCTTGTGGGCCAACGTGCTGCTCACGGTCGGATGCCGCGTGCCGTGAGGAAGACCAAGGACCAGGGACCAGGGAAGTAGCGAAGATCCCTCAATCCCTCAATCCCTCCCTCCCTCCATCACTCCCTCTCTCCTTCCATGCAAACGCGACGTCTGGGTCAGACCGATCTGCAACTTCCGATTCTCAGTTTTGGCGCGAGTTCGCTCGGACAGGAATTCCGTCGCGTTTCGCTCGACGAAGCGCTGGCCAGCGTCCGCGTCGCCCTCGATTGCGGACTGAACTTCATCGATACGTCGCCGTTCTACGGCCGTGGCATGAGCGAGGTGCTGCTCGGCCTTGGACTGCGGGGTGTGCCGCGGGACAGCTACACGCTTTGCACGAAGCTCGGTCGCTACGATCTGCAGCATTTCGATTTTTCCGCGAAGCGCGTGGCCGAGAGCGTCGACGTCTCACTGCACCGGCTCGGCACGGACCATCTGGATATCATCCTGTGCCACGACATCGAATTCGTGCCGATGCAGCAGATCGTCGACGAAACGCTGCCGGCGCTGCGAAAAATCCAGCAAGCCGGCAAGGTGCGCTACCTCGGGTTCAGCGGGTACCCGATGAAGATTTTCAAGTTCATCCTCGAGCAAACGCGCGTCGATTGCGTGCTGAGCTACAACCAATACACGCTGCAGAACACGCGGTTTGGCGACGAGATCGTGCCCTACCTGAAGGCGAAGGGCGTCGGAGCGATGAACGCGGGCCCGTTCAGCGCGCGCCTGCTGACGAACGCGCCGCTGCCCGCCTGGCTGAAGGAACCCGAGGACGTCAAGGCCGCGGCGCGCAAGGCCGCGGCGCACTGCGCGGGCAAGGGCGTGGACATCGCGAAGCTCGCGCTGCAGTTCTCGCTGCAGCATCCGGACATCACGACGACGGTCGCCGGGAGCGCGAATCCCCAGAATATTCGCAACTGGGCGAAATGGGCCGCCGAGCCGATCGACCGCCAGCTGCTCGCGGAAGTGCAGGCCATTTTCGCGCCGGTGAAAAACATCGGCCACAAGGAAGGTCTTCCCGAGAACAACTGAGTGACGAGTGGCGGGTGACGAGTGATGAGCAGGTCGCCGCGGTCACGCTTGAACTCGTCACCGGTCACATGTCACTTGTCACTGCCCGCGCGCTGCGCGGGCCTTCATGAAAGCAATCCAACTCGAAAAACCGCAGTCCTTTCGCCCGCTCGAGATCGCTGAGCCGGCGGCGCCGGGGCCGGGCGAGGCGTTGCTGCGCATCCACCGGATTGGAATTTGCGGGACCGACTACGGCGGTTTTATGGGGAAGATGCCGTTCTACTCGTATCCGCGCATTCCCGGACACGAGCTGGGCGTCGAGGTCGTCGCGATCGGACCCGGCGTCGCCAACGTGCAACCGGGTGACCGCTGCTCGGTCGAGCCGTACATCAACTGCCAGAAATGCTACTCGTGCCGCCGCGGGCTCACGAACTGCTGCGAGGCGCACAAGACGCTCGGCGTGATGTGCGATGGCGGCATGTGCGAGCGCATGCTGCTGCCGGCGCGGAAGCTTCACGTTTCGCGCCAGCTCAGCTACGAGCAACTCGCGCTGGTGGAAACGCTCGCGATCGGCTGCCATGCCGTGGATCGCGGCGGCGTGCAGGCCGGGCACAACGTGCTCGTGATCGGCGCCGGGCCGATCGGGCTCTCGGCGATCGAGTTCGTGAAGGTGGCGCGGGCGAACTGCATCGTGATGGACATCAGCGAAGCCCGGCTCGGCTTCTGCCGCGACCAGATGGGTGTCGCGCACACGATCGTGGCGCGCGGCGACGGCGCGGAGTTGAAGGAACTCGCGGCGCTGACGAATGGCCAGCTCGCCGATGTCGTGATCGACGCCACCGGCAGCAGCAAGTCGATGAGCCAGGCGCTGAACTACTGCGCGTACGGCGGCCGGCTCGTGTACGTCGGCATCACACAGCAGGATTTGTCGTTTCCGCAGGCGCCGGCGCTGCATCGGCGCGAGCTGACGATTCTCGGATCGCGCAACGCGCTGTCACCGGACTTCGCGCGGATCATCCGGCTGATCGAGGACGGCGTGATCGACACGCGTCCGTGGATCACGCACCGCACGAGCTTCGACACGATGATCGGCGAGTTTCCAAAGTGGCTGAAGCCGGAGACCGGCGTGATCAAGGCGATGGTGGCGGTGACGTAGCGTTTCAGCCGTGGCCGAAGTCGTCAGACTTACAGCTCATGGCAAAGCCTCAAGGAGCGAACGCACGTCTTGGGTAGCGCGGTCAATCTGACCGCGTTCGGTTCATCGGGAAGGCTCGAGCACGGTCAGGTTGACCGTGCTACGCCCGCTGACGATTTCGGTTGCGACTGACGATTTCGACTACGCCTGGCGATTGCTACGCGGCGGCTTTCAGCGCCCCGGCAAAAAACTGCAGCACCTCCGGCAGCCGCGCCCGCCAGTAGTCCCACGTGTGCCCGCCCGCGAACTCCTCGTACACGTGCGGAATGTTCGCCGCGAGCAGCATCGCATGCAGTGCGCGATTGCCGGCGAGCAAGGGGTCGTCGGTGCCGCAGTCAATGCGGAGCGCCGGCCGTGGTTCGCGGCACCGCATGATCGTGTCGAGCACGGACCAGTCCTCCTCCAGCGCGGTGAAACTGCCGAGCCGTTCCTCCACGAACTCCTTCATCTCCTGGAATTGCGTGATCGACGACATGCCGGCGGCGGCCACGAACCGCCGCGGATATTTCCCGGCGAGTCGCAGCGCACCGAACCCGCCCATCGACAACCCCGCGATGCAGCACGGCGATTTCTCGCTCACGCAGGGCGCGGCGAGCCGGGTCGCGGCCGGCACTTCGTCGACGATCCAGCGTTCGAAATCCTGCGTGCGATGCGGCAGGTAGCCGCTGCCGTCGCCCCACAGGCCATCGGACGGCATCGCGAGCACGAAGGGCGGCAGCGCGCCGCGCTGCTGGAGCTCGGCGGCGACGCGATGGGCGCCGGCCATGCGCGGCCAGGCCCAGTGGCTGCCGTACACGCCGTGCAGCAGAATCACGAGCGGCACGTCGGTCCGTTCGCGCGCGGCCGGCGGGACGTGCAACGTGATGTCGGCGCGCATGCCCAGCAGCGTGCTTTTCACCGTGACCTCGCGCAGGTCCTCCGTTTCGAAGCGCGGATCCGAGGTCCTGATTGTCCGGAAGGGAGCGTTCATCCGCCGAAATCGCGATCGAGCAGCGCGCGCACGACAAGTTCCTGCGGCACGACATTGTCGTCGAGCCGGAGCAACGCGAGCACCGCATCGGCCACTTGCCCGGCGCGCAGAAAATTTTCCACGGGCATCCGCCGGTCGACGGCATCGTGCCAAAATCCCGTGTCGACGCCGCCGGGCAGCACGGCGGTGACGCGAATGCCCAGCGCCGCCGCCTCCTCCCGCAGGCCTTGCGTGAATCCGCGGACGCCCCATTTCGCGGCGCAGTAGACCGTCTCCGTCGGGATGCCCCGCAGGCTGGCGGTGGAAATGATGTTCACGATATGGCCGCGCCGGCGCTCGCGCATGCTGCGCAACGCGGCCTGGCTGCCGAGGATTGTGCCCTTCAGGTTGACGTCGAGCATCAGGTCGATTTCCGCCGGCGTGTAATCCGTGATCGCGCGGTGGCGGGCGAGCCCGGCGTTGTTGATCCAGATCGTCGGCGGCCCGAAATTTTTCTCCGTTTCGCGCACCAGCGAGGCGAGTTCTTCCGCGCGCGCGACATCGGTGCGCACCGTCCGCACGCGCTGCGGATCGAGCGACTGCGCCGCCGTGGCGAGCGCGGCCGCATCGATGTCGCTGAGCACGACGCGCGCGCCGGCGCCGGCCAGCGCGGCGGAGAGCGCGAGCCCGATGCCTTTCGCCGCGCCGGTGACGACGCAGACTTCGTTCGCGAGATTCATGTGGGTGGCTTCTTCAACGCGATGTGCGCGAGGCGGGCAAGCCGGCACGTGCGCGACAGCACGACGCGAGGTCTGAAGTTGGCTTGAGGTGGAACGCGACCTCCGGGCGCGTTCTTGCGGCGGACGCGGCCCAGATGTGTACGCGAAGTCCGCCGCGGCCCTCTTTCTCGCCTACCGCGGCAATTCCTTGCGCGCGAACGCGTCGTCGACGGCCGGCCGCATCTGTTTCTGCTGCGACGCTGGCAGCAGCGTGAGCAGGTCGTTCATGTCCTTCATCCGCTCGAGCCGTTCTTCCTCGGCGAGCATGGTCAGCGCGATGCCATCGTTGCGGAAAATCCAAAACGAACCGAGGCGCAGTCCGGGGTGCCGCTTCAACGCCAGATCGAGCCGTTGCTGAGGAGTCAGCGTTTCGGGCGGTTTCACCACCGGCGCCTTGTCTTCCTGCACCTCGAAGTTGGGCAGCCGGATGATCGTGTTGCGCGGCTTGTCGATTTCGCGCAGATCGGTGCCGGGCTCGATCGTCCTCGTCGCGGCGACCGGTTCGTACTTCGGAGCGAGCGAGGATATCTGCGAAGCCAGGACGGGCGACATCGGCCGCGGCCGCGCCGGCGGGCTTGCCGGCGCCTTGGCTTCGGCGGCGGCGACGGGGGTTGTGGCGGGCGTGGCCGGGGTGACGACGGTGGGCGACTCTGTTTTCGCCGGAGTTGCCGGCGCGTTGGATTCCTCGGCCGAGACCGCGCGACCGACGCCGACTCCAGCGGCGGTCAACATGAGGCACATCAGGGGCAGCCGGCTCATGGTAGTGCCAAACAATGCGCAAAAAAACGCCAATTCCGAGCCAAAATACCTGTGTCGCCGCAGAACCGGGTATGCCATGGTGGTGCCCATCGGGATATTCCCGGTGCACGAATCCTCCGATGTCCCCTCCGGAAACACCCAGCTCTGCCGTGCACCGCACGATTCCGTCCGGCGCAGCGCGACTCGAGCAACTCCGCGCGCGACTGCGGCAGCGGCCGCTCGTGGGCGACGGAGCGATGGGCACGCAGCTGCAGTCGCTCGGTCTCGCGCCCGGCGAGTGCGGCGTCCGCTGGAACAGCGAGGCGGCGGAGAAGGTCGCGCATGTACATCGGCAGTACCTCGACGCGGGCGCCGATCTGCTGACGACGAATACGTTTTCGGGCTCAGCCCTCGCGCTCGCGGCGCACGGGCTCGAGGCCCGCGGGCGCGAGTTGAACCGGCTTGGCGCCGAACTGGCGCGACACGTGGCGGGCGAGCGGGCATTCGTGCTGGGCGATGTCGGACCGTTCGGAGGCCTGCTGGAGCCCTATGGCGACACGGCGCCGGAAGCCGCGGAGGCGGCGTTCCGGGCCCAGTCCGCCGCGCTGCTCGAAGGCGGTGCGGACGCAATCCTGGTTGAAACGATGTCCGATCCGGCGGAGGCGACGCTCGCCATCCGTGCCGCGCGCGCCGAGGGCGCCGATTGCGTGATCGCAACGTTCACGTTTCAGCCCACGCCGGCCGGGCATCGCACCATGATGGGCAATGACGTCGCGACCGTCGTGCGCGCGGCGATCGAGGCCGGCGCCGAGATGGTCGGCGCGAACTGCGGCACCGGGCTTTCCCTCGATGACTATGCGATGCTCGCCGTCGAACTCGTGGCCGCCGCGGCCGGTCGTCCGGTCATCGTGCAACCCAACGCGGGCGCGCCGGAGCTCAGTGCCGGCGGCATCGTTTACCGCACGAGCGCGGCCGGTTTTGGCGAAGCGGCGCAGCGCTTCCGCGCCGCCGGCGTGCGAATCGTGGGCGGCTGCTGCGGCACGACCCCCGCGCACATCGCCGCCGTCAAGGCGTCACGATGACCACCCCGCAATGGAACGAACTCGTCGCGGCGGTCCGCGGCGAAACGCGCCGTCCGCCGATCGCGTTCATCATCGATTGTCCGTGGTTGCCCGGCTGGCACGGCGTGGAGATCGCGGACTACCTGTCGAGCGAGACGTTGTGGTTCGAGGCGAACCGCCGGGCGCTCGAGACGTTTCCCGAAATCACTTTCCTCCCCGGATTCTGGTCCGAGTTCGGCATGTGCACCGAGCCATCCGCGTTCGGCAGCCGCTGCATTTTTCCGCGCAACGAATTTCCGTTCGCGGAACCGATTCTCACGAATGTGGAGCAAATCGCCGCGTTGAAGCCGCCGAATGTCCGAACCGATGGACTGCTGCCGTTCATGCTGAACCGGCTGAGATGGGCGCAGCCGCGGATCGCGGATCTCGGCCACCAGATTCGGTTCTCGATCTCGCGCGGCCCGCTGAACGTCGCCAGCTTCCTGCTGGGGACAACCGAGTTCCTGATGGCGGTGAAAACGGAGCCCGAGCTCGTCCATCAGCTGCTGCGGCTCATCACGAATTTCCTGCGCGAGTGGCATGCGCTGCAGCGCGAAACCTTCCCGTCGATCGATGGCATGCTCGTGCTCGACGACATCGTCGGGTTCGTCAGCGAGCAGGATTTCCTCGAGTTCGGTTTCCCGTACCTGCGCGAACTCTTCGCCGCCGACGTGACGGTGAAGTTTTTCCACAACGACGCGGCGTGCGCGCAGTCGATTCGGCATTACGCCGATGCCGGCATCAACTTGTACAACCCGGGTATCCAGACGCCGCTCGCGGAAATGCGCGCGCTCTGCGGCAACCGGCTCGCGTTTCTCGGGACAATTCCGCCGCGCGATGTGCTGGCGCAGGGCACGCCGGAACAGGTGCGCGCGGCCGTGCGCGCGCTGCTGGCGCAGACCCCGGACCGCTCGCGGCTCATTTTGTCGTGCGCCGGCGGCCTGCCGCCGGGGGTGAGCACGGAAAACATCCGGGCGTTTTTCGAAGCCGCGCGGGCGGGGTGAGCCTCGGCCGTTGAGATAACGCCGGTGGCAATTGTAGGCGGGGTGGCCTCACCATGCCCTCACCCCGCAGAATCGCGCCTGGACACCGCGCCGCGGGGTGAGGGCACCCCGCCCACAGGGGAGTGCGTTGTCTTGATTCAGTAGCCGTGGGAGTGAGGGTCCGTTCCGTCATCGGCCAACTCCGCCGCCGCCGGCGCGCCGCGCAGTTTGTGCGAAGCAAATGCCAGAAAATGCGTGCATTCGAGCCGCGACACTCCGGGTGTCCCGAGGGAAGATTGGGGCAAAGTCACCCCGCCCATGTGTGCCTCACCGCCCATTGCGTTGATCGGCTGTCGCGTCCTCGAAAAGGAAATCGCCGCGCTCCTCCGCGACTCGCGCCACGTGGTCAGTCGTGAGTTCTTCGAAATCGGGCTCCACGATCAGCCCGGGGTCTTGCGCGGCCGGCTCGCGGCCGCCATCGCGCGGGCGGAGGCGAACCCCGCGGTCGAGTCGGTGGTCCTCGTTTACGGCCTGTGCGGACTGGCGCTCGCCCAGCTCGCGCCGGCGCGCTGCCGGCTGGTGGTGGCCCGGGCCCACGATTGCGTGGCATTGTTTCTCGGCAGCAAGGAGCGGTACGCAGCCTGCCTGCGCGCGCAGCCGGGCACGTACTGGTACTCGCCGGGCTGGAACCGCGACCGGCGCGTCGCCGGCCCCGAGCGCGAGGCGTATCTGCGCGAACGGTACACCGCCCAGTTCGGCTCCGAGGACGCCGAAGCGTTGTTGGAGATGGAACGCGCCACCTTTGGTCACTACACCACCGCGGCGCACACGGACCTCGGATTGCCCGACGACGAACCGCACCGCCGCTACACGCAGCAGTGCGCACAGTGGCTCGGCTGGCGCTACGAACATCATGCCGGCGATCCGAGACTGCTGCACGACCTGCTGCACGGGCCGTGGGATGATGAGAGGTTCCTCGTCGTCCACCCGGGCCAGCGGATTGCGCACACGGCGGACGAACGGATCATCGGGGCGGTGCCAGCATGACGGAAGCGGGCATTCGGGTGCGCTGGGCGGACGCCGGGCCGGAACTGCGGCTCCCGGCGACGCCGTCGGGTGCGCCGGGCAGCCTCGCCGCGCGGCTCGCGCGCGCCGGCCGATCGTTGAACACGCGGTGCGGTCGGCAGGGCTTGTGCGGCGGCTGCACGGTGCAGCTCGTGTCGGGTGAGTTTCGCCGACACGACGGCGTCGTCGTCGTCGCGCCCGCCGAGGTGAAGGCCTGCCAGGGCAACGTGCCGGCGGGCACCGCCGCCGTATTCGAAGTTCCGGCACGCTCGATCGCCCTCCATCCGCCGCAGGTCGTCACCACGTTCAAGCTGGGGACGGCCGCCGCGCACCTGCCGATCGTCACGGTCCTGCCGGGTGCGAGCGACCATGGCCTGGCGATCGATGTCGGCACGACCACCGTGGTCGTGGCGCTCGTCGATCTCGGCACGGGCAAAATCATTCGCGAGGAAAGCGCCTTCAACCGCCAGCTGGAGTTCGGCGACGATGTCGTCACGCGGATCCAGCTCGCCGGCGATCCGTTGCAGCGCGAGCGGCTGCAGCACGCCATCGTGCACGAGACGGTCGCGCCGCTGATCCGCGCCGCTTGCGCGGCGGCCCAGGTGCAGCCCTCGCGGATTGGCGCGGTCACCATCGCCGGAAACACCACGATGCTGCACCTGCTGACGGGTACCGACCCGACGCCGATGGGGGTGGCGCCGTTTCGCCCGGCCTTCGTGCACCATCGCGTGCTCACGGCGGCGGAGCTCGGCTGGGATCTGCTCGGGGCGGAAATCCCGGTTCACCTCCTGCCCGGTTTCAGCGCCTTCGTGGGCGCCGATCTGGTGGCAGGCTCCGTCTGCACCGGGCTGTTGCGAGACGCCGGGCCGCGCATGCTGGTCGACGTCGGCACCAACGGCGAGATTCTGCTGCACCACGAGGGCCGCTTGTATGCGACGGCAACGGCGGCCGGGCCGGCCTTCGAGGGGGGACCCCTGACGCAGGGCCCGCGCGCG
>Ga0082335_1005110_pt1 | contig 18597 bp, 18 predicted proteins | sample Subgrocontami58m_FD_72375 | JGI IMG/M metagenome (GOLD analysis project Ga0082335, IMG submission 72375) | Subsurface groundwater microbial communities from S. Glens Falls, New York, USA - GMW37 contaminated, 5.8 m (SPADES assembly) (version 2) ... | reverse complement strand
AACCTTATCTCCCCCTTTTTTATGAATGACAAACCCAACGGCATGATCCACTGAATCGCCTTTTTTTGCCCTGCCAGCTCCCAAGGCAACCGACGCTTCGCCTACGATCCTGGCATGGACCTGGGAGATGAATCCGCTTCGAGGGGCATTGACCACTTCGACATATTTTGCACGTTCGAATTTTGAGGCATCATCCACGTACGAAACGTCGCCGCCTTGCGCTTGCACCAGCACGCGTAATTTTTCCAATGCGCTGCCATCCACAATGGATTTTTCAGCCATTACACAGCCTTCGTTCAAATCTTTTGCACGCTTACCCAACATAAGCACATGCGCAGCCACATGCAAACAATGCTCGCGAAAATCGACAGGACCGCCGCCGTGCAGGGTTTCTATTGCTTCCAGCACTTCGAGAGCATTTCCAACCGCCGCGCCCAGGGGTTGATTCATATCTGAGAGCAGGGCAACCGTTTTACGCCCCGCCAAACGACCGATATCCACCATTAAATCCGCGAGTTCGCGGGCTTCGTCCAAAGTTTGCATAAATGCGCCCAAGCCGGTTTTTACATCCAGCACAATGGCTTGCGCGCCAGCGGCAATCTTTTTGGACATGATGGAGGAAGCAATCAATGGGATGGAAGGCACCGTTCCTGTTACATCGCGCAGTGCATACATTTTGCCGTCGGCAGGCGCGAGGTCCAAAGATTGACCCGTCAGCACAATACCTTTTTCTTTTAATTGTTTTTTGAATTCCTCAGTAGTCATATCCACACGATAACCAGGAATGGATTCCAATTTATCGAGGGTGCCGCCGCTGAAGCCCAGTCCGCGCCCGGACATTTTTCCAACCGGTAAACCGCAAGCCGCCACCATCGGCATGACCGAGATGCTCGTCTTATCCCCCACACCGCCTGAGGAGTGTTTGTCCACCGCAATATCAACAACTTTGGAAAGGTCAAGAACCTGCCCGGAATGTGCCATGGCAAGCGTAAGATCGGTGGTTTCTGTGGGTGTCATGCCGTTGAGCATGACTGCCATTGCAAAAGCGGAGGCTTGATAATCTGGAATTTCCCCGCTCGTAAAACCACGCACAAAGAATTCGATCTCTGCGGTTGTTAATTGTTTTTTGTCGCGTTTATTGATGATGATATCTACCGCGCGCATGGAATCTCCTTGTGAAATCTTGCGCGGATATTTTATCGCATAAATGAAGGTAGACGGGTAAACAAGTAAACAAGGCAACAGTGAACAAACCACTGAAGCGCGGCCTACAATTTGAGTAACTTCTGCCCTTCCCTGCCATCTTGTACCGCCCACCCCAGCGCTGTGATCATATCACGCAGGCGGTCTGACTCTGCAAAATTTTTATGGACACGCGCTTGCCTGCGTTGTTCCATCAGGGATAATACTTCGTCTGAGGGGATTTCTACTTTGGCGTTGCTATTGCTTGAATTCAGCGCTATTTCCCATACTTTGGGATCAATCCCTTTTTCAATTGGTTCGGGTGTGATGTAACTGCCAAGCTCACTTAATGAAAAACTTGCGCCAGCAGGATAGATTTCCAGGCTGCCGCGTTTCAAAACAGAAACCGAACCGAGACCGTACGCGGAACAAATTTCTTTTTCACAATCGATGATGATGCCCGAATGTTCATCCAGCCCGACGATGATATTTTGCGCGGGGGTTAGTTTGCGCCATTGCTCAAAACGCTCCATGCCCATGAAACAGCGGCTTGTATCCAGATCCGCACCGCCTTCGGTATTATTCCAATGTGGAATGAAACAGAGGTGCAATCCAAAATCGGAAAAAAAACCCAACCCGTCTTTTACATGTACATCTTCGCCCACTTTGTAAATTTCATAAACAGGCAAAACCCACTCGCCAACGGAAATCGTTGCAGCGGAAGCAAAGACCAGGGTTGCGCCAAGCTTGTGCCGCGCGCGGAGGATATCCCAGGCCAATGTGCCGCGTAACTGGCGAGCAACATAGCTCGGACTGCCGGGCCCCATGAAGATCATGTTGGCTTGCAACAATGGTTGCAAGATTTCGGGGTTATCGGGGCTGAACTCTGTCCCTTGCTTGCGGGCGGGAATAAGATCAATCCTTGGTTTATAGTTTTGCAAGCGGGTCTGCAGGAACTCTCCCACACGTCCTGCGACAAGCGAGGAATTTAACTCAAAGCCAGCGGGCGTTTCCAGTATGGCGATCCGCAACGGGCTGGGAAGGAGGCGGGCAAGATTTTCGAAGATGCGTCCACCCGCAAGGGATGTCTCCCCGGAACCGAGAAAGGCAATGCGTCCCAAAGTCATGTTAAGTGGATGATTCGTTAATTTGATCTATTACATTTAAGAAAGTTTCATTATCGGGAATATCCGACATGGACGAACCGTAATGCACAAATCGGATGCGGCCTTCGATATCCACGATGCAATTCAGAGGCAAGCGTCCAAGCTTGAAAAGATTCACCTCCTGGCGATATTCCTTCGCGACAACGTGATCAAGATCGGGCAGACCGATAAATGGGATGTTTTCTTTTTCCCAATATTTCTTGAAAGAGTCCTTGTCATTAGGGCCGACAGCCAGTATCTCCGCGCCGCGTAACGTGAAATCGGTATAGTGATCGCGCATGCGCGCCAACTGCGCGCTGCAATACGGTCACATGAATCCGCGCAGGAACGCAAGCAGGATGGGTTTTCTTCCGCGAAAACTTGTCAGGCGCACATGATTGCCATTGGTATCTTCAAGTTCGAAATCGGGCGCGAGTTCGCCGGGGGTAATGAGGCCAGGGTTCATGTCACTTCATCAATGAGTTCTTTTACATTTTTCCAGATCGCATCGAACATTTTCACCGTCAATTTTCCCGTCAATGTATTTTGCTGGCTGGGATGATAGGAAGCCAGTAACCAGTGATCAGTCATCAGTTCATAAACCGCGCCATGAGAAAATGCCGGGGGAGGTTTTTGATCTATGACACCTGCACTCCCTGGCACCACCCGCCAGGGCAGGCGTGCGTACGGTGCAAGTGTTGGCGGTTTACGATTATAAATGCGAAGCACGCGCTCGAAGGCGACACGTCCCAATGCGACAATGACTTTCGGTTTGATGATTTCAATTTCTCGTTCAAGATATGGCTGACAATTATTTAACTCCGCTTGACTCGGCTTATTATCCGGCGGAGCGCAGCGACCTGACGCGGTGATATACATATCCTTGAGGACAAGCCCATCGCTTCTGGACTCCGCCCGAGCCTGATTCGCAAATCCGGCGCGATACAACGCTGGGAAAAGGAATCCGCCCGAGGCATCGCCCGTGAATTGACGCCCTGTGCGGTTGGAGCCGTGCGCGCCGGGGGCAAGCCCCACCACGAGCACGCGCGCGCCTGGGTCACCAAACCCGGGGACAGGCTTTCCCCAATATTCTTGATCCATATATGCCTTGCGTTTAACGCGCGCAACTTCCTCGCGCCATTCCACAAGGCGGGGACATTTACGGCAGGAGATGATTTCGGCGTTTAATTTATCGAGTTGAGATTGCATAATTTCCCGTTGAAAGGTTAGCAGGTTTACAAGTTGGCAGGTTTTAACTTTCAAACCTTTCAACTTGTAAACCTTCAAACAATAAGCATCGCATCGCCGAAAGAATAGAAGCGATAGCCTTCTTTGATAGCCATCTCGTAGGTTTCAAGAATTTTTTCGCGTCCCGCAAAGGCGCTGACCAACATGATCAGTGTGGACTTGGGCAAATGAAAGTTCGTGATCATCGCATCCACAACTTTGAATTGGTAGCCGGGCAGGATGAAGATGGAGGTGGAGCCTGTAAAAGAAGTAATCAGTGATCGGTGATCAGTATTTCCGATTTCCGATTTCCGATTTCCGATTGCGGCAGATTCCAATGTTCGCACGGAGGTTGTCCCCACAGCAATCACTCGCCCGCCAGAATTTTTTGTTTGATTAATTAAATCGGCTGTTTCCTGGGGCAGTTCACACCATTCAGTATGTATCTTGTGCTCTTCGGGGTCTTCTTCTGTGACTGGCGCAAAGGTATCCAAGCCGACATGCAAAGTGACGTAAGCGATTTTTACACTATTTTCTTTTAACTGATTCAATAATTGTGTTGTGAAATGTAATCCCGCAGTAGGGGCGGCGGCAGAACCGACATCACGCGAGTAGACTGTTTGATAGCGTTCGGGGTCCATCAATTTTTTGTGAATATACGGCGGCAGAGGAACATGGCCTACTTTTGAAAAATACGGTTCAATAGGTTCTGAAAATTTTATAAGTCGTTCAGAGCCTTCAAGTATTTCTATGATCTCAGCTTGAGGTCCATTTTTCACATATACTAATTTGCCTACGCGCAGACCTTTACCCCCTACCAAGGCTTCCCATGTCAATTCATCGCGGCGGCGAAGCAGGAGTAATTCGACTTGACCACCTGTCTCTTTTTTAGCGAAGATTCTGGCAGGGATAACACGCGTGCGATTCAAAACTAATAGATCATTTGGTTTCAGATAATCAAGTATGTCATGAAATATTTTATGTTCTATTATGCCTGCGTCACGATGAAGCACGAGCAAACGCGAAGAATCGCGCGGCTCGGCCGGAGTCTGCGCGATGGAGGATTGAGGGAGGTCATAGTCGAAAGAGGAGGTTTTCAATTGTGTTCAAAATTTTATTTGTTCAAGAATCGATAGATAATATTTAGAATGATAGTAAGAATGACCGTAATCAATATCGAACTCGTGACCGGGAAATAAAATCCGCCATTCTCCCCTTCGATGCGAATATCGCCGGGCAATCGTCCAAGAGGAATGCCAAATTTCGCGGCGAGATATACTCCACCGCCGATGAGGAATAATACAATTCCGCCGAGCATTAAGTAACGGGCAATGGTTTCCATCAGAGACTTCGGAAGTCTGCCTTAATACGCGTGAATTGGGGAGTCTTCATAAAGACTTCCGAAATCTGAGTAAATTTTTGCATCACTAAGTGATTGATACTGTCCTTCTAACAAACGCAGGGCGGCGAGTTCCATATTCCAGTCTATGGTATCAATCGTCTCGTCAACTTCTTCCGCTTGCAACTTTTTCTCAAACTCAGATGAAGGCATGCCCGCGCGTTTTTCAAATTCAGCCACCCGTTCTTTGGTGCGCTGAATACCATGCTGCAAGGCTTTTAATTGATTCTGAATCGCTACTTCCAATAAAGGTTTGAGCGACTCATTGGCATTTGTTTTGATAACAATTTCCTGTAACATAACTCATCCTTTCTTCAAAACTTTCCGTTTGCAGGTTAGCAAGTTCACAGGTTTGAACCCTTCGACAGGCTCAGGGCAGGCAGTTCAAACTTTCCAACCTGTGAACCTTCCAACATTACTACAACAACCTCTGTTGTCCATCCTCCGCGTACACAAATCCCAAATGATCGTATGCAGACTTGGTGGCGACGCGTCCCTGCGGTGTGCGATCAAGAAAGCCGAGTTGCAAAAGATACGGCTCTACCACATCCATGATGGTATCCTGTTCTTCGCTGATGGACGCGGCGATGGTGTTCAAGCCGACCGGACCGCCGTTGTATTTTTCGATGATGGTTTTTAGCACACGGCGATCCACATCATCGAGTCCAAGCGCGTCAACTTGCAGGAGATCAAGAGCTTCTTTAGCGACATTTTTTGTGATGACATCATCCGCACGGACTTGGGCAAAATCCCGCACGCGGCGCAACAAACGCAATGCCACACGCGGAGTCCCGCGCGCGCGGCTTGCCATTTCTGTGATGCCGTCTTTTTCGGCTTCCACTTTCAACATCCCTGCGGCGCGTGTGACAATTGCCTGCATCGCGTTGAGATCGTAATAATCCAAACGATAGACGGCGCCGAAGCGCGCCCGTAATGGCGCGGTTACAAGCGCAAGGCGGGTCGTGGCGCCGACAATGGTAAAGCGCGGCAATTTCAAGCGGATGGAACGCGCTGATGGTCCCTTACCAATGACAATATCAAGCGCAAAATCTTCCATGGCGGGATAAAGAACTTCCTCCACGGCCCGGCCCAAACGATGGACTTCGTCAATGAAGAGCACATCGCCCGCGCGCAAGTTGGTGAGGATGGCGGCCAGGTCACCCGCGCGTTCGATCACAGGCCCAGCCGTCACTTTAACATTGACGCCCATCTCGTTGGCAAGCACGTGCGCGAGAGTCGTCTTCCCTAACCCCGGCGGTCCATAAAATAAAACGTGATCCAATGCTTCGCCGCGTTTGCGCGCCGCCGAAATGAGAATGGATAAATTCTCCTTGACCTGATCCTGCCCGATCAAGTCTTTCATTCTCTCAGGACGCAGGGCGTTATCTACGCGGTCATCGGGCTTGGATTCCGGGTCGAGGGCTCGCCCTGAGCCTGTCGAAGGGGAGGGGAATTTGCTCATAGCTGGGATTATACCCTGCGGGCACTATGTAACAATAAACCACATCCCAATTTTCAATTAAGAGAGAAGCGCTTCAAAATCAAACAGGGATGACCCAGCCTTCGGTCATCCCTGTGAAAGGATTTGCTCTTCGGCAGTCTGGCGATCCTGATCACGAAAAAATAATTTTGTGATTACAGACCCATGACTTTGCGTCATCAGGTTGTCCCTGATTTTGCCTTTCGGCAGTCGGTCGGTCCTGGCCAGCTAATTTCGCTGGTTTTAGACGCTCTGACTTTGCGCCGTCACGCTTTCGCGTGATTTTGCTTTTATCGGCAACCCTGGTAATCCTGGCTCAGTTCAGCGTTAGATTCAGGGCTTTGCGCCACCGGGTTTTCCCGGTTTTGCTCTTTATCGGAGCATTATTATTATTGCATTTTTTTCAATTAATTTCAATCACTCACTTGTTCTAAAAATACGATTTCAACCGTCATGCCCCAGCGCAGGCGGGAGTCGGTTTCGTCCACACGAATGCGGACGGTGTAAAGAATATCGCCGCCGAGTTGGGTGTACGCCTTGCTGATCTCGATCACACTGCCTTTCAATTGCAGGTCTGACAAGGCATCTGGACGGATGGTCACTTTTTGTCCTTCGACCAGTTTTACGACCTCAAGCTCGGTGATGTCGGTCGTTTCCACCACCCATGCGCTGAAATCCGCGATGCTCACAGCGCGGGTCTCCATGCCGATCTGCTCACCGGCTTTCACATTTACATCTGCCACCACGCCGGCAAAAGGCGCCGCGAGTACATAATTTGAAAGCGCATCATTTGCCGCATCCAGATTGGTTTTCGCGATCACAAGTTGATCGGCGTTCGGTCCATCCAAACTTATTTCATATTGATATTTCGCTTCAGATTCTGCGGCAAGCGCGGCTTCATACGCAGCTCGGACTGTGTCGCGGCTGCGCATATCTTTTTCAAAATCCCGCTTTGCCTGATTCAAATCCTCCTGCGCTTGCTCAAGATCATCCTCGGCATTTTTACGTTTGGAATTATCCTGATCGAGATCTTTGTATTTATCGAACTCTTTCTGGGCGTCTTCCAGATCCGCCTTGCGATCTTCAATCTCAGCCTGGGCGTCTTCGATGCGGTCTTCGATTGCGGTGACATTCAAATCTTCCCATTTTTTCTCCGCCTGTGCGCGGATGACTTGCGCCTCCATGTAAGCCTGCCAGAGTCTGGCGCGCTCTCCGCTCGCATTGCGGATCAGCAGATCATAGGCGTTTTGAGCGAGGGCAAGCTGCGCCTCCGCCGCGCCCGCATTTGCGAGGCGTGCGAGAACGTCTCCCTCGCTGACGATGTCTCCCGCTTTCACCAACACTTGCGCCACCACCCCGCGCACCTGAAAGGACAGGTTTGTTGCGCGAACGGGTTCAAGCCTGCCCTCCGCAATCACTTCATCAGGCGTTCCAACTTCGGCAGGCGCAGGGGTTGCCTGCGGAGCATTGCCACACGCCGCAAGTAAGAGCGCGAGGATTGCGATCAATGTAACGAAACTCAAAATATTTTTTTTCATAGGGAACCTTTTTCGATTTACGATTTACGATTGGTGGTCGAGTAGCCCGAATGATTTTAGAGGGCATATCGAGACCACGATTTACGATTTACGAACTTATTCATACGCCAATACTTCACGGATGGTCAACCTCGCCGCGTTGCGCGCCGGCAGAATGGATGCGACCACCGAGAGCACCAATACCAACCCAAACCAGATCACATATCCCATAAAAGTATAAATCACATCAATCGGCGTTTCAAATACCGCCAGGCTTACGATCGTTGAAAGCAAATATGTAAATGGGATGGACAGGATGATCGCCAGCACAAAGGAGATCGCGCCGATTACAAATCCCTCGCTGATCACAGTCCGCATCACAGCGCGGTCATCTGCGCCGATGGCGCGCGTTATGCCGATCTCGCGGGTGCGCTCCAGCACATTCATACCCATTGTGCCAGTCAATCCCATTGCGCCAACCACTGCCGTCAGGATCGCCATAATGAGCAGGAATACCACCAGCGTATCCAAACTCTCTACTGCCGTATCCAGCGTAGCGCGTCCCGCCTGCGCCACGCGCACTTTGAAACCTCGCTCGCGGAAGAACTTATCCAGCTCTTCCGCTTTCGCATCCTGATACGACCTTTCGTGGCTTTCAGTGATCAAACGGAAGGAATAGGAGCGGTTCGCAAGATTATTCATCTGCGAAATGTATTCATACGGAGCGTACGCCAGCACACCCTCACGATCTACAAACTTAAAGATGCCGATCACTTCCCAATCTTCCTCACGTCCATCAATTTTTAAGGTGACCTGGTCCCCCGGCCCGATATTTGGAAAATAATCATACGCGGCTTCGCTCAATGCCAGTTTACGCACATCGCCGGCATGGATCCAGCGTCCCTTTACAAGAAGCGGCTCGATCAGCACACTATCCGCAGGCGGACCAAAGATATTGATATTCTCCAGCACTTCGCCGTTTACATCCAGCAATTCACCGCTGACGAACTGCCAGCCTTCCATGCCCACAACGCCGTCCACCTGCATGACCATTTGCTCGATCTCACTCAAGCGATACGGCTGGTCAAAATCAAGGGTCACATCTGCCACAAAATATTTCCCAATCGAACCGATGTAATCATGCAGAGTTGCGCGGACATTGAAAACTGCAATAAAGATCGCCCCGCCCATGGTCAACGTGAAGAGGGTCAATATCAAACGCCCGCGGCGGCGGAATGTATTTCTCAAGGAAATGATGAACGGACGCGGGAAATGGATTCCGCGTGAGGCCAGCATTCTCGTAAGCCGAATCAACATTCGGTCAAGCCATGAAACGCGAGTCTGCTGCTGTCCGCTTCGATTACGCTCCGCGCCAGGTTGAGGCTGACTCTCATCGCCGGTTAAATCTCCACTGAGAGCGCGCAAGACCGTGATACGTGAACCGCCGATGACAGGCGAAAGCCCCGCAATGAGCGGCACTATCAGCCCGACCGCGATCTGAATCAACAGGGCTGTCGGCACAATGCGATAGCCGAGAATATTGAAATTCAACTCGCTCGAAATGAAGAGCGCCAGTCCGTATGCGCCCTGCCCGCCCAGCGGCACGGCAATCAGCAAAGCCAGCGCCGCAAAGGACATGATCAACACAAGGTACATCTCAAAAATCTGCCGCCTGCGCCCGCCCACCAGCTTGATCACCCCGATATGACGCAAATGCTGGTTCAACAGGGCGCTTAATGTATTTGCGATCAATGAACTGGAAAGGAAGACGATCAAAATACCTAACGCCATCAAAATACCGAGGATGGCATTAACCGTGCTTGCCAATGGATGCTCATACGTTTCCGAGAAACGCGTGCGAATGACCCGCGTGCCGTTCTTTTCCAACTTGTCTTTTAAATCTGCGCCGATCACGCGGATATGACGAATATCATCCCCGCCTGTTTCCACGGTGACATAAGCGCGGTTAAATAACTCTGGCTGGCGAAGATACTGCAAGGAACTCATGCTGACATAGGCATAAGGGGATGCCAAAAAATCTCCTGCGCCCATGGCGGTATCCTGCACAACACCCACGACGGGTATGGTCTTGGTGGAGCCATCCTGCAATTGAAATTCAAGCACATCACCCACTTGTACATCGACATGGTTTAACGCATCGCGTTCAAGCACTACTTCACGTTTCTTCGGGATAACATCTCCCTGAAGCGCAGTAAGCAAGTTGACGGTGTTGGCTTCAAAATCTTCAAAAGCCACCATGTCCAGCGTTGTCCATTTTTCCGTGCCAGCCACACGAACCCGCATGTTGAACACACGGCGGGCTTCAGCATCCAGCACGCCGTGCGTATTTTGAATGGAGCTCAGGACGTCCTGATTGAAGCCTACGGTACGAAGTTCAACATTAGCAGGTTGATTTGCCGCGTATGAAATACTCATGTCAGTCGAGATGATCTGATACGCGCCCGCGATCACACCAATGGAAAATACACCCACTGCAATGGAAAAAACCACCAGCAGTGTGCGCGCCTTGTTATCCCATAGATCGTGAAAAACTTTAATCCATCTTGGTCGCATAATTTAACTTTCCCTCACCTTCGATAATCCGCAATTTGATGCTCTTCCAAACGTTTCTGCATGATCTTCCCCAGCGCTTCAGCAGTGATCGGCGATTCATTCATCACGCGGATAAAGTCCGCGCGCGGCAACGCCAACGCTTCCACCGGCTGGTTGCCCGCCCGCACATTCGCAATTGACTTGCCACCGCGCAATAATTCCATTTCACCAAAGAACTCATTCTCGCTCAAACGTGAAACGATATGATCCTTCTTCTTACCCTGCAAAATGACCTCCACCCCGCCTTTGCGGATCATGAAGAAATAATCCACATGTTGATCACGGGGAATGATGGTCTCATGAGGACGGTAGACTCGCTCTTCAACCAGTTTCGTGAACTCCAGCATGTGGCGATGCCTCAACAGCGGCAAGGCCCTGGAAATGGTTTCATCAATTAACTCGCCATCGGAAATGATGATATTGCGATGCGTGCGCGAGGTGATGGATGGGTCATGCGTCACCAAAACGATGGTCTTGCCTTGCGAAACGAAAGTTTCAAACAATTGGATGATCGTATCGGCGGAACGCGTATCCAGATTGCCCGTCGGCTCATCTGCCACGAGCAAGGGCGGGTCACAGGCCATGGCGCGTGCAATCGCCGCAAGCTGCTGTTGACCGGTGGAAACCAGCACAGGTAATTTATTGGCAAATTTTTCCAGGCCCACCAGCTTCAGTAGATCCATGGCCCGTTCAGGGCGCTTGTTGAAATCATACATGTCCACATAATCCATGGGAAGCATCACGTTTTCGAGAAGCGTGAGCATGGGCAGTAACTGGAAGAACTGGAAGACAATCCCCAAATTCCTGCCGCGCCATTTCGAACGCTGACTCTCTGTAAAGTTCATGTAAATATCCATGTCATTCACAACCACCTGACCATCACTGGGATGGTCAATGCCTGTGACCATGTTCAACAAAGTGGATTTGCCGCTTCCAGATTTTCCAACAATGGAAACGAACTCGCCGCGCTTGATCTTTAAGTCCAGACCTTTGAGTACCGTGAACTCCCCTGCCGCGTTGGAGAAGGTTTTGACAACACCGTGTAATTGGATCATGACATCCGATGCGGATGAACTCTTTCCGGCAGAATCAAAAGTTTGGCTCGCCCTCCCGAAAGAACGTCGGGACGATGTGAGCGTAGTCGAAGGGTTGGAACGAGGTGTCTTCGGATTAAGGGACCGTTTCATTTCCTGCGCCTTCGGATGGTTTTATCAACTTTTTTTGATTCAGCAGAGTCGCCTTCATGCTCCAATTCACCATCTGTGATCCTTAAATTGCGCGTAAAACGAACCGCAAGGCTTGTATCATGCGTAACCATGATGATGGTTTTTCCCTGATCGGAAACAAGATGTTCAAAGACATCGAGGATATGATCAGCGGTGATGGAATCAAGGCTGCCCGTCGGCTCATCCGCGACAAGGATGGAGGGATCATTGGCGAGGGCGCGCGCAATCGCAACCCGCTGCTGTTGTCCGCCAGAAATGAAGGCGGGCAGTTTGTTGGCATGTTCTTCCAACTCAACCAGCTGCAGCAATTGCATGGCGCGCGCCTTGGATTCACGCGGTTTGAAGTTATCTGATAGGTCGAGCGGGAGGGTGATATTTTCGATCAGCGTGAGCATGGGTAAAAGTTGAAAGGATTGATAGACCACGCCCATCTTCCGTCCACGCCAGAGAGCGCGCCCATCTTCACTCATTTCATGCACGGAAATATTTTCACCGCCATCACGCACGATCACTTCGCCGTTGGTGAGTTGATCCACGCCATTGATCATGTTCAGCAAAGTGGATTTGCCCGCGCCCGATTTTCCAATAATCCCAACGAACTCGCCCGCCTTCACCTTGAGGTTGATATTCTTTAATGCTGTGAAATCCCCCGCCGCAGTGGAGTAGGTTTTTGATACGTTCTTTAATTCAATGAGGGTGTTATCCATAATAGTCAACATGATTTTACCGCTATTGTGCAATTTGTTGCAAAAGGCGGGTTTGCTGACGGTTTTTAATTGTTTTGCAAACAGGCGATCAACTCACTCACCACCCCGTGCGGTTCCTGCTTAACGATCGCCAGTACTGGTACCATCCCCGCTGAATATATTTCGCGGACATTTCCCATTCCCTGCCCTGAGCCTGACGAAGGGTTCCAACGCCGCGGCAGGATTCCGACCGCATTAGATTCTGAATTCAACACCTCGGACATTTCCTGCGGGTCGGCCGCCAGCCTCGCAAAGGAAGTAACGCTTCTGCCCTTCATAACAAGCTGGTCAAACAAAATTTGCACATCCGCATCTGACGAATATACCCAGACCTGCGCGGATGTATTTCCCTGCGCGAATAATTCCTGAGCCTCTTCCAAACTCAAATTCTGCACAGAACTTTCGCGATGTGTGACAACCAGAATTTCCTCTTCATCAATTTGATACGCTGGAGAAACGGGAACATCAGGCTGGCCCACTCGTAGAATGACCTCAGGCGATTCGGCGCTGACGTTCAATACTACGGAAAGATCGTTTGCGCAGGCAAAAAGAGCACTCATCCATGGTTCGGAGGCAGAGGAGGCATACACGGTCACGATTTCCGTTTGTGTGGGTTGGGTGGGTGCAGCACAGGAGAAGAGCAGGAAAGAGGAAAGCATGCACTGAGCCAAGCCGAAGCGAAGAAAGAGGGTGAAGTGTTTCAAGGTTTACCGAAGAAAGTTTATTTGAAGAGCAGCACAATCGTCCCTGCAATGAAGCAGTATCCCGCAAAGATATACAGCGAGCGCTTTTTTAAATATGCCAGCAGCCATTTGATCGCCAGCCATCCCACCGCCGCCGCAGCGACAAAGCCAGTGACCAGGATCGGCAGAAATTCTGTTGTGTTTGGCAGGATGATGACTTTAACGGTTTCATAAGCGCCCGCCGCAAGCAGGATCGGCGCGGACATCAGGAAGGCGAAGCGAGCCGCCGAGGGACGGTCAAAGCCGCGTACCATCCCGCCGGCAATTGTCGCGCCTGAACGCGAGGCGCCGGGGAAAATCGCCAGCATCTGAAACAATCCCACAGACAGGGCATCCACCCATGTGGCGGATTCGAGCGCACGGGTACGTTTGTCAAAATATTCCACGGCAGTCAGTAAAACAGCCGTGACCATCAAGCGAATCCCTGCCAGATTGAGCGGGTCTTCCGACATGGTTTCGACAATATCTTTTAGGAAAAACCCTGTAATTAAAGCGGGAATGGTCGCCACAATGACCAGCCAACCCTGCCGGGCATGCAGGTTTTCAAATGGCTTTTTATGTTTTATACCAAGGAAAAATGCCAGGCTGATCTGCCAAATTTCCTGCCAAAAAAAAGCGACCAGCGCAAGGACTGTCCCTAATTGAATAATGACATTAAAAGAAAAGGTTTTTGCATCGGAATGGATTCCTAGCAGGTTGCTGATAATTAACAAATGCGCAGTGGAGGAAACAGGGATGAATTCAGTCAATCCCTGAACAATCCCCAATAAAAAAGCTTGTAAAATTGTCATTTTCCGTCCTGGAAATTTTTTATTGATTGTAATGGATAGTTGTGAAATCTCATCTTACAATATCCTTAAGAATTATATATAAGGAAAGGTATAATAAATTTTAACCGTTGAAAAGTCTTGTCAAGGAGAAGAGATGATACAAATGCTCAATAAGTTTAATTTGCCGAATAAATCCCTCAAGATTCTAGTCATCCTGGTATGTGCTGACCTTTTTTTTATTCTATTACATATTACCCATAAACTGGCCCGAATTTTCAACGTGTTCACAACCATTCAATACAATAATGCTTTCAATATTTATTACGACCTTACCCTGGCAGAATCCTTTCAATATGTAAAAGAATACTGGATCATCCTCTTTTTTGCGTGGTTGATCTTTAGGAAAAAACAATTTTTCTACACAGGCTGGATATTCCTGTTTGCGTATCTGTTATTTGACGACATGCTCAGTTTCCATGAGGGGTTGGGAACATTGGTTATTGAAAAACTCGGCATTCCTCCTTTTCACGTCATATTCGGGGAACTGCGGTATCAGGACTTTGGAGAACTGAGTGTATCCTTGTTTTTCGGGATCTTTTTCCTTTCCATGGTCGCCTTTTCCTACTTCCGCAATGGCAAGGAAGTCCGAACCACGTTTCACTACCTGATCGGGGGATTATTTATTATCGTATTCTTCGGAGTCATACATGATTTTACCAATCGAATTTTCACAGAAGAAACCCGGAAACTCTTGTACGAGATCACAAGATTATTAGAGGATGGCGGAGAAATGGTAGGGATGTCCCTGATATGCTGGTATGTTTATTCATTGACCGAGCCCGAACAGACCTCCGCTCAATCATTTAGTACATAGAGATTCAGAAATCAGCACGTTTTGCATTATTCGCCCATTGACCCAACAACACAGGCACGCGCATTTCAAACGAACCATCTGCAATGTAACTGCGGATTGATTCCATGATCCTGATCAAAGCTCTTAAATTGTGAATTGACAAAAGTGTGCCTGCCAGTAATTCTTTTGCCACGATCAGGTGACGAATATACGCGCGCGTAAAGGTTTGACAAGTATAACAGTCGCAGGTCTCATCCAGCGGACGGGCATCGCGCGCAAAGGCTGCATTCATCATGTTCAAACGCCCCTCGGGCACAAAGGCGGAATGATGCCGGGCAAGGCGGGTTGGCAGAACGCAATCAAAGATATCCACGCCTTGGGCAATACCGTTGATTAAATCTTCGGGTGTGCCAACACCCATTAAATAGCGTGGTTTATTTTCTGGCAATAGCGGAACGACAACATCCAACATGTCGTGCATTTCCTCTTTCGTCTCCCCCACGGACAGTCCGCCGATGGCGATTCCAGGCGTATCGAGGGAAGCAATAAATTTAGCAGACTCGGCCCGCAAGTCAGCATTGACGCCGCCTTGCACGATGCCGAATAAAGCCTGGTCAGCGCGCGTCTTCGCATTGACACTACGTTCGGCCCAGCGATGAGTCCGCTGCATGGCAATCTTGGTATAAGACGCGTCGTTGGGGTCAGAGCATTCGTCGAAAGCCATGATGATGTCTGCGCCGAGGTTCTCCTGGATTTGAATGGACTTCTCGGGCGTGAAGCGGTGCGTGGAACCGTCAATGTGACTCTTGAAGGTCACGCCATCATCGTCAATTTTGCGTGTCTTCGAAAGCGAGAAGACTTGAAATCCCCCTGAATCAGTCAGTATGGGATTATGCCATTGCATAAATTTATGCAAACCGCCCATGTCGCGGACAAGTTCATCGCCGGGGCGCAGATAAAGATGATAGGTGTTGCTGAGCACCAACGTGGCATTAATTCCTTTTAACTGCTCAGGCGTGAGAGTCTTGACTGTGGCCTGCGTGCCGACAGGCGCGAAAACGGGAGTTTGTAAATCACCGTGAGGTGTGGTGAAGATGCCCGCGCGGGCGCGATTGTTTTTAGCTGTGATGGAGAATTGGAACATGAGTGGAATTATACAGTAGGGGCGATAAAACCCCGCTTCATGCGTTGTTTCGACTTCGCTCAACACAAGCCTAGAAGTTGATTCTGTTTGGAAGGAAGATACGCATCTTTGAATGATAGAATATAGAATATGACAGTTGCTTCAAACCAATTAAGAATGGGTTTTATCGAGACAGAGGAAATTCAGGAAGCCAAGAAACCTGAACTTTCAAATGGCCGCACCAATAAGCTGGATCCTCAAGATCGAGCTTTTCATGCATGGTATCGGTTCGTATTATCCTTTCCTCCACATTTGGTACAGGATTACATCCAAAAATTTGGACTAAATCAAAAAAGCGTAATCCTTGATCCATTTTGCGGAACTGGTACTACTATTGTCGAAGCCAAATTAGCAGGAATGAATGCAATTGGCCTGGAGGGGAATCCTTTTCCGCATTTTGCATCATCCGTCAAAACCGATTGGAATTTAGATGCAGATGAATTATCTGCGCGAGTGCGACAAATTGCAGAAAGCGTATTAACGATATTCAAGTCACAGGGAATTGATGATAATCTCTCGTTTGGCGACCCAAAAGGTTTAGAACTCAAAACTCTCCCGCCCGAAGTTGAAAAACTTATTCTGGCGAATTCAATTAGTCCACTTCCATTGCACAAAACTTTGGTTTTATTTGAATGTCTAAAACAATTCGAAGGCGAGCCGTTTTATCGTCACGCACTATTAGCTTTAGGGAACGCTTTGGTTCTCAAAATCAGCAATCTGCATTTTGGGCCAGAAGTAGGCGTTAAGAATCCAAAAGTGGATGTACCTGTTATCTCCAACTGGCTTTTTGAAATAAAGAAAATAGCGAATGACCTGCGTCAAATCGAAGGAAAATCGTATCCCGATACAAAAGTTCATCTGGCAGATGCACGCAGTTTTGACATTATTGAACCAAATTCTGTGGATGCAGTTATTACGTCACCACCCTATCCCAACGAAAAAGATTACACTCGAACTACACGCCTTGAGTCAGTTTTGCTTGGTTTTATCAACAGCAAGGAAGAATTAAGGGAATTGAAAAAACGACTCGTCCGTTCGAATACGCGCGGAATTTACAAAGGCGATGACGATGATCAATGGGTTTCTGATTTTCCAGAAATCCAACGCATTGCAAAAGAAATTGAAAAACGGCGTATAGAACTCGGGAAAGATTCGGGGTTTGAAAAATTATATGCAAGAGCCGCAAAATTATATTTTGGTGGCATGGCAAAACACTTAGCTGACCTTCGTAGAGTTCTTCGTCCAGGCGCGCAACTCGCCTATGTAGTCGGCGATCAAGCATCCTATTTGCGCGTGATGATAAGGACAGGTCAGATTTTGGGAGGTATTGCCAAATCTTTGGGTTATGAAGTTGTAAATATCGATTTATTCCGTACCCGGCTAGCGACAGCTACAAAAGAACAATTGCGCGAAGAAGTTGTCATTTTGAAATGGAGAGGGTAAACCATGGAAAACAAAGAGCCAAATCGCTACACCAAAATTCTCGAAGCCATCTTTGCCAAATATTTCAAAAAAGGTGTAACCGAGATTGAATTTAAGCGGACAGAATTTAGCCAAGTTGCCGATGAATTAGGCATAACATTGCCAAAGAATTTAGGTGATGTTCTTTACTCATTCAGATACAGAACTCTTTTACCAAAGTCCATTACATCAAAAGCTCCGAAAGATTACGAATGGATTATCAGACCATCAGGCAAAGGAAAATATAAACTTGTGATCGCCAAGCAGTCAAACATCGCCCCTTCAAGTATTCTTGCAGAAACAAAAATACCTGATTCAACGCCTGGTGTAATTGCTAAATATTCAATGAACGATGAACAATCCCTTTTGGCAAAACTTCGCTACAACCGTTTGATTGATATTTTCACTGGCTTAACTTGCTATTCTTTACAAAATCATTTTCGAACAACTCTAAGCAACGGTTCGCAAGTTGAAACCGATGAAATTTATATTGGGCTCGACAAACGCGGCGCACATTATGTTTTGCCCGTTCAAGCAAAAGGCGGTAAAGACAAAATCGGTGTTGTTCAAATCGAACAGGATATTGAATTATGCGCGCTAAAATTTCCGCGTCTGATTTGTCGAGCGATTGCCGCACAATTCATGGAAGATAATCTCATTGCGCTTTTTGTGTTTGAGCAGACAAATGATGGAATCAGAATTTCTTCTGAAAAGCACTACAGACTTGTAAAGCCCGATGAGTTGTCGCCTAAAGAATTGGAAAGTTATTCTGTGCGACAAAGTTGACTCATAAAAAATCCCCACGCTCATCACCTGCGATTTACTTATAAATGTCACCCTCGCGAAAAAGCACACCGCACTGGCGTACGGCGCAAGTGTTATGAGAATTGCCGCCTATGCAATCGCCCTTTGCAATGCCTTCACATTTTCCGCTACGCTTTTATTTCCACCGAATATGGCGCTGCCCGCAACGAGGACAGTTGCGCCTGCTTGTACGGCTTCAGCGGCGTTGCTGGCGTTGATGCCGCCCTCCACTTCTAGCCATGCTTTTG
>Ga0082335_1005109_pt1 | contig 18597 bp, 19 predicted proteins | sample Subgrocontami58m_FD_72375 | JGI IMG/M metagenome (GOLD analysis project Ga0082335, IMG submission 72375) | Subsurface groundwater microbial communities from S. Glens Falls, New York, USA - GMW37 contaminated, 5.8 m (SPADES assembly) (version 2) ... | reverse complement strand
CGGCGATTAACCCGTCGCCAACAAATCTGCAGTGGCCACCGCGAACGCGACGGCCGCCGAACTTAACTTACTGGGTCAATTCCGTGAGCACGGGGTGGGTCAATTCTGCTGAGCGCCGAGGGTTTGGACGCGTAAACTCTCCCCGTACACCACGAGCGAATTTAGGTCTGCTCGACCTATGATTGGTTTACCTCGATAAGGTGCCACATGGGTATTTCCAATATCCCAAACTTCTGCATCCGGCAATTCGGTTATCCAATAAACGGAAAGCGTATCATCGCGCGCCGGCATAAATGCATTGTGATGGACGGTGTTGTCCGACCTTCTTATATGTCTTCGGTCCACGACAAAACGGGTTAACTCTTCACCATCTCCCTGATCGAACGCCATCTATTAATCTCAGCCGTGAAAAAATAGCTTTAGGTGGTCTAGTACCATAACCGGAAGACTACCGTCAAAATTGAGGCGGCCGTGAAGTTCGTTGCCTCGCCCCATTATTGCCGCAAATTGGATCGACTTCGTACCATCAACACTCAGCAGATACACTCGGTCGCGACCTTCATACCATTCAAGGGCGATTGCTCCGCTTGGTTCCGGCACAAACTCTGGAATCGGGATCGAAGACGGGATCAAATAAACGAGTTGTTCCGCTTCCTCGACTGCGTCAGATGAAAGAGGTTCGGCCCCTTCTCCATCCCAATTTGCGACCCCACACTCTTCGTATAGGTCATATAGCGAAGCCACCGGGTCAGCGATTCGCGTTAGGCCCGTAGCGGAGATTGCCCGATGGGCGGCACTCAGCCCCAGCAATTGGCCGACCTTTCGAGCAGCATCACTCACTCCCGGCTGCCGCATGGGCATCCAGGAGTACGAACTCGGACCATACTGAACGGTAGCGCCAATTGCCGTCATTTGAATAGCTCCAATGCTTTGGGCGTTAAGCAGCTAAAGAAAACGTCGTTCTTTAGAATCCTAAATCTATCAAGTAGTTCCCAGTAATCGTTTGACTCCACAGCAAACTCGGTCTGCTTAAAGACATCAATGTCAAGGATAACGGGAGCCGTCCTGTTGGTGGGGTTTTCGGGCTCCAACGCCTGCGTGATTATTACTGCAGCGCCTGTTGCTGGTTCGTGAACTACGACACGCGACAAAAATTCAGCGACCCCCTGGGGAAGTGGTTCTGGAACATTTGGCCCCGCTGTCAAGAAGTCTTCAAATTGCCCGAATGCGGAGAGAGGAATCTCTACGCGATTGATATATCGAACCGCAACCCGTGTAATTACGGTAGGTGCTGCCACCTTGACGTAGCTTTCCCAAGCCAAATGAGCTTCGTGAACCAAAGACTCCCATGTTTCGTAAGGCTTAAGCCGGCTAAGTGTGAATCCCGTTAGCTGAGCCTGGAAAACAAACTGCGAATCTGAGGACTCCAATCTGTATCCAACCGGCGTTTGCGTGCTCGATTGCGCGGGGCCCTCGACATTTCCAAATTGAACTTGAGCGCGGACTTGGCGAATTTCCTTTTTTCTGGATAGCGTTCCTTCAACAAGTCAGCAACCGTCGAAAGCTTCTGAATATCCAGGCCCGCCACTGGCTTAATTCTAAAGTCTACAAGCGCCTCAACGATTGGCGCGTTTTTCAGGTGAATTTGGGTTGCCATGCGCCTAGCCAAAGTGTTGCGAAGCAGTATATCACCGGTGGCACAGTGAAAAGGTGACGGTCTCATCGGCGAGCATGGCAGCACCGTTATCGGTCATCAGGGCACGTGGCAGTCCGCGCTTCATGAACGCCTGCGATAGGCCATGGACGAGGCTCTCAGCCGTTTCGTCCAGATACCACTGCAGATGACAGACCAGGCGCGATCGATCATCGATGACACCAAGCAGCATCGGCTTGACCCAGGTACCGGTGCGAGGCGACCTTATTGACGCACGCTGTGGGGGTGTTCAGGTAGCTCAATTCGGGCGTCAGCGTCAGAAGGCGAATTTGATCCGGTGTTTCGAGCCTGGCACAACCACGATGCAAATTGGAGTTGGTGGTGACTGGAGTGAAGATTGGCGGTGCTGCGATATGCCCGATGGACATCTCAAATTCAAGTGTCTCGAATATCGAATTGAGAGTTCTGAAGCGCCTATGCTGATACCCATAAAGCAAAAGGCCAGTTCGAAGACTGGCCTATGCTTGATTGGGAAAGCGGGTCCACCTGGACTCGAACCCGGGACCAAAGGATTATGACTCCTTTGGTTTGGCAAGGCATACAGCTAATTTTCAGCCCAGCGTTGCCACCATCTCGATCTTGGGCGCGATGGATCGGACGATCTTCTGAATGCCGTGGCCCGGATTGGCTTGGCGCTCCGATACGATCAATCCCATTTTTTCCAGCAATCCGACATCCTTGGTAATTGCGGAACGATTACGACGCAGGCGATGCGTCAACTCATTGATTGTCATTGGCTGGTGCATGACCTCCAGAATAAGGCGACGACGCCCTTCCGACAGGACGGCAAACATCTTTCGCGGGTCTTCGAACGACAAAGTAATCTTGCCCTCGAAGGCCTCGCCACGATCAGCGCGACGAGCGGCCGCTTTTGCTCTCGCAAAGAAACCCGCTACTCGATCCGCGCGAATAACGGCTTTGGTCATGATTTCTTGCCTCCTGCTCTAACCAACTAGCGACGGTTCCACGGGGAAATCAACCAAAGTCAATCGCTCAGGCGGCATGCAACTCATGCACGACCTTCAACTGGGCTGCGATTGCCCGTGTCGCCAGTTCTCCGGCTCATGCCGCTCTTTTGATTTTCACTTGCGGCGCCAAGCCTGCGACTGCCGCCATATCGACCAGGGTGTCGAGCGAGAATAGTTCGACCTTGCCCCGCGTCAAATCGGAGACGCGCGGCTGGGTCACGCCGAAGAGCTTGGCCGCCTCGGCTTGTGTCATGCCGCGCTTCTTAATGATCTCGATCAGTTGAATGATGAGCTCGGAACGCGCGCGCATGCTGGCCGCTTGCTGCGGCGTATCCTCGATGGCATCCCACACACTTTGGAATCTTTGCTTTTTCACGATTTAGCCCTCATCAATTCGCCGTAACGAGTGCGCGCCAGCTCAATGTCGGCTGTCGCGGTCTTCTGGCCCTTCTTCTGGAAACAATGCAGCACATAGACGGCATCTTCCAGATTGGCGAGATAGATCACGCGAAAGGTTCCCGCTGCTTCCCAAACGCGTATCTCGCGCACACCCTTGCCGACCGATGGCATAGGCTTCCAGTCGTCAGGATCGTAGCCGCGCTGCACGCGGTCGATCTGATAGCCCGCTGCCCTGCGCGCACCCACCGGAAACCGCCGCAGATCGTCCAGGGCCTTACCGCGAAATTCAACGGGTTTAATCTTCATGTCGATTATACAAAGTTTTGTATATAAAGGAAAGGCGCTTTATGCGCTATGCGGCGATGGCGCTTCTATGTTTAATCACTTGCGCCGTTTCTCGGAGCTTGGCGGATCCGAGCATGTAGTCGGTAGTCCTCTGCCCGGACAAGGTGACGCGCAAATTTGGTGTGACACACGTGGGCCGAAATCACGATCTTGGGGACCTCGATCTCTGTTTTCTGATTTGCTTTCCCGAGAGGAATCGGGAATGCAAAATTGGTGGCCCACCTGCCACCGAAAACTAGCCGGAAACACGCATGAATGCCTGATCTGCGCTATTCGAGTTTTGTATCTACCCCCAAATCTACCCCCAGTAAATTCACCTTGCCCCAGGGTCAAGGTTTCTTGGGCCTATCTCGCAATTTTTCACTTTCCCGCCGCAGCCACTCCGCAAACAAAGGATCGTCGATCTTGTACCGACCGCGTCCGCCAGGTGACTTGGTCAGGACGTGTGAACTTACCATGGCGCGCAGCGCATCGTTGACTGAACCCGGCGGGATCTCCGCTTTGTTCGAACCGAGCGCGTACTCGCGCCTGGCGTCGGCCGACGTTACGTCTTCGCCGCGTGCGACTCTCAGACAGATGCGTTGCTGCAGAGGCTTCATTGATGACCACAAGGTGCCGTACTGAGCACCTGTAAGCTGGGCCTCCACACGCTCATCCAGGACGGCTGTCAGGGAGTCTCCCTCGCTTGATGAGAACAGCAGCACCAAGTCGATCAACGCACGCGGCTGATGGTGCACTCGCTCGAAGGCTTCTGCCAGTTCGCTCACGGAGATGCGCTTCTTGAAACGTTCCCTGCTCCGCTCGGCAATGTACGCAATGAAGTCTTCACCGAGATGCGGAAATTGCAACGTGCTCGCCCCCTCGTACAAGGCCGCCCGTGACCGTGAGAAAAGCTCCAGCAACTTCTCCTGGGACGAGCCCGTGAACACGACGCGCACATTGCTCTTGCTCTTGGTTATCGCCGATCGGATTGCCGAAACGACATTCTCGCCATCCGCCACCGTTGCGAGTTCCTGCACCTCGTCAAACAGGACCAGTACGGGTCTCTTGGCGGTCCGCACCAGGACTTTTAGCAACCAATCGACCAACAGGAACGGGTCGTCCGGCCGCTTGCGCGAGGGTTCCTCCCCCAACTCCAACGAAGCTGCCCCGATCCCTATCTTCTTCACGGTGGTTTTGAGTCGCCTGCCCGCCGACGAACGCGGCACTTCGAGATCATCGATCGCTTCCTGCAGGGCGTAGTTGATAGCCGCCAGGGGATTGGCGCGATGCTGGTAGACGTCGATATAAACGGTCGCGAAGCCGCGCTTTTCGGCAGCGGGAATCAGCTCAAACAGAAGGTGGGATGTTTTTCCGATCCGCCTTTCACCGACGAGAGCCACCGGATCGCCCGGGCCCTCCATGAGCATAAACATGATCCGCGCCGCCAACTCGGGCCTGCGGAAGTACCACTTCTGGTAGATGAGTTCCATCATTCCGGCACATTACGCCGTCGTCCGTAATTACGCAATGCGCCGTAATAGCCCGTAATAACGAACCTCCCTGGACCGTTCCGTCTCGCTGTCCGTTAGGCCGGCGTCCCGCGACTCTTCCCAGCAGGAACGCCAGGGGATCGACAGGAGTCCCGGGGCCAAGGGATCCGACCACTCGAACCCGAGGAAAGCATACACCCGGAGCGTCTGACCAACTGCTTGTTGGCAAATTCGTCGGTGACCGCACGTGGCCGCATGCCGACGCAAAGGAATATGGGCAAATCAAGCCTTCTTTCGTCTTTCGATTTCTTGTTTCACGCGTTCGATCTCAAGTCGTCTTGCTTCCTTCGTTCCCCATCGTGGAGCTTTCTGCTTGGCGGCTTCAGCGGCTGCGCGAATGCGCACTTCGGCAGAAAGTTGCCTGGCTCTGCGTTCATCCAACTCCCGCATCTTGGCCGCTTGGCGCTCGGCGAAGCGTTCAGCGGCGATGGGTGTGGTGCGTACAGGTAGTCCGGCAAGGGTCAGAAGCCTGTCAATATTGTCCCAGGTGCTGATCCAGCCGTCGTTGTAGGCAAATTCGCTGATCAAAGGCAGGTTGAGTGCCATGTAAATCGGGATCCAGCTTTCTTCTTCGCCCTGGCGACGACGCACGGCGAGCTTGGGGTTGAACTGGTAACGCCCGGTGGCTACACGCAGGAAGAGTGAGCGATTGTAGGCGTAGTCCCGGTCGATTTCGTTTCTCGCCAGCACGCCAGAAAGGTGCCGGCGCTTGTTGCGCTCCGGCCGCACGATATTGGCAGGTATATGTTGCCAGGCATCAAGGATGATCTGCGTCTGGAAAGCGCTGTCCACGTTGCGCCGTATCTTGCTGAAGCGTGATCTGAACAGCACCCACAGGGTCTGGAAGAGAAAATATTCGGACTGATGCCTGTCCAGGCGTACCAGGCGACCACCCGTATTGACATCAATGCAGGGCGGAGCCAGGCGTTCATAGATCGCCGCCAGCGGACCAGCGGAAAATTTCGCGTCGCCAAACGCCTGACGCAAAGCCCAATGCAACGCATTGTGCCCATAGTGATCGACGGCATCGCGATCGGCACCGCGCTCAAGCAGGGCTTCTACCAGCGCCACATTGCCGGCGGCGGCAGCGGCCATCAGCGGCGTCTGATTCATCTGCAGGCGATGATCGACACCATGCTGCTCACACTGCCTGAGGATGTCCTTGAAGTGGTGGGCGAAGTACGGAACGTAGCTCTTGCGTGCGAGCGCAGCGCGCTGCTGATCAAAGGCTCGTGCCTGCTCGAATTTCGCGTCAACTGCCAGCCACTGGGCGAGCTGCGGCTCGTCGAAGCACGCGGCATAGTCGAAAAGCTGCTGCTTGCCCTTGCTGCCGGGACTCTGCTCGCGGAACACCTTGACCAGTAGTTCCCTGACCCTGGCTTCGTCGAACACCGGCCAGGGCACCGGGACCTGCTTCAGGATGGTGCGCCGGATAGCCTCCGCCTGCTCCTGCTTGCCCTGCAGTTCGAGTTTGCGTGCTTCCTTCTGCCAGTCCTCGAGCGTGGATTGCCTCGCGTCGATCTTGGCCTGAGCGAGGTTCAGCTCGAGTAACCCGAACAGCTCGTGCCCCGTGTCCGACTCGATCATGTAGATGTTCTTGATGGCGCGCGTCAGCGCCACATACAGGGCATTGACGAAGAACTTGTAGACTTCGAGCGACTTGTCGCTCTTGTCCTTGGCGCGTTTGTAATCCAGTGTCTCCACCGCCAAATCGGCCTTGGCAACGCCCTCGACGATGTCGTTGAACTCGCCGCGGTGATCTGAGATGAAGCGGTAGAGCACTATGTTCTCGTATTCCAGACCCTTGGCTTCGTGAATCGAGAACAACAGCGGCGTGGCAAAGTGCTTGCGGGCGCCGGCCTTGTCCTCATCGCGCATCACCAGGACGGCGAACTGGGTGGATTGGCGGATCTTCTGGTCCAGTTCGCGCTTGGTGGCATCCTTGTCGGGCATCAGCGCAACCTGGCCGGCCTCGCCGCCGACGGCCTGAACCAGGAAGTTGCTCTCGCGGTCGATGGAGCCGAAGCGCCGCTGCTTGATCTTGAGCAACTGATTGGCGACGCGAGTAGCCTCCAGGCCATTGCGAAAGTTGGCCGTCAGCACGCGCAATTCCTGCCGCTCGGCCAGGTTCGGGTCTTTCCAGAACAGACTCTTGACTTGGCTCCAGGAAAAGAAATTAGGATGCACGATCTGGTTGGAATCCCCGCAGAGCAGGAAATTGCCAGGCTTCTTCAGGGTCTTCAGCACCAGCGCGAGTTGCACGGTCGTAATGTCCTGAACCTCGTCGATGACCACGAAGTCGTAGCGCGGCGCAGCCAGCGTCTGCCAGTCCCGGGCGACCAGATTGAGGTCGTAGAGGTTTGCCTCGGCCAGCCAGGCGCGATACTTCTCAAACAAATCGTAGAGTTGGTCGCGTCGTTCCGCTGGATAGATCGATTGACGCACGCCAAGCGCTCGATAGTCGTCGCGCGACAGGACCCCGTCCGATCCTGCAGCTATCACGCCGCGAATCTCTTCGAAAGCCTGATGGGCATCGACCCCCTTGAAATTCAGCCTTATACGAGGAAACCACCCCGTGAAATCGCGCCAACCGGCCTCGCGTCCCGCCGGCACGCGGATCGACTCGACAAACTCGCGGTAGGACAGAAATACCGCGTCCTGCCCGCCGTGCTCGAAACCGTTCGCGTAATAAAGGTCGCGGGCACTTTGCGCCAGGAACGCAGAGTGGGTGACATAGAGGACTTCACCGTCGGCGTGCTTCAGCTTTTCAAGGGTCAGGGCCGTTTTGCCGCTGCCCGCGCTACCGACGACAACCAACGGAGGTGGCTGTCGGTAAATGGCCTCCTGGGCGTCATCAAACGAGATCGGTTTGTCGAGCAAATGAATGACGGTACGCTCGGGATGAAGGTAGCGCAGCGCTTGCGCCTCCGTGATGGCTTCATCAGCGCCGATATCTGAAATCTTGCTCTCGTCAATCGCCGCGCCGCGCAGGAAACGCGACTTGTCGTAGTCGTGATTCGCGATCACTTCCAGCATCAGTGCGCACACCTCGTCCCCGTGGCGCACCAGCGAGAACAACAGTCTGTCGGCGTCATCCAGTTTCGCCCGGTAGAACTTACCGTGGATCAGGTTGGCGAGCTTTTTGACTTGCGCAGCGCGGAAGTCGTGGCGGGCGATGGCCTCAGACACCTTGCCGTAGCTGCTCTTGACGCGGGAGGTGTCGAGACCTGTGTATTCGAGAATCTTCATGAAGCGATGAGGACAAGTGCAGGAGCGTGAATTCTCTCATGCTTGTCTGGCCGGCATCATGCCTACAATTTGCCGGGTCGCCCTTAGGAGATTCTGGATGTGCGCGACCAGTCCCTGTTCCAACTCTGCCTCGCGGCGCGGCGCGTCGGTGCCGAGAAAGTCGAACAGGTACGGGTCTTTGAAGACTTGAACCGCCATATCGGAGTCTGGCGGCGGCAGGATGGCGGGGAAACTGGTCTGCGCCTTGCCGTGGCGGCGGCGTGCCCGGGCGTCTATCTGGAGCGCGAGCATGCTGCCAGACCATCCGTGCTCCAGCGTCCTCGCCGCATACCAGACTCGATCATCGAAGTTGGCGAGCTTTTCGATAAGCGCGATGTTCTGCCACCACTCAGTTGTGCAACAGTGCGTTGCACAATTTCCCGCTCGGGCCACGCCGCCACGAATGCGCGCATGTGTTTGAAGCGCGCCTCGCTTGGAATCTTCATGCCACCTCGCGACTGGCGCTTACACACCCCTTAACGCACTTCGACAAGATAGCCGGAGCGGCCGGTGCAATCCCAACCTCCCGGCGCCTTATGAGCGCGCAGGGTGCTGTCCTGGCTCTTTCGTGAGAATTTTCTTGAGCACGTGAGGCATTCGTAGACATAGGTGGGACCAAAATTCTGCCGTGCTGATCTGGCTGATCCGTACGGCGATCGCGTAAAGCCTCCAAAACTCGATCCCGAAGCGGTTCGCGCCGTCGGCGGGATTGCCTGTATTCCGCTCGGCGTGAGCTCTACCGCATATCTAGGGACAAACACGCGCCCGGTCGCCTGTGCGCGCCGTATGCGATCCGTCCGATAGCTGCGATGATTGTTCCGATTTATATCGAAGCCATGCAGAACGACGGCACCGGCCTGAGTTCGGCGAAGTGAATAGGCTTCGATCTCGCGCGTTGTGCGTTCGCCATTCTCCTTCACGTAGGCGATTTCCACCGTGAGACGGTTTGCCGCAGCAAACCGAATGATCTCCAACGCGGACGACACCATGCCGGGTCCGGAGAGCATGCCAAGAGGCTGCCGCAGGATTTCTTCACCGGCCGCAAGCGGATAGGATTGCGGCATGGCCGGACGAGCACCGCCTGCCAGCCACGCAAAAAATTCCGGCAAGACGTTCCAGAACGATTCGAGCGGCGGCAGCGCAGGCAACTGGTGCGCCAACATCGTCTGCCAGTCGCCGGACAATTCACCGTAAAAAGCGTTAATCGTATCCAGTGTCGGAATCTGAATGCCCTTGTAGTCACACTTGCGTCTTAGCACATCGAGGATGGCGGAGGGCTGTGGCTGAAAGTCGTCATGGCGGAAGAGATTGATCACATCGTAAAGATCGCGCGGTCGGGCGCGCTCTCCAAGCGCCCTGACCTTTTCGCCGAAGACTTCTTCGTAGGCATAACAGAGAGCCGTGATCCCGGCCTCGGGCGCGTCGGAAAAGGCATGGACGACGGGCCGCTCAACCGCCGGCAACGCCAGAAGCTCGTCTGTCGTAAGGTCGAGTTTGATACGAGGAAGATCGCTGCTTCTTGGCCCAATGGGACCGCGATAGTAAATCCTCCCTTCCGCCGCCAATCGTTCGTGCTTGTTGCGGTACACGTCGAAGCGCAAACGGTCGGCGGGTATTTCGATACCTGCTTCTTCGTATATCCAGGCCGAAATGTCCGTGAATGCTTTGGTTAGGAATGACTGGTCGAGGTGGGCTTCACTGGTGATTGTGAAGTCGAGATCCTCCGAGAAGCGATAGGTTTCGAAATAGCACTTCTTGAGGCACGTACCGCCCTTGAAGACCCAATGTTCGCCGAGATCGCTGTTGGCGCGGATGCCTGCCAGGAGCCAGCCGAGCACATAATCTTTCTCAACGACCTGCGGCTGCAAACCCAGGTTTTCGGCAAACTCCATGAGTTCGCGGCGATCGATCATGATTGCCGCTCCTTGGCAGGAAGCCGCGCGCCGACCCAGGTCTTCGGAATCCAGAGCCGCCATGCCCTGACGAGACGCGGGCATTCGATTCCCGGATCAAGTTTGGCGTTACCCTGCGTCAACCGTGCGCGGCAAGCTTCAACGAGAACCTTATGGTCTGGAATAGTTTCGGCGAGGAACCCCATGCGCTTGAAGATCGCGCCGTTGCCGAGTTTGTCGGCGTACTGAATCAGCGTTTCGGGGTTCACATCCTTAAGCTGGAAATAGGCGGCAAAGCAATCGGCAACATGGCGGATACCGCCGCCGACCGAGGGGTCGGCGAGCATGTCGATGATCGTCCGGTGAGCATCCGATACCTGCACCTTGATCTGCCCGCGCCAGATCGTGCGCGTACCGAAAAGGGCATCCGGTTGAATGTGCCGCAGCGTGAACGTAATGCCGTGAACGTCACGCTTGCGCGCGCGGACGTTCCGGGTCGTGAACACGAGGATGTCGCGAAAGATTTGTTCGGTTAGGTCCCAATGCTCGGCTGCCGTCCAGCCGCCGATGTAGGCGGCATCAAAGAGCGACGGTACGAGTATCCACGGGTCTTCCAGCACTTGCCCGGTGGCACGGGCGTCAAGCGGGATCGCCGTATAAAGTCCGTGCCCGACCCGCTGCAACCACCGCTGTGCGTACCAGCGCGCCAATGTCTTGGACGCGCTTTTCCGATCCGTGGCAAGGATCGTCATTACATCCTCGACGCGGATCAGCCGGTCAGCATTGCTCAGCACGGCGGCGAGGCGCCCGCGCGACCGCGTAGGAGTAGAGCCGGAAGCTTTTTGGTATATCTTATCTACCATGATTCTCTTAAATGCTGAATTTAAGCATCTATAGTATACCATCGTTCGCGGCTCCTGCGAATAAATGATATATTTAAAGCGCTCAAAGACACTAATTACGTGAATTGATGCATTTACGATATACCAAACATAAGGCCCCCAATATCGTTTATTTTGAACATGGCAGATCGGATGCGGGAACGCGCGGCGATTACTCCAGAAGCGACGGAACCTCAGCGTTACGGCGCTGATTATCTAACGCATGCGCGCCTCGGCCAGGGCGCATTCCGCGTGCTGGTGACAGATGCCTACCACCGGCGCTGTGCCATCACAGGCGAACGCACCTTGCCGGTGCTGGAGGCAGATCACATTAGGTCCTACTCGGAAACCGGGCCACACTTGATCTCGAACGGGCTTCTGCTTCGATCGGATTTGCATATCCTTTTCGACGAAGGGTATGTCACGCTGACCGAGGATCTGCGCGTGCAGGTCAGCGATCGAATCAAAGAGGAATTCGAAAACGGGCGGGAGTACTACCAGCATCGAGGAAAACCGCTTGTGAGCCCATACGGCGCTCGGCGGTCTGAGTTGGTGAGTGCGCGGGCTATTTTTTTTCGAGTCCACCGATCGCATTTCGGCAACAGCGCACCGGAAACTCCGATGCCGTCGGATTTTTGCAGCGGATTCCCGGCCGCGCCACGCGCCACACCATCCTTCGGCAGAAAAAAGGACACACCGGCTAATGACGGTCGGTGCCAGAACCCCATATTGGGGTCGATAGTCCCCATTATGGGGAATAGAAATCGGCATTTTCGCTCCCTTGACGTTCCCCAAATTAGGGCCGATAATCCCCAATATGGGGAACGATAAGCCGGTCTCACTTTCGGATGTCCTGTTTTCTGGCGTTCAGCAGCGGGTGCTTGGGTTGCTGTTCGGCCAGCCCGATCGCTCGTTCTACGCCAATGAAATCGAAAGGCTGGGAATGACCGGGCGCGGAGCGCTCGAGCGGGAATTGAAGCGCATGACCGCTTCCGGCCTGATCACCATGACCGTCATCGGCCAGCAGAAGCACTATCAGGCCAACCGCAATTCGCCCATCTTCCAGGAACTCAGAGGAATCACCCTCAAGACCTTTGGCTTGTCCGATGTCCTGCGTGTCGCGCTGTCGCAATACGCGGACGCGATTCGCTACGCCTTCATCTACGGCTCGGTAGCCAAGGGCACGGATACGGCGATGAGCGACATCGACCTGATGATTGTTGCCGAAGGGCTGAGTTATAGCCACGTATTTGAGGCGCTGACGAAAGCAGAGCAAACGCTGGGCCGCAAGGTGAGCCCCAAACTCTATTCCCCAGACGAGTTTCGTAAAAAGATGGAGAGCGACAATCATTTTGTCAGTCGTGTTCTAAATCAGCCAAGAATTGTTCTCTTTGGAAACGAGGATGTCATCCGCTCAGGAACAGCTGCAGAACTTGCAGAAAATCGGCAAGCTCAAGGCTGAGCCGCCCGATCAGATCGAGTTCGATGGGCTGGTGAAGTCAGCGAAGCGCAAGTTGCCAGACGCTGAAAATCCGGCGCTGTCGCCCGATAGCCGCTTCATCCTCGCCTACGATGCGGCCCATTCGCTAGCGCTGGCTGCGCTGCGTTGGCATGGCTTCCGCTCGGAGGCCCGCTATATCGTTTTTCAGGTCTTGGGCCACACCGTGTCTTTCCCCACAGAAAAGTGGCGATTCCTTGATGACTGCCACCAGAAACGAAATGTTGCGCTGTATGACGGCGAATATTTCGATGACGAGCAGCTAATCAAGGAACTGATTGCCGTGACCAAAGAACTCCAGTCAGCGGTTTCGGCTTTGGGACCTGTCCGCTCTTAACTCCGAATTCAATCGCGCGTTGAAAAGCAGCGGGGAGCATTGACGCTCCCCATGCGCTGCGCACAAGGTTATCCCACGACACCCGTACTACCCTTCTATCGATTCCGAATCGGACACATTGCGCCGAAGCGTAGTCCAACTCAAACGGAAAGGCGCTTCAATGCGCTATGCGGCGATCGCGTTTCCAAGTTTAATCACGTGCGCAATCTGCGTGACAACGTCGCTCGGATGCGCGTAATTTTGGCGACGAACCGGGCACAATGAGCTTATCGCCCATGTTCATTCCACGCGCCCTTCAAAGCAAATCGTCAGGATTCTCAACGGTACCGATTTCAAACGCCATTATTGGCTAGCGGTCTCGGTCAGCGCGAGGACCTCGTGTGCCTCTAGCTGCTGCCAATGTTCCAGCCGGTACAGATATAGTTCAACCAGGAATCTGGCCAGCAGCACGATTATCAGAGCGCCTGTGGCATCGACGCCGAAGAAATACCGATAGAGCACGCCTGCTAGCAGGGAAACGAGAAAGAAGATTATGAATCGTCTGCTCACGGTACGAGCTGTCCAAAATAGATGGTTCTGCGTCCCGGCACGCCGGGGCGGCAGGTAGCGCGACACGTGGCTCGCGAATAGAGCGGCCATGGGCAGCCATAGCCCCTTGCCACCCATCACGTCTTTGAAAGCGGAAAAGTTCAGGTTCTCGAAGATGGGGAAGAGCATAAACGGAGCGGTCATCATTGCCGAACCGGCAACGACGGCCAGGCCAATAAGCAACCAGAAAAAGCCTTCCAGCAAGGACGCCGATGGCACCCGCTCGTCTGCGAACGTAATCAGCGCGACGCAGAGCAGTCCCAGCATCCACAGTTCCATCCAGAGAAGCACGAACAGCTCCTTAACCGGCCAGCCTGCCACCAGCACCCCGGCGGCCGGTATGGCATAGCCGATGAATAGACCTATCAGGGCACCCGAGCGATAGAGCCCGCGTGCTTCCCCGCCTTCCAGTCCCCGCCGCAAGGTCGCGTTCCGCCCGGCAGTTGTTCCAGGCAGCAACTCACCCCACGAGGCGCTGCGATAAAGCGGCAATCCGGTGAGCGTTGCCGTGGCGCAAGCGAAGTACTCGGCGGTTTGCGGTTCGCTTATGCGCCTCAGCGTGACCCTCGACGTGCCCTCGAGGACGATCCTGAGCGGAGGCACGTAACTCTCTGTAGGCGGCAGCACGCAAGCGAATTTCATCAGCGCAACGCGGTTGAATGCGCTAATTTCATAGCGCCGGCGGAACGACGCGAACGGAAACCCGTATTCCACCGTCAGCCGTCCCGTGACCGGGTAATAGCAAACCTTTCGGCGCCAAAGGAGAAGTAGCGCGGCGAGCGTGCAAAGGTACCCGAACCACTGGTCTACTATCGCGTCCGAAGTGCTGCGATTCGTGAAATGAAGGAGGAGGATGATCGCCAGGAATGCGCCGAAGACGGGCCGGGCACCCCACCACCAATTTCGCCCTGCGAGGACGATGGGCGCAGCGCCTTTCATGCCCGTGTCAGCCATAGCAGGCGTACATCCATTCAGAATCGGTCGGCAAGCGGTAGAGTTTGCCGCTCTTCTACCTATCACAGAGCAAATCCCGCAAGCATCGTCTACAACTTTGAAAGTTCGAGGCTGGGGTCACCAATACGCGGATTGGCAATTTTGGCCTTGATATACGCTTGTCCAGTGATCATTATGTCCTTCCTAAGTTCACCCGTAGTAGTGCCATACATCGTAATGGTCTTTGCTACGTACTTAACAAGTATCGTCAGCCTGCCGGGCCTCATTTTGATCGAACCATTCAATTCAATTCCAGTGTCAATACTTCCGGAGAATTTGCCTACCACCACTTCGTTGTTATCCCACCTTGCAATTATCTCGCCGTGATGGCTCACAGAATTAAAACTGGGAAGCATTCCCCCCCACTTGTCCTCAAAATATATATCCACATTAACGAGATCTTGCGGGCGTCTTACTGCTTCTGGGGGGAGGGAGCCCGCATTGGCTTTGTCCTTGTTATCACCTTGACCTCGCGTTAATTTCAAGCGTGCGAGCGAAGCAAACGCTCCATTTGCATATTGATCAAGATAAGCCCTGAAATCTTCTGGGTTAGTACTCGACTTTATTGAATCCCAAAACGCGAGTTCAATAGCGGAGTGGTCAACAGTTATTTGCTGTTGAGGTGCTAGAACTGGCGTCGCAACTGCAGAAGCCGTCGAGGGAGCACCGCCAAAATAGAAATCAGCACCGCGTAGCGACGAGGATTCCCAAGGTGTCTGTTTATCATTCGTTTCGGTAATCACGCTGTCGCGCACCCGTTTGAACATCAGCTCTACCGGCACGCCGGGCTGACGCATTTGTCTCAAGAGATGCTTGGTATAAACACCGTTTCTACCGTCGCCGTCTGCTGCGACGGAGCCCGGCGCGGTCGCGAAGGCCACAAGCGTGCCTTGCGCTGCATCCATCTGCGCCAAGCCACTCGCTACCGAGCGGAATCCGCGAGTAAATGGGTTATTACGGCAGGCATCTAGAATCACCAAATTGATGCGGTTACGCGCTTCCTCCATCTGTGCGAGAACGAAGGCGGCATCGACCGCTTCGTCCTCGACGTGAGATTCACGCTCGATCCTAGCCCCGACAGGCACAAGGAAGTTACGCCCCTTATACTGGACGCCGTGACCGGCGTAATAAAACAGCCCGACGCCGCCTTTGGTCAGCTGTTCGCCAAAGTCGCGGATTGCGTCTTTCATCTGGCGCTGGCTCGCATTGGCCTTTAGCGTCACCTTAAAACCGAGTCCGCGGAGGGCTTGAGCCATGTCGCTTGCGTCGTTGGCAGGATTCCTCAGCGGTGCATCTTTGTAGGTCGAGTTGCCGATTACCAGCGCCACGCGCTGTTCGTTCCCGGCGGCGACAACGTTGAGATTGCGCTGCTGCGCGAGTAGATGCGAACTACCCAAAGCGATAAGCAGCGCAGCAAGAACCCGGCGAAGAATGCAAGTACGCATTGTCTCCTCCCTAACCACGTAGCAACTGCGACAAAATTTCGGCTGCCGAGGCGCCTGCTCAATTTCAGCCCGGCGGCTCAGTATCTCGCGTTGATGATCCTTCTTGCCGCCGCTTGAGTAACACGGCGGCCTACGGATACATTGATTTGCCTATTTTCAGAATGCTACTCACTTCCGAAACAGCTTACCAGAAGCGTCCAGAATCGAAGTATGCCCTCTGCCGAATGCCTGAGAGCGTAGATGTTACGACCGGCGGTGCGCAGCACGCTGTTAGAAAGCGGGGTGAATTGGGCACGGTGAGCCGGCCAAGAGGGGCCGCACGCCCCCGCGCGAATTTTGGGCAACTGAAGATCAAGAAAGGCGGGGAGCGCTCCCGCTCCCCGTATGCTCGCTCATGCGGCCATGCGCTCCACCTCGGCGGCCTGCAATCGGTGGAGGTAATCAAGGGCGCGTTGTGCGTGCGCCGCGGCATGGAAGATGGCGCGCTTGTCGTTCTGAAGCACCTTGAGCCAGTGCCCGATATAGGCGGCGTGATCCTCGCGGGGTGCGGGGGTGATGCCAAGATCGGCACAGAGGAAAGCGGCGCCGAGTTCGGCGACAAGTTCTTCGCGGGCGTAGCCTTCATCTCCGAAGCGCTGGCGGCCGAAGTCACGCTCAAGGCGGCTCGGGTGTTTCGTCCAGTGGGTCAGTTCGTGCGCCTTGGTGGCGGCGTAGCTCTCGGCGTCCTTAAAGGCTTCAGGGGCTGGAAGCTGGATGATGTCGGCGGCGGGGGCGTAGTAGGCTCTGCCTCCGCCATGGCGGAAGGTTGCGCCGGTCGCAGCAAAGAATCGCTCGGTGTTCTCGATGAGCTGGAGCGGCTCGCCTTTCGTTTCCGGATTGGGCTGGTAGCGGGCGGGTAACCCGTCGATCTGCTCCACATTAAAAACGGTGTACGCCTTCATGAAGGGGATTTCGCGCTCGATGGCTACGCCGTTATCACCGGCTTCTGTCTTGGTAATGCGGTCGGCATAGACGACAAGGGAACCATGCTCGCCTTTGCGCACCTGGGCGCCGATCGTCTCGGCCTGCTTGTAAGTCATCCAGGTATTCGCGGCGTAACCCTTGGCGATGGTTTCGCCCAAGATAAGAAGGATATTGATGCCTTGATAGGGCGTGCCATTGTGGTGAAGCGGGCGAGTAATTCGGCCTTCTGTATTGCCGGCGTTCCATGGTTTCAGCCAAGGGCGGATGCCTTGCTCAAGGTCGGCGATGATGCGCTCGGTTACGCGGGTGTAAACGTCTTTGCGGTCTATCGTGCTGGTGGTCATGATGTCTGTTCCTTTAATGGTCGGTTGTGCACGTGCCGTGCCATGGGTGCAAGTGGCGCGGCTAGCGCTTGGGGTGGTGGGCGTGGTATCGGCCGGGGAATCGTGAAACGGGCGGGAGCGGCACTGCCGTCGCTGACTGAATTTGCGAAAGGGATCGTTACCGAATGGACGAGACAGCCGCTATTTTTTGGGTGGCTCGGTGAGGGCAATCGCCCGAGTAGAGCCGGGCCCGATGGCTGGAAGCGGTCGGGGTGCGCCCGGAGAAAAGGGATGGTGAAGCGTTTGTTTAGTGTGCTTGACAACTGTATATACAATTGTGTAGCATGAAACCATGAATCTAAGTGTTGCAGGATTCGATTGGGATGCAGGCAACCGAGCAAAATGTGAGAAGCATGGTGTGTCGGTCGCGGAGGTTGAGGGGCTTTTCAGGAGGCCGTTGCTCATCATTCCCGACGCGTCGCACTCACAGAGCGAGGAGCGTCTTCGGGCGATCGGCAAGACCGCAGGCGGTCGATCGGTCTTCCTGATCTTCACGATTCGTGTGCGTGCCGGCAAACGGGTTATTCGGCCGGTAAGCGCGCGTTATATGCACAGAAAGGAAGTAAGACACTATGAGAAAGAAAATCCCGACGTTTAAGACCGACGAGGAAGCCGAGCGGTTTGTTGATACGGCTGATCTGTCGAAATACGATCTTTCCGGGTTGAAGCCGGTAAGGTTCGAATTCGAGAAAAAGAGCGCGCAACTGAACATGCGCGTGCCGAAGGCGCTGCTTGAGGCGGTGAAGAAGCGTTCTGCCGTGCGCGGAATCCCCTACACGCGGTTTATTCGCGAAGCGGTGGAGTCGGCGCTCTCTCGTTCTGAGAAAACGAGATAAGCGCGAGTTTTGCCATGTCACTCTCAGTTAATAAACAGATGCGAGCGTAGCCGGCATCTATTTGCTAACTCCATTGGGGTCATAATTCTGCTCAGCGTGATGCTGGCGACGTGCGATGTGATGCTCGGTGAAGCTCTGCAGGAATCCCGATAGATGGCTAGCACGGGAGGGCGAGAATTGATCGACTCGCGAAACGTGAGGTTACATCGCGTATTTCGGAGCGGTCCAGCTAGGTTCCGCTCCTGAATGCCAGAACATTCAAACGCCGATGTAGCCCGCTCGGGCCAACCGTTCGTATCGACCTGGGTGTAGCCGCGAGCACCGGGCGGGACGCGCGGGGGTCGGTTGTCAAACTTGTGGTTGCCGTGCTGGCGGGCACGGAATAGAAACGTGCCGGTGCATTGCTGGTGACATCTGTTGGCGGCGGTGTCGTTGCGCGCCTAGACGGCGTGGATTATTGGTGGCGGAATTTGGCGTCGGTGGGTGTTTGACGAATAGACGAAACAGGGGCCGACAGGCCCCTGGAGAAGAGAAG
>Ga0082335_1005108_pt1 | contig 18605 bp, 18 predicted proteins | sample Subgrocontami58m_FD_72375 | JGI IMG/M metagenome (GOLD analysis project Ga0082335, IMG submission 72375) | Subsurface groundwater microbial communities from S. Glens Falls, New York, USA - GMW37 contaminated, 5.8 m (SPADES assembly) (version 2) ... | reverse complement strand
GAGACTCCACGGATGCAGAGGGTCTGCTCTGGCAGCTACTTCGGGACAGACAGCTCGGCGGAGTGAAGTTTCGCCGGCAGCACCAGCTTGGCCCCTTCATTGTGGACTTCTTCGCTGTATCGCATGGTCTGGCGGTTGAGATAGATGGCGGACAGCACTTCGATGATGCTCAGGCCAGTGCGGATGCGGTGAGGACTGCTTACCTTGAGGAGAGGGGGGTGCGGGTGGTACGCTTCAGCAATCTGGAGGTGCTCAAAGAGACGGACTCCGTGCTGAGTGCGATATGGGAGGCGGTGGGGCTGCCCTCACCCTAACCCTCTCCCGCTGCGGCGGGCGAGGGGATAGAAAGCGATGTCCCGCTGCGGTGGGTAAGGGAACTACTCCACCCGCGGTGGGCGAGGGGATGCTTGCTGGAGCAATCTCTTCCCACCGCGGTGGGTGAGGGAACGGTTCCCTCTCCTAGACTGCCGCCCTCTCCTGCGCTTTTCTTATCTTGGCCCGGGACTCGGCGGTGAGCAGCCGCTTGCGGAGGCGCAGGCTTTTTGGCGTCACCTCGAGCAGCTCGTCATCCTCCAGGAAGTCCAGGCACTGCTCAAGGCTGAGTATGGTCGGTGGAGTAAGAATCACCGCTATGTCCGAGGTGGAGGACCGGACGTTGGTCTGCTTCTTCTCTTTAGTAACGTTGATCTCTATGTCGCTATCCCGGGTATTCAGCCCGACGATCATTCCCTCATACACCTGAGTCTGCGGAGCAACAAAGGTGATCCCCCTGCCCTGGGCGTTGTTCAGGCCGTAGGTCACGGCCTTGCCGGTCTCTGACGAGATGAGCACCCCGTTGCGAAGCTTGGGCAAGGGAGTGCCGGCCGGCTCGTACCGCAGGAAAATCGAGTTCATGACCGTAGTGCCCCGGGAAATAGTGAGAAGCTGATTACGCAATCCCAACAGGCCCCGCGTCGTAATCTGGAACACCAGCCGTACCGTGCCGTCGCCGTTTATCGTCTGTGACAGCATCATGCCCTTGCGCTGGCCAACCTCGCTGGTCACGGCGCCGGCGTAGCTCGAATCCACATCTACCGTCAGCTCTTCCACCGGCTCCATTTCGACGCCATCGACCATCTTCGTGATGACCTGGGGCTTGCCAACCTGAAGCTCATAGCCCTCCCGGCGCATGTTCTCGATGAAGACAGACAGGTGTAGCTCGCCGCGCCCAGAGAGGATGTATTCACTGGCATCCCCGATTTCTAGACGCAGAGACACATTGGACTCCAGCTCTCTGTTAATGCGGTCGAGAATCTGGCGACCGGTGACGAACTGGCCCTCCCTTCCGGCGAAGGGTGAGGTGTTGGCCGAGACAGCCATCTTCAGGGTCGGCTCTCCAACCTCGATGGTCGGCAGGACGTCCGGCTGAGTGACGTCGGTGATGGTATCGCCAATGCCGGCGTTCTTGATGCCGGTCATAGCGACAATGTCGCCGGCCTCGGCTTCGGCCACCTCGACCCGCTTAAGGCCCTGACTCACGTAAACCTTCTCGATGCGCCCGTTTTCGGGCACGCCGTCCCGGCCGATCAGTGCTACTTGCAATCCCGGCCTGGCGATACCTCGCTTGATGCGGCCAATGGCGTACTTGCCCTGAAAGCTATCCCAGTCCAGTGAAGCGACCAGCATCTGGAACGGGCCGTCAACGTCAGCGTCCGGCGGGGGTACATGTTCCAGGATGCCGTCAAAGATCGGCGTCAGATCCGCCTCTTCTCCCGGGTCGCCCGGCACTTCATCCCAAGTCTTTCCATCACGTCCAACCGCGTAGTATACCGGGAAATCAAGCTGCGACTCGTCAGTTGCCAGGTCAAGGAAGAGGTCGTATGTCTGGTTGATCACCTCGTCGACCCGGGCGTCACGCTTGTCGATCTTGTTTATAACGACGATTGGCTTCAGTCCAAGCTCGAGGGCTTTCTTCAGGACGAACTTGGTCTGGGGCATCGGGCCTTCCTGTGCGTCGACCACCAGGATAGCGCCATCGGCCATGTTCAGCGTTCGCTCGACCTCGCCTCCGAAGTCGGCATGGCCCGGCGTATCGATGATGTTGATCTTGGTGCCCTTGTAAACGATAGCCGTGTTCTTGGCCAGGATAGTAATGCCCCGCTCCCGCTCCTGGTCATTGGAGTCCAGGATAAGCGTCTGGCCCATCGCCGGCTCATTATCACGGAAGGTATGCGATTGTTTGAGTAGCCCATCGACCAGCGTGGTCTTGCCATGGTCGACGTGGGCAATGATAGCTATGTTACGTAGATTCATTAAATGAGTAAACTCCTCCTGTACAACCTTTCAATTGTAACCCGTATGTGATGGTCTGGTCAAACAGGCGGATCACTTCCTCGGGAAGGTAGATAGAATCTCCTTCTCGTAGAAGCGGAAGAAGCCCTCCTGGTCCGGGCCGACCTGGTGGACATAGATGTGGTCGTAGCCGGCGTCGGCGTATTTCTTGATGAGGGAGAGATGCTTCTCCGGGTCCGGGCCGCAGGCGATCCTCTCGGCTACGTCCTCTTCCCTGACCATAGACGCAAGCTGCTCGAAGTGTGCCGGCAGGGGCAGCTCCTGGTTGACCTCTCCCTTGAAGGCGGCAATCGGCCAGTATTCAGTGGCAGTGCGCTTCGCCTTCTCCTCACTCTCGGCCCAACACACGGTCATCTGGCCGTAGCGAGGCTTGCCTGAGCCCCCCGCAGACTCAAAGGTCTGTACGAGGTCCGAGTCCGGGGCGGTGCTGACGAGACCATCGGCGATCCGCCCGGCCGTATCGGCGGACTGTACACCCCCTGCCGCCATCACGATGGGAGGGAGCTTTTCGGGCAGGGTGTAGATGCGAGCGTTTTCTACAGTGAAGAAGGCCCCATAGTAGCTTTGCGTACCACCATCCCAGAGCAATCGGATGATGTCGACTGCCTCTTCCAGCATCTCCAGCCGGACGTCAGCGGCCGGCCACCGGTCGCCGAGTATGTGCTCGTTTAGATTCTCGCCGGTACCCACGCCGAGAAAGAAGCGGTCGGGCATCATGGCTGCCATCGTAGCCGCCGCCTGGGCGATAATTGGCGGATTGTAGCGGATCGTAGGGCAGGTTACGCCAGTGCCGAATGTTATCCGCTCGGTGGCGTTGGCAATGCCTCCCAGCACGCTCCAAATGAACGGCGACTGCCCCTGGCGGTCCACCCACGGGTGGAAGTGGTCGGATATCAGGGCGAAGGTAAATCCAATCTCTTCAGCTCGCTGTGCGTGCCGTATCAGATCTTTGGGGCTGTGCTCTTCGCTGGACATAGCATAACCCAGCTCGATCATGGTGCTGCTCCCTTCATTTATGGTCTATGGTCTTCTTTGAAATCGGATAAGCTCTTGCCTCTAAAGGCTAATCAAGGCCAGGCCCGTCTCCTCATCGGTACGCTTCTGCAGGTGGGCTGGAGGCTGGACGAGAATAACCTCCAGCGTAGGCCAGACATGGGCCTCCAGGACATGTCCCCCGTGCGCTGAACGCATTCGTCAGGCTCAAGCCCGGGCCGCGAACCGCTCGGCATCGGAGCGCTTGAATTCCAGTCCCATGCCAGGCCTTGAGAGGTCTGGGCGAAGCACGCCGCCTATAGGATCGAGCACGCCGTCAAAGAACATGCGCTCGATGCGGGCATGGTCATAGAAGTACTCGACGTTCACGGCCCGAGCCAGGGCGCAGCACGGGTGCGCGTGTATCGAAGGCGCGGTGTGCGCTGAAAGGGGCAGGGAATGGGCCTCGCAGAGGGCCCCGACGCGCATGAACTCTGTAATCCCCGCGCACCGGGTCGCATCAGCCTGCAAAACGTCTACGGCTCCCGCCTGAAGCATCTGCCGGAAGTAGCTCAGGTCGTAACCGTATTCGCCGGCGACGATATTCATCCCGGCCGGCGCCCGGTCCCTTATCAAATGCAGCCCTTCCAGATCATCCGAAGCGACCGGCTCTTCGAACCAGGTTACTCCAAAGTCGGAGAATTGCCTGGCGTAGGCCAACGCCTCCTTCCGGCTGTATGCGCCGTCGGCATCAACTAAGAGCTCGCCGCCGGTACCGATAACCCTGCGGGCGGCCTTTACCCGGTTGAAATCATCCTCCGGATATCTGCCCACCTTCATTTTCACCATTCCAAAGCCGCTGCTCATCCATCCGGCAAACTGGTCTTCCAGCCGTGCTATGGAGTACGAAGTGAAGCCGCCGCTGCCATAAACCGGGATAGCCTCATGGACCTGGCCGAGGAGTGTTACCAGCGGAAGGTCCAGAATCCGGGCCTTCAGATCCCAGAGGGCATTGTCTACGGCGGCGATAGCGGTCGAGGCGATGCCGGGACGGCCAGGATTCCCGACCGCCCGGACCATAGATAACCAGCTAGCTGTGACAGCCATGGCATCACGGCCCTTGACGGCGTCTATCAGAGCCTCATGTACCAGGGTTGCAGCCGCCAGACTTGAATAGGTAAAGCCGATACCTTTCTTCCCGCCGGCCAAAGCCTCCACCAGTACCAGGGTTGTGTTATTCCACTCGTGCGTACCGTCGGACTCGGGGAAATCGGTGGGCATAACGTACGCCGAAACGTCGATCTGTTCGATCGGGATGCCTGTGCTGTTTGCCACCATACATCAACCTCCACCACCCATCTATTTGTTCCTGGTTGGCGGTCCAGGATATGTCAGACCAATTCCCGTACCCGATCTGAAAGGACAGTCATGGCAATCTTTTCGCGGTTTGGCTCTCCACGGACCAGGGACTGGGCGAACTTGCGCGCCTGGTCCGCCGTGAACTTCGGAGGATATGGAGGCTCGTAGGGGTCCACGACCGCCTCGATAATAGCAGGACCCGGCTCAGCCAGTGCCTCATCCAGGACTGCGCCGCACCTGTCGTGCTCTTCGATGCGGAAACCTCTTCCACCGCAGGCCTCGGCAAATGCTACGAAGTCTATCGGCTCCAGCTCGCACCCATATTCGGGATTGCCCAGGAAGACCATCTGCTCCCATTTTATCTGGCCAAGCGTGTTGTTCTTAATGATGACCACCTTAATAGGCAGCTTGTACTTGACCGCGGTGGAGAACTCCGCCATCAGCATGGAGAATCCACCATCGCCGACAAAGGCCACGCACTGACGGTCCGGGTACGCGATTTGGGCGGCGATGGTGTAAGGAAGGCCGTTGGCCATTGTCGCCAGGTTGCCGGACAGGGAGTACATCTGTCCGCGCTTTGCCGGGATATAGCGTGCAAACCACGTGGCGATGGTACCTGAATCTGAGGAGACGATAGCGTCATCCCTAAGCCGCTCTCCAAGCTCACGCGCCACTACCTGGGGCTTCATCGGCCTGTCTGTCCTCGTGCTCCGCTCCTCCATCAGCTTCCGCCAGTCTTTCATTCCCTTTTGGGCCTTCTCCAGGAAGCCGAGGTCGGTGCTCTGCTCCAACAGGGGCATGAGCTCGTGGAGGGTACGCCGGCTGTCGCCGATCAGGCCCACCTCGACCGGATAGCGGAGCCCGATGCGCTTGGGATCTATGTCGATCTGTATGGCCCTGGCCTGCCCCGGCTTGGGTAAGAACTCGATATACGGGAAGGAGGTGCCAACCATGAGAAGGGTATCGCAGTTCTCCAGCGCTTCCTGTGACGGCTTGGTGCCTAGCAGGCCGATTCCTCCAGTGGTATACGGGCTGTCATCGGGCACAACCGCCTTGCCGAGCAGGGGCTTGACGATGACCGCTCCCAGTCTATCGGCAAGCTGCTCCAGTTCCTCGCCTGCGCCCAGCGCACCCTGGCCGGCCAGTATGACGATCTTCCGCCCGCTCCTCAAGATGGTAGCTGCGAGCCGAAGGTCGCCGTGATCAGGAAGGCGGGAGCTAAACGAGAAGACATCCGACGTGTGCCCGGGAACGTTTCGCTTGGAGCGGTTTTCGCTCTGCATCTCCTGGATGTCGGTCGGGATCGTGATATGGGCAACTCCGCGATAGCTGAGTGCCATGCGGCAGGCCAGCTCAGCCACGTTTTCGGCATGGGCCGCGCCCATAACCCGGTTGTTGTAAACAGCCACGTTATCGAAGAGCTTGTCGAGCTCGACGTCTTGCTGGGTGAAGGTGTTAATCAGGTCGTGGTATGCGAGCCCGGTAATAGCCAGTACGGGCTGTCCGTCCAGCTTCGCATCGTACAGCCCATTGAGCAGGTGGATGCCTCCCGGTCCGGACGTGCCGAGACACACGCCTAGCCTTCCGGTATACTTGGCATAGGCGCAGGCCATAAGGGCGGCCGATTCCTCATGGCGGACCTGAACGAACCGTACCTGGTCCTGCCGCTTGCGCAAGGCCTCCATGACGCCATTGATGCCGTCGCCGGGCAGTCCGAACACGACATCGACGCCCCAATCATGTATGGTGTCGATCAGGCTGTCCGCTGCAGTGTTAGCCATAGTACACTCCTTCCTTTACGACCCAGGCAAGGGCTCAGGCCTCGAACCCGCGTACTTCGATCTGGCCGTTGTGAATTCGAGCCTCGAACCGGGGCTCCGGGTAGGTTGCCGGCCCATCCAGCACCTGCCCGTCTTCCAGAGAGAATCGGGAGCCGTGGCAGGGACAGACGATGCTGTTATCAGAGAGCAGCCGGCCTCCGGACAACGAGCAGCTCAAGTGTGAGCAGACGTTTCCAATGGCGTAGACTTGCTGCCCCCGGCGTACCAGCAGAACCCTGACACCGTCAACTTCGACCTGTTTCGGCTGGCTATCGGGGAGGTCCGATTCCGCCAGTACGACGGTGAATTCCGGCTTCAATTGTTTCCGGTTCGCATGGTCTACCCCTATCTTCTGTCCGTACACCATCTCACCACCCAGGTAGGCCGCTGCGCTTGCCGTGGTATAGCCAAGCAGGGACATTGCACGTCCGGAAGACCTGGAGCCGCTGAGCCGGAGAAGAAGTGATATCGTATAGAGAGTGAATGCGCCTATATTTAGCAGACCATGCATCAGCCCGATCCGGCGTGCCGGACCGTCAACGTGCTGCCAGTCTGTGAGCCCGGTTACAGCTGAGCCGGCGGCCCCGGCCAGACCGATAGCAACGGCGGCATCCGCTCCGGCGGCTAACTTCCTGTCACCATTGTCACTTCCGAAAATGTCAAACACGAGAGCCGCAGTCCAGGAGCCGATCGGCAGGTCTGTCAGGACCGGGTGGAGCGGATGCTCCAGCCAGGTACCGTGCAGTATATTCTTGATCTTCTTGCCGGTCTCTCCACCGGCCTCGTAAGCAGACGCAATAGACTGCTGCAAGGGATTGCCAACCTGATCGAGCCACTTTTGCCGCTGAATCCCCCTTACAGCTTCTTTCAGTCTCTTGTCCATCTTGCACCTCCTTTCCCGTTACTCGTGTTAATTAGCGGTGCATCCGGCAGCTTCAGATCATGTTTGTAGGGGCGGATCTTACGCCCACCCCTGGCGCGCCCAGCAGGTCGCGCACCAGGCCGGCGAACCTGTCCGCGCTCTCGCGCCAGGTCGGCAGGCTGGCTGTCCGGCGTAGCGCTGCCTGGCTCATACAGCCGCGCCTTGAGCCATCAGAGGCGATAGTACGCATGGCTGCAGCCAGGGTCCCCGCGTCATCGATCGGAACGAGGATGCCGCAGTCCTCTTCTACCAACCAGGGCAATGGCCCAACGCGGCAGGCGATCACAGGCAGCCCAAAGGCCATCGCTTCCGCATACACAATGCCGAAGCTCTCGGATGCCGATGGCAACACAAAGACATCAGCGGACGCATAGCGACGGGCCAACTCCTCGCCTTCCAGCGGGCCGTAGAGATGGACCCTCTGCTCCAGCAGGTTCCAACGGATCAGGTCACGAACATACGAGGAATACGCGGCACCCCCCTCGTCGCCAACCAGGTCCAGCTCTGTCTCCGAGGGAAGCCGGGCCATCGCTTCTACCAGCGTGTGAATTCCCTTGGATGGTGACCAGTTAGCTACACAGAGAAACTTCAGGCCGTCGCACTTTTCGGAGGCGGCCGGCAGCGCCGGAACGCCGTCCTTGCCAGGAGCAATAACCGAAATCTGCTCCGGGACCGCCCCTGCCCTGACAAGCCTCTGCCCGATACTGTCGCTCGGTGTAACCACCCGGTCTGCAACGGACAGCAGTTGATATTCAAGCCTCTGCAAGGTCGCTTTGCGCCACTCGGGAGCGATCGTGCTCGGCAGCATGTGCATCAATGCCAGGAGCCGCGCTCCGAGGTAGTGCCTAATCCAGACCGCGAACGGGGCAGCCGCATCCAGGGCAATACTGTCCACCATGACCATGGCAGGACGCTGCTCCATGAGCCCGGCCCTGAGCATCCGGCCGGCAAATAACGGGTCTTCCAGCGGCAGCACGATCTCCGTAGGTATCAGTCCTGCACGGCGAATCGCCTGTATAACGTGCCGGTTATACAGGTTGCCTCCGGTCAGGCGGTAGGGGTCGCCGGCGGTTATAAGGGTGATGCGCGAAGTCATCGGATTCACCTTTCCCTCGCCCACCGCAGTGGAACATCGCTTACTTTTCCCTCGCCCACCGCAGCAGAACAGCATTACTATTCCCTCGCCCACCGCAGTGGGAGAGGGTCAGGGTGAGGGAACCCCTAGCAGCTCACCATGTTGGCTGAGCGTGCCTTCGTAGCTTCCGTAGGCTTTCGTCGATTCCCAGACCCGGATCACGAGAGAGGCAAGCCCGTTATCCTGCAGCTGAGAGGCTATCTGTCCGTACAGGTATTCCGCAACAACCTCCGCTGTACTGTTTCGTCCCTGGAAGGCGGACATACGATTGAGGTCCTGAAAGCGCATGGCGCCAACGGCTTCCTGTACGACCCTGTCAAGCATGCTGATATCGCACAGGGTGCCATCTTCCCGAAGCTTCGGGCCTTTGCCGGTAACTATCACCCGGTAGTTATGGCCATGCCGGCGTCTGGCCGGCCCAAAGTCGCCATCCAGGCGATGGGTTGCCCTGAACTGGACCACTACACCTACTTCAAACATCGTTATCCTCGTAGACCAGTATTACCTGGATGGTATCATCCGGCCGGCGGTCTACCAGATCGTACGCCTTAGCAGCACTGCCGAACGGGATGCGGTGGGTGATAAGGGGGCTGAGCTCAAGGATTGGGAGCAGACTGACCACTGTCGCCAGACGCCGGGCGGGGTTCCACCGAGGCTGCAACGCCGGATCGATGGAGGATACCTGTGAGCTGACAAGACGGACACGGCCCCGATGGAAAGACTGGCCCAGACACAGGGTAACCGGCTTCGTGCCGTACCAGGAGCCAACCACTACCGTGCTCTGGAAGGCTGCACATTCGATTGCCTGTTGGAGTGCCTCGCCGTTTCCACTGGCTTCCAGCACCAGATCAGCCCCGACTCCATCGGTGAGGTCCCGAACTGCTTCCACAATCGCCTCGTCCGGCGAGAATGCGGCGTCGGCGCCGAGGGTCCGCGCCAGTTGACGTCGGTTAGCTATGGGGTCCACGACAATAATCAAGCCGGCGCCGGCATGTCGGGCGAGCTGCGTAAGCAAGAGGCCGATGACGCCCTGGCCGAAAATCACGATACGCTCCCGCAGCCTGGGAGCGGCATCATGCATGAGACCTAGTGCTGTTTCCAGGCTCGCGACAAATAAGGCCGACTCCTCTTCCACGTGGGACGGCAGGCGCACCGCCATCGAAGCCGGTACAACATACTCATCCTGGTGAGGGTGGTGGACAAAGACCAGGTCGCCATCACGGAGGGATTCAACGGATGACCCGGTCTCGACCACGCGGCCGACGCTGGCATACCCGTACTTGATGGGAAAGTCGAAGCCGCCCTTCAGTGTTGGCAGGTCCAGGTCCAGCATGGACGGCACCTGGCCGCGATAGACCAGCATCTCCGTGCCGTGACTGATCGCCGATGCGATGGCACGGACCCGGACATCGTCAGGCCAGAGCTCCGGGAGCACTTCCTGACGAAGCTCCACCTGAAACGGCGCCGGGAACCACGCCCCCGTCGCCGTACGGGGTTTATCGGTGCTGAAGCTGATAGGCCGGCTGAAGCTCTCCATCAAATATGATGTCGCCCCCAAGAGGAGTATAGGTTGTCCTGGCAAAGGTCAATGCGTCTGTTAAGGAGCGTATATTCAGGTCCCCGACCGCCTCGACCCCCTTGCCGATTATCTTCGGTGCGATACAGATAACCAGGCGGCTGAAGAGGCGGCCGCGCAACGCCGAAGTTATGATGCCCCGGCCTCCTTCGATCAAGACTGACGCTATGCCGAGCGCCCCGAGGCGGCAGAGCAGCTCGCTCAAATCAACCCGTCCCTGCGCGTCCTGGCTTACCATAAGTATCTCTGCTCCGGTTTCGCACAGCGCCCGGACTCGCTCCGGGTGAGCGCCGATAGTGGTTGCAACCAGGGTCTCGGCGGCTCCATCGGTTAATACCAGGGAGTCTAAAGGCAGACGGAGCCTGCTATCCAGGATAATCCGGCGTGGCGACCGGCCCTCGGTAAGACGGACCGTGAGTCGCGGATTGTCCGCTATCACCGTACCCACGCCGACCATGATTGCCTCGTGCGATGCCCGGAGCCTGTGGGCCAGCTCCAGCGAGGCGTCGCCACTAACCCATTGCGACTGCCCCGTGCATGTGGCTATACGTCCGTCCAGCGTTTGGGCATAGTGAATAGTCACGAGGGGCAGGCTTGAGTCCCCAGTTCTCAAGATTCCACTCTACCGTAATAATAACTAGCGTCCCACTCTCAGGTTAAAACAAAATGAATCAATCAAGACCCCGTGTCACGAGCAGCGAGGCCACGGCGTGGCAGGAAGGACTGCACCAAGCAGGTATTGGGCAAGCACTGGTCCGTCTAAGCAGGAGAACGACCGGCGGAGTAATTGCATTGGCCTGTGCCGTATTTGCCCTTGAGTCAGGATTAATGCCGCCGCCAGAACTCGGCATTCTGAAATGGCCGACTCATTGAGACCCGTGCTTCCAGCGGTGCCGGTACTTGAACAACCACAGGTAGCAATTTGCCAGCGTGATACCGAGCGAGATGACGACCCAGAGTATGCCGGGAAAGTTTAGTGCAGGAACTACCCAGATGAATCCAAAGAGGATCATGCCGAAGCTGGTCAGAAGGCCAAAGATAACAAGCAACTTCATCACCAGGGGGAACTCTTCCTCCCCGGGCGGAACCCCGGCTTCGCGAGGTTCGACTCTCTGTTGCTCGAGCGGCTGTGCCAGACCTGTTTGGGGCAGGAACGTCATGCCGGTCATGGCTTCGATCGCACGGGCAACAGGACCTTTGGGCGACTCCCCTAGCACCAGGGGAGAGACGGCCTCTGGCGAGACATGATCAACCCGGATTCCGGCGCTGAAAGCCTTCGTATCAATTCCAATGCGCGTGATCTCGGAGCCCTTGATGATTACCTTGGGCATGAATATAGGGTGGACCAGCACTGCGTCCTGGAACACGGACACTGCAAGCAGGGGCCAGGATAAGCTCAAGTTTCCTACCCGGCCCCAGGTGCGTGCAGAGGCAAGCACCGGCCCCAGTTCAACGGAAGAACGGCCACTTAGTCCCGATACTTTACCGTTACGCATGCCGGTCATTGCTGGGAAGACAACAGTAAAGAGTAGGTAGCCCATTCCAAGCATAGCAAGAGGATGGGTTACAGGGACGCTAATTGCGTGGATACGGCTGCGCTCCCAGTCCGACTGGCTGACTTCCCTTCCTGCGCCGTGCGGGTACCGGGACACGTAGTAATGGCCATCCTCCTGGTACCCGTTGAGTGCATCGCCGCCCAGGCGAGAGCTCTCGGCCATAAACCAGAAGAAGTTCACGAACCCGATGACCACGAGGGCAAGGGCAAGATACGGTAGCGCTCTCTTCATAGCGCTCCTAAGTACTCACAGCACGAAACGGACTTCCGGCGCGCAGTTGCTGCTGATCTAACATTCGACACACCACTATGCTGGTATCGGGACAGGAGTGCGAATGAACCATCGGTACCACAGCAGTAAGATGCAGAGAGCCGGGATGCTGATAAGTACCAACGCTATTAAGTCAGGCCAACCCCATCTCATCTTGGAATAGAATTCGTCGGGCGTCTGCAACGTCGGCCGAGGAGAGAACTGACCAAGTGCCGTATCGAGATCGATGGGGGACTGGACCTTGCCGGAGCGTGTATCGAACATAAAGGGGCCACTTGAACGGCTATTTCCGACGATGCGGTCTCCCAGAGCTGCCAGTTGAGTGATCCCAAATACTGGCGGCACCCCTGTGCAACCGCCTTTGAGCAAGTAGCTGTTATCCGTCGTGTCGATCATGCAGAAGAAGGAGTCATTGCCCACAGGTACTTGCCAGGAGTCACCGATACCAGGATCCACCTGGCGCACCGCTACGCTCCAGATCGCGTATGGGACAAACGCTGTTGCTCCGTACCCGAGCAATACGAAGGGAAGAAAAGCGGCCGCAGCAGACCGAAACACACCCCATTTGGTCCCAGAGCGTTTTTGCTTTCGCCGACTCCAGACAAAAAGGCCGATTGCGACAGGAATGCTGGCAAACGTAAGTAGAAATGCCCACCCAAACAGGACAAACGTAATCCCCATATCAGCGGCCTCTTGTATTCCATGTCAGAACGGACTCGATGAACATGACTATTCAGGACTCTGCTTGAACGGCTCTCCGAGGTACCACTTTAACCAGTCGTATAAGCCTTCACGATCAGCCTCTCCCTTGGCATAGACGTCAATCCATTCGTCGTGAGAAATCCTGAAGATCAGTTCTCCCGATGACGATACTACAACAGCTCCCCACACGAAGTACAATACCAACGCCAGCAACGAGGCCATCTCGTGCACATCGCCCGGCAGGAATAGGTGGCCCGGCCTCTCTGATAGCGGATCGTTCTCACCCTCCCGGCGGGTAAATACATCTCCAACCTCTTCGATCACGACCCTTGGCTCTCCAAGGGATTCCCGAAAGGCGTTGAAGAGATGCCAAATCTCCGCAGACGGCCAGATTCCCCATTCATCTATCCACACCATGGATTCGCCGAACTCGCTGAAATGAGAGGCGATCGCCTTGGCGAGCAGGGCCTTCGCCCCTGAGTCGGGATCGATGTGGTAGGCTTTCCAAGGACGGCCGGATAAGTCGCAATGCCATTTTGCGATCACCAGACCTCTTTCGGCGAACCAGGTAGTGGTCTCTGGCATGCTCAGGATTCTCATGGGACTCCGCCTTCTCTACCTACACGTAGATACCCAGCACTTCTTCGATCGTCAATGGTTTGCCGTCCTTGCCGTATCTCAGGCGATTACCTATGCCATCGTCGAGGTCCCAATGACCGGGCCTGCCATTTTCACCGACGTCCCAGCCCGTCGCGGGCTGACCATGCCTCATGCTGTCCGGCGTACCTCGCTTTGCCTCTTCCATGGTCCGCTTTCTGCTTGATGTGCCTTACCGCGCGCCAATGAAACTGCTCTCTGCCTTTTCGTCCTCGACGGTAACCTTGAAGTTCTGCGCCAGGTTGTTTCCATAATGCCTGTTCCCCAGATGCCCAATCGCATCGTCCTTAGCCTTACCTACGGCAGGGCATAGAGGTCTACGTCAATACAGGCGTTCAACTCGGCGGCCCGCTTTACGATGTCGCTGTCGAACCAGATTGCGGGCCTATCGCCACCATGGCTTCTTACCACGCAAACGATACCGGCATCGTACCTCGGGCCCAGTTCGAAAAGGGATTGCCATGCGGGTTCAAGGCGTCCCAGGAGAGACGCAACCTGGGTAGGCAGGTCTGCTTCAGGGCCGAGTCCTGAATGCACGCTCCCCTCGTTTTCCTTGACTTGAGGCCTCTCGACTCGTCTGCGGATGTCGGAGGGCTCGATGCCTACGATGGCTGTAATCTCAGCAGGGTCAGCGTCGAATCCGGAAAGCCAAGAGGTCACATAAATCTCGGATCTCATTGGTTCTTGGTATTCGGGCATGAGAATTATGTCCCTTCACGGATGAGTTTCCGGGACCTCTGATCAAATTGATGCATGTTCTCCTCCGTGTAAACCGTCACCGTTATCTCCCTCTGGTAGTCGGCATCGTTCAGGTGGACGTGGTGGAGGTTTCCATCAGGCAGATCCTCCATTAAGTCTTGCAGTGCACCTAGCATTCGCTCTGCCTCTTGCGGCGTTAAGTACAGGCAGATAGTGTCAAGCACACGGTCAGTATCGACGTCCAGGATTCTCATGCCCCCGTCCCTCTAAGCCCAGTCCGGAATCATCCATTCGGGTGTTGTTCGAGGCCTGTTACGTTACCTGGCAAAGACGCCCCAGGTTCTTAGCTCGTACTCTCTGACAAGCTTCTCAGGGTAAGCGACCATGTAGCGGTCCAGGTGGAACCCGGACGCGTGATCCATGGTGATGAGTCTAAGATATGGACCGCCTAGAACTTCCCAGATGGCCTCGGCATTTGCAAGTACGGTCCCCGCAGGAAGTATCACGCCTGCGGTATACTCTCCAAAACTGTGGAAGAAAACAGCATCTATTCCGGCGACACATAGAGCGATGTCCGCAACCTCCTCCCAGATCTCTGAGACCTTGCTGGCCTCACACGTCTTGGATCTTACGGTCGGGTCCTCGGCCATCTTTCTGGAGAACGCGGCGAGTAACTCCTCAATAGCCTGGACTTCCAGGAAATCAAAGCGGCTAATGTCGCAGCCCAGTACTCGCTCGAGGGTGTCTTTGAAACCAGGCAGGACCTGCCGCGCTGTGTACTTGCGTCTTTGTTCAAGTAGCCGTCGCTGTAGTTCCTTGTTCTCCACTGCAGCAACTCCTTTAACCACCGATGTGCCTAAGGCCTTCCTACCACAGTACGACCTTCACGTGCTGTACCAGGCTGTTGTCATGTCCCTGCCGGTCTTCCGAAAGTTCCGACCCTCCCCATTGGGGAGTCAACAAATGTGCGTGCTGGCCGGTCTTCAGAACCCGTTCAAGTATCCTCATAAGGGCTGCCAGCACTTCTGAATTAGCGTGGATCTCGATTTGGTCATGCTCCTTGGTGAGTTCGAAGGTCAGTAGTGGAGCGGTCATTGGTTACTCCATTCTTGCTTGGATAGCTTGTGCTCTAAGGCTCGACCAGTTTGGCTATGCGTAGACATTGTCTGCGTATCCCCGGTTGTCCCCAAGGATTAATTACGACCACTTGTTTATGGGGTGGTCAGGAGTGAGCTGCACATTCATCACCGCTCGTAGCCTCGGGTCCGCTCGCCTCCGCAGATTACAGCATATTCATGAACATTGCATGTATACCGGCCACCCACGATGAGCAAGTTTGCACGGAATATACCACCTACAATACACTACGTCAATTTAGCCTGGTATACATTCCGCGGGCTTAACATTTCTTGACAACAGCCAGCGAATTGTGCTAGAGAAAGGGCAGACTTTTTCTCTAGCAGTTACCACGACGCCCACTCAAGCGATGCCGGAGGGCAACGGCATCCTTTAACCGTTTTTCTTGTACAGGCGATAGCAGCTTACTCTCAGGCGCCCGGGGCTAGTGCTCCGAAGGCCGATGAGGCCCAGCCAGGGAACCTGCTGCCGTCGAGATTACGGGCCCCGCGCGACCCAATCCCTGGAGATGTGAACCCTGCGCCTGGTCTTGATGCATCCTGAACGGATAGAGCATTCCAAGGATTCATCAAGCCACTCAGCGTAGATAGAACTCGCCAATTCAAGGGAGCATAGGGATAGGTAGACCCTGGCAGAAGGGCATTGGGTATCAGATGGCAATAGTCTCCTCTTTCGCACACGGCGAACCCAATGAGGCCTGTTAACCACACGATTGGATCAAGGCGTTTCCACCGTGTTATGCCCATCACTGGGGATAAAGAACATCAGTCTTCAAGGGAGGAAAGATGAAACGGTCAAGAGATGGCGGGATAGACCGCCGGGAGTTTCTCCGGATGGCTGGGATAGCGGGCATCGCTATGGTAGGCGCAGCATGCGCCCCGGCCGCGGCGCCAACCGCTACCCCTACCAAGGCCCCTCCAGCTTCCAGCCCGGCCGCTGGCGCGCCCACTACTGCCCCTGCTGCTGTTGCCACCCCTAACGAGGCAGAGCAGGCGGCAAAGCTCTACGAGGCGGCTAAGAAGGAGGGGGAGGTCATGGTCTATAACCAGGCCTCCATACAGGAGTGGGAGGAAATAGGGGCCGCCTTCCAGAAGAAGTACCCGGGAATCAAGGTCGATGCTTTCGCCGGCACCAGCGAGGCGATGCGGGACAAGGTCCTTACCGAGGCCAAGGCCCGCAAAGTGGTCGGAGACGTAATGGTACGGGCCAACATGCAGGACACCTACACCTTTACCCAGGAGGGTGTCTTCGAACCCTACCTCTCGCCGCAGGACAAGTACTTTGACGAAAAGCATTATGACCCCAAGGGCCTCTGGCACGGCCACGCGAGATATCCCCATGTGATCGAGTACAACGTTAAGTCAATTACTAAAGAGCAGGCTCCTAAGAGCTACGCCGATCTGCTGAAGCCAGAATTCAAGGGGAAGCTGGGGCTGGAGGCCAACGCCGTACCCTGGTTCTCAGGCATGCTCAGGATCATGGGCAGGGACAAGGGTCTCGAGTATATGAAGAAGCTGGCTGAGCAGAAGCCCCGGCTGATTTCCGGGCATACCAGCCTGCACAAGCTGGTGACCTCGGGAGAAATACCGGTGGCCGCATACATGTACAGCTTCCGCGCCGTCGCAGACAAGGAGAACGGCCTCGTGGAGTGGGTTAACCCTACCGAGGGGACTTCCGGCGACGCGGTATTCGTAGCGGTAGTGAAGAACACAACTCACCCCAATGCCGCCAGGCTCGTGTTGGACTTCGTGCTCTCAGAAGAAGTAGCCCAAATCATGGTGAAGCAGCTGTATATTCCTCTCCGAAAAGGAGCAGAGCTCGGGAAGCTGGCTGATATAGCCAAGGTCCAGTCGCTAGTGGTCACTGATGTTACATGGGGCAAAGAAGTGGCTGACAACGATAAGACCTTCAGGGAGATCTTCGGAAAGCCTTAAACAAGGGTGAGCCCAGGCTGATTACCTCATTGGGCAACCTGGCTAATGACTCGGAGGTGGATAGCGAGGAGACCTCCAAGCAGACCTTCGGTAGGGCCTGAGGCTGGACAGCCTCGAGTAATTCTAGCGATGGCACTGAAACTGTCAGGGAGGGAAGGATGAAAGGCTTGCGTAAGGAAGGACTGGACCGGAGAGAGTTTCTCAAGCGAGCAGGAGTAGCCGCCGCGGGTTTGGGGCTCATGGCATGCGCCCCAGCCGCAGCGCCAACCGCCACTCCTACCAAGGCGCCGGCCGCGGCTACCCCAGCTTCGGCAGCTACCGCAGCCCCCAAGACCTCAGGGGCTTCACTACCAGCCGGCGGTCCGGATTGGACCGCCAAGCTTTACGAAGCGGCCAAAAAAGAGGGCGAGCTCATGGTCTACAACGTGCAGACCACCAACGACTGGGAGCAGACCTCTGCCGCTTTCGCAAAGAAATTCCCGGGGGTGAAGGTCAACGGCTGGACCGGCAGCAGCGAGCCCATTCGAGAGAAGCTGCTCGCCGAGACCAAGGCAGGGAAGCCGATATGCGACGTTGTCCACACCGCCTTCGCCGATATCTTTATCTATAAACAGGAAGGGATGCTGGACAAGTACCTATCACCTGAGCTGAAGAGCTTCGATCCCCAGTACTACGATCCCGAGGGTCTATGGACAGTCGACGTCTATTATCCATATGTCATCGAATACAACACCAAGGCAATCCCCAAGGAACAGGCTCCCAAGAGCAACGAAGACCTGCTGAAGCCGGAGTTCAAGGGCAAGCTGGGCCTGGAGGCCAACGCCGTACCCTGGTTCACCAGCATGCTACGCATAATGGGACGTGACAAAGGAATCGACTACGCGAAGAAGCTGGCGGAGCAGAAGCCGCGCCTGATCGCGGGCCACAGCGGCCTCCAGAAGCTGGTCGAATCCGGTGAGATACCCATAGTTGTCTACGAGTACAGCATGTTCCTGGTTCCGGCCAAGGCCAAGGGGTCTCCTGTAGAGTGGGTAATGCCGACACAGAAGGTCCCTGCCAGCTTCCTCTGGCTCGGCCTCCCAAAGAATGGGCCTCATCCTAACGCCGCCAGGCTGCTCATTGATTACTTGCTCTCCGAAGAGGGCCAGATGCTTTACGCCCAGCAGACCTATATCCCCCGCCGGAAGGGGCTGAATTTGGGAGAACTGGCGGCGTTCGCGAACCTGGACCTCCTGGTACCCGATGCCAACTGGGGCCAGGAAGTGCTTAGTAACGACAAGCTGTTCCGGGAGATTTTCGGCAAGCCGTGAAATTGAGCTAGCTGATCGCTCCCCGCAAAGGGGGATCGCCATCTTGTTCCTGCCCGTGTCCTGGGGGGATAGCCGAGAAAGGAGCCGTGGTAATGGCAGACAGGTGGGTAACGACGGTCTGTGACCGGTGCTATGTGGGGTGTGGCATCAAGGTCCATGTAGTAGACAATGTAGCAGTGGGGGTGGAGGGAGACCCGGACAATCCCCTTAACCGCGGTAAGATGT
>Ga0082335_1005107_pt1 | contig 18610 bp, 20 predicted proteins | sample Subgrocontami58m_FD_72375 | JGI IMG/M metagenome (GOLD analysis project Ga0082335, IMG submission 72375) | Subsurface groundwater microbial communities from S. Glens Falls, New York, USA - GMW37 contaminated, 5.8 m (SPADES assembly) (version 2) ... | reverse complement strand
GTTCCCGCCTGCAGGGAGCACTTATAAACTTCATGCTGGACTTGCATGACAACGAGCACCGTTACACCGAGATCTACCCGCCGTTCATGGTCAAGGGCCAGTGCCTTTATGGCGCCGGCCAACTGCCTAAATTCGGCGATAACCTCTACCATGATGCCGAGGAGGACCTGTGGTGGGTTCCCACCGCCGAGGTCCCGCTGACTAACCTGCACAGGGATGAGATATTGCCTCCCGGTAGTTTGCCTATCTACTATGTAGCCTACACCCCCTGCTTTCGCCGCGAGAAGATGGCGGCAGGCAAGGATACCCGCGGCATCAAGCGCGGCCACCAGTTCGATAAGGTGGAGATGTACAAATTTGTGGAGCCGGACAAGTCTTTTGACGAACTGGAGAAGTTGCTGCACGACGCCGAAGATGTGGTAAAGAAGCTGAAGTTGCCCTACCGGATTTTACCGCTGTGCACCGGCGACCTGGGCTTCGCCTCGGCTAAGACATATGACATCGAAGTGTGGGCGGCTGGCTCGGAGGAGTGGCTGGAGGTTAGCTCCTGCTCCAATTGCGTTGACTTCCAGGCGCGGCGGGCTAACATCCGCTTTCGCCCCGAACCAACGGCGAAGCCACAGTTTCCCCATACCCTTAATGGCTCAGGGCTGGCGCTGCCCCGGATAGTCATCTCCATATTGGAGAACTACCAGCAGGCCGATGGCAGCGTGGTGGTTCCGGAGGTATTGCGGAAGTACATGGAGGTTGAGGTTATCAAGTAGCTTCAAATTGACAACATGACGTCATGACGTTAAACTCAGGATAGGGGGTGATAGATTTGGTAAGGAAAGCAAGACTCGGTCTTTATCTTAAAGACGAAGAAATAAAGAAGAAAATAAAAATCGCTGCGGCTAAGAAAGGCATAAGTACCACGGCATACTGTTCTGAAGCTATAAAGGAGCGCCTAATCAAGGATGGGGAGATAGCAGACAAAGCCGATGGCAGCAAGCTGGCTCTATTGGCGCGTATGGACAGGTTGATGAGGGAAATAGGCCCCATCGGCTCAACAACTGCTGAACTTATAAAGGAAGGGCGCCGCCGGTAACAATGCCTGATGAACCAAGAGTAATCGTGGTAGATGCTTCAGTCGTCTTGAAATGGCAGCTTTACGATGAGGAGTGTATTTCTCAAGCCAGGGCTTTGAAACATGATATTTATGTACGAGGGGTTCTAAAGGTGATAGCACCTCAACTCATGGCTTACGAGGTCGTTAACGGTCTGGTTACGGCAGTAAGACGAAAACGCCTGACCCCAGACCAGGCTCGGGAATCAATAAGTAACCTTGTAGTGCTTGATATTGAACTCCGTCAAGTACAACCAGCGGGTCTTCTCGACAAGGCGATTAAATTTAATCTGACGGCTTACGATGCAGCTTATCTCGCTCTAGCTGAGGAAGAGAAGTGCGACCTGTGGACAGGTGATAAGGCTTTTTATATAGCGATGAGGAGTACGTCCTCCTATGTAAAGTGGATTGGTGATTATGCAGCGTAGTTATAACCATTGCTGATAATCCGTAAGCGCTTCTTCCACGGCTGGGCAATTGTTGCCGCTCTTTTTCTGGTTGGTTTTGCCGAGGTCGTGACCTTCAACCCTGTCCTGGCGGTAATGATGAAGCCCATGGCAGCGGAAATGGGGTGGTCCCGGACGGCCATCGTTGGCGCTCTGTCGGCCGGTTCGGTGGTCAGCGGTGGGGTGGCTCTAATTGTGGGCCCAATCCTGGACAGGAGAGGTGCCCGGGGGACGCTGGTGCTGGGGATAGCAATAATGGGCTTATGTCTTATAGGCATATCCCAGGTAACTGCGCTGTGGCAATTTTACATGCTTTTCGGACTAGCACGAGCCATCTCTGCGGGGATTGTAGAACTGGCTATATCGGTGGCGATTGCGAACTGGTTCATAAATAAACGGGCCAGGGCCTTTGGCATAGCAACGACCGGACCTCGAATCGGGCTGGCCTGCATCCCTCCGCTGGCTCTGCTGTTGATGTCGGGGATGGGCTGGCGGGGCGCCTGGGTCGGGCTGGGTATCACTACCTGGTTAATGGGCATTTTACCAGCCGTTTTGTTCCTTGGTCGGCGACCCGAAGACTTTGGACTGGTGCCCGATGGCGGCACAGGCCACAAAAAAGTAGAATCCCCCATCCCTCATCACTCACCTTCGCTAAAAACAGATAGTATCCAGAAAACCGATAGTTCCTGGACAGTAAAAAAGGCACTGGGGAGCACGCCTTTCTGGATGCTCACCGCAGGCCAGGCCATAGTTACGCTGGCGAGTGGGGGCGTGAATATGCATCAGTTGCCTCATCTTACCGACCGGGGCATCGCTCCGGCAGTGGCTGTGGGGGCCATTTCCAGCTACGCTATGTGGGCTATGGTCGGTGTATTGGCCTGGTCTTTTCTAGCTGAGAGGTGGGGCGTACGGCGTTGCCTGACTTTAAGCCTTATTCTTTCCGCTATAGGGGTTTTTGTTCTGGCCAGAGTGGATTCGGTGGCTATGGCCTTTTTTTACTCCGCCTTTTACGGCCTGATGTTTGGCGGCGAAATGGCATTATTCCCCCTGGCCTGGGCCGACTATTTCGGCCGTACTTCCCTGGGAACTATCAAGGGTATATCCCGGCCTATTGTTATGATATTTAATGCAGCCGGGCCTTTGTTTGGGGGATGGATATATGACACCACTGGCAACTACTGGATAGCCTTCCTGGTGTTTATTATTTCCTTTTTAGCTGGGGCTGCGTTCATATTTGCCTCCAGTCCGGCTCGACCGTCCAGAGATGGGTAGATGCTGTCGAAGACTCTCGATTTATCGGAGGAGTAAAGCTGACCTGCGGATGGGGCAGTGATATAATGGGGTGAAAGCTAAAGACAGGGCGATTAAAGTGTTAGAAAGACATTCAAAAAAACCATTACTTGGCTACATTATAGTAGGCCTTATAGGCATTGTGCTGGGGCTGGTAATAGGCCGACTGCTGGTTTATCCGCCAGCCAAGTCTCCTGTAGATGGTTCTCCGCAATCGGCTACAGCAACGATAACCAAGAGAGTTTCACTTCCGTATTCCGAAGAAAAGGATGGCCTGAAAATTATAATCTTGGAAGTTGTTCCTGCCAAAGAAAAACATGGAACATTGATATCTAAAGGATACCGGCAGTGGACGGTGAACTTCCGGTACGAAAACTTACTAAATATTGACTTTGAACTACCTGTTACAGTGCAACGTAGTGGTCATTGCGTAGGACTTGTTTCTTCGCTAAAGCTCAAGACTGACAAGGGCAACCTATATAAGCCGCGCTTTGTTGGCGGAGAAAGTGAGTGCCTGTCCCTAAAACCAAAATCTTCTTTTGAAAAAAAGGAACTGTATGTTTTCGAGATTCTCGAAGATGAAATACCAATAGAGCTTTGGGGGTATCTTTGGAAGTATGAAGAATTTCCCAGCCGCGAGGAGAGGTTAGCTTATATCTTTACGCTTACTAAGTAGTGCTCTTCCCCACCGATAATCAGGTTCCTAACAATTTCGTAATAGTGAACGTAATAAGAATAGGTTGTTCATTAATTGGAGCAAAACAAGGTGCGCATCCTTACCATTGACATCGGAGTTGGTACTCAGGACAGACTCCTTTTGGACAGCTCTCAGTCCCTGGGGAACGCTATCCAGCCTGTAGGGTATAAAACATAAAAAAAACTATAATAATTCGGGTATCTCAAGGGAGTTTAATATGCAAAAAAGGGCAAAGAAATTAACTAAACAGCAAAAAGATTCTTTAGCGCAAGCCATAGTCGAGCAGTATGAGCGAGATCCAATCTCCGTAGAAAAGGCATTTCCTAATGTTGCCCGGATATTGCAAAATAATACACGCAGGTTAACAAAAGAGAGATATGGGGAGCACTCAACTTTAACTGAGTTAGAAAAAGGCAAAAGGCTTCGGTCTCTTTATGAGATTTTGGAAAAAATGAAAGCCGCCAAAAGATTAACAAAAGACGAAGCAATTCAAGCACTGGAGAATATCGCAGCTCTGGTAGAAACTTTTTCCTGGGAAGAGCCGACTCCGGCAACTAAGAAACAGATTGCAGACTTGATAAAAGTTGCTACGGGACTCGCTTTGAGGACAAGGGGAAAGGTTGAAAAGGTCGTCTTAGGCGGAGGTAGCCCGGCACGGGAGGTATTCCTGTTGAGGGGAGTCAAATTGGAATTGACCTGGGACAAGAAACTTTTGTCTATTGAGGTGGATCCAAAGGAGTTAGCTATCAGAGAAAAACTCCTTTCAATAATTGGTATTGGTACTGACACAGCGACCGATGTTTCGACCAGACACGATGAATATTTTGTAGAGGCCATAAGTGGGCGATAAAGTATTAATAGATACCTCCGCGTTGTATGCTGTGGTATCCCCATATGATAAGGTGCATTTACAGGCAAATCCACTCTATGAAAACCTGGTAGACCGTGAGGCTGAGATGTATATTACATCGTATGCCCTCTTAGAAACTATCGCTATTGTTCATCGACGCCTAGGGTTTACAACTTTGAAGAACTTGAAAGATACTGTAATCTCCGGCGTAAGGATATTCTGGATAGACCAGGAGAAGCATAACGCAGCGTGGGAAAACTTCGCTTCCAGGAATGGTGCCGGCCCCAGTCTTGTTGATTGGACCACTATTTTAGCCGCGAGAAATCTGGGGGCGTCGGTGTTCACTTTTGATAGTGATTTTAACTCCGAAGGCATCTCTGTCATACCTCATCAAATAGGAACCTAACATGCGCATTCTTACCATTGACATTGGCGCCGGCACGCAGGATATCCTGCTTTTCGATAGCTCCCAGCCCCTGGAGAATGCTATCCAGCTTATCATGCCCTCTCCCACCCAGATTGTAGCTGCTCAGATGCGCCAGGCCACTGCCTCTCGTGAACCTATCTTGCTCTTTGGTGTTACGATGGGGGGGGGCGCTAACCACGGCGCTCTGAAAGACCACCTGGCAGCGGGATTATCGGTTTACGCAACCCCTGAAGCGGCCCAGACCTTTAACGATGATCTGGAGCATGTGGCAAGCTGGGGGGTTAAGATTGTCTCTGAGGACGAGGCTAGAAAGGTCAAAGATGTAACCCGCATTGAGACCAGAGACTTAGATTTAGAGACTATCGCCAGCGCCCTGAAACCTTTCGGGGTGGACCCCCATTATGATGGAGTAGGAGTGGCCGTGTTGGACCATGGCGCTGCCCCGCCAGATGTCTCCGACCGCATCTTCCGCTTCCAGCACCTGCGCCGGGTAGTGGAAAAAGAGAATAATCTTCTAGCTTTCGCGTATATGTCCAACGAAATTCCCAAATACCTGACTCGAATGAAGGCGGTAGTAAAGACCTATAACCTTAAAGCGCCGCTGCTTCTCCTGGATACTGGCGCTGCTGCCGCCATAGGTAGCCTGGAGGATAGAGAGGTCGCCAGGCACCCGCACCGGTTACTGGTCAATCTGGGTAATTCTCACACACTGGCTTTCCATATGGATGGCAATTATATTCTGGGGCTTATGGAACACCACACCGGAGGCGTAACACGTCACAGCCTGGACGGCTATCTGGAGAAGCTGAGCCGGGGCGTCGTGGAATCGGACGAGGTATTTAACGATGGCGGCCACGGCAGCTTTGTTATCCGGGCTAAAAGGGGACGTCCTTTTCTCTCCGTAACAGGCCCAAGGCGGATTCTGATGCGTGATTCCCGCCTTAACCCCTACTTTGCTGCACCCTACGGCGATATGATGTTAACGGGATGTTTCGGTTTGCTGCGGGCCTTTGCCCATAAGGTGCCCGCCTGGCGCGAGGAGATAGAAGAGGCGCTAAAGAAAGGGTAGCTGGTTATGCACCTGCGCTATCCTCCATTAGCTTAACATACATATCCTCGAGGGCGGACTGCCGTACCGAGAGGTCAATTAACGCCCAATTCTTCTCGGATATTTCCTGTAAGAGCGAGGCTATGTGACCTACATCCCCCGCCCGGAATACATAGTTGTCCCCCTGTTTTTCATAATTCAGGTCGTTATCGGCTTTGAATATGACCTCATACTGCCGCTTCCCAAGCTTTTCTCTGATAGAATCCATGGTCTCGCAGAGGTAAAGCTGGCCGTTTTTCATGATAGCGACACGGTGGCAGATGTATTCGATGTGAAACAGGTTGTGGGCGCTTAACACAATGGTTTTACCCTGGGCATTCAATTTCTTTAAATAATCTATAACAAAAAAGGATGTCAGCGGGTCCAGCCCGGAGTTAGGTTCGTCCAGCACTAACAGAGACGGGTCGTGCAATAAAGTGCGGGCAATGGAGACTTTCCTTTTCATGCCCTTGGAAAGCTCACCGGTATATTTGTTCTTGTCGGTGAACTTTAATGAGTGAAGGAGGGATTCCATACGTTCGTTCGCAACTGAGCGGGCCAGACCGTAAAGCTCCGAGAAGAAGGTGAGGTATTGCCAGACAGTCATGTTCTCGTAAAGGGGGCTTTCTTCGGGCAGGTAGCCTATATGTTGCTTAACACGGGTGCTGTCCCTTGTCATGTCCTGCCCCATAACCTCGATTGTGCCCGATGTAGGTGTAATAAGCCCGACCATCATTTTTAACGTCGTTGTTTTCCCGGCGCCGTTGTGGCCAATCAAACCCAGAATCTCGCCATCCCTGATTTCCAGGTTGAGGTTATTGACAGCGGTGAAATTTCCGTATAACTTGGACACAGCGTTTAGACGGGCGATTGGATTCATAAAAATATCACCCTCACCCGGCCCTCTCCCATGACGGGAGAGGGAAATAAAGTTTTGCTTTCGGGATAAGCATGAAAAATATTTTAACTATATCCAAATGGGAAGTCTCCCGTGTCAGATCCCGCTTCAGTGGGAAGTCCAGATTTATCATTCTGGCTATATTACTCCTGGGTCTTGTCAGTGCTTACCTAATTTACCACCAGGGACTGGTAATATGCAAGGGCCTCTATACAATAGGTGTTTCTGCTGACGCGCCGATGATAACAGATAAGTGCTTTAATACCATTGGAACCGACCCTGCAACAGGCCAGGCTCTCCTTCGGGAGAAGACTATCGATTTATATGTGACCGGGAATAAAATACTGTTCAGGGAAGATCTTAATTCACAATATGCTGCTGGCGCACTACAGAAATATTTGGAACGGCAGGAATTGCTCAGGATTGCCAACCAATATGAGATGAACAGGGCTTTCCCGCTGCGTATCGAGGTCAGGTATCTGGAGGGGCCAGAAACCAACAGAGGCATGGCGCCACGGATTACAGAACTTGAAGAGACTCCAACGCCACTACCGAATATTCCGGAGCCACCGAGCAGACCAGGAACATCACCACCCGTAACGCCCAGCGCCTCCGATGCCGCTGTTGAGCAACAGTTGAATGAACTGCTAAAAAACAACAGGTTGCCTGAATTCAAAGCCGAATTTGTTTCGGAAAACGAGATTGTAATCCCTTCGCTGATGACACCTCCCATACCTTTAGCCCAGGTAATTATCGCTTTCCTGTATATTATTCCACTTTTCTTCGTAAGTGTGTTCTTTACCAGCAGCTTCACTGAGGAGAAGATTAACCGGAAGCTGATAGTCCTCCTGTCAACGCCTGTGTCCCGGTTAGAGATCATCCTGGGAAAGATGTTACCCTATCTGGTATATTCCATAGTTGTCATCGTGGGAATCACGTTGGCTCTTAAGGGAAATGTTTTACTTGGCCTTGCCATATTCATCCCTGTGATGTTGTTTATATTTTCCATATATTTGATCGTAGCGTTGACTTACCGCACATTTAAGGACCAGACATTTTTCTCGGTTTTAGCACTATCAACCATTACGCTTTATCTGGTTGTGCCGGCGATGTTCGCAGGCGTGAACGAACTCAGCTATATCTCACCCCTGACCCTGGCGGTGGAGATGTACCGCGGAGTTTCGTTTGGAATCGGCCACTATTTTCTGGCTACGGCTCCGTTGTACATAGTTTTCCTTCAGGTAATGTTTATTGGTACACGCGTCTTCAACGAACAATACCTGATGGGTTTCAAACCGCTTCATGCCAAGGTAGCCGAGGCGCTCTACCTGGTTATTGATAAAAAACACCTGAATGTATCGGTGTTATTGTTGGGCCTGTTTATAGTGCCTGTGGTATTCGTTACCGAGTTAGTATCTATCGTTTTTGTCTCTAATATCCCCTTGACTTCAGCTTTGTTATTGTTAATGGTCGTATCGGCGATTATCGAGGAGATCGCTAAATCCCTGGGTATCCTGGTGCTTTTGCAGAATAATACTGTTAAAAGACAGAGGAATGTGGCAATACTTTCGGCGCTGGCGGCGCTGGGGTTTCTAATTGGAGAAAAGCTGTTGCTCTTTTTTGCCCTGGGAATCTTATCCGAATCTGTGTTCATGTCGGCTGTTTTCGGCAGCGGGCTATTGGCGGTACCGCTGGCTCTTCATGTAGCCAGTACCTGTACAGTTGGTTTAATAACCAGGCGCCTGGGTACAAGGTTCTATCTGCCGGCAGTATTGGTCGGTACGGCAATTCACGTCATATACAACTTAAATGTGATAAAGGCGTTTCTATGAACGAATATTTTATATTGTTGAAACGGGAGCTCAGGTCAATTCTCAAGGAGAAGACCATAGTTTTTGCCATTATCATACAGTTCTTCATTGCTTCCTTCTCCTCCATCATTCTGGTAGGGGTAATGGCTTTTTATGACCCGTCTTCCATCGGTGAGACCTCCCGGGTGACTTTCAACGTGGGAATTGTCAGCGACACGAATAACAGATTACGTAGCTATCTAAGGGAAGAACGTATCAGGGTCAGGTCTTTCCCCGATCTTCCTGCAGCGGAGGAGGCATTCCGGGCTGGGCAGGTGGATACCATTATCGTCATACCGGAGAGCCAGTCGGGGGTTGTGGATATGAAGCTCTTTTTGCCCACTATGGATGTGAAAAAGACTATTATACTTCTAAAACTTAACGGGCCTTTGAAGAAATATGAGAACTATCTGCGGGAAACGAATGGTATCAGACTAAACTATCAGGAGACGAAGGGTAAATCTAACACTACCTACGAATTCCTGTATTCAGTCATCATTCCCATACTTATGCTGTTCCCGGCGCTCATAGCTGGGAGTATTGTGATAGATACAGTATCGGAGGAGTTCGAAAACAAGACTTTTGATACGTTGGTATCTGCACCGGTGTCGCTGGGTCAGATATTTGCCTCAAAGCTATCCGCAGCCGTCACGACTGTGGTCGTGCAGGTTATAATGTGGTCAGCCCTGCTGAGGTTGAACGGGCTTCCCATCCAAAGGCCGGAGCTTGTGATACCCTTTGCGGTTATAATTGCTACTATAGTCTGCTTTGTGGCTGCCATAATCTCGCTTTATTTCAAGGATAGAGAGCGGTCCCAGTTCGTTTACTCTATTGTACTGGTCATGGGGGTAGGCGGAAGCTACTTTCTGGATGCGTCACCTTTTAGCCTTATTACCCGGCTGGCAGCAGGCGTACCCAACGTGGGGGCGCTGGAGGTGGCGCTCTATTTATTGCCCCTAATCCTGATAGGTTTAGCCTTCTTCAGGGTATCAAAAAGGCTTGTGCTGGCGCATTATTGACTCTTTTAAGTTACAGAAGCAAAAGAATAATAAAAAGGAGAGTGACAGACCATGGCAGACCATACTCAACAACATGCGGAGGCTCCTGGCTACGTATATGGGGAATTGAGCCGGCTTAGCCAGCCCCAGGCAAAGAAATCCCCGGTAGACTATAGCCGTTATCAGACACTGAAGATAGAGAAACAGGACAGGATAGCTATTGTAACCTGGAACCGGCCGGCAGCCCTGAATACCATCAATCACCAGATGCACCTGGAATTGGAGGATATCTGGCTCGATTTGCAACGGGACGAAGACGTCCATGTGGTGGTCACAACCGGGGCTGGCCGGGTCTATTCAGCAGGCGGCGACCTTAAAGCACAGCGTGAAAGCCTGGTCAACAATACCTTTTATGTCAACCATTATATGGCCCGCAGGCTCATTTTAAATATACTTTCTATTGACAAACCCATCATCGCCGCCTTGAACGGCGATGCGATTGGTCTATCCGCAAACCTGGTTTTATATCATGATGTTATCATTGCCGATGAGGACGCCCGGCTTGGCGATCCTCATGTCCGTGTGGGTTTGGTGGCAGGGGATAGCGGCTGTATTGTCTGGCCGATGATGGCCGGCCTGGCCAAGGCCCGGGAATTGCTCCTTACCGGCGACCTTATAGGGGCGAAACAGGCCGAGAGCCTGGGAATAATTAACTATGCCTTGCCTAAAGAACAGGTCATGCCGAAGGCTATGGAGTTTGCAAAACGCCTGGCCTATGGACCCACACGGGCTATCCGCTGGACCAAGGTGTGCTACACCAAAAGGCTTCGGGATGAGGTAAATATGGTCCTGGATGCCTCTCTGGGCCTGGAGTTCGCCGAGACCTTTGGCAGGCATGACCACCTGGAGGCCGTGAGCGCTTTTACCGAGAAGCGGGAGCCCCACTTCACCGGAGAGTAGTTTGTGAACCTCTCGCCCCATCGGGGAAGAAGAAACCCCCTTTGTCCCATTTACTTAAAGGGGGCGCTACGATGGAATCGTAGCGGGGGGATTTTGTAGGCTGGGTTCCCGCCCATCCTATATCCCCCTTATTAAGGGGGACTCAGGGGGATTCTACTTTCGGGAGAATTACCCATGGCTACTGTCGAAGACGTCTTAAATAAACTGAAAAGCCTGGCCCGTCCCGACCAGTTGGAAGGGATGGCCAGATTTGGTATAGCTGTTGAACGTAGGCTGGGGGTATCCGTCCCCGATATGAGAAAAGTAGCCAGAGAGGTGGGGAAGGACCACCAGCTTGCGCTTGGCCTTTGGAAGACCGGGATTGCTGAGGCCCGGATGGTAGCATCTATGATTGATGAACCCGATAAGGTGACGGAGCCGCAAATGGAGGACTGGGTTAAAGGCTTCAACTCCTGGGATGTCTGCGACCAGGTCTGCGATAACCTTTTCCAAAAAACGCCTTTTGTGTGGAAGAAAATCGTAGAGTGGTCGGATAGGGAAGAAGCGTTCGTCAAGAGGGCGGCCTTTGTGTTGATAGCGTGCCTCGCCTGGCACGATAAGAAGGCCGAAGATGACAAATTCATTGCTTTATTTCCAATGATAGTTCGAGGAGCTACGGACGAACGTAACTTCGTGAAGAAAGCAGTCAACTGGGCACTCAGGAACATAGGGAAAAGGAATCCGACCCTGAACAAAGCTGCCATAAATGCAGCTAAAGAGATTAAGAACCTTGATTCAAAGTCCGCCCGGTGGGTCGCCTCCGATGCCATAAGGGAGCTGGAGAAGAAGGGAATCCAGATGAAATGAATATTGGCTGCCTGCTGCGGTCTACTTTCCTCTGTCCTTATCCTGTTTCCGTGATTCAAGAAGGGCTTCGACGAGGGAGTCCTTCCCTTTCAGTTGGGTTAGTCTTGATTGTTCGGGCCTACCTATAACACCTTTTCCTCACGTTTTCCATTTTAATTCCGAGAGCATGTCCCAAATCGTGATGCACTTGGCGTTAAAGTGCCCGGCTACATCTGGAATCTTGGGCTTCTGGGATAGGGATGCAGGTGTTTCAAAGGTAACGATTTTGCCACCGTGAGCTTTTGCATAGGCAATTACCCACGGGTCTGCGCCATCCAAAAACTTAGCAATCCATTGAGGTTTGTAATTGGCGTTGACGGTGACGTAGTCAGCGATTTGTTTGTAACTTGCTTGCACAAATTCATCAACGTCGAGAAACATGATGCCTTTCAGTGGTTTAGCCCACTTTTCAAGGGCATCTTCTTTCTTAGGATCGCTTCCGCACAACTCGCTTAGAACAAATTCGGGACTGCCAATTACCCCCTCCTCTGCCTGTTGTTTGAGGAAATCCCAGAACTGTGGCACCATGTCGAAGCGATATGCTGTCCGGTGGGGTGTAATGAAGCTATTCGCATCCATCCAAAAGTCAGGCATATACCGTCTCTCTCTGCTTGAGGTATTGCTCTAAGCCGCGCAACCCAGCCAAGCGGACATTGAGTAAGTCGGATGCTTCTTTTGGGGATACTTTACCCTCCGATAGAGAGTGCAGCAACGTGCTAGTAACTGTGTTGCCGTTCCGAGAGAACACGCCAGAGTAATAAGCCCTCTCGCTTCCGCCCTCTCTTTTTGGCTTGATGCCTGTCCGCAATTCAGAGTATTTGGACTTATACACTTCGAAATCAATCTTGTTAAGATCATACGCCCGCCGCAGTATGACGAATGCACTGACGCAATGAAGTCGAGATAGGTTTTCTAGGTTCTTGTCAATAGTAGACCGCTCATCCCATCTGAGAAGGAAAACATCTTGCGGAACCAACGTTTCGGCAGCAACCGCATCTGTAACTCGCTCGTAGCTATGCGGCTGCTGCTCCGCCTTTTGTAGATATGCCAGATTGGAAATCCCAGAAAGCCCCATCCAGATGTGAGCAAGTTCATGGGCTAGGGTGAAAATTTGGGCGGATAGAAAGTCATTTTGATTGATGAACACGAGCGGAGCAATGTCATCACATATCGCAAAACCCTGGAATTCATCTTGGTCAAGACCCCTGCGTGTGTTATTGCCCACGATGCCAGTTCGCATGACCAAGACACCAGCTTTCTCTGCCCTCTGAACAAATCCATTAAGGAAGTCATCCTTGTTTCGGCATTCACTTCGCAGAGAGTCATCTAGCCGTAGTACTCGCCTCATATCTTCGGCAACAGTATCGATAGGAGACTCAATATTGAAACGCCCCACAAATGGCACACGGTCAGCGCCTTCACTCTTCAGGTAATCTCGATACCATTCCTGCTTTCTAAGCGCGTCGTAAATCACTTCGAGAAAATCGGGACTGGGCTTCCGGGGAGACGTTCCAGACTTTGTACGTAAATCTGGTAAAGGAAGATTTTCGTTCGGTGGCTTAGACAAGTATAAGTAACCAAAGGGTACTTTCAGCTTCTTCGCCAGGTCTTGAGCTTGGCGAAACGTGGGGAGGGCATCACCTTGTTCCCAGGCATCCAGGTCGTCAACCTTGACCTTCAGTTTTTCGGCTGCTACCTCAAGCGTTGGATAACTACGTTCCCGCGCCCAACGCAACATGCTACAGTTAATAAGGGCTTCTGTCACGATTAGCTCCTTCTGCAACCCCTTAAGGGATTGCAGAAACTTCTTCAGCCAATATGGCTATATATAAATAAGGCTATTCACCCTCAACGCCACTATAGCAACCAGAATAAGGCGTGTCAATTCGTATTTGTAGGGGCGACTCTTGTGGTCGCCCAGTGCCCTGATATAAGGGACACTCTATTGATAGGAGTCACTTCCCTGCCCCTATCCCTGCCTTTACCAGCCGCGTAACCTCTACTAACCGCTGCGCCAGGTTGCGCGCTCCGATAAGTCCGTATTCGTCCCTGAGCACACCTGTCCTCTCTTTGGGGTTAAAGACGCCGGTGCCTCCCTCGCTGGATAGGCCGACTGCACCCGTCGGCGCACCCAGGCCGATGTGGGGGGCCACGGGAATTATGCCCTGTATTAGATATAGAGTGATAATAGTCATAAGAGCTTCTTCGCCACCCAGGTGCCGGTACCAGCTCACCGCCAGCGCCCCACCCACCTTATTGATCAGCTTTCCCTTGTAGAAGTTACCGTGGGCAAAGATGCGGCAGCGGTCGAGGAAATTAGCCAGATAGCCGGAAAGGCGTGTGGAATATACGGGGGTGCACAATAGCAAGCCATCGGCCTCCAGGAGCTTGGGGTAAAGCTCTGTCATATCATCCGACTGGTTGCAGAACTTGCCCTCGGACTGCTTGCTGACGCACCAGTTACAATGCTTGCACTCGCGGATTTCCTTCCCGGCCAGTGAGATTAGTTCTGTAGTCACGCCGCCGCAGGCCTCGGCAGCCTTGAGAGCTTCGGCCAGAAAGGTTTCGGCGTTGCCTTTTTTTACCGGGCTGCCGACAATGCCCAGGATTTTGATGTCCATCTATTTAACTCCTTACGGTTGGTTGCACTATTGGTGGTACAGGCGTCCCTGCCTGTACGGGGGGGCAACAGATAGAGGTTATTCAAGCTTCCCTTTGGTGGTAAGGGCCGAAACTTATCTGCATATATATGCCCCACCCTGAGATTCTTCGTCACGCCTTCGGCGGACTCCAGAATGACAAATTGTCACCGTATTTTGTTAATGACTATTTAAGGGGGCCAGGAGGATTTACCCCTATTTCGTCGCTTTCTTGGCCTCTTCCCACATCTCATTCATCTGGTCAAACGAAAGTTTATCGAAACTTACTTTCCGCTCCCGGCAGGCCGACTCCATCCAGGCAAAGCGGCGGCGGAAGCGCTCATTGGACCCTCTCAAGGCCATCTCCACATCCACCCCCTGTCTCCGTATTATGTTAACTAAAACAAATAGCAAATCGCCGAATTCCGCCTCTTTTTCCTGCTGGCTTTCTGCCTGTTTAATCTCGGCTATTTCCTCGGCTAACTTATCCAGGATGTCGTCCGCTTCTTTCCAGTCAAAACCGACACGGGCCACCCGCTCCTGGATCTCCTGGCTATAGGCCAGGGCGGGCATATGGCGGGGCACGCTGGACAGGATAGAGGCATCAGCGGCTCGTTCATTTTTCTTAAGGTGCTCCCATCGTTCCAAAACCTCTTGGGCAGTATGTAATTTATCATCGCCAAAGACATGCGGGTGGCGGCGGATGAGTTTGGCGCTGATTCCCCGCAGGACATCCTCCAGTTCGAACTCCCCCGCTTCCGAGGCAATCCGGGCATGGAGCACAATCTGCAAAAGCAGATCGCCCAACTCCTGGGATAGTTTCTTGGGGTCGGCCTCGTCAAGAGCCTCCAGCACCTCATAACATTCCTGAAGGAGGCTCTCCCTGAGGCTGGAATGGGTCTGCTGGCGGTCCCAGGGGCAACCACCGTCAGGGCTGCGCAGGCGAGCAATAATGTCACGCAATGTGGAAAATTCGCCCAGGGATTCGGGCGTGGGAGTAGGGAAGTCAGGTACAGTCATAATTTAAACCGGCGCCAGTCCGGGGATATGCTCCAGGGGGCGCACCAGCTTCATGGACAGGGCCTCCGGCTGGCACTTCAGGACGCAGAGGCCGCAGCCGTAGCATTTCTCAGTGTCAATCACCGCCTTGGGTTTTACTGAACCCGGGACCTGTTTGATTTCTATAGCACGGAAAAGGCAGCGCTCCACACAATCAGGGCAATCGCCAGTGCACTTAGCTGGGTCAACTACGGTTTGGAACCGGCTTTTTGCCAGGCGCTTCCCTACCGATACGCCATGCTGAGTCAAAGGCGCCCAAACAACGCAGCAATCATCACAGCAGTTGCACATAAAACGGTTATGCATATAATTGGAGTTTATCCAAGTATGCACCTGCCCCTCGTCCTCTGCTTTATCGGTCAGACTCAACGCTTCTTCTACGGTGATGTGGCGGGCAATCCCCTGAGGTATGAAAATGTCAGCCATCATATCGAACATAAAGCACGTGTCCAGAGCGCCATGACACTTCTGTACCACGACCCGGCAGGGGCAATCAACTATAGCGATAACTTTGGCAGCTTTGATTAGCTCCCGTACATCCTCGCAGGCGTGCAGCACAGAAGTATCTTTGATTGCTTTATAAGCGGGTATAACCCGTTCTTCAGGCATGGGTTTGGCGGCAAAGGTCTGAGCGAGTTGTGGATACCAGTCTTTGTAGAAATCCAGCCAAAGCTCGATCATCTGTTTGCCCTCAGGGGTGGCTGGATTGTAGGCACAAACGGTATAGAAAAGCATATCTGGGACAGCCCAGAATTTATAGATTGGCGGCTGGGAATTTTCTTTGGGATAGATCATCGCCCTGCGCAGAAGATCATCCAGCGCCGTGGTTGTTTCCTGAGAGGATAGGCCAAGCCGTCTGGAGAGTTCTTCGGCGCTAGCCGGCAACTCCGCTACGATACGGGCTTGAAGCCGGTTCATCAGGAACTCCAGAAGGCGGCGGTAGCTTGCAGAATCGGGGTATTTATGCCGGGCAGCTATGATAGAATAGGCATCTTCCATAATGAACATCGCTCCGATAATAGAGATATTGATTTGTGATATTGATGGTTAAAATCCCTCTCAATCTCCCTTTACGAAAGGGAGAGGTTTTAAGTCTCCCCCTTTGGAAAAGGGGGCGTAGGGGGATTTTTGCTTAATGATTCTAAATACACATGAGTGTAGCTGGCCTTGAATATCCACCTCTTTAGCTCTCTCACCTTTGGAGAGAGAGGTCTTATTTGCTAATTTCATACTTCTTAGCGTCCCGGCCATGAGGAAGAGGCAATATATCTAAGCCGGCACAGCCCCTGGGATGTGCTGGGGAGGTCTGACCAGTTTCATAGATAATGCCTGCGGTTCACATTTTATCACGCAGAGGCCGCATCCCCAGCATTTCTCCGGGTCGACCTGTGCTTTCATCTTTTTGGTACCGGGGACTTTCACCATCTCGATGGCATCGAACATACAGCGGTCAACGCACACCTGGCAGCCGTTGCATTTTGAATGGTCGTTACTGGCCTCAAAACGGCTCTTAGCCGCCCGTTTTTCATGGGGGATATTATTTTGCTTTAACGGTACCCAGGCGATGCAGCAGTCGTCGCAGCAGTTGCACATAAAGCGGGGAGCGCCAGTGGCCACATTGGGCCATATATGGACTTCTCCGCCGTCCTCCACCTCGTCCATGACTTTTATAGCTTCAGTGTACGATATTTTTTTGCCGGAACCCCGCATGATGGCATATTCTCCACCCCGGCCCAACTGGAGGCAGACATCCATAGGTTTGTTGCATTGCTGGGCGTGGCGGCGGCAGGGGCAGGGGACAACGCTGATAGGATCAGCCAACTTGATAAGCTCACGGACATCATCGTAGGGCTGGATACCGGGTACTTTTTCGATTGCTTTATATGCCGGGACTATCCTTTCCAGAGGTATCTCACGGGTGGCATAGGTCTTGGCAACTTCCGAATACCACTCTTTGTTGCAGAACTCATCCCACAGGGCGAAATACTTAGCCTCTGTGGCCTTATCAAACCGGGTCATGGTCTGGGTGGCATCGTGAAGCTGTTCAGTGCTGCGGCAGAAGCGGTAGCCCTCCCGCGTCTGGAAGTTCCTGGGGATAATAACGCCTCTCAGGAATAGCTCCTCCAGGTCCTTGTTGACCTGGGCCAGCGGTGTTTTAGTCTTCTGCGATAGCTCTTCAGGGGTGGCTGGTAGTTGCACCACCAGTTGGGCCTGGGCTGGGGTCATAAGCATCTGAAGAATCTGGCGGTATCGCTTTGATTCACCGAGGTTGTGGCGGGCAGCCAGGTTTGTATAGGCATCCTGTTCGATAGACATATTTAGATCCCCCTTTGTAGTGCTATTACCAAATACGCCTTATTATAATGGGCGGTCATATTCTTGACAAGTCAAAGGAAGCTCGGCTATTATGCCTGTGGTTTGACTAACCTCTCCCTCGTCCCCTCTCCGTCAACGGAGAGGGGTGTAGGGGTGAGGTTAGTTTCATCCTTGAAAGAGGCATATTTGAAGATTATTAAAGCAACCGCATTTATTATTTTCGTTATAGCCTTGCCCCTGTTGCTGTTTACCTCAGCCGTCCGTATTGTGGTTAACGACCTGCGTTTATATCATTACGGCTTCGTGAAATACAATATAAATCAAGCCACCGGTGGTATTGAGTTACCAGAGCTGGACAGGGCAGCCATCGAGCTGGTCCGGTATTTTAACTCCGACGAGGAGAGGATAAATATTGTACTGAATAGCGGACTGGAGCTATACAACCGGAAAGAGATCGACCACTTGAAGGATGTTAAAGACCTTATCTGGTTCGGTTATAAGCTACAGGTTTACTCGCTGGACTATGTGTTGGGGTATATTATCGTTCTGCTGGCTCTGGGAGGCAAAACGTGGCTGCGTACTTTTTCCATGTTGGGCCGGGGTTTGATGCATGGGGGGGGATTGACACTCGCTCTTATGATGGTGATAGGGATAGCCATGCTGGTAGCTTTCGATAGGGTGTTTCTATTTTTTCATCTGGTAGGCTTTAGTAACCTGGATTGGGTGCTTGACCCACGTACCGACAGGCTTATCCAGATGTTCCCCGAGGATTTCTTCTTCGATGCGTCTCTGACACTGGCTGGTGTTACTCTGGCGCTAGCGTTATTGGTGGGGGTGGTAGGTTGGGGTCTGGGTTTCTACTGTAAAAAACGTCTCGTTGCCCGATAAAGAAAAAGAGCGCCCCGATACTATCGGGACGCTCTTTCTTATAGTTGGTTGATTGATTTATTTGCTTTTAGCCATACCCCAGATAGCTTTAAGTGCCACTATCACTGCGGCCGGGGCTACAAAAATAGATATGTAATTCAACGTGTTATCTATTCTGGTACCTAACGCTAAACCGCCAGTGACGTTATCGAGCACTTCAAATCCGGCTGTTCCGG
>Ga0082335_1005105_pt1 | contig 18621 bp, 17 predicted proteins | sample Subgrocontami58m_FD_72375 | JGI IMG/M metagenome (GOLD analysis project Ga0082335, IMG submission 72375) | Subsurface groundwater microbial communities from S. Glens Falls, New York, USA - GMW37 contaminated, 5.8 m (SPADES assembly) (version 2) ... | reverse complement strand
TGTAAGGCGCGACTTCATCTCAAACGTGTCACACGAATTGCGGACGCCGCTTGCATCGCTCAAAGCTTTAACGGAGACATTACAAGACGGCGCTCTCGCGGACCCGGATGCTGGTTCGCGTTTCCTGGGCAGGATCAGCACTGAAGTAGATGCGCTGACGCAGATGGCGCAGGAATTACTTGATCTCTCGCGCATTGAGTCAGGTCAAGTGGAATTGATCCTCGCGCCGCTTGCGCCAAAGAGTTTGATAACCTCTGCTGCTGACAGAATGAAGATGCAAGCCGAACGCGCAGGGCTAAAATTATCAGTTAAGTGTGAGGATGATCTGCAAAATGTCCGCGCGGACAAATCGCGTTTGGAGCAGGTGTTGGTGAATCTAATTCACAATGCGGTGAAGTTCACAAAGCCCGGGGGAGATATTGTCCTCGAAGCAGGCACAGCCCTCTTTGGAAAATCAGTTTCGGGCGGAGTTAGATTCGCTGTGCGGGATACGGGAGTTGGAATCCCAGCGGAGAATCTATCCCGCATCTTTGAAAGATTCTACAGAGTAGATAAATCCCGCACAGGTTCGGGTACAGGACTTGGATTGTCCATTTCAAAACATATCATCGAAGCGCACGGCGGAAAAATTTGGGCGGAGAGCGAAGAGGGGCGCGGCAGTGTCTTTTATTTTGAAATTCCTGGATGATATTGGTGGTCGAGTAGCCCAGCGTGTTTTTCACGAGGCATATCGAGACCACCAATAATTCAAAGTACTTTGTATAATTGTTTACCAGACGTTAACTGGCTTTTAAGTGGGAAATAAAAGATTGGTTGTATCATCTACTTATGGAAACTTTAATTTCAACTTTGGTTGTCTCTTTGCTAACCGTCTTCACCATAGACGCAACTCGCAAACGCCGTGAGTTTTTGCAGAAGCAAAGCCACGCATAATCTGTCATTCTCCTCCTCCTTCTGCCTCTTTGAGGCTGCTACCCGCCTGACTAGCGGGTAGTTTTTGTTAACGCAACCCATACAATTTATTAAAACAATCTTCACAGCCTCTTAATAGCCAGCGGGTAGACTTATGGTCATAAGAGACCCTAAAGGTCTTCTACATTAAACCAAAAAGTCGTTTTGCAGAGAGTTTCGATTTACAGAGTGCCGCACGCATTTCAGACATGCGTAACTAAACCAGAATTATGATTTTTATTCGTAATCTCTGCCAACAAGTTTAGGGTCTGTATGCAAAATCAACACAGCTATGTCATTCTGAGGAGCGGAGCGACGAAGAATCTCTACCCTTGCCCGAATTCACCCGATTTAGGGCAAAACGAGACCCTTCGCTCGCCCCTTCACTTCGTTCAGGGCTTCGGCTCAGGGTCACACATATTTAATTTGCATACAGGCTCTAGTAATTTATGCAACAAGCGGTAGAGCAAGATGGATAAACAAACGAGACCTTTAGGGTCTTACTTGGAAGGAGAAATAAAAATGGGACTTGCAGATTTACACTTGCACACAATCTACAGCTACGATGGGACAGCCACCGTCCCTGCTGTTTTACGGCGCGCGCGGGAAATTGGCTTGGACGTGATCGCGATCACCGACCATGACGAAATTGGCGGCGCATTGGAAGCCGTAAAAATCGCGCCCCGCTACGGCGTGGAGGTGATCCCAGGGATTGAGATCACCACTGCCGAAGGTGACTTGCTGGCTCTGTTCATCACTGAAAAAGTGGATGCAGGACTTTCACTGATGGATACTGTTCTGAAAGTGCGCGAACTCGGCGGCGTGTGTATTGCGCCGCATCCCATGGCGAGTGGAATGGGCATGAAGAGCCTGAGCGCGTTCTTGATCCTAAAAGCATTGCGAAATCAAAAAGTTGCAGAAACATTGATCGGCATTGAAGCTTATAATGGAACCGCGATTGACCGTGTCAGCAATTATTATGCGGACATCTTTGCAAACGGATTGGATATTGCCCAAACAGGCAGCAGCGATGCGCATGTGCTGGACACCATCGGCTTCGGCGCAACGGAATTTGAAGGCCATAGCGCAATGGATTTGTTAAAAGCCTTGAAAAATCGGGCAACAAAAGTTAGAAAACAAAACGAATGGAGCGCCTTCCGCGTAATCAGCAATTGGAGTTTTCGTTATGTTGAAAGCGCTTTTGTGCGAATGACAGGAATTGCCCGAGCTTAATCAAAGTAATCTTTCCGCTTTCCTCTTTCTGGGAAAAGAGGAAAGCGGAAAGAAAATAAATGACAAAAAAAATTTTAGTTACAAATGACGACGGCGTTCTCGCACCGGGCTTGCTGGCTCTCACACAGGAAATGAGAAAGCTTGGCAATGTCACCATTCTTGCACCGGATAGAAATTGGTCTGGCGGCGGACATGTAAAAACATTGGACCGTGCCTTGCGTATGCGTGAGTTCCGCCTTGAAGACGGCTCACAGGCATTTGCCAGTGACGGCGCACCTTCGGATTGTGTTTCGCTTGCCATGCTTGGATATTTCAAAGAGAAGTTTGACCTGGTGGTATCGGGAATCAATGTCGGCGCAAATTTGGGACATGACGTTACCTATTCGGGAACCGTCACCGCCGCAATGGAAGCCGTCATCGCTGGGGTTCCGGGTGTAGCTGTTTCGCTGGAAGTGCCGGAAGGATATATCGGTCATATTGATTTTGGACCTGCTGCACACGCAGCAGGTATTGCAGTACGCAATGTGATTGCAAATGGTCTTCCCCCGGAAACTTTATTGAACGTCAACATTCCCTTTTTGAAACAGGAGGAGATTAGCGGTTTTCGAATCACCCGCCAGGGATTGCGCGTCTATCACAGCCGTCTTGATGAACGCATTGACCCGCGCAATCGTCCCTATTATTGGATCGGCGGCGACGCGCCCACAGGCGTCCCAGAATCTGGCACCGATGTCGGCGCATTATCCGAAGGCTACGTCTCCGTCACACCTTTGCAGCTTGATCTCACTGCCTATCGCGCTCTGTCCGATGTCAGCACCTGGAAATGGCAGGAAGAAACTCAAACATCAGAAGATGTTTGAGTCCAGTTACACACTCTGTTCGCTCCAGCCGCCATCCTTTGCGAAGCATCCTGTGGGCGGCGGCGTTTTGCGCCGTCCTCGGCGCAAACAGCGAATTTACACGCTCGCCTTCAGGACACGACTCTTTGTCAATGGACTAATTTGATACGCTCCACAAATAGCGGGGATTAAGAGCGTTTCAAATTTATTGAGGATAAACGCCTCCCGCTCACCTGCACTCCCGAAAAAGCGTCGGGACGATGTGGCGTGCGGCGCACACTTGCCCTGGCGGGCAGTGCCAGGGAGTGTCGCGCCCGCCGATACCTGGATCTGTCCCTCGATCACGGTCAACCCGTGGAAGGATTCTCCCAAGGTATCCAGGTCAATGGTTTTCTTTTCAGCAAAGATCGTTTCCAATTTGAAATATTCGCATTGCGCCAAAGTCTTCACATCGCCATCATTGACCTGCGGCGCATGTAAAATAGAAGTGGTCACATTTGAGTTCGAGACAGCCAGCGCCTTTTCAATGTGCAATTTACGCGTCTCTGTTTCAGGCCGCCCCCAATCGTAGACTCGATAGGTTAAATCCGATGTTTGTTGAATTTCATAAATGAGCAGCCCAGGTCCCAAGGCGTGGATCGTGCCTGGGCTCATAAACAATGTATCTCCTGTTTTCACATCAACAGATTGAACTGTATCAAGCATTGTTCCGTTCTTGATCGAATCAGCCAATGCTTCGGTAGTGATATTTGATTTCATACCTGCAATAAGTTTGGCATTAGGCTCTGACTCCAACACATGCCATGCTTCGGTCTTGCCAAAAAATCCATCGCCTTCCAACTTCCTCGCCTGCTCATCATTCGGGTGGACTTGTAACGACAGCCACTGAGCGCAATCAAGGATCTTAACCAAAACAGGAAAGCGATTACCAGTCCGCGCGATGGCGCGGGTGCCGAGTAAATCTGTCCCGAAGTCTTCTGCCAATTCCGCAAGGATGCGCCCGGCATATGGTCCGGAAGAGATGCGGTTGCCGGCGTAGATGATCCATGCCTCGGCGGTGGGAACAATCTCAGGGCGGAGTCTCGTTCCACCCCAGACATAGCCACGATATTCGGGGTCAAGGGAAAAAGGCGTCTTGTTCATGGGGGTATTGTAATCGCTTCCCGTCATTGCGAGCCCGAAGGGCGAAGCAATCCCCCTAGCTATGATGGGAAGAATCTTTAACAAGATATTAACCCATTCTTCCATTGCCCTTAAGAGCGGTTGGTTATCATCTCATCGTCGTATAAAACCTAAAGGAGAAAAGAAATGTTCAAAACTGTTCGTTCAGTATTATTTGTTGTAGTGGCCATGAGCCTCTTGCTCGCCGCCTGCGGCGCCCCAGCCACTCAGTCCCCAACTGCAGCTCCTGCCCCTGTTGAACCAACCAAGGCTCCTGAGCCCACCGTCGTCGCCCCCACTGAAGACCCAATGGCGATGTATGCCCCTGACGCCATTTCCAGCGACATCATCACCGCTGGTTCCTCCACCGTGTTCCCTCTTTCTGAGCGCATGGCCGAACTCTTCCAACAGGAAGGTTACACTGGCAATGTGACTGTGGATAGTATTGGTTCCAGCGCTGGCTTTGAACGCTTCTGCAAAGCTGGCGAAACCGATATCTCGAATGCTTCTCGCGGCATCAAGGATAGCGAAGTGGAAGACTGCAAAGCCATTGGTCGTGAACCGATTGAAATCCGTGTAGGCACCGATGCTCTCGCGGTAGTGGTAAGCGCCGACAATGATTTCGTCACCGATCTTACCAAGGAACAACTTGCCCTCATCTTCTCTGGCGAAGCCAAGACCTGGGATCAGGTTGATCCTGCCTTCCCCGCCGAAGCCATTGGTGTTTACAGCCCAGGCGCGGATAGCGGCACCTTCGATTACTTCGTAGAAGACATCCTCGCACCGCACTTCAAGAATGCCGAAGGCAAGGCTGACAAGGATGCTGGTGGAGCCGCTCTGCTCGGTCTTGAAGGCGCGCAGTTCTCTGAAGATGACAACGTGCTCGTGCAGGGTGTGGTAGGCAGCCCCTATGCCATTGGTTACTTTGGTTATGCTTACTATGCTGAAAACGCAGACACTTTGAAAGCTCTTTCTGTTGAAGGTGTTGCGCCTTCCCAGGAATCTGTGGACCAGGCAACTTATCCGCTTGCCCGCCCGCTCTTTATCTACACGACCGCCAAGATCATGCAAGAGAAACCGCAAGTCGCCGCGTTCATCTACTTCTACTTGAGCAATGTCAACGACAACATCGTGGATGTCGGTTACTTCCCCGCTCCCGCCGCTGATCTCCAAGGCGCGATGGATGCCTGGATGTCCGCCACAGGCAATTAATAAAGTAAAAGGTAATACAGGGCTGGCCTCGAAACATGAGGCCAGCCCATTCATGCTGTAAAAGCATATCCCATCCGTCATCAGATTGAAAGGATGCAGGAATTGAAAAATCAATTCAAAAATCTTGACTTGCGTAAAAAACCGCGCATTGGCGAAGATGCGATCCAGGGCCTGCTCTTCATCGCGGGCATTTTGTCCATCTTTACCACCCTCGCCATTGTTTACGAACTCGGCAAGGAAGCCTGGCTCTTCTTCGGCGACCCCGAAGTGACGCTGGCGAAATTCTTTTGGACTACGCGCTGGCAGCCGGGAATCGGGCAATTCGGGGTTTGGTCTCTGGTGACCTCAACCCTGATTACCAGTTTCATTGCCATGCTGATCTCGCTTCCCCTCGGGCTTGCATCTGCCCTGTTTCTAAGCGAATACGCCTCGCTGAGAGCGCGTTCCATCCTGAAACCCATCCTCGAAGTCCTGGCGGGAATTCCCACGGTTGTATATGGTTATTTTGCCCTGCTTTTCGTTACACCCATTTTAAAAAACATCTTCGGCGATGTCGTTCAGGTATACAACATGGCATCTGCGGGTCTGGTCATGGGGATCATGATCCTGCCGCTGATTTCATCCATGAGCGAGGATGCCTTAAGCGCAGTACCGCGCGCATTGCGTGAAGGTGCTTATGCCATGGGCGCTACCAAATTTGAGACCAGCATACAAGTGGTATTACCCGCCGCCCTGTCCGGCATTGGAGCGGCGCTCATCATCGGTATTTCCCGCGCCGTCGGCGAGACCATGATCGTAGCCGTCGCTGCGGGAGCGGGACCCAAGTTTACATTCGATCCATTTCAAGCTGCCGAAACCATGACCGGGCACATCGCCCGCATCAGCGGCGGCGACTTATCCTACAATACAATCGATTACACCAGCCTCTTCGCCATTGCATTGATGTTGTTTCTGGTGACTCTCGTCCTCAACCTTATCAGTCAACGGGTCGTCAGCCGCTTCAGGGAGAGATACGAATGAACCCAACACACAATCATTTCCCCGAAGGACCCTCCTTCCGTTCCGCACTTAATACCCGCTATCGGGTCGCCTCGGTTTGGCAGGCACTCTTCTTCTCCGCTTTATTAATTGCCATCATAAGCCTCACCGCCCTGATCTACGATATAGTGGATGGCGCGTTCGGCTACGTGGCTTATGATTACAAAAAAGACCCCGCCACTTTCACATCCACACCGCTGGAGGATCTAACCAGGGAAGAATTGCTTACCATCCTTCAAGCCAATCTTTCATCAGGCGCATATAATAAATTGAACAATGAGAAAGCCATGGAAACACGTTTACAGGGAGAGTTGTACACGCTCTTTCTTGAACGTCTCATTCAGTTGGACATAAAAAAAACCTGGTCATTTACCGAGTCCATCATGCGCGCAGGCGCGATACGCACTGAAGCGGCGGAAAAATATCCTGCTGCAAAACTCGAATTTCGTTCCTGGCTTACACCTCAATTCCTGACCAGTCCCATGTCATCCAAGGCGGAGTTTGCAGGAGTCCGTACGGCTATTTTGGGATCGTTATGGCTGGTGGGAATCGCCCTCCTGTTCGCCATGCCCATCGGCACGGGCGCGGCCATCTATTTACAGGAATACGCGCCAAAAAACTGGTTGACAAAAATCATCCAGACCAACATCAACAATCTCGCGGGCGTGCCAAGCATCGTCTACGGGATGCTGGGACTGGCGATCTTCGTCCGCGTGCTGGAACCGTTCACCAGCGGGAGTCTGTTCGGGGTCACAGATTCAAACGGACGCACTGTTCTCTCCGCAGGCTTGACGATGGGCATATTGATCCTGCCGCTGATCATCATCAACGCGCAGGAAGCCATCAAAGCCGTGCCTGATTCGTTACGCCAGGCTGCGTATGGCGTTGGCGCCACAAAATGGCAGACCGTCTGGCATCACATTCTGCCGAATTCCATAGCGGGCATTCTCACCGGAAGCATTCTCGCGCTTTCGCGCGCGCTGGGTGAAACCGCACCGCTCATTGTAGTGGGCGCATCCACTTTCATCAGCGTGGACCCGAGCGGACCCTTCTCCAAATTCACAGCACTGCCCATTCAAATCTACCAATGGACAACCCGCCCTCAATCCGAATTTCATGCCATTGCCGCCAGCGCGATCATTGTCCTGCTTGTCATGTTACTTACCTTGAACGCAACTGCAATCCTGCTCCGTAATCGTTTCCAGAGGAAGTATTAGGAATGCAGACCCTAAAGGTTTCTTCCGTGAAGTGATTTCTCGTTCACATGAAATGCCTTCACAATCAAGTTATTCAATTTACAGGGAAAACCTTTAGGGTCTCTCTTTGACAGGAAATAAAAATGCAAAATACTCAAACACCAGAATACGCCATCGAAACAAAAAACCTTTTCATTTTCTATGGCAGTTTCGCTGCAGTAAGCGAAGTAACCATGAAGATCGAAAAGCAGAAGATCACTGCCATCATTGGACCTTCGGGATGCGGCAAGTCCACACTGCTGCGTGCCTTCAACCGCATGAATGACTTCGTGCCAAGCAGTTACGTCACAGGTGAAATCCTTATGCAGGGGCAAAACCTCTACGGCAGGGAAATTGACCCCGTGGAAGTACGCCGCAAGATCGGCATGGTCTTCCAAAAGCCAAATCCGTTCCCAAAATCGATTTACGAGAATATCTCGTGGGGCGCAAAGATCAACGGTTTCAAAGGAAATATGGATGAACTCGTGGAGCAATCCCTGCGCAGTGCGGCGCTTTGGGATGAAGTAAAGGATTTGCTCAAGAAGAGCGCCTATGAACTTTCAGGTGGACAGCAGCAACGCCTGTGCATTGCGCGGACGATTGCCATTCAACCCGAAATCATTTTGATGGACGAACCCGCCTCTGCGCTCGACCCGATCTCCACGCTTCGCATTGAAGAACTCATGCAGGAGTTGAAAAAGAAGTACACGATCATCATCGTCACCCACAACATGCAGCAAGCCGCGCGGGTTTCGGATTACACTGCCATGATGATGATCGATGACAACCGCTCAGGCGGCGTGATCGAATTTGATAAGACCAAAACCATCTTCACCCGTCCCAAAGATAAGCGCACGGAAGATTACGTGACGGGAAGATTTGGATAGCGGAGTAAACATGTATACAGGTATACAGATATACAGGTACAGATGTTTACTTATCTACTTGTCTACTTGTATCCTAAAGAGGACCCCATGAATAAACCAAAAGTTATCTTCCTCTGCACAGGCAATTCCGCGCGCAGTCAACTCGCTGAAGGAATACTGCGTGCATTGGCAGGGGAGCATTACGAAATTTTCAGCGCAGGTACAGAACCAAAGGGCAGCATCCTGCCCGAGGTCCGGGAAGCGATGCGTGAAGTTGGAATTGACATATCGGGTCAGTGGTCAAAGTCCGTTATGGAATATATGGGCAAAGTCAACTTCGGATATGTCATCACTGTTTGCGCCGATGCCGAGGAAAATTGTCCCGCAGTATTTCTCAACATGGGGACACACGAACATTGGCCCTTTGACGATCCCGCAAAATTTGTTGTGGAGGACGAGCAGCGCCTCACACATACCCGGCACGTGCGCGACCAAATTGAAGAGCGCCTGCGCAGTTGGCTGAAAGAACAAGGCATCACGCCAAAAGAGTATCGTTAATAGTACAATAACCAAGTCATGTACAGCGACATAAATGTCGCTGTACGCATCAGAGGTAATTATGATCCGAAAAACTTTCGAAAATGAGATCCAGCAAGTAAAAGATGAAGTGCTCCTGCTTGGTTCGATGGTGGAACATGCCATTATCGCATCGGTAGAGACATTGAAGAAGCGCGACATCAAAGGCGCGGAGAAGATCATCGCCGAAGATAAAGAGATCAACAAAAAACGATTCGCGATTGAAAATCAATTAATGATATTAATCGCCACACAACAGCCCATGGCGCACGATCTGCGTCTGCTTGCTTCATGCATGGAAATTATTTCCGAGTTGGAGCGCATGGGTGATTACGCAAAAGGGATTGCGAACATTAACCTCCGCATGGGCGCAGAACCTTTGCTCAAACCATTGATTGACATCCCGCGCATGGCGCAAATCGGCACGAATATGCTCCACCGTGCCTTGTCCGCCTTTATCAATGAAGATGTGGAAGCCGCGAAAGCCATTCCTGTTGAAGATGATGAAGTGGATGCCCTCTACAATCAGATCTACCGCGAATTGATGACCTTTATCATTCAAGACCCAAAAACCATTGAGCGCGCAAACTGGCTCTTATGGGTGGCGCATAATTTGGAACGCGTGGCAGACCGTGTAACAAATATCTGCGAACGCACCATGTTCATTGCGACCGGCGAGTTTAATGAGATCAAATCCAGCGACGATGAGTTTTGGAAGAAATAGAAGTTAGGTGATCGGTAATTAGTAATCAGTAAAGAGTGGACATAAGTTTTCTGTGTCCACTCTTTACTTTAACAGAGTTGGCAAGCATAGGAGTAACTACCAAACCGCTCCGCGCGACCACCAAACTACACAACTATCCAACTACTTATCCCATTCTTCCTGTAATATACGCCTCAGTCAATTCTTCCTTCGGTTTTGTGAACATCTCACTTGTGGAGGCAAACTCCACCATCTCCCCCAACCAGAATAAACCTGTGAAATCCGAAACCCGCGCGGCTTGCTGCATATTATGCGTAACAATGACAATGGTGTAATCTTGCTTGAGTTCCGCGATCAATTCCTCCACGCGCAAGGTTGCAATCGGGTCTAATGCTGAAGTGGATTCGTCCATCAGGATTACTTCAGGCTGAACCGCAATCACGCGTGCAATACACAACCTCTGCTGTTGACCAAGAGACAGTCCCATCGCGTCAGATTTCAATTTATCCCTTACTTCATCCCACAAGGCGGCGGCGATCAGGCTCTCCTCAACCACTTCATCAAGATTTACATCCATGCTCATCACACGCGGACCGAATGCCACGTTATCATAAATGGATTGTGGAAATGGATTCGGCTTTTGGAAGACCATGCCTACGCGCTGGCGCAGGTTAACCACATCCATGCCTGGGTCATAAATATCTTTGCCTTTTAAGAGGATTTTCCCCTCCACACGGATGCCTGGGATGGTGTCATTCATGCGATTCAAACACCGTAAAAATGTGGACTTTCCGCACCCAGAGGGACCAATCAACGCGGTCACTTTTTGCGGCTGGACTTCGAGATCGATATTTGACAAGGCTTTGGCTGCACCGTAGTAAAAGTCGAGGTTTTGGACGGAAAATGTAACTGGGCCAGTGGTCATGGGGTGATTGTATCAAAGAAATGTCCGGCCTTTGCGAGGCGAGGATCCTTCACGATTATGCACACAATGGGAATGTCCCGACAACCATGCTGGAAAGATACCTGAAAGATTTGCCAGCGCTCTCCAAACACCATAAATAGTGAGGTAAAATCTGCAACTCGAACCCTGCGCTTGCACCACCCACTCAATCGCCTACCCTTGCAATAAAGTAAAAAAATGGAGAAAATCATATGACAACTGTTCGAACTGATGTTTTTAAACTTGGTGATAAATTTGCGACCCTGCTTGGTGATGAAGTGAAAGTGGGTCAGGTTGCGCCTGAATTTACTTCTGTAATTGCTGGCTGGGCCCCTATAAATCCACTTCAGGAATCCAGGGGCAAGGTCATTATTTTATCGGCTGTGCCTTCACTTGATACCGATGTCTGTGACCGCGAAACCCGACGATTCAATGAAGAAGCTGCCAAACTCGGCGATGACATCGTGATCTACACCATCAGCACTGACTTTCCCATGGCGCAAAAACGCTGGTGCGGCGCAGCTGGCGTGGACAAGGTGAAAGTCGTATCGGATGTGCTTGAAACCGACTTCGGCTTGAAGTATGGTCTGGTCATCAAGGAACGCCGCTACCTGCGCCGATCTGTGTTCGTTGTCCGCCGCGACGGCAAACTGACTTATGTCAACTATCTGCCAACGCTCGGCGAAGAACCAAATTACGCTGAAGTCATCAACGCTGCGAAGGAAGCCTTGAAGTAAAGCGAATGTCTGAGAAAACAGGATCAGGCTTGCCCTGAGTTTGATCGAAGGGTTGGGGACCAGAAAGAAGCGAAAACCGTCTCCCGTTGGAGGCGGTTTTATATCCAATTCAATTTGATGTAAAATCCAGCGATTATGAAAAACAACAAAAACGGTAACGCTGATTGGCAAACAGTCAAGGTGCATTCCTTTGTTCGCAAATTCTCTTCCTGGAGAAATTTATGAGCGAAGCAAGAAAAGCATTCTGGGAGGGCGTACGCGCTGAACTGCCCCTATTAATTGGTGTATTCCCTTTTGGCATGATCTATGGAGCGCTTGCGCTGAATGCAGGCTTATCCACATTCGCATCGCAAATGATGTCATCGATCGTGTTTGCAGGGTCATCACAATTTGTCACCGCACAACTTGTGCATGATTCAGCGCCTGGGTTCGTAATCGTATTGACCATCGCAGTCATCAACCTTCGTCACATGCTGTACAGCGCATCGCTTGCGCCTTATTTAAAGGACCTATCATTGAAGTGGAAGGCCCTGCTTTCCTATCTACTGACCGATGAAGCCTACGCGCCGGGCATACTCAAATATGAAAAGGAGGGTGTTACCCCTTTCAGCCATTGGTTTTTGTTGGGCGCGGGGTTTTCGTTGTGGTTTGTCTGGCAAGCCAGCACTGCGCTGGGCATCTTCATCGGCGCAGAGATGCCAAAGGATTGGCCGCTTGATTTTGCATTGCCCTTGACATTCATTGCCATGGTGGTGCCTATCTTAAAAAAACGGCCGTTGATCGCCGCCGCATTAAGCGCGGGAGTTGTGGCTTTGCTTGCTTTTCACCTTCCGTTCAAACTGGGGTTGATCCTGGCCGCACTGATCGGCGTTACCGTTGGCACAGGGCTGGAGGGCAAAAAATGAACATCTGGCTGATCATGTTCATAGGAGGTCTGCTCACTTTCGGGATGAGATTCTCACTTATTTATTTGTTTGGCAGGTTCCAGATCCCTGAAACAATGCGAAGGGCTCTGCATTATGTTCCGCCGGCGGTTCTTTCTGCCATCATCTTTCCTGAATTGTTTTTTCAGGCGGATCTTCTCGATTTATCCCTGGGTAACACGCGCTTGCTTGCAGGGATCATCGCGGCCCTGACAGCCTGGTTCTCAAGAAACACATTACTCACCATTCTCGTTGGGATGGCGACATTGCTTATTTTGCAATGGCAGTAAAAAAAACGCCCGCACGATGCAGACAACATTCTTACCATTGAATAGCAGGTGACAGCAACTCCAGAAAATTCTTATCTGCGACGACGATCCTTACTACATGGGCGGTGTCCTCGCTTCACACTCAGGGACATTTGCTACTGTCACCCATACCATCACCTCCGCTGAGTCGGCTCTCCCCCTGCGATGCGATCGTGCTCGTGACGGATATAATCCCCAATATGCGCTCTCTCAACGCGCAACTCAGTGGTAAAATAAACCGGAAATTAAATAACGATCAGAACGCGGCGAAGTTGGTGTAAATCCAACACTGTCCCGCAACTGTAAAGTTGCAGGTCACATTTGAAACGTGACCTGCCGAAGCCAGGTCGCCCGCTGCTGATCGGTTCATCACACTCTCGTGGAAAGGAGGTGGATGGCGGCATGCACGGATTGCCTCTCCAACCTCCCCAGTCATCGGCTGGGGATTTTGATTTCTCACTTTGCATAATGTCATTCTGAGTAAAACCACAGCGAAAAAGCGACGCTGTTCAAAGCGGAAGAAACTTGTGGCGTGCGCGCTTCGACTGCGTTCGAGCCCCTTCGGGAAAGCTGTCCTCACTCCGCTCAGCGAGGAGGATACTTCGTCCTGAGCGGAGGGTTGAGCGTTTTTGTTCTTTGCGAAGCCCGTAGTCGAAGGATAGTTTCTTAGTAGCCGCTCTGCGGCGAAGAATCTCGAAGACTATCTCAGAGAGCCTTCGCGGAGTTTACGCTAAGCCTGTCGAAGCGCTCAGGGTGACACCAAAAAAATTACTTTAGGAGAATAAAAATGTTTCGTAAAACCTTTCTTTTGATTGTACTCATCACCCTGCTTCTCGCAGGATGCGGTCCCGATGCTCTTTCGGGGGAAGCCCCTGCGTCAGCGGCGATCACCCTCACAGACGGCCTCGGCAGGTCTGTTATCCTGAATGAAGCGGCAAAGCGCGTTGTCTCGCTGGCGCCATCCAATACAGAAATCCTGTTTGCTGTTGGCGCTCGCGAACAGGTCATCGGCCGTGATGAGTTTTCAGATTATCCCGCAGAAGCCGCATCCATTGAAAGCGTGGGCGGCTCGATGGGCGAATATAGCGTGGAGGCGATCGTCGCTTTGAAACCCGACCTCGTGCTTGCGGCAGAGATCAATTCACCTGAACTCGTGAAGCAACTCGAAGATTTGGGGTTGACCGTTTATTATTTGGCAAATCCCTCAACGCTTGAAGAGCTGTATGTCAATCTTGAGATCGTGGCGCAGTTGACAGGAGAGGATCCCACCAAGTTGACCGATTCACTTAAAGCGCGTGTTGACGCGGTTGACGAGAAGATCATGCCGCTCAGTTTTCACCCTTCGGTATTTTATGAAATTGATGCGACCGATCCCTCCAAACCATACACCTATGGCCCCGGTACTTTTGGTGATTTGCTTATCACCCGCGCGGGTGGATTTAATATCGGCGGTGAATTAACCGACCCGTATCCGCAGATCAGCCTTGAGCAAATTGTCGTTTCGAATCCATCCATTATTGTTCTCGGCGATTCGATGTGGGGTGTGACCATTGAATCAGTTGTCGCCCGCCCGGGCTGGGAGACAATCGAAGCTGTAAAATCCAGCCAGATCTTCCCGATTGACGATAACCTGATCAGCCGCCCCGGTCCGCGTCTGGTGGATGGACTCGAACAATTGGCGAAGTTATTGCATCCCGGCCTGTTTGAATAAGAAGGTAGACAAACAGACAAGTACACAGGTGCACACGTTGGCATCCTTGTCTACTTGTTTACCTGTGTACATTTCCCCATGCGTAAACCCTTCCTTGCCTCTTTCCTCGTTCTTCTGATCGCCTTCATCCTCAGCCTCGCGTTCGGCTCTGTATTTATTTCCCACAAAGAATTATGGGGTATTTTACGCGGTATTGGTGATGAGACTTTCTCTTTTATCATCTGGCAGATCCGTTTGCCACGCACGATCCTGGTCGCATTGACAGGCGCGGCCTTGAGCGGAAGCGGCGCGGCCTATCAGGGATTGTTTCGCAATCCGCTGGCTGATCCATTTTTGATCGGCGTGGCCTCCGGCGCGGGGCTGGGCGCGGTCATCGCCATGTCAATTCAATGGCCGTATTCATTCTGGGGATTGATGGCAATCCCGATGGCAGCATTTATCACAGCCTTGCTGACAGTATTCATCGTTTACATGATCGCGCGGGTCGGGCAAACTATTCCGACAACAAATCTCATTCTTGCGGGGGTCGCGTTTTCATCATTTGCAACCTCATTGACGTCCTTCCTCATGCTGCGTTCCACAAGCGAGGTGCGCCGCGCTTTAGGCTGGTTGCTTGGCGGTGCAAGTCAGGCAGGCTGGGCGGCCATCCTTGCCATGCTGCCATATCTTGTAATGGGTCTGGGCATTCTTCTCTTCAGCGGCTACAGACTTAATCTCCTGCAATTTGGCGATGACCAGGCCCAGCAGCTTGGTCTTAACGTCACACGCACAAAAACAATCCTGCTTGTCGCCGCTTCGCTTGCCACAGCCGCTGCGGTTGCATTCTCTGGAATCATTGGTTTTATCGGTCTCATCGTTCCCCATCTCATGCGCCTATGGTTTGGCGGGGATTATCGCCGTCTAATTCCCCTTTCGATTATCGGCGGCGCATCCGCACTGCTCACCTCGGACATCATCGCTCGCATTGTCCTCGCGCCGCAGGAAATTCCAGTCGGCATCATCACTGCGCTGGTCGGCGCGCCATTTTTCCTGTGGGTCTTGCGCAGAGCAAAAAATCAAGGATATTGGTGATGCTCAAAATCCAAAACCTTTCCGTCTCTTATCACGATCACCGTGTTTTACATGATGTTTCATTCGATGTGAAAAATGGCGAGGTGCTTGTGCTCATCGGCCCCAATGGCGCGGGCAAGTCCACCATCATTCGCGCGGCAAGCGGTGTTATTCCATCCACGGGACACATCCGCACGAATGGCGATGACTTCGCATCACTCTCACCACTACAACGCGCGCATTATCTCGCTGTTGTCCCTCAAGCGATTTCATTGCCGCCAGCATTCACCGTTTGGGAGACGGTCTTGATGGGACGCACGCCCTACCTCGGATTCCTTGGTCACGCCTCTTCTTTCGACGATGAACTGGCGAGGCAGGCGTTGAGCACGGTCAATGCCCTGGCATTTTCCGCACGCCCTGTCGGAGAGTTATCAGGTGGAGAGGCACAACGCATCCTGCTCGCCCGCGCATTGTGTCAATCCACGCCAATTCTTTTGCTCGATGAACCCACCGCGCATTTGGATCTGCAATACCAGGTCAGTTTGTTGGAATTGATCCGTGAGTTGGCCCACACTGAAAATCTCGCGGTGCTGGTCGCCATGCATGATCTCAACCTCGCCGCACGCTACGCAGACCGGGTCGCCCTGCTCGTCGGCGGGCATCTCAAAGCGATTGGAACCCCGCGCGAAGTACTGACCACGGAATCAATCTCCCATGCCTACTGCCTGCCCGTGCAGGTTGTAGAGCATCCGTTCATGGATGCGCCGTTGGTGTTGCCAAAATCGACGCGCTAGTAAGAAGCGTCCCCCTTTCAATTCCTGATGGTTTAGGAACATGATAAAAAATATTCTTCATGGAAAACAAGGTGAAGTTATGCTTCCAAAGCAATTCTTGCTTCAAGTTAAATATTCATTGGGAAAACTAAACAATCCGGTATCAAGAATATTGCTTTTTATCGGAGCGATCGGCTCAATGATGTGGTCGGTCTATTTTTCTGTTGTCACGATCTTTATCCCGTATCAAATTGAATTCCGGGAAGGGACTGCATTGGTCCTATCAAAAATTTTGATGGGCGGCGGAAATCCCTTCAGCTTCGAAAACCAGCCCCTGGGAATGAATAATTATGGCCTGGGTTATAACCTGGCGGTTCTTCCCTTTGCGATGTTGTCAGGAAATACACTCGTTGTCCACCGCACAGTAACTTTTGCTTTTATTTTGCTCGCGGCTTTGGTCGTTTTTTTGTCATTGAATAAATCCTGTAAAGAACCTGTCCTGGCTTTGGCATGTTCAGCTTTTGTAATGACCGGCTTGATTGCAAATGGTGGGATTGGGGCGTTTCCTTCGGCGATGGGAACTTTCCTTTTTTATGCGGCGGTTTTAGTGCCCTTCGCACGATCGTTTGACAGGATTGGTCTACTCACCAGTATATTAGTTACTCTTGCTTCCTTTTACACAAAGCCGTATTTTATCCTTGGGTTTGGGATCGTTGCGTCATATCTATTTTTATTTGTATCGAAAAAAAGATCTGCCTTTTTTGTTGCCCAGTTTTTATTTCTGTTTGTGATTTCTTTTTTGATTGTACGATCCGTTTTTCCTCTTTATTTTATTAATACGATTGTTGGAAACATTTCAAATACATATAGGGCTTTTGAACATCTTGTAGAACAATTGGTTTTGCTACTCTTGTATTTTTATCCCGCATTGATCTTGGCTTTGCTCGTGTTTTTCAGATGGTGGTTATCAAAACGAGAGGGACCTTCTGTAAATCATAAAAGAGGAGCTCTGTTCAATTTTGTGGTCTGGGACCAGCCTATGGTTGCATATTCAGGTGACTATATTTTTTATTCTTTAGTTTGTTCGCTTTTGGCATTCTTGTTTATTCTTGGCCCTCATGTAGGCACCAGCATGTCTTACGCCTACCAATTGGTAGTGCCGCTGTTTTTTATTTGGCTGTTTCAAAGGATCAGCCTTGATGCTAAATTTGCAAATGTGATCGCCCTGGTTATCTTGTTCAACTTGTATATATTCGGGCAGAAAACCATTAGTCCGGATATATTAAGGCAGGAAGATCCGAAAAAGTGGATGAGACTTATTAATACTGTGGCGTCCACGACCAACATCCTGAATTCCCCGGTCGTTACATCAAATGTTGTTGAGTTTGGCCTGAACCCCGTCGATTCAGGGCAGACAAATTATTTTTATGCTGTTGAGCCTTATCAAGAACACGCTCTGGTTGGCCCTTCGTATGATGCTTTTCAGTCTGATGGTTTCGAGTATGTTCAGTTTATTGACGACTCGATAAAGGGACAGGAGTTTGATCTAATTATGACCACCGATGGGGAGCCATCGTTTTATCATGAAAACCTTTTAAATGAATATTACTCAATTGATTCTAAAATAGTAGTAAATATGCCTCAAACTAACCGAACTTGGAAAATATTCCTTTGGAAACCATTACCCAAATAAAACTTTTTTAACAGAAATATCGTGATTGACTCGTGTTATCCTCTCGCATATAACCCCGACGTTCAAACGCAGCAGGTAAAAAATGCCTGATAGAGAAGGAGATACACGGTGGAAGTCTCAGACGGAAATCAACGATGAAGTTGTCTGAATTGAAATGCCTAGTACCTGTATGCAAATTAAAGTTGTGTCACCCTGAGCCGAAGCCCTGAACGAAGTGAAGGGGCGAGCGAAGGGTCTCGTTTTGCCCTAAATTGGTGAATTCGGGCAAAGGTAGAGATTCTTCGCCGCTCCTCAGCATGATATAGCCGTGTTGATTTTGCATACAGTCCCCAAGAAATTCTTGTGAAATTAGTGTTGCCAATATGATAGTGGTCAGGCTTGTAGCCTGGCTTTTTTGAAACATGGCTTTTGGCGGGCTTGCAAACCTGCCCTGCGGATATTTATACGAGAGGTCGAATCATTAACCGGTTGCCGCTGTGTCCCTTACCCGCGCACAAAATAAATAACCGCAACGGTCACGCCGATTGTCACAACCGTCCATCGCAAAGTGGACGGTTTGATTTTGCCCGCAAGTTTTCCGCCCAGCATTCCGCCGATCAACGCGCCCACAGCCATCACCACTGCCGTGGACCAAAGCACCTGCCCGGAGAACAGGAAAAATATCGCAGC
>Ga0082335_1005104_pt1 | contig 18621 bp, 20 predicted proteins | sample Subgrocontami58m_FD_72375 | JGI IMG/M metagenome (GOLD analysis project Ga0082335, IMG submission 72375) | Subsurface groundwater microbial communities from S. Glens Falls, New York, USA - GMW37 contaminated, 5.8 m (SPADES assembly) (version 2) ... | reverse complement strand
ATCCACTTGAGTCGCGCCGTGATGGGCAATGTTTATCAAAATTTGTTTGGGGCGTTTATCTACAACACTGCCGGATTACCAATTGCCTTGGGTGTGTTGTATCCGTTCTTCGGCATCTTGCTCTCGCCCATTTTGGCGGGCTTGGCAATGGCCTTCAGCAGCGTGACGGTCATCAGCAACGCCAATCGGCTTAAGAGTTGGAAACCCTCTCATCAATGAAGAATGAAAAATGCACAATGAACAATTTTCCTTTTGTTCATTGTCTCATTGGTCATTGTTCATTTCAAAAATATGTCTCTCGATAAAATCCTTGTCACTCTGGGCGGGCTTATTCTTATTGCGTTCATCGTCTGGTTCTTTTGGCTGGTGAAGAAGAAGGGCGTGAAAGCTTCGACGACCAGCGGCGGGTATCAGGAAGCGATGATCTTGGTGAAGGGCGGTTACACGCCTGATGTGATCATTGTCCAAAAAGGCAGACCCGTTCGTCTGAATTTCATACGCGCCGAATCGTCATCGTGCTCGGAGATGGTGCTGTTCCCTGATTTCAAAAAGAGCGCGCAGCTGCCCGAAGGTGAGACCGTGCCAGTGGAGTTCGTCCCCGACAAAGCGGGCGAGTTTGAATTTCAATGTCAGATGGGGATGTTGCGTGGTAAGTTGATCGTGGAGTGATAAATGTTCATTCAAAAATTATTCAGTATTCTATTGTTCTTGAGTGCGCTGCTCGTCGCGTGTAGTTCGCCTACAGTTGCGCCTGTTGTTTCTTCATCGTCAGGATCAGTTACCGGATCGCCCGTGCGCGTTGAGGGTGGAGCGTATTTGAACATCACGCTCGCGCAACTGACGGAGATGCTCAAGAGCAAAGACTTTGTATTTATCAACACTCACATCCCTTACGAAGGTGAGATTGAAAAGACTGATGCCTTCATTCCATATGATCAGACGATGCAACTGCTCAACAAATATCCATCAGATAAATCGGCGAAGATTGTGTTGTACTGCCAAAGTGGGCGCATGTCGGCTATTGCCGCACAAGAGTTAGTGAAGGCGGGCTACACCCATGTTTGGAATTTGGATGGTGGCATGGTCGCGTGGGAAACGGGCGGATACAAGGTAAAGTATAAATAACGGTAGAGGGGCATTACCAACTATAGATGAAAAACTTAAGTAACACTCTGACAATAGGTCGGGTGGTCAGTTTATCTTTGCTTGCCTTTGCTCTCTGGTTAGTTGGGCTGATGCCCTTCATGTCCGAAGCGCAAATGCACTACAGGCGGCTATTCGCTTTGGTGTTGCTCGGCGTGACGACTATCGCCTTCGTTTGGATGTTGCGCCGTTATCGCCATCTTGATTATGTCGTCGCCGTTATCGCCAGCACTGCCGCCACGCTAGCGTATTTCCTCTTATATCCAATCCTCTTTGACGCCGAATTTGTGTTTGTGCTGACCATCATCGGGATCAGCGCACAATGGGGGCTTAAAGCAGGGTTGGTTAATGCCTCGCTATCAACTTTAGCATATGGATTGTTCCACAATGTCTTCTCCTCTGGTCACTCGGAAGTAGTTGTCGAGACTCTGGCTATCGGCGGTTTTTTTGTTATATCGGCTCTTATAGTCGGCACACTCTCTCACCAGCGAGAGGCGGCTCTGCTCACTCATATTCGTTTGGCAGAGAAACTGCAAGACAGCTACGACGCCACGCTGGATGCGCTTGCCGCCGCCCTCGATGCGCGTGATCGAGAAACACAAGGACATTCCCAACGTGTAACGGCACTCACGCTGACCATTGCGCGCGAGATGAAAGTGAGCCATGAGCAATTGCAACAGATACGATGGGGAGCGTTGTTGCACGATGTTGGCAAGATCGGTATCCCTGATCACATTTTGCGAAAGCCCGGCGAACTTAATGATGAAGAATGGGTGTTAATGCGACGCCACCCGCAAATTGGTTACGACATTCTGAAAGGCATTTCGTTTCTGCAGCCCGCCTTGAGTATCGTATTACATCATCACGAGAGGTTTGATGGTAAGGGCTATCCGCAAGGATTGAAGGGCGAATCTATCCCGCTATCGGCGCGCATCTTTGCGGTTGCCGATACCTTTGATGCAATGACGAATGATCGTCTCTATCGTCGAGCGTGTCCTCAGGCTGAAGCAGTGACAGAGATTCGGAATCTTGCCGGGCAACAATTCGACCCGGCGGTCGTGCAAGCGTTTGAACGAGTTTTGAGGCATGACCCTACATGACCATTCTCACTTCCACACATCTAATCCCGCTTTAATAATGGTCGTTGTATTCCAAATTATGCGCTGTTCCGCCTATGTGACAAAGGCAGAACGGCGCTTATATTTAATCTGTCTTTGATGGTAGCGTAAAGAGGCAATGATAGGAATCGATTTATGAACCCCCAAAACTTCAACGTTGGAGGAGAAGAAATGAACACTGACTCTCTTGGATATGGATTATGGCCGCTCGTCATTATGAACGCGGCGATCTTCATCATGTTCGCTTTCAGCTTCACCAAGCCACGCACCGTCCGCGACTGGCGCTCGCTGGGCGCCTTCTCTGCTTTTGTGATGGCGCTGTTTACCGAGATGTATGGTTTCCCGTTGACGATCTATTTGCTTTCTGGTTGGCTCGCAACGTGGAATCCCAACATTGATATACTCGCTCACAACACGGGACATCTTTGGCAAACGCTCTTGGGGTGGAAGGGCGATCCGCACTTCACGCCAATCCACTGGATGAGCGATCTGTTTATCGCCGCTGGATTTATTTTGATTGCGATAGCGTGGAACGTGCTTTTCAAAGCGCAGCAAGAGCATCAACTTGCCACCAGCGGACCTTACGCTTACCTTCGCCATCCGCAATACGTTGGGTTTATTACGGTGATGCTTGGCTTCTTGATTCAGTGGCCTACGTTTATTACGCTGATCATGTTCCCGATATTAGTCACTATGTATGTGCGCTTGGCACAACGTGAAGAGCGCGATGCCTTAGCCGAGTTCGGCGAAGCCTATACAATGTATGCGGCAAACATCCCGGCTTTTCTGCCGCGCTTGGCGACAAAAGAAGCGACGTAAAAAGTTGAAGAAAGGTATCTGTCTATGAGTCAAAAAAACAGTTATATCCCCGCCTTGAGATACAAGGCGTTGACTCCTTTTTATGATTCATTGATGCGAGTGATGCGCGAAGAGGAATTCAAACGTCGCTTGATCGAGCAAGCAAAGATTAAGAAGGGTCAGCGCGTGCTTGATCTTGGCTGTGGCACGGCAACGTTGACGATGATGATCAAGCAAGCGCATCCCGAAGCGGAAGTGATCGGCGTTGACGGCGACCCCGAGGTGTTGGCGATTGGAAGAGAGAAAGCGGCACGAGCCGGAGTCGGCATCACACTGGATTATGGAATGGCATTTCAGTTGCCATATCCCGACGAGTCGTTTGATCGGGTCGTGTCGAGTTTAGTCATACACCATCTTGCCAGTGACGATAAGCGGCGCGCGTTTAAGGAAGTGTTGAGAGTTCTAAAATCGAAAGGAGAGTTTTATATCCTAGACTTCGGTAAACCGCATACACTCATGGCGAATTTGATCGCGCTTGTGGCGCAACGACTCGAACAAACAGCAGACAACATCAAAGGACTGTTGCCTGCCATGTTGCGTGAAGCGGGTTTTGTTGAAGTGGAAGTCGTTGAAAATTTCATGAATGTGGTTGGCACACTTTCAATTTTCCGGGGGCGAAAAGAATGAACCCTAATAGTGAAAAAGAGGAAGCGGTCTCGGCTTGTGGCGGCAAGTTGAAAGACCCACAGAATTACCCTAGCGCAATCTATCGCGGCAAACGAATCTATTTTTGTTTGCGCGCCTGTTTGCGCGTTTTTGAGTCTGATCCAGATCGATTCATGGCAGGCGAGATCGAACATCCAACCGAAGAAGATTGATCTCGTGCGGTGCGGAGAATCAAACTGTGAATGTCACAACAAAGAAAACTCCTCAAGGAAGACCGGCTTGGCGCGAGCTTGTTTTCGATCTGCTTATTTCGTTAATGTGGACGATCTTGCTGGGGTTCCCGACATTCGTTCTTCACATGACGCTTCTCGATTACGAACACTTTCTGCACAAGGCACAATTAAGTTTTTCATTGAGTGAGTCGCTTGCCGAGATCGTTCCACATCATCTACCAAGTTTAGCTTTGTGGTTATTAGCCACAGGCGTTACGGCGTTTGCGATTCGACGGGTGATACAGCATCGTGAACAGTTGGTCTTGATACGAGAGAGATTAACAGTATCTCAAACTCAGGCGCTCACCGATGGTTTAACCGGTGTATGGAATCGGCGTGGCTTTGATTCTTTACTGCGATCTACTCTGATGGCGGCTCATCAATCCAAGCAACCCTTCTCCCTGATATTGGCAGATGTGGATGACCTCAAGAAATGCAATGATACGCACGGACACCCTGCTGCGGATGAAGCCTTACGGATCATTGCGCGCACTTTGGCGGCTAGCGTGCGCTCCGCAGATGCTGTAGCCCGTTACGGGGGAGATGAGTTCGCTATTATCTGCCCGGCATTAAACCGGGAAGGCAGCATTTTGTTAGTAGAACGGTTGCAAAAGGCATTGCTGTCTGCGCCTCTTACTCTCAGCTTTGGTATAGCGACTTTTCCAACGGATGCAAGTGATGCCCGCTCTCTGATAAAAGACGCCGATAGTAAATTGTATGAAGCGAAATCACAACGGGCGACAAATTTGCCGCACACTCTTTCAAACGTTTGTTGTGATGAGCGTTAACGCCCCTCAATGTTTTTATCCGAAATGATCGACGAGTAACAGTGTGTAAGGAGTAATCAGTATGTATGACATCCTGAAAGATCAAGAGGACGACATGCTCTTCCCCGTTTCGGCTGATATTTCTGTCGCCGCTCTCGATCCTCAACCTGATGATCTCTGGCTCTTCACCGATCCCATTGCCAAAGAACTCTACACCCGACAAAATAAGTTGGACCAATTGCAAGAAGATATTTTGCGGTATGCCATGTGCAACGGACGCTGGGCAGCGAATGATTTAAAGTTCTTCGGCGAAGTCCAACGGTTATTAAGAGATAAGACAATCATCCCCAAAGGCACATTGGGTTATCGTAGCCCTCATCCGACTGTGTATCGAGCTGTAGGCGAAAGCGCATTTGAAATTGCCGGCCGTAAATTTCATTTTGAAATCGGCAATGATCTTGTTTTTGAACCGTGGTTGGCACGAGTCTCTACGCCCAGTAGCGCCAGCCCGGCGCGGATTGGTAAATTCCGAGCAGTCACAAAATTTTGTTTGTGCGGTGACGCCTTTCCCCGAGCAAGTATGCTGTGCGACAAAGCACTAGAAATTTTGCGTCAAACTCTTCGCTCTTGAGATCTTTCGCTGGTAAGATAGTGATCTAATCTGCAGCAGGGGAACACGCCAATTGGCGCTTGTGATCGCCTAAGCGGCGTGCTAAAGTGTAAGCACAATTTCATAGTCGTGATGAGCGACGCTAACTCCCTTTCAAGCTACAAGCCCACCTCAAGTGGGCTTGTAGTGTTTAACAACCTTACCCGCTAAATGACGTATCTCGCTACACGCCGAATAACGCTCCCACCTTCACTATAAACCGCATACACTCATCCTTGAAGTCAAGCAGCTTCAAAGGAGATTTTGTCATGGAACACCAACTTACACCTTCCACGATTACACCTGACCGTCCGTTTCGCATTCACCCCGCCGTGTGGCTAATTGTCGCCGGCATCATCGCCGCGCTGGCTGCCATCTTCGTTTTCAAAGTGGCAATTGGCACGGTGATCACTTACGGTTTCATTGGCTTGATGGTTCTCAGCCACCTATTCATGCACGGCGCGCACGGCGGGCATGGCGGCGCGCCAGCGAACAAAGATGGCGCAACCAGCGACACGCAATCCAAAGACGGGCAGGCCGGTAACTCCGGCAGTTGCCACTAAGCCCCGATTCACGACAGGAGAAAAACAATGGATGAGAACTGTTACGTTGAACCGATTAGAAAAACTGCCACTAGCGATGAACAACAAACGGTGACGACGGCGTTACTCACCGTATGGGGCATGGGTTGTCCCAACTGCGCGGCGCGTGTTCGCAATAGCCTGATTGCGCTCACAGGTGTGGTCGAGGCTTACGTGGATCACACTGCCGCAATGGCGCAGGTGAACTTCAATCCTAACCTGACAAACCCTCCAGCGCTCGTCGAGGCTGTAACGCACGCCGGGGGCGATGGACGGCATGAGTATCGGGCGCAATTACTGAAAGCAATTGAATAGCAATTTGATTCTTGAAGAAAGGTGAGTTCACAATGTTAAAAGACCCCGTTTGCGGTAAACGCATCAATCATGGTAAAGCGCATATCATCATTGAGTATGAAGGTTTAGCGTACTCGTTGTGTTGTCCCAGGTGCCAAGCGGAGTTCGAAAGATCGCCCCAACTATATGCCAAGCCGGAACTGGGGACAAAGGTGAAAAGGTCGGACCACTTGCCGTATCGCCGACCTTGAGACATTCTCTCGAGGCGTATGCCACCATACGCCATATAACGCTTCTCTTGCGACCCTGTGCCGGATCAGAATTATGGCTAAGGCACGAGGGTGAGTGTAACGAAGGAATTCTTAAGCAGGTACGACGCTGATCATAACGCTTTCCGCGAGCATCAAATAATACCCCTCTCCCGCGCACGATCTACACAGCGTCATGTCATCGCGTTTCACTTCACGCTCATTCATAATCTCTTCGCCGCACACGTCACAAATCGCTTTGACTCCGGCGCGGCTGATAATTGATTCAATCGGCGTTAGCAGTTGAACGTGGTGAACCGAGAATAACATTTCACTCGGCATTTTTTGATAACCGATCAACTGCGCTTCCCATTTATTTTTCGCTTCGGGAGCGTAGTCGCGGGCTAAACAACGCACGTCAGATCGCGGCACGAGGCGAATCGCTTCGCCCGTTTTTGTGTCCACAAACGTCGCCGCTACTTTGCCATAATCTTCCACGCGCATCGTCCGCCGCCCGCTCCGGCAGTTGAGTCACGGTGAAAGCGAGTTACAATATCTTCCGTGAAACCTACAACTCAACTTCGCCGCCTCCTTCAACGCCCGCAAATTCTTGTTGCACCCGGCGCGGCAGACGCCATCAGTGCCCGCCTCATCCAACGCGCCGGTTTCGAAGCAGTGTATGCCACCGGCGCCGGCATCTCGAATGCGCTACTGGGGTTGCCTGACATTGGATTGATCACTATGAGCGAGATGGTGGACCAAGTGCGGCGCATTGTCGAAGCCGTTGATATTCCGGTCATCGCCGATGCCGACACCGGTTACGGCAACCCTCTCAACGTGATGCGCACGGTGGGCGTATATGAGAAAGCCGGAGTCGCCGCACTGCAAATTGAAGATCAAGTGACTCCTAAGCGCTGCGGACACTTCGCCGGAAAAGAAGTGGTGCCAGCATTTGAGATGGCGCAAAAGATTCGCGCCGCGTGCGAAGCGCGCACCGATCCTGATCTCGTCATCATCGCCCGCACTGATTCGTTAGCGACTCATGGATTTGACGAAGCCATCCAACGCGGACGACTCTACGCCGAAGCGGGCGCGGACGTGATCTTTGTAGACGCGCCGACAACGCCGGCGCAAGTGGACTCTCTCCCCCACCAGATTCCCGCTCCCCTGCTCTTCAACATGACCGAGGGAGCGAAGACGCCTCTCTTCAGCCATGCCGAACTTCAAAAATTTGGTTATAAGATCGTCATTCATCCCAACCTGATGTTGCGGGTAGCGTTGAAGGCGACGAGCGAGGCATTGGCGACACTAAAGAAAAATGGTTCAAGCGAAACGCTCCTGCCACAGATGATGGATTGGGATGCTCGCCAAGAATTGGTGCGCTTGCCAGAGTATGAGGCGCTGGAGAAGAAATTTGTTTTAACGGATGAAAGCCAGACTTAAAGAATAACGCCGCGCGCTCATGGCGGCTTCCCCGTTGTTTAAATGCGAATCAGAAACCGTTTGCTATTGCTGCTCTCACTCTTTGGGACGGCAGTCCTCATCAATATCCTTGCCCTGTTTTTTCTGGCGCGATCTGTTTTCTCGTCGTTAGATATTATCGAGCGTGTGCGCGTGCGCCAACTCATCGCGGTGGAGATGGCAGAGAAATTACGGAATGCCGAAGCCGCGCTGTATCGCTATCAGATAGAGGGCGAGCGCGGCTTCGCGGCGCAATTTCAAAATCAAATTCAAAGTTTTGGCGAGAGCGTGAAGTCTTATCAAACGCTGGAAGAAGAAAAAAGTTTCTCGCCGAAGTTGCTGCAAACGCAACAGGATGTGAAAATCATCGGCGATGATTTGATCCGTTTGCACGACTCGCAAACGAGCGAGGTGCAGGCAATGATCCGCGCCCAATCGCAATTAGCAAATTTATTAGTCGCGCAGGTGAAAGTAAAACGCCCGAACGACGGCGAGTATCAAACGGCGGCCGATGGGATGAATGAAGGTGCGCGCGGGATGCTGTTGACCGTTACGGCTTACCTCATCGCCCCCGACGAAGCCACGCGCGGGCAGTTCACCGACGCGGCGGTGCAATTCCAAAAACACTTCAACAAGTTTAAAGAGCTCGCCACGACAACCGAAGAACAAAATTGGGCGACGCAAATTGCCGCGCTAGGTTTACGTCTGCAAAATTTGGGCTCGCAGTTGATCAGCGGGCGCGACCAACAGCAGGCATTGTTTGCCCGTTTCTCGGCGGCGAACTTTGAAGCGGGTCAGCGGGTGATCGCCGGACAGATTCAACCGCTGGAGGCGCAAAAGCTGAGCGAAGCGCAGGACTCGCTGAGTGCGGCGGTGACGACGGCGACAGCGATCAGCTTGTGGGTGCCGTTGGTGATCACATTTTTAGCAGGCGTTATTGTGTTACGTTTGGCGCGCAACATGGATCAAAATGTATTGGCATTGTTGCGCGGCGCGGATCGCGTGGCATCCGGCGATTTGCAACAAGCGGTGCGGGTGAAGAGCAACGACGAACTTCAACGGCTTGCCAGCGCCTTCAACAACATGATGACCGATTTGGAAATACGCGAACAACGCTTACGAGCGTTGATGCAAAAGATGTCGCAGATTCAAGATGAAGAGCGGCGTTTGGTCGGCTTGGATTTGCATGACGGTCTGACGCAATTAGTGATCAGCGCCAATATGCACCTGAACACTTTAATCGCCATGACGGCGAATGACCTTGACCCTGTTGCGCGGCAAGAGCTCGAGGCAAGCCATCGTTTAATTAAACAGGCAATTGAAGAAGCGCGGCGGGTGATTGCCGTGCTGCGCCCGACCGTCGTGGAAGATTTTGGAATCGCCGAAGGATTGCAGCGTTACGCCGCCGAGGTGTGCGAAGCCGAAGGATGGAAATTGGAAACGAATATTACACTCAATGGCACGGCGTTGAACCGCCTTGCCGAGACAGCGATCTTCCGCATTGCCCAAGAGGCGCTCGCCAACGCCAGCAAACATTCACGCACGAAAGCGATCCGAGTCAACCTTGAATGCGATGACCATGAGCTGATGCTGAGTGTGGAAGATTGGGGCAAGGGTTTTGATCCCAGCAGGTTAACGAATGAGATAGACAATTTGGGGTTGATCAGTATGCGCGAGCGGGCACGGATACTCGGCGGCACATGTCAGATTACGAGCGAGGTTGGGCAAGGCACAAAAGTGGAAGTGCGTATCCCCTTAACAGGCATTGCCCAAAAGGTTGAGCAGAATAATGGAAGATGAATCTGAAATCACAATTGTCTTAGCCGATGATCACGCCATGGTGCGCGAAGGGTTGCGGAGTATGCTCAACGCGCCGCGCCTGAAAGTGATCGGTGAAGCGAGCAACGGCGACGAAGCGGTGCAAAAAATTTTAGCCTTGAAGCCGCTGGTTGCCTTGCTGGATATTCGTATGCCAACGTTGGATGGCATTCAGGCGCTGGAAGCGATCAAAACTGCTAAGTCGTCGGCGCGGGTGATCATGCTGACCACGTATCGCAGCACAAATTATTTATTGCGTTCGCTTTCGGCGGGGGCGGCGGGATTCGTATTGAAAGATACCTCGCGCGATGAATTGTTGGCGGCGATCTACGCTGTCGCTGCTGGCGCTTCAATGGTAGATAGTCAATTCTTGCAAGGGGTGCTGCGAAATCTGGAAGAGGAAAGTAACAACGAAGGAATGCCTTCCGAATCGGTGGAAGAGTTAACCGCGCGCGAGATGGATATTTTGCGGTTGATGGTGGAAGGACTAACCAATCAGGCGATTGCCACTGTGTTAGGGTTGAGCGCTGGAACAGTGAAAGGTTATGCTCACACCATTCTGCAAAAGTTAGGGACGACGGACCGCACACAAGCGGCGGTGAAGGCGATTCGATTGGGGCTGGTGAAGTGAGGCACGCGCCGACACATTGAAGAAGGCTGATGGCGGCACGGGCAAGGCGGCATCACCGCGAATGACACTATCCGATGGAGGGTGCAAAACCCCCCATCGGATAGTTTTTTTAAATCCCAATTTTTGTTACCGTAGGTTTGGCATATTAGTTGAAGTGGCACCTTAATAAGTTATAGTTAGACGCATGATGAAAAATTTCTTCCACTCCATCAGATGTCTCGCGTTGTTGGCTATTGTAGTAGCAGCATGCAGTGCGCCGATCAACACACCGACACCGACCCAAACGATCTCGGTGAGGACCGGTGCAAAAGTGATCCCGTTCTACACCAGCGAAAATGATCCTCAACAGATCAAGGTGCTGCAGGATTTGGTGGGCGAGTATCAGCGCGTGAACCCTGAGGTGGAGATTGACATTGTGCTGATCACATCGGCTTCGCGCGGACGGCGGTTGTTGACCGCGCTTGCCTCTGGCGCCGACTTGGGTATTTTTGAAATCGAGCCGACGCTGATGAGCGATTGGGCAGAAGCCGGTTACTTATCTCCGTTGGATGATGTGGTGCGCGAGATCGGTGAAAACGATTTTGTGAACGGCAGTCTGTTTAAATATAAGGGCAAGGTGTACGCCCTGCCTTACGCGACGAGTGTTTACGGTCTATGGGTGCGCACCGATTGGTTGAGTGAAGCCGGGCTGCCGTTGCCTCAAACCTATAACGATGTTCTGTTCGCGGCAAAGACTCTTACGCGCGGCGAGCGTTACGGCATTGCGCTGCCGGGCGGGCAGAATATCGCAACCGTCAATTATTTTTCAACTTTTCTTTGGCAGAACGGCGGTGATTATTTTAGCTGCGATGGCAAAGTAACTTTTGGCGAACCGGCGGCGCTCGAAGCGGTTAAACGTTGGCGCGCGCTCGCGCAATATGCGCCGCCGGGCTTTACTACGTGGGGCTACTCAGAACAGATCGATTCATTCCTCAAAGGGCGCGTGGGCATGGCAATGTATGGTGGACGGTTAGGCGTGCAACTCGCCGAGTCGGCGCCACAGTTGGAAGATAAGGTGACGGTAATTTTTCCAGCGTGGGGAAATGAAAAAGTGACTCTGGGTGTGTGGAGCCGTTTTGCGATTGCGGCAGGCACACGCCACAAAACAGAAGCCCGCGCATTTCTCAAGTGGTTAACGAGTGGGGATCGTTTACTGCGTTACGACATGACAGTGCCGGGGCATATGATCCCGCCCTTGCGTTCGGTACAAGCGATGATCTTGCCAAATGCTTCACCCTACGTGACGCGCCATAGCGATTGGATTAAATTGTTTAGCGAATGGACGGCGTTAACGAATCATCCGGCGATGAATATGGGCTCGGTGCGCAACGGACGCTTTCAACGATCCGACGTGATCCCGCCTTGGGGGCAACAAGTGTTTGGCACGCCGGGCATCGTGGATAGCCTGTTGCAAGAGATCGCGTTGGGCAAACGGGAAGCGGAACCGGCGTGGCGCGATGCGGCGCGCAAGATAGAAGACGCGACGAATGTCTGGAAGACGGCGCACCCCGACTGGAAACCCAGCGCGTGCGCGCCGTGATCATTTTGTAGAGAGATGTCAACTTCTCTACAAAAAAGTTTATGAGAAACGATGGATCGGATTCATCGGCTGATCAAAAAATTTTAGTAGAGGAGAAGACAGAATGAAAAAATTAAATACCTTTAAGTTGTTTTCAGTATTGGTGATCGCCAGCGTGTTGTTTGCGGCGTGCGCCACCCCCACCACCGAAGCCCCCAAACCCACGGCGGCTCCCAAACCGACGGATGCGCCTAAGGCAACAGACGCCCCCAAAGCGACTGAGGCGCCCAAAGTCACCGAAGCGCCCAAGCCTTACCCCGCTTACTATCCTGCCGATTACGACAAGATTATTGAAGCGTCGAAGAAGGAAGACAAAGGGCTAGTCGTTTACTCGATCATGAGCGAGACGAATTGGGCGGCGGTTTCAAAAGGCTTCACCGCCAAGTATCCGTGGATTAAATTACAAAGTCTCGATCTCGGTTCGTACGAAGTGTTTGAACGCTACTACTCCGAGAGTGGCAGCAAAGCTCGCACCGCCGACATCATCGTCACCTCGGCGCCTGATGCGTGGCAAGAGTTCATTGACAAAGGTGAACTCGCCGCTTACAAATCTGCCGAAGATGACAAAGTGCCGGCGTGGTCGAAGCTCGCCCCCAGCGTCTACACCGTCTCCAGCGATCCGATGATCATGATCTCCAACAAGGCGCAAGTGAAAGATGCGCCCAAGACCATGAAAGACCTCGCCGCCTACGTCGAAAAGAATCCGACCACCAAAGTCGTGACGTATGATGCCGAGAAGAACGCAACCGGTTTCGCCATCTATTGGTTCTGGTTAAAGAAGAAGGGCGAAGATGGTTGGAAACTTTTGGAGACAATCGGCAAAGCGAAACCCATCGGTCAGACCTCTGCCGGCAATATGGTCAACTCCACGTTGGCAGGTGAAACACAACTGGGCTTCTTCGTCTCCGCCATCTCCGTCTTGCCAAAATATCCGCAAGCAGAACCGGTGATGGCATGGAGCATGATCGGCGACGGCACCCCCATCCTCACCCGCGGCATGGGCATCACCAAAAACGCCGCCAGCCCCAACTCTGCCAAGTTGCTCGTGGACTACATCCTCTCGCAGGAGGGTCAAATTGGATTTGCCGCAGGCGGCCTCACTGCCTACCGCCCCGATGTTGCTGACACGGCGAAATTGCACTTGAGCAAACTCGCCGCGCAAATAGGCGAGCAAAACCTAATCCCCTTCTTCTTTGATCCTGATCTCAAAGACAAAGCGAAGAAGGATGCGTTCATCGCGCGTTGGAAGAAAACATTCGGACGCTAATTGAATTAAGATCAAGCCGACGCGGTTGATAAAACCGCGTCGGCATATAATTAAGGTGATACCGTCTCTACCTTTTGAACCGTCAACCTAATGGCAACTTCTTCTCGCCCACTTACTTCATCCGCCCCCTCGATCCCAATTGACAAGATCGTGCAATGGGGAATTTTTATTCTCACCATCCTTCTCGTCATCTTCCCTTCATGGCCCATCTTCTACCAAAGCGTGATGGATGCGCCACTTTATGAACAAACGCGCCAATTCACGCTCGATAATTTTTCTCGTGTTTTAAGCGACTCGGAATTTTGGGGCGTGTTAGGCACCACAGTGGTCTACGCTCTCTTCACGACTATCATTTCTCTGGCCACAGGAGCGGCGTTAGCACTGCTTATCATCCGCACCGATATGCCCGCGCGGGGTTACTTCTCATTACTGATCAACATTCCATTTTATGTATCACCGCTCATCCTTGCCTTTGGTTGGTCGGTCATCTTTGGACCGCAAGGCTTCTTCACCATCCTGATTCGCAACATCGGTTTGCCTACTTGGGATTTATATACTTTGGGCGGTCTTATTGCGGTCACGGCGATGTATTACATGCCCTACACTTATTTATATTGCACCGCCTCACTTTCACTTTCCGATTCACAACTGGAAGATGCGGCGCGTATCGCTGGCGCCAATCCATTAAGCGTATTGTTCAATGTCACGGTGCCGCTGATGCGCCCTGCCATCACTTACAGCGCGTTACTCACTCTCGTCTCGTCTATTGAAATTTTATCGATCCCGTTGGTGCTTGGCACACCGGCTAACTTAAATGTGTTAGCCACCTATCTCTACAAAATCGGCATCGTCGGAGTTAAAACGGATTACGGTTCAATCGCGGTGGTTTCAATTTTTATAGTTCTCTTAGTAACCGCATTGGTGGCGTTACAAAATATTCTTATGAGTCAAGAAAAACGTTTTGTCACCGTGAGTGGCAAAGCAACCCGTCCGCGCCAGTTGTTGCTTGGGGTGTGGAAGTGGCCCATCTTCACAGTGGCAGCAACCGCCGTGTTTATCATCATCGTCTTGCCGCTGTTCGGCATTCTCTTACAAGCCATTACACCCTTCGTCAGTCCCTTTATTAATCCACTCACGATCCTCACCACCGAAAATTTTGATATTATCTTTCGCACCGAACCGTATCGCCTGTCGGTGATCAATAGCGTGATGATTGCGGTGGTTGGCGGCGCGGTGGGCGTGGTATTCATGGCAGTCGTCGCGGTGGTGGCGTATCGTTCTTCGCTTCCAACACGCGGCGCATTGCGTTACGTGGCGTTGTATCCGCGCGCCTTTCCGGGACTCATTGTGGGCATTGGTTTCTTGTGGGCGTTTTTGCTCGTGCCGGGATTTGGATCGATTCGCAACACTTTGTTTGCCCTAACACTGGCTTTCATCATGCGCCACTTGCCACTCGGTTTTAGTTCCATCAGTCCGTCCGTGCTGCGCATCTCGGAAGAATTAGATCGCGCCGCGCGCGTGGCGGGCGCGAACTGGCTCGGTGTGATCCGCCACATTTTGATTCCGATTCTGCGCCCGGCACTTCTCTCAGCCTATATCATTTTAGCCATTACCTTTCTCAAAGAATATTCTGTGGCGTTATTCTTATTTGCGCCGGGGTCGCAAGTGATCGGCACGACGATGATCGAGTTGTGGCGGCAAGGCAGCTCGGGACCGATTGCCGCCTTAGCCACAATTCAAATGGTGATCATCTTTGCTCTCATCGCCATAAGCCGCTGGGTCTTAGGAGTGAAACTCAATGAAGTCGAATGAACTGGTGATCGAAAATATCAGTAAACACTTTGGCGGTGTCGCTGCTGTTAATAATGTGACGCTGCGCGTCGAGCCCGGTCAATTCACTTCTTTACTTGGTCCTTCCGGCTGCGGCAAAACCACTACGCTCAATTGCATCGCCGGTTTAGAGATGCCAACAGACGGCGTGATCCGCATTGGCGATTTCGTGTTGAACGATGTTCGTCGCGGCGTGATGCTGCCGCCAGAACAGCGTGAGCTCGGTATGGTGTTCCAATCGTATGCCTTATGGCCCCACATGACCGTCTACGACAATTTAAACTTTGGTCTGGGCTTGCGTAAGATCAAAGGCGAAGCGGCGAAGAAACGAATCACTGAAACGTTAGAACTCGTGGGCTTAGGCGGATTTGAGAAACGCTATCCATTTCAACTTTCAGGTGGACAGCAACAACGTGTAGCACTTGCCCGCGCCGTGTGCGCCGAGCCGCGTTTGCTTTTGCTGGACGAGCCTCTTTCCAATTTAGATGCGAAGGTGCGCGAACACGCGCGTCTATGGTTGCGCGAGGTGCAAAAACGAGTCGGCATCACCACCGTTTACGTGACGCATGATCAAGCCGAAGCGCTGGCAATGTCCGATATGATCGCCGTGATGTCTAACGGCAGCTTATTGCAATACGCTTCCCCCACCGACGTGTACGAGCGACCCATCAACCGCTTTGTCGCCGACTTCATCGGGGCAACCGCCTTTCTCGAAGGAACGATCACGGCGGTCAACGGCGATCAGGCGAAAGTGCTGTTGAAAGGCGGACAAACAATTACAGCGCAGACAAACACCAGATGGCGTGACGAAAAAGAAGTGGCGATTGCGATTCGATCCGAGCGGGTGCAAGTCGTCACTGATTCATCAAAGACCGATAACGTGATCGCCGCTCGCATCACGTCTTCAACATATCTCGGTTCTAAATGGCAGCATATTGTCGAAACCGATGCCGGTTCGCTGAAAGTGGAATCTCTTGATGCGGCTAACGACTCCATACTAAAACTTTATTTGCCGCCATCGGCAATCATCTTGATCCCCAACTCATGATCGATCCCTATCAATCTCTTTTAGCTCACTACGCCCTCCAGCCCCACTGTCTCTCACCCCAAACCATTCACGAAGTGAAACGCCGCCTCATTGATTCGCTGGGCGTGATGTGCGCCGCGATCCATGACGACTCGCCCACCGCAGCCCGAAACTATGCGGCGCAGTTTAAAACTAAAAGTGGCGCGGCGGTCTTCGGTGCAAAATTTAAAACCACGCCGGAGATCGCTGGCTTTGTCAACGGCGTGCATGTGCGCTATCTGGATTACAACGATACCTATCTTTCGCTTGAACCACTGCATCCCAGTGATGTGATCCCGCCGTTGCTCGCCCTTGCCGAATCTGTTGACGCAAACGGCAAACAGCTTGTTGGGGCGATTGCCGTTGCTTACGAGATCGGCATGAACTTGTGCGATGCGGCAAGTTTGCGGAAACATGGTTGGGATCACGTGAACTACATTGGGTTGGCGGCAGCCGCAGGGGCATCACGGTTATTAAAGTTAAACGCCGCGCAGACAAGTCATGCGCTGTCTATCGCACTGGTGCCACATGCGGCGATGCGCCAGACACGATCGGGAGAATTATCAATGTGGAAAGGCGCGGCGGCGGCGAACTCCGCGCGCAACGGACTCTTTGGCGCGTTGTTGACGGCGCAAGGGTTCACGGGTCCGTTTGAGATGTTCATCGGCAAGATGGGAATCTTCGCGCAGCTCTTCGAGGGTGAAGTGTTCCGTGAAGAGGCGTTGCAAACGATGCAGCGCGGCGAAGCGCCACGACGTATATGCGATTCGTACATCAAAGCGTATCCGGTGGAGTATCACGCGCAGAGCGCGGTGGATGTGGCGCAAGCGCTGCACCAAGAGATCGGCGATTGGCGGCGCATTGAGAAGATAGAGATCGAAACGTTTAAAGCGTCGTACGAGATCATCGCCAGCGATCCTGAAAAGCAGAAGCCGACGACGCGCGAGACGGCTGACCACAGTTTGCAATACATTACGTGCGTGGGTCTGATGGAGGGCGCAGTGAGGCGCGAAAGTTTTTCGCTGAAGAAGATTCGCAGTGAGGCAGTGCGTGAGTTGTTAGCCAAGACGACGGTAAAAGAAAATGATCGCCTCAGCGCGCTGTATCCCGAAAGTATTCCTGTAGTTGTAACGGTGCGCTTGCGTGACGGCAACACCGTGTCGCGCGAAGCGCGTTATCCGCGTGGGCATGCGGGCAACAAAATGCCCGATGAGGAATTGGTGAAAAAGTTTGAAGTGAATCGGGCGGGCATATTAAGTAATTCGCAAGCGAAGACGATACTCAATAGATGTTGGAGGCTGGACTCGCTGAAGAGTGCGAGCGAGATAACACAGTGTTTTCCCATTCTCAAGCCAACAGGCGCTAAAACAGAAAAACGGTGAAACGCAAATGGTTTAAAACAATCTCACAAAAATTCTCAGACAGAATGGAATTTCATTGCAATGCTCATCGTGCTATAAGGCTGGTCTGCGCTAGCAGGAAATTTTCCGCAACTATCAAATAATACCCCTCTCCCGCGCACGATCTACACAGCGTCATGTCATCCCGTTTCACTTCGCGCTCGTTCATGATCTCTTCGCCGCATATATCGCAGATCGCTTTAACCCCTGCGCGGCTAATGATTGATTCAATCGGCGTTCGCAGTTGAACGTGGTGAACCGAGAATAACATTTCACCGGGCATTTTTTGATAGCCGATCAATTGCGCTTCCCATTTATTTTTCGCTTCAGGCGCGTAGTCGCGGGCTAAACAACGCACATCCGAACGTGGCACAAGACGAATCGCTTCGTCCGTTTTTGTATCAACGAAAGTTGCCGCCGCTTTGCCGTAATCTTCCACGCGCATCGTCCGCCGCCCGATCCAACAGTTCGTCGCGGTGGAAACGCCATCGGCGGCGCAACCATCGGTCTCCATGATCGTATAGAGTCGCTTATCGCTTTGCGGCAGTTCGAGATTTAGAATCTCGCCGGCATACAGACCCATTCTTACACCCAACACTTGACGTGGGCAGAGATGGCGATGAAGTTGAGAGGATTGTTCGAGGAGATGTTCGAGGGAAAACATGGTGGTTGGGTCGTTAAGTGGTTAGGTGGTTGGGGCGACTAACCACCCAACCACCTAACCATCGAACCATCTTTTAAACTTTTGTCAGTTTCACCTTCGTGTCATAGAACACCGCACTGCCACCTACCACGTCGGTGAGAGTAGTGTTCTTGAGGAACGGATCGAGTCGCATGGCGGCGTTAGCGTGAATGCCTTGCACGCGATTCGGATCGCCTTTGATCACCGTGCCATTGATGCTGATGTCGCGCGCACCGTAAGCCCAGTGACCAAAGCCTAAGGCAAAACTGATCACGCCGGGGCGCATCCCTTGAGTCGTTTTCACTTTTCCAA
>Ga0082335_1005103_pt1 | contig 18623 bp, 20 predicted proteins | sample Subgrocontami58m_FD_72375 | JGI IMG/M metagenome (GOLD analysis project Ga0082335, IMG submission 72375) | Subsurface groundwater microbial communities from S. Glens Falls, New York, USA - GMW37 contaminated, 5.8 m (SPADES assembly) (version 2) ... | reverse complement strand
TCAACAAGAAAAACATTCTTCTCTTCCATCAGAAGCACAGGTTGACCTCTTTAAAAACAAAACACGACAACAAACAACCAAAAATCACGGACTCAGTTTAATGTCTCAACTCGCAGTAAACCTTATATACTCCCACAACACACAAACAATATGCGCACTCATATTATTGCAGCAATATTTTTAGCTGTACTTTTGACAAGTGTTGTTGCTTTGAATTCTGTATCAAACAGTCCCACAGCTAGTGTGCCAACAGGAAGCAGTGTGATTGATACTCCTCAAGAATTCTGGCCAGGACTTATTCTTGGCATGCTTGCTATTTTTGTGATTTCATTCTTTGTAATCAGACCAACTGAGCACAAAGGAAAAAAAGAACACGCCAGAAAAAAGAAGCGTTAAAAATATTCTGCGAAGTTCTCTAAACCAATTCAGCCGGATCAATATTGTATGTTGTGTCAGGATTTAAAAAAGTAAGCTGTGGAATTGCCATAATATCTTTGCCGATTTTTACAGTAACTGTTGACTCTCTTTGATATTGCTGAGAAAGAAGCGCTTGCCAGCGATGCAATATATTTCCGTATTTCAATCCTGCTTTTTCTGCATTTGCTCTTGAACCACAATCTAATTCTTGAAAAGAGTTTTCTGGTGACATAACTGCTTTGCACAATGCTATGCTTCCATCAAAATCAACTATCATTTTATTCAACAAACCTCTTACGTATTTTATTTTTGTTTCAGCATTCTCGCGTCTAGTCCAACTAAATAAGTGTGGCAAATCAGCAACATTGTCAGATTGGATTGCATTATTTTCAAATTCTTCACATTGAGTTCCATAAACAGTATCTGATGGTTGTTCATGAACTGGCAGTTGTGCTGCAGTTTGGTTTGTCCAGCCATCTTGCAAGTGATATCCTATAAATCCTTGATGAGTTGATAGTTTTGGTCTTTTTTTGCGTTCTTTAGCTAAAAAATCTGCTATCTCAACCGGACGTGCATGATACACTTCTAAAACAAGATCTGCAAGACTTTTTGCAACAAGAAGTTTAAGGCTATCAAAAGTGTCGCCACGAGTGATAATAAAATCAAGTTCTGCATTTACTGCACTAATATCCGACATGCAATCAGGCGAAGCTATTGTTTTTTAAGTCTTATGAAATACTTTCCAAATATTGCAAGGCAACACATAAATAATAGCCCTTCCATCAAAACTCATGCCTCGTCGTTCATTTGCAGCAGTCCGTAATGATTTGATAGTCTGTCTCGCATCAGGCCCTAAAACACTTAATCTTATGAGCCGCTTGACTGGTGTTGTCTGGCCTGCAGTAAAACGTCATGGAACATGGCTTTGTGAGCAAGGTCTTGCTCGTCGCGTTCTGAGCACCAGATATGTAGTTATTCTAGAACTCACACCCCAGGGTAAAGAAGAAGCAATTCATATGCAAAACAAACTCAAATTAGCAGCGGTATTGAAATGTCAGAAACAAACGGTTTCCTAGCACCTCAGAAACAACCGCCATTCAATGTTGTCTTTTGTTGTTTCTGCTTAGTTCAAGCTCTGCCTCAACAAAATTCACTAGTCTTTGCCGTAATCGATATGTATTGCCATGCATTGCGTAGGCATTCCAGCCTTGAAGTGCATTAATGACTTCCTCTTTTTCACAAACGTGTTCTGAATAATACTCAAGCAGGCTAGTAAGTTTTGATTTCACTTTGCGCAAATTCCTCTGCCTCACGAGTTTGTGATGATAAAAACATCTGAAACCAAGAAAGCTCACGCCACGACCAAGAGGCAAAATCGTGGTCTTTTGTGGGTGAAGCTCCAACTTCAAAGATTCCAAGAATTTTGCAATTTTTTGCTTCCAGTCTTTCAACTGTATTTTTGAGTGATGCAAAATCAAGAAATCATCAACGTAACGATTGTAATATTTTGCTCTAAGTTGATGTTTGACAAACTGATCAAGTTCATTAAGGTAGATGTTTGCGAAGAATTGGCTTGTCCAGTTGCCTAAGGGCATTCCCTTGCCAAGATTGCCTGAGTTGTAGTTTTCAAGAATAATTCTTGTCAACCACAACACATCAACATCTTTTATTTTTTTCTGCAAAATACCCAACAGAATTTTTTGATCAACAGTTTCAAAGTAGTGTTTGATGTCTGCTTTCAATACATATCCGAGAACTTGATTTGCTGACTTCGCATCATGCACACGCATACCATTGCAAGAGACTTTTCGCACAAAATTATCAAATCGTTCAAGTGCGAGCAAAGTCCCTTTACCCTGACGACTCGCATAGCTGTCAAAAATGAAGCGTGACTCAAAAATAGGTTGCAGTACATTGACTAAAATATGGTGCACTATGCGGTCACGAAAAGAGCTTACGCAAATAACACGTGTTTTTGGGTCACGAAGGATGAATGTCTTTAGTGGTTGTGGCGCATACGTTTTTGTCATGATCTCTTTTCTCAAACCTATCAAGTTCAAGCGCCAGTGTTCCTGAAAGTTTTGTACTTCTTTGCTAAAGGACTTGCGTTTTCTGGCTTTCTCATATGCTTCTTCAAAGTTTTTCAAAGAAATCAATTCTTGGAAAAGACAATTGTATGTTTTCATTATAGTGAGTGTCCCGAGCTTTCAGATAAAGGCTATTCGCGAGAACGGCCATTGTTGTTGAAGTTGTCATTGGCGTTGACGTTGTTGATGTTGTTGTAATAGTCACCACCAAGCGCCAAAGGCACGACTCTGTAGTCCTGCACACCGTTGAATAATCACTGTCGCTTCATACGTTCACCAAGAAAGGTTACCAGCTGTTGCGACTGTATTTTATAACATTGTCAGTATTTCTTTGACTTATGTCATGATGGCAGGACGTGTAGCTCCATCCTGAGGGGAACTGGTTGCAGGTTATGCAGCACTCGCCCAGCTCGGGACAGTATGCGTTACGCAATAGGTGCTTTTAACGTTTGCAGAAAAAAAAGAGCCTATTTTCGCGCGCCGACGGGAGCTAGCCCGCGAGAACGGCCATCGAGGAAGTCGTCATCGGCGATGACGTCGTTGATGAGGCAATAGTCACCACCAAGCGCCAAAGGCACGACCCGTGCTTCCCCCTCTTGGAGATTTGGTCGCAAAAACCAAAAATAACCTTTGGTATACTTGTTACCTGCAGAATCTCTAAAATTTTTCATAATCTTTGCATTGTTACCTGCTTGTTTAGGCAGTGCTGCTTTAATTTCATTGCAAGAAGCATAACTAGAATCAACAACTGATTTTTGAATATCTTCAGAAGGAACTACAACAGTTCTTTTTTTAACACAGAGTTTGTTCAACGTAGTATAAAGAGCATCACTGGTTTTTAGACCAAGATATCTATCAGTTTCAGACAAACGTTCAACAACCTGCTCAAGAACAGACTGTGTTGCTTCAAATATCTTAAGTCGTAGAACACCCTCCTTTTTTTCATACATGCCCCAAGTGCATGTTATTGTATAATCGTACGCGTGATCTTCTTTTTTCAAAACACTTCTTGCTTCAACAGCCTCATCTAAACTAACAGGAACAGTTCCCCGATCCAAACAATACTGAATACCTTCTTTCCAAGAAACAATATCTGATGCAACAGTCCATCTTCTTTTATTGAAACAAAAACCCGCATATCTGCGCGTCACTTCAATGAGATCTTTAACGAGTTTAACAACCATGATCTTCACCTAACACCCATTAAAGTAGCGCTCTTAATAAATCTTTTGCTACCTGCGAGGAACAATAGTGATGACGCTTATGAAGGGGGTTGCGAACATCTTGCAAACTTACGAAAATAGAGTTGAGTAAGTGCTCAGAACAGTGTGATGATACTTGCGAACTCTTGAGCAAGTGTTCAGAACGCAGTGAAGACACCACTAAACATAAGTTGAATATACTTCTGCCCCCACTTGAGGTTTTCAATACCGCCCAAGGTAAAGAAGAAGCCACTGTTTTACAAAAACAATCAAGTGAGCGGCTCTGTAGAAAACTTCACTTCGTTCAGGGGTTGCCAGCTTTTCGCCTCTGACTGTGCGCAACCAAACTGACATTCTCCGTAAGAGACAACCCTCTTGTCAGCACCACACTGGTTCTTTAAAGGCTCAACTGCAGGCTGGCAACCCTACTTTTCTACAGAGCCAAGTGAGCGCAAGCCATAAATAGTTTGCCACAATATTCAGTATATGGTAATTCCTGATAAAGAAGTTGTGACTGGCGTACTAAAAACTGTTATGGATCCTGAACTCTTGCTAAGCATCTGGGACTTAGGGCTTATTTACAAACTTGATGTTTCTGAGGATAAAATCAGTATTGAAATGACTCTCACAACACCATTGTGTCCTTATGGCCCTGCACTTATTGATGAAGTCAAGCAAAAGCTTTCATTGCTTGCCAAAGAAGTTATTGTTGAACTTGTGTTTGAGCCAGCATGGCAGCCTTCAGAAGAAGTCAAAATGAGTTTGGGGATGTTTTAGTGAGATGAAAAAAAGAGTTGCTGTGGCATCAGACTCTGAAGAATGAACTTCAAATAAAACCTTTATAAATTACTGGCTTATACCTTTCAGTATGGGAATAAAAAAAACATTAGGAATGATTGTGCTTGCTGGAGCAATTGGGTTATCTGGTTGTGATGATAAACCTCAGCAGGAGTATATTAGCGGGACAGTTCTAAAAGAAGCTGGTACAATTATTGATAGACAAAAAATCATTGAGAATTCTAAAGATTCATCTTTTGGAAATACTTCTATAAACTTTGGAAAGCCTACTTATGTCATTCAATTTAAAGTGGATGATGGAAAAGTTTATACTTTTGCAGTAAAAGAGTCTGATCAAAATAAATTAGACGCATTGAATTTAGCAATTGAAGAAGGGACAAGAATCCGAATAAACAAGTGGAATTTTTATTATTACCTAAAAGGTACTGTGGGCCAGATTAATGATTATGAATTAGAAGTTCCTGAACAAGAATAAATTTTTCTTTTTATTTTTACAATTTAAACAATCACTCTGCTCTCCCCTCCTTCTTTCTGCACCCTCACAACATGCTGTACAAATCCTTCTACTTTTTGTTCATGACTGACTAATATTATCTGTCCGAGATTAAGCTGGTCAAGCACATCACGCACTCTGTCAAGCTGTTCGTCACTAAATCCATCAGTTGGCTCGTCTAAGATAAGCAAGTCTTTTGTCTGCACTGCATGCAATAAGTCATTAATGATTTTATTGAGCGCAAGCCTGTACGCAAGTGCTGCTGCAGTTCTCTCTCCTCCTGAAAGATAGTCTATGCTTGTGTCATAACCATTTTGTTGCAGCAGTGGTGTGAATGTTGTGTCAAGTTGTGCTGTAAGCATGCTATCTTGAATGAGAATGCTGAACCACTGTTGAAATAGTGTGTTAAAATCGTGCCAGACTGCAGTGAACACGTTTTTTTCCATAGTTTCCATTAAAGGACAGAAAAAGTCAGCAATCCAGTTTTGTATTCTTTGTAATTGAATGAGTTTGGTGTTAGCAGTTTCTTTTTTTGCCACATCTTCAGCAAGCAAATCTATTGTCTGAACAATGTGCAATAAGAGTTGTTGTTGAACTGTGTATTCTACTTCAGCAAGACGTTCTTGATGTATCGCTAAGTCATACTCTTTTTTAAAATTCTTGCATGTCTCTTCTGCAGGTCCATTCAAAAGTATGTTATTCGTTAGCAGGGCCGATTGTTGTTCAAGTGCAGTTATACTATTTTTCGTGTTGCTAAGCTCAGCTATCATATGGGATAGGTGTTCTTGTTTTTCTTTTAGTTGTTGGTGTTTGAATTCAAATAGTAGTGCGTGTTGTTCTTGAGTTTTAAGTTTTTGTAATTCTTGACGCGCCAGCTCAAGTTCTTGTTCTTGTATTATAAGAGTTTGTTGTAGCGGTTGTATTTCTTGTTTGAGCAATATTGTTTTTTGAGCACCTTCTTGAACAAGCAATTGTTTGTGTTCTTGAGCAACTGCTTGCTTGCAAACAGGACAAGTGTTTAGAGAGGTTATGTTTTGCACAGTGTGTTCTTCATGCTCAATAATTGTTCGCGCTCTTGTAAGTATTGTACTTGCTTCTTTTATACGCGCATCAATTGTTTTTATCACTGCTTCTTTTTCTTTGCTTTGCATTGCTAATTCTTGTCGGTCAGGAAACACATCTTGGCCTAGCTCTTGGTTAAGGATTGTTATTGCAGTTGTTGTTCTGTCGCGTTCTTGTTCGTGTTTTTCAATAAAATCTTTTTTGTAGCGTATTTCTGCATCAATACGAGAGTGTTCTTGTTTTTGTACTTGCATGGCTGCAAACTTTTTTTCAGCCTCTGACCAATGGTTTTTTATTTGTTCAGACTTTATTTTTGCAGCATCAAGAATCTGGAGTTTTTCAGAACTTGTTTTTTCTACACTCGCAAGTTCTTGTTTGTTTTGCTCTAACAATTTCTTTTTAGATTCAAGATCTATTATTATGCCTTGCAATTCTCTGGCTTGCTCTCGCAAGTAACGTGCATAGACTGCTGCGTTTTCTCTGATGCGTTTATACTTGTCAATGCCAAAGAGCTGCCTAAGAATACCCAGTCTTTCATCAGGCTTGGCAAACAAGATTGCTTTCATATCCTCTTGTGGTGTGTATACTGTGTACCTATATATTGGGTTTTTTGATTTTGTTAAAAACTCTTCTGGATAACCAAGTAGTTTGATTATGTGTGCTTTGAGTTCTGTAGGCATAAGTGCTTGTTTTTCATTATTTCGCATAATCCATGCTGTTTCTTGACTGATTGAGTTTTTGTTGCGTTTAAGCTGCCGATAAATAGTGATTGTTTGTGTGTTAAGCTCAAATGTAAGTTCTACACTGCCTGAAGCAACTCCATGACGCAGCAATCCTGCGCTATCCAGCTCTCCAAGACCAAACAATGCAAATTCAATAGCATGCAAAATTGTTGACTTGCCACTACCTATGTCTCCTGCAAGAAGCACCCTTCCTTGTGGAAAAACAATTGTTTGCGATGTATAGCTTCTAATGTTTTCCAAACGCAAGCTTTTAAGGAGCATAATTAAGGTACGCGTAAGGTGTTTTTAATGATTGCGTGAGCAATCTACGAAACCGCAGTTGAGTATGGTTGTGCAGACACAACCTATGAGGACTCAGCTGAATATGATTGCGTGAGCAATCTACGAAACCGCAGTTGAGTATGGTTGTGCAGACACAACCTATGAGGCCTCAGCTGAATATGATTGCGGGCACGCAATCTACTGTCGTATCCTGATATTATTTTCCTTCGTGATTGGTATAGCAAATGACACAATTTTTTATACAATAATGTCATTTGCTTATTACGAAAAGACAACTATTTGTATAAAAACTATTGTCTTTGAGTATAGGTTGTTGCGCCTTCGTTTTTGACCTGTAGTGTTTCCAATAGTTTTCCTCTGGTGAGTTTCATGAACTCAAAAAACTCACCGTAGGGAAATAGTTTCGGGATAACACAGTCAATAGTCCTGCTGACGCGTTGCTACAAAAGCTTTCATCGCAATTCTTATAAGGAACAATACTGTGGTTCTGTTTATGATTATTGAAGCTTGTAATCCAGCAATTCCTGCTGCCGCACGCTTATTTCTTCCAGTTCATGACAGGCATGGTTCTCGTTTAGCACTTGAATTTGGAAATGAGAATGCTGGCGGAAAATGTCCTTTTTATACCCAAAAACAGTGCCATCATTGTGATATTGGTGCGGGTGAAGGAGTTCAGTTTACTCATGCAATGAATGTGGATCGGTTGTTTTTTTTCCGAAAACACTATGCGGACACTCTTTTGTTTCTTGAGCATTTGGTCATATACAATTCAGGATCAACACTGAACCAGAGAGAGTTTTCGCGAGAAACACTTGGTCACATATTAACGTATGCTGCTTCTCTACCATCGGTTGCGCTTGTTTCTCTTGACACAAGAAAAATGTATGTTACTGAAGACTCAATAGATTATGTTGTGGGAAAACTCAGACCTAATCAACAAGTCAGAGTCAATTTGGGACTTGAATCTCAGACTGACGCCATTAGAATAGGAAAATTGAATAAGAGCATGACTAAGAAAGGAATCGAGCGAGCGTTTGCGCTGGTGGGAAAGTATCGCGTAAAGGTAGGCATAGACATTAATGTTTTGTTCCAGCCTCCTGAGCTCGTTGGCGAAGCAGCAATTCAAGATGCTGTTGCAACAGTGGAATACGGTCTGGGCTTGGCTAAAAAATACGGACCGCGAGTTGATTTTAACTTCCATCCAAACTATCCCTCGAAAAGAAGCCTTGATATCTACCCACATCATCCTCGAGCAGATCTGGCGGTGGGCGTTATGGCACTAAAGAGAATGAAAGAAGCAATCATGGCAAGTAAACAAATGTCATACATTTTTATTGGTTGGCAGGATCAAGGGCATGACCAAGAACCAGAAAAACGCGCTGATTTAGAGCAAAGACTGACTGAATTTGAGGATTTTAACCAGTCGCAACTTATTGAGTTCTTAAACTTCATGCGGTGTTGAATAATTGGTGTATGATTCTTTTGCAGACCATTTTCTGCTAGATTTTTTCTCATACCGGAGTGAACCCTTCTTTTTGGACACTAAGTTAGCGAATATTTAATACATCTGCCAAACTATTTGTTTCAAGCTCCCGAACTACTGAAAGCTTAAACTATTTAGGAAACTGCCTTTTTTGAACCATAGTACACCTCTTATTGAACAATACTGCTCGTTATCGACTTGTTCAATTTAAGGAGTTCAGTCCAAACTATTTGCTACAACTAGAAGAAGTAGTATTGCAAATCTGTTTCCGATACATTTAATAATAAGTTCTTTTGTTTAAAATTATGCAACTAACAGACTTGGCAGATATTCAGCTTGTTGAAGCGAGAACTATTGGCATGAAGTCTGATGAGCATGTAGTAAAACTCACTTTTAGAAGTGGCAAAAAAGAAGAAGAACTTGTGCTATTTCCGGGATTATTTTGTCATGCTCTTGATCTTACTGATGATGGTCTTCCTGCAGTTTTGAAAAACAAAGAAAAACTCTTAGACACTGCACGCACAAGTGTTCGTCTTGGCACAGTACTGCAAAAGTTTTGGTGAAAGGTTTTTTAAACAGAACTTATTCTGACAACACCATGATCAATCAAAAACTTCGTCAGGAACTTCTTCATATGATGAAGACTGATCAAGTAATGCGTAATGCAATTCAAAAAGGAGAGACCTATAAACCTGAAATTGATGCAAAGAATACTGCACGTTTGAAGCAGATTATCAAAAAACATGGCTGGCCAACATTTTCATTGGTTGGCAATGATGGTGCTATGGCAGCTTGGCTTTTGGCGCAGCATGCAGATAAAACTCTGGGTTTTCAAAAAAAGTGTCTTGGCTTGCTTTCAAAAGCAGTTGCGCAAGGTCAGGGTAACCTAGGGAATCTCGCATACCTTACAGATAGAGTTCTTGTGCATCAAGGTAAAAAACAAGTTTATGGAACTCAGTTTTATCAAAACAAAAAAGGCAAGTATGGTCCTAGACCTATCGCAAAACCAAATAATATAGAAAAACTCAGAAAAACAGTTGGTCTTGAACCATTCTGGGAATATGAAAAACAAATGAGGCAATTGCAAGCAAAGAGCGCTAAATCTTGAATAAGTCTCATCACCAATTTATTCTGATCTGAATTGGTAGTCTAATTTAATGATGCTGATAATTTTCTTAGTTTATCAGCTAATTCATAAGCACTTTTTCCGCTAATATCCATAACAGTAAAAAACCAACCTAATTGAGGGCTACTTTTAACATGAGAAGTATCTAAATGGTGATGAGTATACATCCCAAATTCTCCTTGTGGTTGAGTTATATCATCATCCTGATCTCTTGGAGCCAATTTGTCTGCCACTGTTCCCCAGCTGTTAACATCATAAAAAACTACAGAATCCCTTGTTCCATCATCCCATTGAACAAAACCTGCTACTAATCCTTTTGCAATTTCTTCTAAGCTACATTTACCTGGAACCAGCTGATAACTATCTTCTGGATCTGGTGTTGTAATGAATTTCTGAAGGAATTTAGGAATGTTGCTCATTTTTGTTCAACCTTGAAACATTTTATTTAAGGTAAATAGTAGGGTAATCATTCAGCAGATTGAAATTCACCGACGAGGGTTGTGTGGGATATTTTTGTCGCTCGTCGAATATTTTCATAACACTGAATGATTACATAGTAGGTCTTCATTTATAAGCTTGGTATTATTTGGGATTGCCCCTATTAAATCTATTATTTTGGTGTGCAGAAAATTGCCCACACCCATCTTTTGTTGATTAATACTCAATAAATTGCTGGTGTCAGGTTTTTCTCGTTTTTGTGCACTTTGTAGAACAAAAGAAACTAACAGGAATTATACAAGACACTAACTTTATAGCTCAAAAAACATATCTTTATAAACACACCTTCCTTTATGCAAGTTAATACGAAGGTAGGGATTTAGCCCTGTGGCTTTTTCTGGCGTATGCCTTGTTCTATCTTCGTGTGATAGACAGGTTGTGATTTTCTTTCATGATTTGTCGGAGTACAATAAAAATGTCTTTTGAAACACTTGGCTTAAAAAGCCACACAATACAGTCATTACAGAAATTAGGTATTACTGAACCAACCCCAATACAATCTGGCACGATTCCTTTGCTGTTACAGGGCAAAGATGTTATTGCCAGAGCAAAAACTGGCAGCGGTAAAACATTTGCTTTTGCCCTACCTATGCTTGAACGTATTCACCAAAAAAACGAGGTGCAAGCATTGATTCTTGCGCCAACACGCGAACTTGCAGTGCAGATTGCAAAGGAAATAGTCAATCTTAATAGCGGAGTAAAAGTGCTCACAGTCTATGGTGGTGTTGGAATTCAGCCACAGATTGAAAAACTCACTCATTGGGCACAGATTGTTGTTGGCACTCCTGGAAGAATTATGGATCATTTAGAACGCAGAACATTTAACCCAACTCACATTCACACTATTGTTTTGGATGAAGCTGACCGTATGTTTGACATGGGATTTATTGATGATATTAGAACAATTCTTAGACAAATGCCCAAACAACGCCAAACATCATTATTCTCTGCAACAATGCCTGACGAAGTGTTGCGTTTAAGCAAAGAATATATGAATAATCCTGAGCAAGTTATTCTTGATCAAGATGAAATTACAGTAAAAAACATTCAGCAAATCTGTTATGGCATGGACAGAATGCAAAAGATTGATGCATTGGTATCAATCCTTGACAAGAAAGAAGTGCAAAAAGTAATTATATTTTGCAACACAAAACGCTGGGCCGACTCATTAGGCAAAATTTTGCAGCGCAAACGCTTTAATGTAGGCACATTGCACTCAGATATTAGCCAGAATCAAAGAACTCGTGTTGTTGAGCAATTCAAAAGCGGCAGGTATGATATACTTGTTGCGACTGATGTTGCTGCAAGAGGATTGCACATTGATAATGTGTCACACGTTATTAATTATGATCTGCCAAAAAATCCTAAAGACTATATTCATAGAATTGGCAGAACTGGTCGTATTGGCAAGAATGGTGTGGCAATTAGTTTTATGACACAACTTGACCAGCAATTCTTGCGAGGCATTGAACAAGAGATTCAGCAATACCTTACTGTTCAGTCATTTAAGGGATTACCTCCTGTGCGAGCAACATATCAAAATCAGTCACAATCTGTTGAAAGTTTTGCACCCAGACGACAGCAAGGTTATCAACACAGAGAAACTGTGCGCCAGCCAGTTATTGCTGAGCAATCAATTGCTGTCCAAAACAACAATGAATGGGACAGATGGGATTAGAAAACAATCTTACTCTTAAAGAAGCAGAAGAACTTGCCAGGAGAGTAAAAAAGTGGATGGAAGAAGAGTGGCCAAAAACTGTCGGATATGCTAAAATAGAACTGTATTTTTCTTGCAAGCATGTTGATGATAAAGGCAAGCAGTATCCTGGAACTCGTGAAGGAATTCGTATGCTACGAGACAGGTATTGGGTTCCTGTTACATGCAGCAATTGTGGAAGAAACTATAGTGATCATCCAACTCAAAAAGAGATGCGTGAGTTTCGCAGAATGATGAATGCTCCTTTCACTATTTGAATTTAGCGAGTATCTCAGCAATTGCTTTTGCCCCTTCTACTAATCTTGGTCCTGGTCTGTTAAGTAGTCTGTCATCAATACAAAATACATTGTTCTTCTTTACTGCTTCAAGTTCTGGCCAGCGTTGTTTAAACCAATCTATTCGTGATTCTGCACCAAAACCACACCAGTGAAGAATAACAACATCAGGATTCCATACAAACAAGTCTTTTTCATTAAATGGTTCGCTCACTATGCCTTGCTGACAAAATGATGCTCCTCCAGCGATTTCTATTAATTCTGGCACCCAGTTGCCTGACTTTGTGGGAGGCTGATGCCATTCTTCACAATAAACTTTCAGTCTGCTTGCCACGCCTCTGTTATTTTGTATCTCTAAAAAGCTTGTTTTCATATCTTGCACGATTTTTTCTGCTTCAGCAAGCTTATTAGTCACTTCACCGATTTTGAGGATACTATCGTACACATCATTGAGACTAACAGGATCTACTTGAAGCACATTTATATTTTGTTTTTGTAGTTCAACAACAATTTTGTTTTGCACAAAACTTGACGCAACCACTATTTCTGGATTATAAGTTTTGAGTTTTTCGTAGTTTACATCAATCCAGCCGCCAATATTTGGTTTTGTTTTTGCTTCAACAGGAAAATCACAAAAACGAGTGACTGCCACAACCTGCTCACCAAGTCCAAGTAAGTAAAGAATCTCTGTGTTTGAAGGTGCTGCTGAGATGATGCGCATATTAATCAAGTGTAAATAACATGAGCCTGCCCAGATTCACAACCAGATGTCGCGTCATCTGAGAGACGCATTAGTAATAAGGAATTTTCGCGTTGCTTCAATTCCTTATCTCCATGAGCCCGCCCAGATTCGAACTGGGGACCTTCTCGATTTTGAATTGTTTTATTCGTCAACGAGACGTCATAACCGCTAGACCACGGGCTCGGTTGGTTGCAAGGAAATAAATCCTCACACTGTCAAACACTGCGCGCAGACAACGAGCACGCAGGGCTCAATGATTGCAAAGCACACGCGAATCTCAACACCTTCAAAAATTGCGCAGGCATTGAATCCGCAGGGCTCAACAAGTCAAAAACAATTCTGTGACTTTAAAAGGCTTGTGGCAAAAAACTTATATAGTCTACTAAGAAGAAGAAGCTCATGCCCTCTACAAATCATTCTTGGTATGTTGCATTTGCACTCGTGCTTATACTGGTAGTAGTGTCTTTTTTGATTGTCAAGCCATTTATTACAGCATTGTTAGGCGCTATTGTGCTTGCGTATATTTTTTATCCTGTGTTTGAGTGGCTTATCCCTAAAGTAAAATTTCGCAGTCTTGCAGCAGTTATTACAACAATTATTGCTCTTTTTTTGATCACTACACCCCTTGCATTTGTGCTCAATACAGCAACTGCCGAGGCACACTTTTTTTACATGAATATCAAACAGCGTTTGACAATTGATAGCTTGATTAATGTTGACTGCCCTCGTGAGAGCACGAGCTTTTTCTGCAGTCTTGTTAATAGGGTAAATGAATTAAGCGGTCAGGAGGATATTCAATCTAAGATTAAAGAAATGCTTTCAAATGCAATCACCTGGCTTGCCAAAGCAACTTCTGAGTTTGTGCTAACACTTCCTAGAATTATGCTTAATTTTGTGATTATGCTGTTTACCTTGTTTTACTTATTTTTAGATGGCAAAACTATTGCAGATAGATTGTATCGTGCGCTTCCATTCAAAGCACAGCATCAAAAAGCTATTCAGCGCCAATTAAGCGAAGTTATTTACGCAACAGTATATGGATCAATTATTATTGCTGTGCTTCAAGGTGTTCTTGCAGGAATTGGTTTTTGGGTATTTGGCATTGGAAGTCCTGTTGTGTGGGCAATGGTAACCACTGTGCTCGCGTTTATTCCATTTGTTGGAGCATGGCTTGTTTGGTTTCCTGCTGGTGTGCTGCGTTTGATTGAAGGATATGACGCAGCAAATTCACATGTTCTGTGGAGTGGTATTTTACTGCTTGTGTATGGAGTAATTATTATTAGCGGTATTGATAATTTGTTAAAACCTAAAATAATTGGTGAACGCGCACGAGTACATCCTGTTCTTATCATGATTGGTGCGCTCGGAGGTTTACTTGTGCTTGGTCCTGTTGGTTTTGTAGTCGGCCCTGTTGCTCTTGCTCTCGCAAAGACATTGTTTGAAATCTATGAAAAAGAACAAAGCACGGTGACAACAGAATGAAACTTGTTGTGCAGGACATGAATATTGCAACCGGGGGGACTCCAGTAGTGATTTTAAGCAAGCATGACGCACATACTTTAGACTTACATCCCTTAGACAGATTAATGGTTAGTTTTTCAGGTCGTTCAACAACCGCAGTGCTTGATATTGCTGAAAAAGAAGGAATGGTTAATCATGGCAGGATTGGTTTGTTTGAAGAAGTGCTAAAAATATTGCACGTTAAATCTGGAGAATATATTGAAGTAAGTCTTGCACCTAAACCAAACAGTGTTTTATACATTCGTCAAAAATTAGATGGTAAAACACTTGCATATCCTGAACTGAAAAGCATCATGCAAGATGTTGTGCACGACAAACTTTCCGAGATTGAGATAGCAAGCTATGTTACTGCAAACTACACGCGAGGCATGAGCTTGCAAGAAATACGCGATTTAACTCATGCAATGACTGATACTGGCAAAAGTATAAATTTCCACAAAAAAAAACTTGTAGACTTACACTGTATTGGCGGAGTGCCTGGCAACCGCACGACATTGATTGTTGTGCCAATCCTTGTTGCTGCAGGCTTATTTGTTCCTAAGACTGCAAGTAGAGCAATCACCTCTCCTGCAGGTACAGCAGATACAATGGAAGTTCTTGCTCCAGTATCTTTTTCTCAGAAAAAATTGCAGCACATACTAAACAAATCAGGTGGTTTTATTGTATGGGGCGGTGCAATGAATCTTGCGCCAGCTGATGAAAAAATTATTAGAGTAGAATATCCATTAAGTATTGACGCTGAAGGCCAGATGTTGGCATCTATCATGGCAAAAAAAACAAGTGTTGGCGCAACTCATGTTCTTATTGATATTCCAGTAGGCAATGGATCAAAAGTGCCTGATTTTGCCAATGCGTCGCGTTTAAAGTCTTTGTTCACTACATTAGGTTCTCAACTTGGCATGAAAGTTAAGGTTATGCTAAGTGATGGCTCTGAGCCCATAGGCAATGGTATTGGCCCATGTCTTGAGGCAAAAGATTGCCTGCAAGTGCTTGAAGGTGAAGAAACCCCAAATGATTTACGAGGAAAGAGTTTAGAAATGGCTGCAAGCTTGCTTGAGTTTACAGGAACAGCAAAAACAGGCAAAGGCAGGTTGTTGGCTGAGCGTTTATTAAACTCTGGAAAAGCATGGGAGGCTATGCAAAAAATAATTCAAGCTCAAAGAGGCAAGCATCCAACACATACGCGAATTCTTCAATCTCGTTTTTCTGGTGATGTAATAGCAGCCAGGTCTGGAACAATAAGTCATGTTGAAAACAGTGCAATTACAAAAGTTGCACGCCTAGCTGGAGCACCAGTTGACAAAAAAGCTGGCGTGTACTTGCATTCTCATAAAGGAAACATAATTCGTCGTGGTGACACACTTCTCACAGTATATTCTGAAAGTGAAGAAAAGCTTGCATTTGCAAAAGAGTTTTTAAAAACAACAAAGTGTATGCTGATTAAGTGAAGAACCCAATCGCGGCAAGAAAAAGGGTATCTGCAACAGGCGAAATTCATAAGCGAAACATTTAATTACTAACTAATATGAGTCTTATTCATGTTAGGTCAAGAAGGAATAATGCATGTAGGTGCACACCTGGGCTATTTTTCAGGACTTACAATGCTTGTGCCTATTCTTTCAAAAGCTTGGGAAACACAAATAAAACCTTGGATTCTTGCACCTGGTGGATTTGTAGTTGCTGCAGGACTTGTTATACTAAGTGTTGTTATTCTTGCATGGATGGTTGGAAGTTTTAGCAAATTGCTCAAAAGTTTAGGCTGGATGATGATTATTCCTGGAGTGCTTGCGCTTGTGTTCGCAGTAAGTTCTTCTGCACAAGTGTATTCTTGGGCAAATCAAGAGATTACAGGTTTTTCTGTAGCCCAGCCAACAATTGAGTGGTTGGTTGAGCATTCAGTACCTAAAGCAGGCTATCTTGGAGGAGTGTATATTCTTATTGGTTTTAGCATGCTGTTTGTCGGCAGAGTATTAAGCAGGGTTGCTGATTTTATTTGAGAGAAAAGTACAGCGAGATTTTCGTTTTAAATTATCTGTACTCACTGACAAAAATATTGATACAATAGCTATCAGTTCGCAATAGTAAATGACACAGCAATGTCTGAAAAGTTGTGTCATTTTCTATAGAAAAAGATTTCAAAACTTTTATTGAACTAGAACCGCATTAATAGTGCCATCTTGTCCTGGTCTGCTTGTGATTTTTGCCATGCCTGCATCTGTTTCTATGAGTGCGCCTTTTGTCATGATGTTTCGCCTGACAAAGTGTCTGCTTGCAGTGTTTTCCTTGACTGTTTTAATTTTTGACTGAGAATAAATTTTTGTTGCAGGATTAAACACATTTGCAACATCGCAAACAAGCAACCGGTTTTTTCTGCCAGCCATTTTTGTTCTTATGGCAACAATATTGCGTGCACCAACTTTAGTGTGCGCTGGCTCTCTGCCCATCTCAAACTTTCTTTTGCCGCGTGCTGGGTGATACATGCCTCCTGAGGGAGTTTTTCCCACTCTGCTTCGTTGACAAATAACCATAATCTGTTTGTTTGAGAGGGGGTTTATAAGCTTTGTGCGGAAAAAATAAAATTTGTTCAAACCATGGACTGGCAGGGATTCCTCCGAAGGCAAAAGCCGAGGAGGTGTTCCAAACGAAGTGAAGACATCTTTGAGGCATCAGCCGAGCAAGCGCAGGCCACACGGTTTGAGCAATACTTTTATAATGTTTTCTTCTTATGTGCTAATCATGGGAGTTCTCCTCTTTGGTATCGTTTTGCTAACGCTGGCAATTTTGTTTTTGACAGAGAGGGAGGCAGCTCCTGACAGATTAAAAGACACAACTGTGTTCTTTATTTTTCTTGGCATGAGCATTCCTCTTATCGTTAGTAGCATTGAGCACCTTGTGACAAATCCTGAATTAAACAATATAGCAATCATTGGAGGGGTGCTGTTTATTGAGGGTGTTCTTCTGCGTGTTATTGCTCGTCGTACTCTTGGCAAATTTTTTACGTATGAAGTTGCAGTGAAAAAGCATCATCACTTAGTAACTTTAGGAGTTTACAGATACCTGCGTCATCCTCTCTATACTGGAATTTTGTTGCTCTGGTTTGGCGCAATGCTACTGCTTCAAAGCAAAATCGGGCTCTTTTTAGTGATGCTTATTCTTGTTCCAGCGTTGTGGCATCGGATGAAGAAGGAAGAAGCATACTTGATCAAGATTTTTGGAAAACGCTACTTGCAGTATATGCAAACGACAAAACGGATTATTCCTTTTGTATACTAAACTACAAATGGACTGGCCGGCAGACTCACTTTGTTCGTAGTCGTCCATTCCTTGTTCGCTACGCTCACAATTGACTGGCCGGGATTCCTCCGAAGGCAAAAGCCGAGGAGGTGTGGGAAATCCGCAGATTGACCGCATTTTCAAATCCCGTTTGTATTATGGACTGGCCGGGATTTGCACCCGGAGTCTCCCGCAAGCCAAGCGGGCGCGATGCTGTTTCGCCACCAGCCCTTAATGATAGAGTTCTTTGTTGATGTTTAAAAAACTATCCCGAAGAATTTTTACTCTAAAAGCACTAAATTCTCCTTCACCCATTTCATCAGTCTGTGCACTCCTTCTTCTATGCTTACTTTAGGCTCCCAGTTGAGTAGTTTTTTTGCTTTGCTAATGTCTGCCCAGCTTACAGGCACATCTCCAGGCTGCATTGGCAAGTAATTTTTTACAGCAATTTTGCCCAGCTCTTTTTCAATGAGTGAGATAAAATAATTAAGCTCTATTGTTTTATTATTTCCCAGATTAATAATTTCATACTCAAAAGGTGTGTTGAGTGCTGCGATAATGCCTTGCACAACATCTCCCACATAAGTCCAGTCCCGCTTCATGTTGCCATTATTGTATACATCAATAGGCTGGTCTGCGAGAATTGCTTTGGTGAACTTCAATGCAGCAAGATCTGGTCTGTTGAATTCTCCATAAACAGAAAAAAAGCGCAAACAAGTGCATTTCAAACCATACAGATGATGGTACGCAAAAGCTTGAAGCTCATTTGTGCGTTTTGTTTCACCATAAATACTCATTGGCGTGTTAACAGAATCATCTTCAGAAAAAGGCATTTTTGTGTTCATACCATAAACCGAGCTTGAGCTCGCAAGCACAATCTGTGGCACATTGTAGTGTTTGCAAC
>Ga0082335_1005102_pt1 | contig 18626 bp, 17 predicted proteins | sample Subgrocontami58m_FD_72375 | JGI IMG/M metagenome (GOLD analysis project Ga0082335, IMG submission 72375) | Subsurface groundwater microbial communities from S. Glens Falls, New York, USA - GMW37 contaminated, 5.8 m (SPADES assembly) (version 2) ... | reverse complement strand
GGCGGCTGGACGCCCAGACCCAAGTAGCTCAGGGACGCCTCCAGGACCACCATCTGCCCGAGCTCGAACGACGACAGGATCAGGACGGCGGGAAAGGCGTTGGGTAGGATGTGGCGCAGCATGATGCGGGTGGGCGTGGCGCCGAGCGCGCGCGCAGCCTGGACGAACTCGCGCTCTCGGAGCGAGAAGGTCTGTGCGCGTACCACGCGCGCGTAGCCGACCCAGCTCGTCACGCCCAGGATGATGGCAAGGTTGGTGAGGCTGGGCCCCACCACCGCCACCACCGCGATGATGATCATGATGCGCGGCACCGCGAGCTGGATGTCGGCCAGGCTCATGATGGCGTTGTCCAGGCGGCCGCCGACGTAGCCGGCGGCCAGGCCGAGCGCGGTACCCAGGATCATCGAAACCACCACCGCCCCTGCGGCCAGCAGCAGCGAAATGCGGCCGGCAAGGGCCACCCGACTCAGCAGGTCGCGCCCCAGCGAGTCCGTCCCGAGCAGGTGCAGGGTGCCATCGGGACCGAGGGTCAGGAGCGGCCTGGTCCGGAGCGCCAGGTTCTGGGTGTACGCGTCGCTCACGGGCAGGAGGGGGTACACCGCGCTGACGATGAGGAGCACCGTCAGGGCCGCCACGGCGACCGCCATGGACGGGGACAGGCCATGCATGAAGCCTGGTCCGCGGCGTGGCGTGGCCGCGGCGACGGCATCCGGCGGAGCGGCGGCACGCTCGACTTTGGTCACCGCTAGCGCAACCTCACGCGCGGGTCGATGCGGGCGTAGAGCATGTCGACCACGAAGTTGACGAACACGAAGATCATCGAGACGACGATCATCGCGGCCTGCACCACCGGATAGTCGCGCTGGTTCACCGCCTGCACGACGAGCCGCCCGACACCCGGCCAATTGAAGACGCTCTCGGTGATGACGGTTCCGCCGAGCAGAACGCCGAAGTTGAGGCCGGCCACGGTCACGATCGGCAGCAGCACGTTCGGCAGGGCGTGCTTCATGACCACGGCGACCTCACGCAGACCTTTCGCACGGGCGGTGCGCACGTAGTCGTAGCGGAGGTGCTCGCCGAAACCCGAGTTGAACAGCCGCAGGTAGAGCGCAAGCTCGAAGGTGCCGAGCGTGAGCGCCGGGAGGATGAGGTGCCGCCACGTTCCAAAACCGAGCGCCGGCAGCCAGCCGAGCGAGACGGAGAAGACCAGGATGAGGATCAGACCGAACAGGAAGACCGGCACCGCCTGCCGCATGAAGGCTACCCAGAGGACGAATGAGGTGAACCGTCGGTTGTTCAGCACCTGGATCAGGATGCCGAGCGAGAAGGCGAGCAGGATGCCCAACACGAACGACGTGGCCGCCAGCTGCAGGGTGGCGGGTAGCCGTTCGAGCACGAGCGCCAGCGCCGGCTCACCTTGGCGGATCGAGCGTCCCAGGTCGCCGCGGGTGGCATCACTGAGGAAGCGCACGTACTGGACGTGGAGCGGCTCGTCCAGCCCGAGGCTCCTGCGCAGGCTCTCGATCTGCTGGTTCGTGGCCTGCTCCGGCAGCAGCATGGCGGCGGGGTCGCCGCTCAGGCGCACGATGAAGAACACGATCGTGATGACCCCGATCAGGGTCACCACGGTTTGCAGCGCCCGCCGCAGGAGGTAGCTCACCACCGCGGTAGGTATCTCCTCACGCCTCCACCTCGCGGCTTAGGTCGACCCGCGACGGCAGCCACTCCGTCAAGGTGCGGACGGCGTCGTCCACCAGCTCTTGCACCACCTCCGCGGCGGGCTTGATCTCGCGTACGCCGGTCGCGACCTGACCGGTCGGGTAGTTGGCAATGTCGATGAGGTCGGCCGCCTTGGCGCGCCCAACGATGGGCTCCATCCAGACGCGCTGGGTGGGCATGGCCAGGACCTCGTCCTGGTGGCGCGTCCACAGGTCGATGAACGTGTTGCGCAAGACGCGTGACGGCTTGCCTGTGTAGCAGCGGGAGACGACCGTCTCGTCCACCGCCATCTCGACCACGCGCCGCTTGTGCGCGTCTGTCGTGGCCGCCTCTGGGGTGGCGAGCAAGCGGGTGCCGACCCACACACCCTGTGCGCCGAGCGCGAGCGCCGCGGCGACTCCCCGCCCGTCGGCGATGCCGCCGGCGGCCAGGACGGGTACGCGAACCGCGTCCACGACCTGCGGGATCAGCACGAAGCTGGTGACGCGTCCGGTGTGGCCTCCGGCTTCGTGACCCTGCGCGACCACCAAATCCACACCCAGCGCATCGACCGCGCGCGCAGCGCCGACGCTGCCGACGAGCGAGGCGACCTTCATGCGCGCGGCGTGCGCCCACTCCACCACCCATCCCGGCGTGCCGAGGCCACACGCCAGCAGCGGTACGCGCTCCTCCACGAGGACGGCGAGCTGCGCGCGCGCCAGCTCCTCGGTCAGGGTCGGCCGCGCTGGTGGCAGCGGAAGATCCCTCACGCGCTCCCAGACCGGCCGCAGGAACGCGGGCAGCTCTGGCGGCGCCTCCGCACGGGAAGGCGGCATGTCTCCTGGGAACATCAGTCCCACGCCGAACGGCCTACTGGTACGGCCCCGCAGCTCGCGGACCAGGGCGCGAATCTCGTCGGGGGTGAAGCTGGTGAGCCCGAGGGTGCCGCAGCCGCCGGCGTTGGAGACAGCCACGGCGAGGTCGACAAGGGCGACGCCCCCCATCGGCGCGCCGAAGACCGGGTAGTCGATGCCGAGCAGGTCGCAAACGGCGGTGTGGAGCCTCACCGGGCGGCCTCACACGAGGGGGCGACGGTGAGATTCATCGCGGTTCCTCCATCCGATCTTGCGATGATGAGTGGTCAGACTTCGGGACCGTCGTCAGTTGCACACGGCGCCGTGACTTGGTGACTTGACTACAAGTACAGTGCGGCGAGCGCCGCGCGCGAATCGGCGCCAAGGGCCGCCTTCGGCTGGTCGTAGACCTTGTTCCCCCCACGCAAGACGATGAAGCGGTCGCAGACTTCGAGCGCAAGTCCGATGTTCTGTTCGACGAGAAGGATGGTAAGCCCTGTCTGCGCGAGCGTCCGGAGGGCATCCCCGACCTGTTCGACCATGATCGGCGCGAGACCGGATGACGGCTCATCGAGGAGCAGGAGCCGTGGTCTGCCGACGAGCGCGCGAGCAATCGCGAGCATCTTCTGCTCGCCGCCGGAGAGCGAACTCGCCCGCTGCTCCCATCGCTCGCGGAGGCGAGGGAACAACGCGATGACATCCTCCGTTTCGCGCTTGGCGTCACCCCGCGCAACGAGGGCCTCGAATCCCATCACGACGTTCTCGCCGACCGTCATCCGCGGAAAGAGATCGCGATCTTGCGAGACCTGGAGCAGGCCAAGGCGAGCGATGCGATGCGGCGAAGCCTTGGTGATGTCCTGACCGAGGAACCGCACTTCGCCGCCGTGCTTCCGCGCGAGGCCACAGATGGCGTCGACCGTGGTCGATTTGCCCGCACCATTCGTCCCAAGGAGCGCGACCACTTCCCCTTCGCCGATCGTGAGGTCGACGTCACGGACCACGACGGCAGCACTGCGGAGTGCGCTCAACCCGTGGACGTCCAGTATCGGCGTGTCGCTACGCACGTCGCATCGCCGTAGTGCCCAAGTATGCTTCCAGCACTCTTGGGTCGTTGCGGATCGCTTCGGGCGGTCCATTCGCGATGCGCTTCCCCAAGTTCATCACGGTCACGTCCTCGCAAGCCGCGAACACCAGATCCATGGAGTGGTCGATGAGAAGAAATGCGGTGCCCTCGCCCGCCAGCGCACGGATGACGCGTACGAGCTCGCGCGATTCGGTCTCGTGTACGCCGGCGCCGGGCTCATCGAGGAGAACAAGGTGCGCGCCCGCGGCGATCGTGCGCGCGACCTCGACGAGTCGCCGCGTGCCGGCGGCGAGGCTCACGCACGGCTGATCTGCGGCCCCACCCACGCCGAGCCGCTCAAGAGTCGCAAGAGCGACGGCACGATCCGACCGGCGGTCGGTCAACACGGCCCCCGAGCGGCGCGCCTGGTCGAGGCCGAGGATGACGTTCTCGAGCGCGGTGAGATCGGGGATGATGCCGCCCAGCTGAAAGGTGCGTGCCAACCCCATGCGCGCGCGTCTGTGGGCGGGCTCATGCGTCACGTCGTTCCCGCGGAATTCGATCCGCCCGGCGCTGACCCTGCGGTGGCCGGAGATGGTGTCGAAGAATGTCGTCTTGCCGGCCCCGTTCGGCCCGATGATTCCGTAGATCGCACCGGGGCGGACCACGACGGACATCGAGTCGACAGCGGTCAGGCCGCCGAAACGGACGGTGACGCTCTCGACGGCGAGCAGTACGTCGCTCATGCGACGCGCTCCCGCAGGGAGCGAAACCGTGCCGCGACCGTTCCATAGAGACCGGCGGGAACGAACAGGGCCACCGCCAGCAAGACACCGCCGAACAGGATCTCCGACAGGCCGGGGAACGTCCGTAGGTACTCCCGCGCCATGACGAGCAGCACCGCTCCGACCACGGCGCCGTTCAACGAGCCGAGGCCGCCGACGACGAGTATCAGGAAATCGAAGAGCAGTTCGTGCATGCCGAACGCCTCCGGAAGGAAGCGGGTGTTGAGGAACACGAACCATGCCCCTGCGAGCCCGAGGAGTGCACTTGAGACGACGAACGCACTGAGCCGAGAAAGGTACACGTTGATGCCGAGCGCGGCAGCGACCCGCTCGTCGCGCCGAATGACGCGCCATCCACGTGCAGTAGGTGTCGTTCGCAGCCACCGGACGACGACGTACGTAAGGATCGCCAGGACGAGGCCGATGTAGTAGCGATCAGTATCGGAAGTGGCCTGCGCGCCACCGAGGAGCGCGAACCGCGGGTCCCGCACTCGGAAGCCCGACACGCCGCCCATGAGCTCCGCGAAGTTGCGGTAGGAGTAGTCAAGGACGTACATGAGCGTGAGCGTGACGATCGCAAGGTAGTAGCGGGCGAGGCGGACCGCCAGCGCACCGAAGGTCAGACCGAGGACCGCGGCACCCACGGTCCCGAGCACCAGCGCGACCTCGGCAGGGACGCCGTACAGGCTCGTAGCGCGGCCAGACACCCAGGCTCCAAAACCAAAGAACGCCGCACTCATGAACGCCAGTTGTCCTGACCATCCGAGCACAACGTTGAAGCCGGCCGCCAAGATCACGTAGGCAAACACGATCGTAAGCAGGTAAACGTAGTACCCGTTCAGCACGAGCGGCCCGAGCGCGGCAACGAGCGTGATCGCAGCGAGCGTGGCTGCCTCATGCGTGAGAAGTGCCCTCATGCCGCGGTGGACTCACTCGTCTTGAAGATCCCCTCCGGCCGCACGACCAGCACAAGGAAGATGAGCAGGAAACCGGAGAGATCGCCGAGGGTCGTCGAGATATAGAACCCTGCGGCAATCTGTATGAGACCGAGGAGCACGCCGCCGATGACCGCGCCGACAAAGCTACCGAAGCCACCGAGCGCCATCGCGGCAAATCCGAGAAGCAGTGGGCGGGCACCCATGTCGGGACTGAAGAGCAGCGTCGGTGCGGCGAGGATGCCGGCGATCGCGCCGACGGCTGCTCCGACTCCCCACATTGCGGCGAACACGGTCCGGACATCGATGCCGACGAGCGTCGCTCCACGAAGGCTTTGAGTGCTCGCGCGCAGTATGCGACCGAGGCCTGTGCGCAGGAAGAGGAACCAGAAGAAGACGCTGACGACGACGAGCGCCAGCACAGTCAGGACGTGCTGCGGGTTGAGGACAGCGGACCCCACGCGGATGAACTCAACGTCCAGAAGAGGCGGGACGCCGCGCTCGTCCACGGCAACTCGCCGGACCAAGCCCTTGATAACGAAGGACACCGCGATCGTGGCGAACACCTGCGTGACGTGATCTCGCTCGAGCAGCGGCTCGAACGCGATCTTGTCGATCAGCACGCCCACGGCCAACAGGGCGACGACAGCGATCGCGACGGCGAGAAGATATGAGACTCCGCCCTCAATGAGCACGACCGTCACGAACGCGCCGAGCATGAAGTTCTCGCCGTGCGCGAAGTTCAGCACCGTCGTTGAGCGATAGATGAACGTGAGACCGAGGGCCATCAGCGCGTAGACCGCGCCCTGCGAGAGCCCGCTCACGAGGACCTGGAGGAGATCTTCCACTACACGGTCCGTCCGGCTCGGTAGCCCTCCAGTATCGCGTGGGTAAGCCTCCGTGGCGCGAAGGCATCACCGACGACGAGCGTCTCGACACCACAGGCGCGGAGCTTCGCGGCAAGCTCGTCATTCGCGCGCTGAGGGCCGACCCAGACCACAGCAGCCGCGTCCTGGATCCGGCTCTCGCGACGGGAGTAGAAGTGCTTCAGCACGACCGCGCCACCCTCGACGTGATCGACCGCGGTGCTCGTGCGAAGCACGACGCCGTGCTCATCGAAGAGACGGAGCGAGATGATGCGCGACGTCGCTGGGAGCTCACGCAGTGGCTCGAAGAAGCGTGTCACAAGAGTGACATCGCGGCCGGCCGCGATGAACGACTCGACGATCGCGGATGACCAGAATGCGGCGTCTTCGTCCATTACGATCACCCGGCCCTCGCGCTCGAGCGCACGTGCGTAGTCGCTCGCCACCAAGAGCGGCACGGAGCCGTCGGAGGGCACCTCAGGTAGGACCGGCGTCGCACCCGTAGCGACGATCACGACATCCGGCTTCTCGGCGAGGATCGTCTCTGCGGTCGCCGGCGTCCCCGTCTGTACTCGCACGTCGAGTCTCTCTAGTGCTCGCATCTGCGAGCGTGTCGTCGCACCGAGCGCCTCATGCCCGGGCAGCACGCACCCATCGGCAAGCTTGCCCCCCACGACGTCGCGCCGCTCTAGAACGAGCACGCTGTGCCCGCGCTCCGCCGCGGCGCGAGCGGCCTCGAGACCGGCGGGTCCCGCGCCCGCAACAACGATGTGCTTGCCAAGCTTCGCGTGGTCGTCGCCAACGCGTTCGGTCTCGCGGCCGAACGTAGGATTCACCGCACACGCGATCGGTTGACCCTGCGTGATCCATCCCCAACACTGATTGCACCAGATGCAGTCGCGAATGTCTTGCCGTCGCCCGGTGGCGGCCTTCGCCGGCCATTCTGGATCGGCGACAAGGGCACGAGCCATCCCGATGAGATCCGCTCGGCCGCTCGCGACGATGTCCTCGGCCTCCTCGGGCGTACCGATGCGGGTACACACGATCGCCGGGACGTCACCGATGACAGCCTTCACCTGGGCCTGCACATCAATGAAAGGTGTCGGCGGAAAGCGCCTGTCAGGGAGATGTCGCTCAATCGAGTCGAACGTGCTCTGCGAGAGGGACAGGACATCGACGAGCCGTTCGTCCACGAGCCGCTGAGCTATCAGTTTCGACTCCGCGATGCCGACGCCGCCGGGGGTGAAGTCGTCGATGCTCATCCGCACGCAGAGAGCGAGATCCGGGGTTCGCGCACGGATCCGCCGAAGGATTTCCAGTAGGAACGCCATGCGACGCTGTGCGTCGCCGCCGAACGCGTCGATGCGTCGATTCGAGAGCGGTGAGAGGAACTGGTGCACGAGATGGCCGTGCGCGGCGTGGACCTCCACGCCGTCGAGGCCGCCCCGCGCGGCATGGACCGCCGAGGTGACAAAGCCCGCGATCACATCCTCGATCTCCGCTGTCGTCATTTCGTGCGGTACGCCGCCGCTCCGCGGACAAGCCAGCGCGCTCGGAGCGGTGAGTGTCGGCACTTCGCTCGCGTGATGTTGGCGACCGCGGTGATTGAGTTGCGCAAAAAGCAGGCAGTTCTCTTCGTGGACGGCATCCGCGAGCCGGCGGAGTCCGGGGACGACCTCGGGCCGGAACAGCATGAGCGTGGTGGCGCGTCCCGGGCTCGTGGGATGGACCGACACTGTTTCGGTGAAGATGGCCCCGACGCCGCCCCCCGCTGCGGCGCGATAATGCGCCACGAGCTTGTCGCTCACCTCGTTGCGTTCCGCGAGGTTCGTGGTCATCGCAAGCCGCACGATCCGGTTCTTCGCGACGGATCCGCCGATCCGGATCGGACGGAACAGGTGGGGGTAGCTCGCCACTAGCGCTCTGCCCGCGCGAACGCCTTCACAATCTGGGATCCCGTCGCGAGCCACGTTTTCGGCTGCCGGGCGATCGTTCCGAGCGCACGATCGAGGAGACCAATGCGGAAGGGCTGGCCGATAAGCCAAGGGTGGAGGTTGAGCAGCATGAGCCGGCCGCTCGCGCCGCCGTCCTGGCGCATTCGTGCGGCGAACTCGAGCAGCATGCGCTCGTAGACATCCAACGTGCATCCGCGCAGCGAGAGTGCGTATGCATCATCCAGCTCGACCGACATGGGGAGCGCGTACAACTCTCCCGTCGGCACCGTCATCCGGTAGGGCTGCTCGTCGTTCGGCCAGTCGCAGACATACCGGACGCCATCCTCCGCGAGAAGCCGCGGCGTGCGCTCGGACTCCCCGTATTCCGGACCGAACCAACCCGCCGGCCGTGCGCCAGTAGCCTTCTCGAGGCGGTCAAGCGTGTCCGTGACGTACGCGCGCTCGTCGGCCTCACTCATGGCGTTCGAGATGATGCGATTGACGGAGATGCCGTGCGCCACGATCTCGGCACAGCGCTCGCGGCAGTGCTCGACAAGATACGGGTACTCCTCGGCGGTCATGGCGTCCATGGCGACCATCGGCGGGATGCCATGCCTCGCGAGAACGTCGAGGACGCGGAAGATCCCGACGCGGTGTCCGTACTCGCGATGCGAGAGCCGCGCATAGTCCGGGTACGGCCGCGCGCCAAGCCCACCCTGGAGGTCACGGGACGTGACGCTCCCCGCGGGCGGCGCTGGCTCGAAGTACTCGAGATCGACAATGACGGCGAGCGCCAGAGACGCGCCGTGGGGCCACTGGAATGCGGGGCGCTCGCCTATGGTCGACCACGCGTAATGAGGCTGGTCGTAGCCGACCCTGCCACGGATCGCGGGCATCACCGGACTCCCTTCGCGCGCGGCACCGCGAGCGCGACGTCGCGATCGTAGTAGTTCGCGAGGTAGTGGTCGGCGATCTCGTCACCAGTCGCGAGCCAGACATCCTTGCGCGACGCGATGTGCCGAACGATGTCCCTGAGGTGATCAATCATGTGCGGCTGTCCGATCCGGAATGGGTGGATCGCTAGGCAGTAGACGAGGCCGGTACGGTCCCCCTCCTCATACAGCCGGTCAAATTGGAGCTTCGCAATCTGTGCGAAGTACGCGCCGTCGTAGTGGCGCGCGAAGAGCGGCCCGTCATTGATCTCCCACGAGTACGGGATTGAGAAGAGCTTGCCCTTCGCGACGCGGATCGGTACGGGCTGATCGTCGTGGACCCAGTCGGCGTGATAGATGAAGCCAGCTTCGGCCATCAGGTCGGGCGTGCGTTCCGTGCCCGTGACACCAGGTCCGAGCATGCCCTTCACCGGCATGCCTGTCTCGCGCCTCACCGTCTCGATCTGGTCGACGTAGAAGGCGCGCTCCTCGTCCTCGCTCATCCCGTACATGAAGCGCGTGTTGTAAAAGCCGTGCGCCATGACCGCCCAGCGCCGTGCAACGATCGCGTCGCGGATCTGCGGAAAGTGTTCGAGCACCGCGAGATTCAATGAAAGCGTGCACCGCACGCCGAACTCATCCATCACCTCAGCAGTCCGCCAGAACCCGACGCGGTTCCCGTAGTCGCGAATGGAGTACTGCTGCACGTCCGGATGTGGGACGCGCGGGAATGGGTCGCGCGCCGGATTGTGCGGCGGCGTGTAGTCGTGGTGCTCTACGTTCGGCGCGACCCACACGGCCACACGCGCCCCGTTCGGCCAGCGAACGGCCGGCCGTTCGATAATCGGGCTGTACGCGACACGCTCTCTGGGCGCGAGCATCCGGCCGACTCCTCCAGTCGTCGATGGCTGCGGTGGCCTCGATCTTGATCTTCGAGCGTGGGAACAGCGCGAGCCCGACACCCGCACGGGCCGCAGTGGTGCGGAACAGCCAAGAGGCTGGGTCTACCTACTTGGGCGCGATCTTCTGCCACTCGCTCCAGTCCTTGACGGTAGTGATCGTCGAGTCCGTCTTGGACGGGTCGAGCACCTGGAATGCCGTGTCCTTCGTCGCGCGACGAGTGAGCGGGTTGGCCTTGTCGAATGCCTTGAAGGAGAGCGTGCCACCGACGGTCGTCTGGAATTGCGTCGTCTCCATCGCCTTGATCCAGTTGTCCCACGTGAGGTCGCTCCCGAGCTTGGCCACCAGCTGGAGGATGACGTCTCCGTAGATGGCGCCTTCCGCGGCGACTCCGTCGAACTTGTCGTTCGGGTAGTACTTCACGTAGCTGTCCGAGTACCTCTTGAATGATGGGTCGTTTATGGGCTTCAGGATGTTGGTGAACGCGAAGAAGTTCTTCACCGGCTCGCGCGACTTGAGTCGGTCGACCTGCTCATCGGGCCGCGCGATGTCGCTCGTGACGACCGGCACGTTGAGGCCCTGCTTGTTGGCGTCGCGGAGGAAAACCGACATCGGCTGCGGGTAGAGCGCGGCCATGATCATGTCCGGCTTCGCGCCGATTAGCTTGCGCACCTGCGCCGTCGAGTCACCGGCGTCAGGGGCGATCTGCTCGTTGGTCACGACCTCGAGACCGACCTTCTGCAGGTCCGCGAGCACCGCTTTCGCTTGCGTCTGCCCGATCTCGTCGCTCTGGCCGATGATCCCGATGCGCTTCGCACCGACGTTCGACTTCATGAAGGCCGCGATCGCCATGGCGGACTCATCCGAGGTCGGCTTCGGCTGAAACAGGTTCTTGAGCGGAGGCGTGGTGATGAAGCCGCTCGCGGCATTCGCGGTCAGCACGGGGATGTTCGACTTCTCGATGACGTCCCGGGAGGCGACGATCGCGTTGCTACAACTTCCGCCGTAGATGAAGAAGACCCTGTCCTGCTCGGCGAACTTGCGGATAATCCCCTGCATCGTCGTGGCGTCGCACGCGTCGTCGGACTCCACGATATCGAACTTGCGCCCGTTGACGCCGCCCTTCTCGTTCGCGTCCTTCAACATCGCGATCGTCATCTTCTGCGCTTTGCTGTAGGCGGCCGCGCTGCCCGAGAACGGCGCGAAGACGCCGATCTTGATCGACGTGTCTGTGACGCCCTGCGCGTAGCTGGCCTTCGGTGCGACGCTCGTACTCACACTCGCAGGCGTCGAGGGCTGCGTGGAAGAGGCACCCCCACCGCACGCGGCGGTGGCGAGCGCAGTCGCGACGCCGATGGCAAGTACCCGGACTAGTGCTGTGCGCATCGCTTCGTCTCCTTAAGTCTTGCGTTCCACGCTCTCGCGGGTCGCGGGTGCCGGCCGACGCCTAGCGCCTGCTTCATGCTGGTGTGCTGGAGGTATACCATGCGCGTCAAATAAGTCGATAGGGGGACAGCCCTGAGCCTGCCTGAGCTCCCACCGCCGCCACTGCTTCGGCTGCGTCCTGCCGCCCCGCTACGTGAGCGGCTCCGGGCGCTTCTGGCGCGCGACCGCGCACTCCTTCTCCCCGGGACGGCAGACGCCATCACCGCCCGACTCATCGAGCAGACCGGCTTCGAGGCCTGCTACGTGACGGGCGGGGGCGTCGCGAACGCCCAGTTCGGCATCGCCGACGTGGGGCTCGTTTCGCAAGCCGAGGTCGTCGAGCAGGCGCGCCGAGTCTGCGCGACGGTGGAGCTCCCCGTCGTCGTCGACGCGGACACGGGCTACGGGAACGCAATGAACGTGATGCGCACCGTCGCGGAGCTCGAGCGTGCGGGCGTCGCCGCGATCCAGCTCGAGGACCAGGTCACCCCCAAGCGTTGCGGCCACTTCGCGGGCAAGGAGGTCATCCCGATAGCAGAGATGGTCGCGAAGATCCATGCCGCGCGCGATGCCCGCTACGACCCGGGCCTCGTCCTCATCGCACGGACGGACGCGCTCCAGGGGCTCGGCGTCGACGAAGCGATCGCGCGCGGCCGTGCCTATCGCGACGCCGGCGCGGACGTCATCTTCGTCGAGGCGCCGCAAACGATCCACGACCTCCGCCGGATCCCGCGCGAGATTCCCGGCGTGCCACACGTCGTGAACGTCGTGGAAGGTGGCGTCACGCCCGTCCTCACCCGCCACGAGTATGAGGAGATGGGGTTTCGCGTCATCCTCCACGCGAACCTCGCGTTGCGTGCCGCGGTGTTCGCGGTGCAGGGCGCACTCGAGCACCTTCTCCGCGCGGGCGACAGCGCGGCCCTCCGCGATCGCATCCTCGATTGGTCGGCGCGTCAGGATCTCGTGCACCTCGGCGAGGTCCGCGCCATCGAGGCGCGTTATGCGACGGACGGCGCGACTCGCAGCGATCGCGTGCGCGAACCGTCGCGCGAATGAGATACGCGCTCGTGCTCCGCGGCGGCACCATCGTCACGGAGACGGGCGAGCGCGTGGCAGACCTGGCGATCGATGACGGGCGCGTCGCGGCAGTCCTCTCTCCGGGGCAGGGCGACGGGCGCGAGATCATCGACGTGCGCGGGAAGCACCTGCTCCCCGGTCTCATTGATCCACACGTTCACTACGGGCTCGGCAACGGGCTTGACGACTGGGACACCGAGACACGCTCCTCCGCGCTCGGCGGAGTGACGACGGCGTTCTCGTTCCTCATGAGCGGGCAGAGCTACCTACCGCTCATCGACGAGGCGCTCGCCGTCGCCGGCACGAAGGCACACATCGACTTCGGCCTTCACGTCGTGCCGTCGGCGGCGGTACACCTCGAGGAGATGGACGCCTACGTCGAGCGTGGCATCACCTCGTTCAAGTACTTCACGAGCTTCCGCGGTGACGAGGGCGCGTATCTGAAAGTGACCGGGACCGACGACGGGTTCCTGTACGAGTACCTCGAGCGCGTCGCGCGGTACGAGAAAGGCCTCGCGTGCGTGCACGCCGAGAACATCGAGGTCGTGTGGAAGTTGCGCGCGCGGCTCCAGGCCGCGGGCCGGGACGACCTCGCCGCATGGGACGAGTCGCGGCCGGCATTCGTCGAGGCGGAGGCGGCGCACCGTGCGATGGCCTACGCGCGCGAGACGGGCGCACCGCTCTACCTCGTGCACATGAGCTCAGCGGTCTCCCTCGACGAGATCCGCTCGTGGCGTGCGCGTCACCCGGACGCCGTCGTCTACGCGGAGACCTGCCCTCACTTCCTCACGCATCACAAGGAGCTGCCCCTGGGAGCGCTCGGGAAGATCAATCCGCCGCTTCGCTCGCGCGCCGACGTCGAAGCCGTGTGGGCGGGGATCGCCGACGGCACCGTCGACACCATCGGCTCCGACCACGTCGCGCGCCGCAAGGAGAAGAAGGCGGGAAGCATCTGGACGGCGAGCGCAGGCTTCCCGGGCTCGGGCGCGATCCTGCCCGTCCTCCTCTCCGAGGGCGTTCGCAAGCGTGGTCTCCCGCTCACGCGCGTCGTCGCACTCACGTCGGCAAACCCGGCGCGAGCGCTCGGCGTGCACCCGCGGAAGGGCAGCCTCGAGGTCGGCGCGGATGCGGACGTCGCGGTCGTCGACCTCGACCTCGCGCGTGAGGTGCGGCCGGAGGTCTTCGGGAGCTACGCGGACTACTCTCTCTACGACGGATGGACGCTTCGCGGGTGGCCGGTGGTCACGATCGTGCGCGGACGCATCGTGATGCTCGATGGCACGGTCGTCGGGCCGAAAGGGTACGGTCGATACGTCGCGCGGTCCTCGGCGCCGAGCCGCCGGGCCGCGACGAGGGAGGTCTGAGATGGCGACGCCGACGACAAGGCAGCACGCCTGGGAGGGCGTCGTCCCGAAAGAGGATCTCGTCGTCTACGACAAGGCCGGGTTTGGCCGTAAGGGCGGGCTCGGGAGGCGACCGGGGATCGTGATCATCGACGTGCAGTACCGCACCGTGGGCCTCGAGCCCGCGCCGATCCTCGAGGCGATGCGCACGTACCCGACCGCCTGCGGCCAGGCCGGCTGGGACGCGGTCCATGCGATCGCGAGACTCCTCGAGGTCGCGCGACCACTGGGCGTGCCCGTCTTCTACCCGTACGTCGCCCCCAAGGAGGCGTACGACGCGGGCCGGCTCGCGGGCAAGGTGCCCTCGATCATGCAGATCGACCAGAAGGGCTACGAATTCGTCAAGGAGATCGCGCCACAGCCCAGCGACGTGCTCATCCCGAAGAAGCACCCGAGCGCGTTCTTTGGCACGCCGTTCGCGAGCTACCTCATCGACAAGGGCGTCGACACGGTGCTCCTGTGCGGCTGCACGACGTCGGGCTGCGTCCGCGCCAGCGCGGCGGACGCATTCGCGTACAACTTCCGCACGGCCATCATCGAGGAGTGCGTGTACGACCGTGGGGCGCTGAGCCACGCCGTCAACCTCTTCGACACGAACCAGAAGTACGCGGACGTCGTCTGGCTTGATGACGTGCTCGCGTACCTCGCGGCGCTCAAGTCCAGCGAGTGATGACGACCACCACGGGGAGGGTCTGACGCATGGCTTCGAACGGCAGTCTGGATCGAGACGCGCCCGTCCTTCCGATCCACGCACCCGTGTACGGTCCGCCGCCGTACGACATGACGCAGGCGACGCTGGTGTTTGTGAACTTCACGGTCGACGAGAGTGTCCTGCGCTCCGTAGTCCCGGCACCACTCGAGGCTGGAGCGGGTGACGCGACGGCCATCGTCGGCGAGATGGTCCAGCTCCCCCACTGTGGATGGTTCTACGAAGGCAGTATTCGCGTACCGGTGCGCTTCGGCGACATCGAGTCGCAGTTCACGCCGCACCTCTGGTGCTCGGAAGACGAACCGATCCTCGTCGGTCGGGAGGTCTATGGGATGCCGAAGATCCTGTGCGACGAGTCGCACCTGGACCGTAGCGGCAACCAGGTGCGCGGGGAGGTCCGGCGGCGCGGCGACCTCGTGATGAAGGTCGGCATGAACGTCGAGCGTCGCGCAGACCCAACCCTGTTCGGGAGGGCGTCATCGCGCCTCTCGGTCCGATCGTTCCTGAGCCCTGATCCCACACGGCCGCACTATCGCGAGGTGCTGTACGTCCCACTCACCGATTTCCAGATCGAGGAGGCGTGGGAAGGACGCGGGTTCCTCGAGATCCACGACACGCCGTATGCCTCGCCCGGAATTCTGCGCCCGCGGACCGTCGGCGCGGGCTACTACGTGCGAGCGAGCTGGAGCCTCGGCGCCGCGAAGAGCCTGTGGTCGAACTACGAGCCCGCGGATGCCTCGGTGAGACGAACAGGCTAGAGCGTCACCTCTCGGCGGGCTCGCGCACGCGGGTTCGCTGACGAGCGCGTCGGCCGGCCCGTGCTCGGCCATGACGCACTTCGCACGGCGCCCAAGAGCCAGCGACGCGCCGACGGCGGGGAGGAGCAAGCGTGGTTGATCTGCCCGAGACTGCGGTCCGGTTCTTGCGACTGACCGAGACCCGTAACCTCAGCGCGGCCAAGGAGTTCCTGGCTGCGGACGTTCGGTTCATCGCTCCCGGGGGAGCCATCTTCGACGATCTCGATGCCTACGTCGCTGGTGGCTCGAGGAGATACCGGTCCATCCAGAAGGAGATCACGGGAACGCACACGGCGGATGCCGGCGCCGAACGGACGGCCGTATACGTCTTCGGAACGCTGCGCGGGATCGCCCTCAATGGAGATCCGATCTCCGGGGTGCGCTTCATCGATCGCCTGACATTCGACCACGACCGGATCGTCCTCCACGAAGTGTGGAACGACCTCGCTCTGTGAGGCCGTTGGGTCCCGACCCCGCCTCGGTCGGGCTCCCGGCGGTCGTCGCCCACGGACCGGCGAGTTGGCGCCTCGGCCGCAGGCAGCCTTGTCGAACCACGAGCCCGCAGAGGGCTCAACGGGGCGTGGCGGCGCCGCCTCGTCCGCGGGGCCGCGAACCCGGGTCCGCCGACGACCGCGCCGGTCGGCTCTCCTTCGGTCGCTTCGCACCTCGCACGGCGCCGAGGTCCCCATCCTGCGCGCCGGCGAGCTGCCGCAGAACGTGGTTGAGGCTCGCCGTCAGGTGCGCGCGGCTCGCCTGCTCCGCGCGCTCCTCCTGGCTGGCGAGGATCGCCTTGAGGATCGCGAGGTGCTCGGCGACGGACTCGTGGAGCCGTGCCTCGCGGATGTCGGCGATGCGGCGGATGCGGCCGACGTGACCCCAGAGGGTCCGGAGACCCTCGGCGATATAGCGGTTCTCGGCGGCGGCGGCGATGAGGCTGTCCGCGCGCTCGGAGAGCCGGTGGTACGCCTGCACCTCCCCCCGATCGATCATCGCGCGGGCATGCCGCATCTCCTCGTACACGCCGACGAGGAGCTCCCGAGCCCGTTGGTTCCCCGCGGCGAGACGTGCGGCATACGACTCGAGGGCGAGACGCATCTGGTAGCTCTCGATGATCTCCGGCATTGAGAACTCGGCGACCACGGCGCTCTCCCCGGGAACGTTCCGGACCAGCCCATCGTGGGCGAGGATGAACATCGCCTCGCGGATCGGAGTGCGGCTGATCTTGAGCCGCTGGGCGAGCTGGTGCTCCGACAGCACCGCGCCCGGCGGCAGCTCCCAGTCGACGATCATCTGCCGGATCGCGTGGTAGGCCTGCTGCGTGCGGCTGACCTTCATCCACGCGCCAGCCTAGTGCAGCTTGGTCGCTCTAGCCGAGACCTCCGGCGAAGCGGAGCAGCCCCCCGGTCAGCGTGCCCGCGATCCTCACCTCGAGGAGCGTCTCCTCCGGCAGTCCGAAGACGTCGCGGTCGAAGATCGTCGCGTCCGCGAGCATGCCGGGTGCGAGCGTGCCCAGCTCGCACTCCCGCCCGAGCGCCCAGGCGGGGCCGGCGGCGTACGCGGCGAGGGCCTCGGCGAGGGTGAGCCGCTGCTCGGGATGCCACGCGGTCCGGTCGCCCGGTCGCCGCCGCGCGACCGCGGCGTAGAGCCCGGCCAGCGGGTCGATCGGCTCCACCGGCGCATCAGAGCCGAACGCAAGGCGCGCGCCGGATGCGAGGAGCGTGCGCCACGGATACGCGCGCGCGGCCCGCGCGGCGCCCCAGTGGCGGTCGGCGAGGTCGCGGTCGCTCGTCGCGTGGACGGGCTGCATCGACGCCACGATCCCGAGCGCCGCGAAGCGCCCGAGATCGTCGGCACGCAGGACCTGGAGGTGCTCGACCTTCTGCCGCAGCCCGGGCGTGGCAGCTCGGGTCGGCTCGATCGCGTCGAGCGCCGCGCGCACGGCCCGGTCGCCGATCGCGTGGATCGCCACCGCGAGGCCGCCGGCCGCCGCCTCGGCCACATCCGCCCGGAGGGCTCCCTCGTCGATCGTGAGGATGCCGCGGTCGTCCGTCCCCTCGTACGGCTCTTCGAGCGCCGCGGTCTGCGAGCCGAGCGCGCCGTCGGTGAAGATCTTCAGGTGGCCGACCCGCAGCCACGCGCCGCCCAGCCCGGTGCGGAGATCGAGGCCGAGCGCCTGGTCGAGCTCCGCGTGCGGGATGCCCATGCTCACCCGCAGTCCAAGCTCGCCGCGCTCGTCGAGTCGAGCGAACGCGGCACCTGCGTCCGCCTGCTCGAGGTCCTCGATGCCCGTGAGCCCGCGCCGCCACGCCTCCTCCTGGCCGCGTCGGATCGCCGCGAGGCATTCGTCCGCGGTGGGCGGTGGAACGACCGCGTCGGCGAAACGGTTCGCGTTCTCCTTGAGGATCCCGGTCGGTGCGCCGTCGGCGCCTCGCTCCAGCACCCCGCCCTCGGGATCCGGCGTGCCGCTCCCGACCCCCGCGATCCCGAGCGCCGCGCTGTTGAGCCAGCGCGCATGACCGTCGCGGCTGCGCAGGGCCACCGGATGACCGGCGGTCACGCGGTCGAGCTCGGCCGCCGTGGGCCAGCGGCCCCAGCGATTCTTGTCGAACCGCCCGCCCTGCAGCCAGGCGCCCTCCGGCAGCCCGCGAACGTGCTCCGCGATCCGCGCGAGCGCGCCGTCGAGCGAGCCCTCATCGCGCAGGTCGAGCTGCGCCATCTGGATCGACCACCACATGAAGTGGACGTGCGCGTCCGTCAGTCCGGGGACCATGAGCCCGCCGCGAAGGTCGATCGCCTCCGCGTCCGGGGCGAGCCGGCGGAGCTCGTCCGGCGCGCCGAGCGCGGTCACCCTCCCCTCACGCGCGAGGAGCGCGGGCGCGTCGCGGCCGTCGCCGACGTGCACCCGCCCTCCGTGGAACAGCAGCGCCTGCACGCCGCCAAGGCTAGCGGCCTATCGTGGCGGCCGTGATGGACTTCGAGCAGCTCGCCTTCATCGAGAAGTGGCGCCAGCGCGCGTCGCGCGGCGTCGTCGTCGCGCTCGACGGAACGCGCGGCGACATCGCCGTCACGGTGCGGGTGGGCGAGCTCGGCGAGACGGTCGACCTTCGCGGCCGGGATGCGACCGGCGCGGTGCGCAAGCAGCGCCTGTCCATCGGCGACCGCGTGACGATCGCGATCGAGTACGCCGCGCGCGACGTTACGCCGGGCATGGGCAGGGGCGTGACGGGCGGGTGCGTGGCGCCGGGGGC
>Ga0082335_1005101_pt1 | contig 18633 bp, 19 predicted proteins | sample Subgrocontami58m_FD_72375 | JGI IMG/M metagenome (GOLD analysis project Ga0082335, IMG submission 72375) | Subsurface groundwater microbial communities from S. Glens Falls, New York, USA - GMW37 contaminated, 5.8 m (SPADES assembly) (version 2) ... | reverse complement strand
GCCTGGTCACGCGCCAGCGTGGCATCGGCACGAGCGTGAAGGCGAACCGCATGGAAACCCGCTATATCCAGTCCACCACGCAGATCTCCGACCTGCCGCGCTACGTCGAGGACACGCGGCTCGTGACTACGGAGGCCGAGGACGTTATTGCCGGCGAGCCGCTCGCCGAGATCCTCAAGTGCCCTCACGGGCAGCGCTGGGTGAAAGTGACGGGCTTCCGCTACGCGGGCAAGGACAAGCTGCCGATGGCGCTCACCGATATCTACATCAACGCGACCTACGGCGGCATTCGCAGGCTCATCGGCACGATGAAGGTGCCCGTCTACACGCTCATCGAGAAGCAGTACGGCATCACCATCGTCGAGGTGCGGCAGGAAATCCGCGCCACCGTCATCGGCGCGGCCGACGCCAAGCGCCTCCGGGTGAAGCCAGGGTCGGCGGGCCTCGTCGTCACGCGCCGCTACTTCGGCGACAATGACCGTCCCATCGAGGTCGCGGTGAACCTGCATCCGGCCGACCGCTTCTCGTATTCGATGTCGATGCGCCTGCATGTTCCGGCCGGCGCGGATGCGTAGCGCGCTGTTCCCGGTCGCCGCGATGCTCGCGCTGCAGCTCCTCGTGTCGATGGCGCTGGTGACGGTGCCCGCGCCGGCCGGAGTAAGGCCGGGGAAGCGTGAATAGGCTCTAGCGAAGCCATGCACGAGTTACGATGATCCAATATTAGCATAGCATTCCAATATAGGAACAAAGCGACCATGAACAACCGTATGTGCGAGATGTTCGGAATCGACGTGCCAATTTTCGCCTTTTCGCACTGCCGAGACGTGGTCGCCGAGGTGTCGAAAGCAGGCGGACTCGGCGTCCTTGGCATGGCGCGCATGAGCCCGCAGCGCGTGGGCGAAGAGCTCAAATGGATCGACGAGCATATCGGTGGCAAGCCCTACGGCATCGACATCCTGATGCCGACCACCTACCAAGATTCCGGCGAGCTCAAGTTCGACCCCGAACGCCTGCTTCCTCAGAAGCAAGTGCAGTTCGTGCGCAAGATGCTCGACGATGCCGGCATTCCCCCGCTGCCGAAGTCCGACGCTGAACAAATTGCGCAGGCAAATCTGGAGGGTCTCAACTTCACGCCGGAAGAGGGCGTGAAAATGGTTGAAATCGCGCTGCAGCACCCGATCAAGCTGATTGTGAACGCTCTCGGCTCGCCGCCGAAGGCGTTGATCGATCGCGCGCATGCGCGCGGGATCAAGGTGGCCGCTTTGGCCGGGACAGCCAAGCATGCAATCCGGCACCGGAATGCAGGCTGCGACTTTGTCATCGCCGTCGGTACCGAGGCCGGCGGCCACACCGGCGTCATCAGCTCAATGGTGTTGTGGCCGCGTATTGTGGATGCGGTCGCTCCGCTGCCCGTGCTCGGCGGCGGCGGCGTCGGACGCGGACGACAGCTCGCGGCGGCGCTGGCGATGGGGTGCGAAGGCGTGTGGTGCGGATCGATCTGGCTCAAGACTGTGCAAAGCGAAGTTACGCCGGAGATGAAGGCAAAGATGCTGGCGGCGGGTTCGGAAGATGCCGTGTTGACGCGCAGCTTCACCGGGAAAAGCGGGCGCGTGCTGCGCAGTCGTTACACCGATGCATGGGATGGGCCGGGCGCACCCGAGATCCTGCCGGCGCCGTTGCAGCGCTACCTTTGGGAAGCGGAGGCTCGGGGGCGCCTGGAGCGCGCGCGCGCGACTGACTTTCTCATTTATCCGGTGGGGCAAATTGTCGGCGACATGAAAGAGGAAACTTCAGTGCGCAATATCGTCCACGACATGATCAACGAACTGATCGAATCGAAGGAGCGCCTTGACCGGCTGCTCGCCTGAGGGGGCTTCAATGATCCGCGGTTTTTTCTTCGCGCCGGCGAACCCTGCGGATTTGCTCGCCAAGTTCCCGCACTTCGCCGCGAACCGCAACATGATCGACCTGGAAGACGCCGCCTCGCCCGCCGGGAAGGCGACCCTCGCACCTGAACAAAATAACTGAAAGGAATCGAAGCCCATGGACTTTTCACTGACGCAGCAACAGGAATCCATCCGCGAGGCGATCGAAAGAATCTGCGCGCGATTCGGCGACGAATACTGGCTCGAGAAAGACCGCACGGGAGATTTCCCCGGCGACCTGCACCAGGCGCTGGCGCGCGATGGCTGGCTCGGAATCTGTATCCCGGAGGAATACGGCGGCTCCGGCCTGGGCATCACCGAAGCCATGGTCATCATGCAAGCGATCAGCCAATCGGGCGCCGGCATGTCCGGAGCTTCGGCCGTGCACATGAATATCTTCGGCTTGAATCCCGTCGTGGTTTTCGGCACCGAAGCGCAGAAGAAACGCATGCTGCCTCCGCTCGTTCGCGGGGAGCAGAAGGCCTGCTTCGCGGTGACCGAGCCCAATACCGGACTCAATACCACGCAATTGAAGACCAGGGCCGAACGCCAGGGCGACCATTACCTCCTGAACGGCGCCAAGGTGTGGATTTCTACCGCCCAGGTCGCCGACAAGATGTTGATTCTCACGCGCACCACGCCCCTGGAAAAGGTGAAGAAACATACGCATGGGCTGAGCCTGTTCTACACCGACCTCGACCGGCGCTTCATCGATGTGCGGCTGATCGACAAGATGGGGCGCAAGGCCGTGGATTCCAACGAGCTATTCATCGACGGGCTGAAGGTTCCCGTCGACGACCTCATCGGCGAGGAAGGGCGCGGTTTCGAGTACATCCTGCACGGCATGAATCCCGAGCGGATCCTCATCGCCGCGGAAGCGGTGGGGCTCGGGCGCGTCGCGTTGAAACGCGCCACGGAATACGCGAAGGAAAGAATCGTGTTCGACCGCCCGATCGGCAAGAACCAGGGCATCCAGCATCCTCTCGCGGAATGCTGGATGGAGCTGGAGGCCGCGAACTTGATGGCCTTCCACGCCGCATCGAAGTACGACCGCGGCCTGCCCTGCGGGGTGGAGGCCAACGCCGCCAAATATCTGGCCGCCGAGGCGGGATTCAAGGCATGCCAGACCGCCGTCATGACCCACGGCGGCTACGGCTACGCCAAGGAATATCACGTCGAGCGTTACCTGCGCGAAGTGATGATTCCGCGCATCGCGCCGATCAGCCCGCAACTCGTGCTCTGCTTCATCGCGGAAAAGGTGCTGGGACTGCCGAAATCGTACTAGGGCCGGACCTCTGTCGGCGCTGCATCGAAAACCGATCCATCGATGGCCGATTTACGGCCCGCCGGATAGCGCTCTTCGGGCGCGCGTCGCGGAGTTGCGGGAAAAGACAAAAGTCGGATCCAATGAAAACCCCCAGCCTCCTCACTCTTAACAATCGCGGCAAGGATTAGGCTTCCCGCTTGGTCGCGACCTACACCTTGCTCAAATATCTACACGTTGCCTGTGTTGTGCTTTCGGGCACGGGCTTCGTGCTGCGCGGTGTATGGATGACGCAACGCTCACCCATGCTCGCGCGCCGCTGGGTACGCGTGGTGCCGCATGTGGTGGATACTGTGCTGCTCGCCAGCGCGATTGCGCTGGCCGTGATCAGCGGGCAGTACCCGCTGGCGCACGGCTGGCTCACGGCCAAGGTTGCTGGACTCATCGCCTATATCGTCCTCGGCTCCATCGCCCTGAAGCGCGGGCGCACGCTTGGGATTCGCATCACGGCATTCTGCAGCGCAGTACTGGTTTTTGCCTACATCATCGCCGTGGCGACAACGAAATCGGCGGTGCCCTATGGCAGTTGAACCGAAGGCGAAACTGGTGCCACGCCGGCAGCTTGACACCGCCTGGCTCAGATGGATAAGAGCAGCGCCGCACCGCCTGTTTTTCTTTTTGGCCCCGTTACTGCTGCGGATTGCTTCGAGCTAGTGGGCGGTGATGCTGGTGCTGCGGCTGTTCGGCATGGCCATGCCGGGCGCGATTGCCCCCGCCTTGGTACATGCGACGACGATGATCTACGCTTTTCTGCCGATGTACATGTGATAGCCGCGTGGCGCCCGTACTGGGTGTTGTGGTGTTTCCTCGCCGCTTCGCTGGGACATGGCGCCATGGAACTGGCCGGCGTGAGCCGGTCCCCTCGGAATCCGTTTGGTTACTTCGGTCGCTCCCTCCGTAAACCGGGTCTTCCCCGCATCTCGCGTGCACCTGAACCGCCGAATGATGTCTGAGACAAGACAGTATTGGCGTCATGGTGTTTTTTTCCGCGCCGCAGTTTGAAATTCTTTGACGTAAGTTAAATCTTTCCGCAGGCCCATTCAGTAGAGTCCATCGGAACCGGGGCGGATCGGCGCAGCCGGCCTTTGCCATGAACAACACAGTCACAGAGGAGACCATAAGAATGAACAGCCAATCTCACGAAGAACCAATCCCCTTGATGCAGAAATTTCTGGACAACCCCTTCCTGCTGCTGTTTCTCGGCGTCATGGTTCCCATGCTGGTCTACACCCTCTGGGGTGTCATAGAAATTCTGACGGTTCCGCTTGCCAAGTAAGCATCCGTCGATGCATCGCGCGTCTTTTGAACAAGGGGTGAGAATATGAGCGCAATACTGCCGCCGTCAGAACGGCTCTGGTGGAAACAACCGTTGGATCGCGTCGAAGGGACCTGGATCCTGATTGCCTTTATCTGGTGCATGATCATGTTTGCCATGATGGTTGGCTGGCACGTCTACGGCAAGCAAAACTTGTCGACCGAAACCTACAAGACCACCCGCGAGATGTTCACGGCGAAGACGCAGGCCGTGGTGGATAAATACACCGTACGCACCGAAACCGACAAGAAGATCCCGGTGGTGCATCCGCCTGCGGGCAGCGACGTTTATCTCATCGCGCGTCTGTGGGATTGGTGGCCGATCGTCGAACTCGAGAAAGACAAGACTTATCGCCTGCATCTGACCTCGATGGACTACAACCACGGTTTTTCGCTGCAACCGGTCAACATCAACATACAAGTCGTACCGGGCTACGAGCATGTGGTGAAGGTGACGCCAAACAAAACTGGGACCTTCTCTATCGTCTGCAACGAATACTGCGGGATCGGCCATGCCAACATGGCCGGCCGCATCTACGTCAAATAAGGGGAGGCCCCAATGACTACCTATCGCACCTGCCCGCGCTCCGGGCTGCAGTTCGATACCCAGGCGGAGAAACTGATCCTGGCCAATGCCGTCGCGGGCGTGGTTTTCCTGCTGCTCGGCGGCGTCCTCGCGATCGGCGTAGTGCTGACCCGCTGGCCCGCGGTGCACTGGCTCGCCGCCGACACCTTCTACATGGTACTGACCGCCCACGGCATCGACATGCTGATCTTCTGGATCATCTTCTTCGAGATCGCCGTCCTCTATTTCTGTTCCTCGACCCTGCTGCGCTGCCGCATCGCCACGCCTCGAATTGCTTGGCTGGGCTTCGCCCTGATGCTGATCGGTTCGGTCACGACCAACGTCGCGGTGTTCAGGGGTGAATCAAGCGTGATGATGACCTCCTACGTGCCGATGATGGCCGAGCCGGCGTTCTATCTCGGACTGATCCTGTTCGCGGTGGGCGCGCTGGTCGGCTGCTTCGTCTTCTTCGGCACGCTCGTCGTGGCGAAGAACGAGAAGACCTACCAGGGCTCGGTGTCGCTGGTCACCTTCGGCGCGATTACGGCCGCCATCATCGCAGTGTTCACCATCGCCTCGGGCGCGATCATCCTGATCCCAACCTTCCTCATGTCGGTGGGCGTCGTCAAGGAGGTGGATGCCCTGGTGTATCGCACCATCTGGTGGGCCTTCGGCCACTCCTCGCAGCAGATCAACGTCGCCGCGCACATTTCGATCTGGTACGCCATCGCCGCCATCTGCTTTGGCGCCAAACCGATGTCCGAGCGCGTCAGCCGCGGCGCCTTCCTGCTCTACATCCTGTTCCTGCAACTCGCTAGCGCGCATCACCTGTTGGCGGACCCCGGACTGAGCACCGAATGGAAAGTGGTCAATACCAGCTACTTCATGTACTTCGCAGTGCTCGCTTCGATGATTCACGGCCTCACCATTCCGGGCGCCATCGAGGTGGCGCAGCGCAAGAAAGGATTCACCAAAGGTCTGTTCGAATGGCTCAGAAAAGCGCCGTGGGGCAATCCGGTGTTCTCCGGTATGTTCATTTCCCTGATCGGCTTCGGATTCCTCGGCGGCATCTCCGGTGTGATGATGGGCACGGAACAGCTGAACATAATCATCCACAACACCATCTACGTCCCCGGCCACTTCCATGCCACCGTGGTGATCGGCACCACGCTTTCGTTCATGGCACTGACCTATTTCCTGATACCGGTGCTGTTCAAGCGTGAGATGATCAGCCCGGGGCTGGCGAAACTGCAACCTTACCTGTTCGGCTTCTCGATGTACTTCTTCGTTGTGGTGATGATGGGAGCGGGAACCCTGGGCGTCTCTCGCCGTCATTGGGACATGGCCATGGGCGGTTCGCCCTTTGCCTACGAGTTTCCCGGCGCCGCCTATCTGATGATGGGCCTGGTCGGTATCGCGGGTATCATGGCCATTATCGGCGGCGCGCTCTATATCTACATTACCGTCGGCTCGCTGCTCTGGGGCAGGAAACTGGACGTCGGCGTGCTCAGCCAAAAAACGGTGCCGATTCCGCTTGTCCCGTCCACCGTCGCGCTCGAGGGGCATGGTTCGGCCGGGTTCGCTGCGCCGGGCACCTTCGCCCTGGCGATGGTGTTCCTGGTGGCGTTCGTGCTGTATTACTTCATCAACTGGAAGTATCTGTCCCAGATCTGGGGACTCAGCTAATGTCCGGCCGCGGACGTACGCGATAATGCACCGGCCCGGACCACGACGGTTCGGCCGATTGCATCCGCTGCCGTAATACCCAGATCGAACAGAGGCGAACATGGATACGACGCTAGGCAACAAGGAGGCCGCGCACCTCGCACGCAAGGTCCTGGGGCTGTTCAAGCTTCGCATCGGTTTTGTCATCATGATCACCGCCCTGGCCGGCTTCGCCGTCACCCCTGGGGCCGGGCCTGGCGGAATCCCACTCGCGGTGCTCGCCTTCGCCGTGCTGATCTCCTCAGCGAGCGCAGGCGCGTTCAATCAGTACGTGGAGTACGACACCGACCGCCTGATGCAGCGCACCCGCGGTCGCGCCTTCGCTACCGGCGCGCTGCGCCATACCCCGGCATGGCTGGCGCTGATAGTCATTCTGCTTGCCGGATCAGTCGCGGCGGCGTGGTATGCGACCAATCCGGTCGCCGCGCTCTATGTCTTCCTCGGCGCATTCTTCTACGCCGTCGTCTATACCGTCTGGCTCAAGCGCCGCACCTGGCTCAACATCGTCGTCGGCGGCCTGGCCGGCAGCTTCTCCGTGCTCGCAGGCGCCGCGGCGGTGAATACGGAACTGGGAGCGCTGCCGCTCCTGCTGGCATTGGTCCTGTTCCTGTGGACACCGCCCCATTTCTGGAGCCTAGCCATCGCCAACAGTTCCGACTATGCAGCGGCGGGCGTGCCGATGCTGCCGGTGGTCGTCGGCAATGCACGCGCCGCGCAAATCGTATTCGCCAGCACCCTTGCGCTGGTCGGCGTTTCGCTGCTGCCGGTGTTCTTCGGGGCGGGCCTGATCTATTTCGCCGGCGCCCTCGCCGGCGGTGCGCATTTCATCCGCAAAGCGTGGCAACTGGCGCGCGCGCCCAGCCGCAAGACGGCGATGAGTTCGTTCCACGCGTCGCTGGCTCAACTGAGCCTGTTGCTTTTGGCAGCGATCACCGACGCGCTGCTATTCTGAGCGGGAACAGCATGCCCCAGATTGGCGCGGCCGAGCCCGGAACCAGATGGGTTCGTCAACGTCAATCTATGCAGACTAGCCGAGCGCAATTCTTAGCGGATTACACCGGCCCTGCTGCTCACGGGCGGTGGCGCCGCCTTTATGCTGGCGCTCTGCTCGCGATATTCTGTTGCGTGGCCGCCCCTGCCGCGGCATTCGAACGCGCGGCGCCGGGCGCGGCCGTCGCGCCGGCGTTCGCTCCCGCCCTGGACCAGACCGCCGCCTTGCGTGGCAGCCAGGCCGTAGTGGGGCGCGCCATCGGCGACCACACGCTGCAGGACCGCGAGGGGCGAGCCGTTCGCCTGTCGAGCTACCGCGGCAAACCGCTGCTGGTGAGCTTCATTTACACCGGCTGTTTTCAGGTCTGCCCCACGACCACCCGGGCGCTGCGAAAGGCGGTTTCGGTCGCGCGCGATGCCCTCGGCGACGGCCGGTTCAATGTGATCAGCATCGGTTTCAACCAGCCGGCCGACTCGCCGCAGGCGCTCAAGTCCTTCGCCGCCCAGTACGGCATCAACTCGCCCAACTGGGAATTTCTCAGCCCGCCCGCTGCGATCGTGCCGGATCTGGCGCGCGACTTCGGCTTCGAGTTCGTCGCCACCGCGGCGGGTTTCGACCACCTGCTGCAGGTCAGCGTGGTCGACGCCGAGGGGCGCATCTATCGCCAGATTTATGGCGAAGACTATTCCGCCGACTATCTTACCGAACCGCTAAAGCAACTCATCACCGGCACTTCCGTTGCCGACGCTGCGAGCCTCTCCGCGATCCTCGATCAGGTACGCATACTGTGCTCGGTCTATGACCCGCGCACCGGCAAGTATCGCGTAAGCTACGGACTCGTGCTCGAGATCGCCGGCGGCGCGACTTTCCTCGTTTGGATCATCTGGTTCTTCCTCAGCGAATGGTTGACGCGCAGACGCGCGGCGAAGTGCGCTCGCGCGTGATGCGCGGCGCTCTGATCGCCTACCATCGCATCGAGCACGGTTTCGATAGGGTATTCGGCGCTGCGCTCAACCCCTGGCGCCATCTCGGTGCCCTCGGTTTCCTGTTCTTCTGGATTATCGCCGTCACCGGACTGTATCTTTACGCCGTGCTCGACACCTCGGTCGACGGCGTTTATCGCTCCATAGGCTGGCTTTCGCGCGAGCAGTGGTACGCGGGCGGCGTGCTGCGCAGCCTGCACCGCTACGCCGCCGACGCCCTCCTCCTGGTCACGCTGCTGCATCTCGCGCGCGAATTCCTGCTCGGACGCTACACCGGCTTTCGCCGCTTTTCCTGGCTCACCGGCGTACCGCTGCTGTGGTTCATCTATATCTCGGGCGTCGTCGGCATTTGGCTGAGATGGGACCAACTGGCGCAATTCTCCGCGGCCACCACAGCCGAATGGCTCGATTGGCTGCCCGTTTTCGCTGCACCGCTGATACGCAACTTTCTGAGCGCGAACGCCGTCAGCGACCGGCTGTTTTCACTGTTCCTATTCGTTCATATCGGGGTGCCGCTGTTGTTGATCTTCGGCCTGTGGTTCCACCTCCAGCGCATCAGCCGCGCCGAGATTTTTCCGCCACCTGCGCTTGCCTCGGGCTCGCTGCTTGCCCTATTGGCATTGTCTTTGGCGCGGCCGATCGCGAGCAGGGCCGCGGCCGACCTTTCCCTGGTTCCGGGTCCGCTCGCACTCGACTGGTTCTATCTGTTCTGGCAGCCGCTGATGTACGCCACCTCGGCCGGCGCCGTGTGGGCGTTCGTGAGTGGAGCGACCTTGCTCCTGTTCGTCCTGCCGGCCCTGCCGCATGGCGCTGCCTCACCGGTCGCAGAGGTACACCCGGAAAATTGCAACGGCTGCCGCCGCTGCTTCGAGGATTGCCCCTACGCCGCCATCCTCATGGTGCCGCATCCGAATGGCATTCCGGGCCGGCAGCTCGCCCAGGTGATTCCCGATCTGTGCGCAAGTTGCGGCATCTGCGCCGGCGCCTGCCCGTCGTCTACCCCTTTCCGAAGCGCGACCGAACTCGTTACCGGTATCGACATGCCGCAAATGCCGATCGGCAATCTGAGACGGGCACTGGAACAAGGACTGACGCAGCTCGAGGGCAGAAACGGGATCGTCGTGTTCGGCTGCGATCAGGGCGCCAATGTGGCGAACCTGGCCGGCAAGGACGTTGCAAGTTTCAGTCTGATCTGCACCGGCATGCTGCCGCCCTCTTTCGTCGAATACGCGCTGCGCGGCGGAGCCGCGGGCGTGCTGGTGACCGGTTGCCGCGCCGGCGGCTGCGCCTTCCGCCTGGGCAACCGCTGGACCGAGGAGCGTCTCGCCGGAATGCGAGAGCCGCATTTGCGCGCCCGCCCGCCGGGCAAAGCCCTGCGCATCGCCTGGGCCGACCGCGGCGAGGAGGCCGAACTTGCCGTCGTGCTCGACGATTTGCGCCAGGCGCTGGCGGCAGAACGGTTGCACAATACGGATTCAACCGCGGATCCAATCGCGGATCCACTCGTTCCACCTACAAGGATGACAGTCCGTGGCTAAACCGATTTCCTGGATGGGCCAGGCGCTGCTCTACGGCCTGTTCGCGCTGATCATCGGCTATTTTTCCAGCTCGCCGCCTTACCGGCATTTGCCGGCGGACCAGGCGCTGATCAAGCTGAGTTTCAGCCATGAAGGAAACCTGGTCTCGGCATGTCGCCAGCGCAGCGCGGAAGAGCTGGCGAAACTGGCACCGAACATGCGCGCACCCATGGATTGCCCGCGCGAGCGCTCGCCGGTCACCGTCGAAATCGATCTGGACGGCACCCCGGCATATCGGCATGTGGCCACGCCCTCCGGGCTGTCCAAGGATGGCGCCTCGACCCTCTATCACCGCTTACCCGTGCGCTCGGGGGAGCATCGCCTTGCAATTCGCCTGAACGACGACGCGCGCGTGGCGGGTTTCAACTACCGCCGCGAGGAAATGGTGAGCCTGAAACCCGGCAAGGTGCTGGTGATCGACTTCAAGCAGGAAGCAGGCGGGATCACCTTGCAATGAACGCGCCGAAGATTCCTCTACCCGAGTACGCATTGCCGCTGCCGGACAACGCCCGGCAAGCGCTGGCGCGAGCCTGGTTGTGGCTGGGCCTCGTTTCGCTGATCGGTTCGGGCGTGTTCTCGGTGTTGCTGGTGCTATCGCGCACTCCGGTTTTGCAGAACCTTTTTCCCGTCGCGGATTTCTTCCACGTCGCGCTGGTGGCCCATGTCGACCTGTCGGTGCTGGTGTGGTTCGTCGCCATCGCCGGCATGCTGTGGAGCATCAACAGCTCTACCCATGCGATGAGCTGGGGCTGGCTTGCCCTGTGGAGCTGCGCGCTCGGAGTGGCGCTGATGTCGATCGCGCCGTTCATCGGCCTCGGCGAACCGATCATGGCGAATTACATTCCGGTCCTCGCCGACCCGATCTTTATCTCCGGGCTCCTCGTGTTCGGCGCCGGTTTCGCCGCGCTGGTGCTGCGCAGCCTCGTGCTTGCCCCGGTCCTGGGACTTAGCTTCAACGGTGGCGGCGCCCTGCGCTTCGGCCTGAATGCGGCTGCTGTCTCCGCCGCCGTGGCAATACTGGCGTTCGCCTGGTCCTATGCCGCGGTCCCGGCGTCGCTCGCCGGCAAGGCGTATTACGAAATCCTGTTCTGGGGTGGCGGCCACGCGCTGCAATTCACCTGGACGCTGCTGATGCTGGTGGCGTGGATCTGGCTCATCAGCGCCTGCGGCGCGCGCGTGCCGCTGAGTCCGCGCATGGCCCTGCTGATGTTCTTGCTGGCCCTCGTCTGCGTATTCGTCACCCCCTACGCCTATCTGGCGTATGGCGTCGCCTCGGTCGAACACCGCAATCTGTTGACCTGGTCCATGCGTTTTGGCGGCGGGCTGGCGATCTTGCCGATGAGCTTGGCGGTGCTGGTCGCTCTGCGCCCGGCTTCGGAGTTGCGCGAGGACGCACGGCCGCTGCGCGCGGCACTCATTTCGTCGGTAGTGTTATTTGCCGTCGGCGGCGCTATCGGCATTTTCATCAGCGGCAACAACGTCAAGATTCCCGCCCATTACCACGGTTCCATCGTCGGCGTGACGCTTGCGCTGATGGGGCTGGTCTACCACCTGCTGCCGCAACTAAGCTATGCCGCGCCCACCGGCAGGCTGGCCACGTTGCAGCCTATTCTTTACGGTGCTGGACAATTGATGCACATCACCGGCCTGGTATGGTCGGGCGGCTACGGCGTGCAGCGCAAGGTGGCCGGCACCGAGCAGATACTCCGGAACGGCGGTGAAATCGCCGGGATGGGACTGATGGGATTGGGCGGACTCATCGCCATCATCGGCGGCCTGCTGTTCGTGGTCGTGGTGATCCGCGCTGTGCGCGACGGCAACAGGGCGGCCGGGCGATGACCAAACGCCTGCAGCGCGGCATGCGTTGGCTGTTCATGCGCGTCGAGGCGCTGTTCAATGCCGCCTTCGGCGACAGGCTCAATCCCCTCTATCACCTCGGCGCTATCAGCTTCTTCCTGTTCTGGATCGTCGCCATCAGCGGGCTTTACCTTTACGTCTTCTTCAAGACCGGGGTAGCCGACGCCTATGCATCGGTGCTAGCCCTGACCGAGGATCAATGGTATGCCGGCGGCATCATGCGCAGCGTTCATCGCTACGCCTCCGACGCCATGGTGCTGACCATGCTCGTCCACATGCTGCGCCACTTTGCCTTCGACCGGTTTCGCGGTTTTCGCTGGTTCTCATGGATGACGGGCGTGATACTCATCTGGCTCGTCTATGTTTCGGGAATCAACGGCTATATGCTTGCCTGGGACAAGCTGGCGCAATTCGTCGTCGTCGCCAGTTTCGAATGGCTCGACTGGCTGCCGATATTCGACGGCGTTCTGATTCGCAACTTTATCTATCAGTCGAGCGTGAATGATCGTTTCTTTTCACTGCTTTCCTTTATTCACATCGGCCTGCCCCTGCTGCTGCTGCTGCTGATGTGGATCCACGTGCAGCGCGTACCCAAGGCGAACACCAATCCGCCGCGGACTATCATGGGCAGCCTGCTGCTCACCCTGCTTGCCCTGGCGCTGGCCGAGCCCGCGCTGAGCCAGGGCGGCGCGGCGGATTTCGCCGCAGTGCCGAGCAAGCTTGCGATCGACTGGTTCTATCTGCCGGCATTTCCGCTGCTGTACGTCTGGCCGCTGGGCCGCGTTTGGCTGCTGCTCTTTGCAGCGACCGCATTGTTCGCCGCCCTGCCCTGGCTGCCGCCGCAATTCCGCCGTGGCGCAAAGCACGAGTTCCAGATGCGGCTGCACCCCGACAAGCGCAATGTCGCCATGCGCGCGGGCGAGACCATTCTCGAAGCAGGCCTGCGCGCCGGGATCGGCCTGCCGTTCGAATGCCGCAACGGCGCCTGCGGCAAATGCAAATGCTCCCTGCTCCACGGCAGCATCGATTATGGGGCCTATCAGGCGAGCGCGCTGACCGAGACCGAGAAAGCGCTGGGCAAGGCGCTCATGTGCTGCGCCGTTCCCCGGTCCGACCTGGAAATCGAATACGAGGCCGGCGACGCGGCCGCTGCCGCAACCGTGCAGACTTATGTCGGACGCGTGCACAGCATGGAGCGCCTGTCCGACGAGGTCATGCGGCTCACGGTTTTGTTGCCAGCGGGCAAGAACATTCGATTCGTCGCCGGCCAGTACATCAACATCCTGCTCGCGGATGGACAACGGCGCGCTTTCTCGTTCGCCAATCCGCCGCATCAAAGCGAGCACATCGAATTGCATGTCCGACTAATCGCCGCGGGCCGATTTACGACCTACGTATTCAATCAAATGAAGGCCGGCGACGATTTGCGCCTCGAAGGCCCGCTGGGCTCGTTCTGCTTGCGCGAGAGCACGCGGACTATCATTTTCGTCGCCGGCGCAACCGGCTTCGCCCCGATCAAGAGCCTAGTCGAGGACGCGTTTCATCGCGGCATGCGCCGGCCGATGCTGCTGTATTGGGGGGTGCGACGGCCCCAGGATCTCTACATGATGGAACTCGCCTTACGCTGGCAGCAGGAGCACGACAACTTCAAGTTCGTGCCGGTGCTGTCGGAGCCCAAAGCGGAAGATCGATGGCGGGGCCGCAGCGGACTCGTGCATGAGGCCATTCTGAGCGACTTTCCCGACCTCAAAGGATACGAAGTCTATGTCTGCGGCTCGGCGAAAATGGTAGACAGCGCATTCCCCGCCTTCCTCGAACACGGGCTGTCCGAAGAGTATTGCTTCTCGGACGCCTTCCTGCCATCGCGTGGCTGATCGATGCGCAACGCGACAAACACGCCCGGCATGCCAGTCACGCAGCGCGCCATGACCAACGGCTCCACACAGGATCGATCGACATGAAAACCGGACCCATGCGCGGGTTGGTGCTGGCGGCGCTGCTGCTGGTGCTGGTCATCACCACGACCAGTGCTTATATCCGCCTGTCGCAGGCCGGGTTCGGCTGCGCCGATTGGCCTGCCTGCTACGGTCGTAGCGTCTCAACGCCCTCGGCTGGACAGTTGATACCCGAACACTCGACGCTGTTCTGGGCACGCGCCCTTCACCGCCTGGCCGCGAGCTCGGCGGGCATCCTGCTGCTGCTGATCGTGTTTCTGGGCTGGGACGCGCTGCAAGGTGCGTCCGCGCGCCTGGCAGCAGTCGCGACCGTGGCGCTGGCCGGATTCCTCGCCTGGCTCGGGCTGATTACGCCCTCGAAGCTCCCGGCGGTGACTCTCGGCAATCTGCTCGGCGGCATGACCCTGCTCGCACTGCTCTGGTGGCTGCACCAACGCGGCCGGGGCAGCGGCGCCAGCCGGACGCTGCATAGTCTCGCATTGGCGGCGCTGGCCCTGCAGATCGCGCTGGGCGGGATGATAGGCGCGCGCCACGCAGTGCTCTCCTGCGTAACGCTGCCCGCGTGCGACGGCGGCTGGTGGCCCGATACGGTCGACTGGCGCCTGTTCAATCCATTCGTCGCCCTGTCCGAATCGGACATGGGATCAGCGGCGCGCGAGGCGCTGATCATGTCCCACCGCTACGGTGCAGTGCTAGTGGCTACGATTCTGTGCGCGTTGGGCGTCAAAGCCGTCCGGCGCGGCGCTCGCGCCACCGCCAGAGGCTGGTCGCTGCTCGGCATGCTGGGGCTGCAACTGCTGCTCGGCGCAGGCATGGCGCTCGCGAATTTCCCGTTGCCGCTGGCGCTGCTGCACAACCTGTGCGCGGCGCTTCTGCTAGGCGCGACCGTCGGTCTATCCTCGCAGAATTCCAAATCCCAGGAGGAAACATGAAAATCGTCGATGCCCGCGGACTGCATCACCCCGAGCCGTTCGAGCGCGTGGTGGATGCCTTGACCGAACTCGCGCTAGGCGATCAGTTGAAACTGATCATCCACCAGGAACCGCGTCCGCTGTATCGTTTCCTCGAGCGCAATCGCTATGCTTACAAGACCGAGTGCTTTGCCGACGGGCGATTCGAGGTCCTGATCTGGGAACTGTCCGCCGACTAATCCGAGCAGGCGCGCAGCTTGGCGACATCGGGAATGTAGATCGAACGCCCGTGCACTTCGATCAGGCCGCGGGCAGAAAGGTCGTGGAGAATGCGCGAGAAATGCTCCTGCGTCAGGCTCAGGCGCGATGCGATCACGCCTTTGTTCGCAGACAAAGTCACCTCGAGCGCGTTTTTTGATTCCGGGTTGTCGTCGCTGTCGCGCAATAGATAACCGATGATGCGCTGGGTGCCGGAATGCAGGGAATCGCTTTCGAGATCGCTCATCAGGCGGTGCAGCCGGACCGATAGTCCGGCGATGATGCGGCGCACGAATCGCGGGTCTCGCTCCAGTTCTTCGAATACGATTTTCCTGGGAATGTATAACAGCAGCGAATCAGACAGCGTCTGCGCCGTCACCACATGCGGGCGTTCCATGAACATGACCGCCTCGCCGAAGCTTTGCCCCGGACCCATCAGATCCACCACTTTTTCATCGCCGCGCGGCGACGAAAAAGCGAGTTTTACCTGGCCGAAAACGATAATGTGAAAACCGAGCGCGGGGTCGCCGCGGCGAAACAGGACTTCCGCGCGCGCTGCACGCACCTCGACTGTCTTCGCAGCGATGCGATCCAACTCGTCGCTCGCCAGTTCCTTGAACAAAGACACGTTGCCCAGGAACGACTGTACCTTGATCGGAACTTGGAGCAAGACGGTACGCTTTGCGGAATGTTTTAATGGGTGCGTTTTCCAGGTGCACGCCGATTCTCCCGCTATTTGGGTCCTGTGGCAATGTCGACTGACCAGGAGACTGGGGATGAGGTATGCGATTTCAATGTCCTAAGCGCCAACGCCGCGATCAGCATCCACACCGCGCTGCGCAGCGTCATTGCCCATGCCGTACGCGCTTCGAAGGCGCCGGCTGTAGCCACGTGGATGCCGAATGCACCGAATACCAGCACGGTTGCCGCGGCGATCGCCAGGGCGAGTTGCGCCGACCAGCGGCGCTGCAGCCACAGTCCGATGCCAGCCACCACATAAGCAAAGCCGGCGAGGAAATTGAACCAGAGCACGAAGCCGATAATGTTGCCCGCGGCCTGCGCGCCGTCGCCGAAGAGAACGCTGCCTCCGGCGCGGATCGTCGCGGCGCCGAACACGACCGCCACGATTGCCGCCGTCCGCATGAGCCAGTTGGAGTAAATTTCCGATGTCACCATGATTGTTTCCTTGTCAGAAATTCAAAGACCTGCTTTTTTTGTCCGGCCGCGTACCACCGCAGCGACGATGCCGAGGACAAAGGCAAGCAATGCGATGCCGTTGAGCGCGCTGCCCCATGCCCGCCATTGCTCCAGCATCATCCAGTCGCCCGCCAGGCGTACCAGCATTGAGAGATGCAGCAGTGCCAGCGGCAGGTAGAAATAGGGCGTGTAGGGAACCGCTACGCGCAGCACCGCCGGCAGGATTATCGGCGCGTGGCCGAATACCATCGAGAGCACGAATCCGAGCAGCACCGCGTGCAGCGCCGCATCATAGGATGCGCCGCCATAGCCTAGCCCGCCTGAAACGAGAACCACCAGTCCGGACAGCGCGAGCCAGACGTATCCGGTGAGCAGGCACACGGCGATGAAGCGCGGCAGTCCCCTGCCCTTCACCGTGCGCCGCGCCACGTCCTGGCGCATCAGCCACAGGGAAAGCGTGAGCAGCCCCGCCCCAAGCAGCAGCGTCCCCGCGGTCCAGGCGAACGCCGATAAAGCAATCCCGGCCAGCAGGACCAGGATAGCCGCGATGAACACGCGCCGTGCGACCGCAGAGGGCGGCAGGACGCGCGACAGCTCCAGGCGCTCCCCGGCGATGGTGAGCACCAGAAACCCGATCCAGAACGGAACCGCAAGGTAAACGGGGCGCCCGGCCAGCCACAGCAGATTGCCGAGCAGCCAGCAGAGGGCCCCGAGGGCCAGCGTCAGCGTAAACAGTTCTCGCTGGCGGCGGTAAAACACGACCGAGGCAGCCAGCAGCACGGCACTGCCCAGCGCGACGAGGATGGGAGCGATTGCGAACGGCGCGCCGAGAATTCCAGCCGCCGCGCCCAGACCGGTCAGCAGCGGCCCGAAATAACCCCAGCGCCGCGACAGCGCCACGGCGCGTTCGAGGCTGATCACGGTGCCGAAGAAACCGCACACCATGAGCGGCCCGTGGAGCGCGGCCAGTTCCGCCACCGGAGCCGGGAACAACCAGCCCAGTCGCGCCAGACCCGCCGCCATCCCCACAAACAGCGATGCAAATGCGAGCACCAGCAAGGGCACTCGCCATGCGACCGGAACGTCGGCGCTCATTCCCTCCGTCCCGGTGCTCGCCACGATAATTTCAAGCGGCCTTGGCGATGCGCATTTTCCATACTTCGGATTCAGCCCGGCCAGCCGAAGGTTTGCCTTGCGCTCGCCGACATCCTGTCGGGCGTCCACGGGGGGTCCCACACCAGCACCACATTGACGGCCATGTTCTGCGGCAACGCGGCAGCGACGGCCCTGCGCGCCTGGTCGGTGATGAGATCTCCCATCGGGCAGGCCGGCGTGGTCATGGTCAGCTCGACGCGGACCAATTCAGGCGCTATGTCGATGCGATAGACCAGTCCGAGATCGACGATATTCATGCCGACCTCGGGATCGTCCACCGAGCGAAGCGCTTCGCGTACCCTCTCCTCGGTTATCAATATGGGTTGCGGTACCATGTCTGTTCCTTAAAGCGGTATATAATATGCGGCTTTACTATAATACACATTTCAGGCATAATCAATACTATATATACATCTATTAATTTGGTCCAAGCTCCGGGCATGCGACTCACCACATTTTCCGACTACAGCCTGCGGGTGCTGATCTACCTTGGCGTGCACGGCGAGGAAATAGCGACCGTCGGGCAGATCGCCAAGGCCTACGGCATCTCGGCCAACCATCTGATGAAAGTGGTGCACTACTTGGCGCAGGGTGGATACATTGAGACCGCGCGCGGCAAAGGCGGGGGCATGCGCCTGGGGCTTGCGCCGGCAAAGATCAATCTCGGCGAAGTGGTGCGCGGCACCGAGGACAACGGCAAACTCGTCGAATGCTTCGACCGGAACGCCTCCGGCTGCCGCATCGAATCGGCCTGCGTGCTTCGCGGCGTGCTCGGCCAGGCGCTCGACGCTTTCTTCCGTTCGCTCGACGCCTCCACGCTTGCCGATCTGATCGCGTCCCAGCCCCGGCTCCCGAAAAAGCTGGCGCTCACGCGCAAGCGCTAAAAACTGACTGAG